>WBZY01001777.1_pt1 | contig 10196 bp, 8 predicted proteins | sample 5204191 | NCBI WGS metagenome assembly WBZY01 (sample SAMN12344363, study PRJNA552823) | activated sludge metagenome | biome: Activated sludge suspended growth; feature: Anammox Sidestream; material: Wastewater; isolation source: activated sludge from anammox sidestream of wastewater treatment... | reverse complement strand
GATCGCAACGAGATTGCTGAACTTCGAGCCCGCGCCGATCCGCGTCATCCCCAGCGTCGCCCGGTCGATCGCGCAGTTCGCTCCGATCTCCACGTCGTCGTCGATCACCACCCGCCCGACCTGCGGAATCTTCAGCCACTTTCCGCCCACCGGGGCGTAACCCAACCCGTCCTCGCCGATGATCGTCCCCGCGTGGATCGTCACCCGGTTGCCGAGAACGCACTCGTCATACACGACGACGTTCGGAAAGAGCACGACCCCGTCGCCCAGCCGCGCGCGATCGCCGATCTGTACGCCGGGGTACAGCGTGCAATCCGCGCCGATCACCGCCCCCTCGCCCACCGTGACGTGCGGCGCGAGGTTCGCGTTCGGACCGATCGACGCGCTCGGGTGTATCTCCGCCCGCGCGCTCACCCCCCACCGCGGGTGACGCCGATGCCCGTGCAGCAGCACGATCGCCACCGTCACCGCCGCATAAGGATCGGCGCAGCGGACCACGCTGCGCCCGTCCGGAACCGCCACGTCCGGCGCCGCGATCACCGCCGACGCCCGCGTCGTCTCCAGCAGCCGAAGGTACTTCCGGTTCGACAGGAAGCTCAGCTCCCCCTCGACCGCGTCCTCCAGCGTATTCACCGACGCGACGGAAATGTCCGCCCCCTCCAGCGACGCCGGAAACCCCGCGGCGCTGATCCGCAGACACAGATCGCTCAGTTTTGAACCCGCCACGTCCCCACCCCGCCCCGGCGCCCCGCGCAGCCCCCAGGCCCGCCGTGACCGCCGATCCTCCGCAAGACTGCACGAATCCGGGGTTTGTTGCAACTTTTTCGGCGTTGCCGTTCGGGGCGTTTCGGATCCCGACCAACCCTGGCAATAAGCCCTCAGGCGTCAAACAGCTTCCCCGAAACGATAATCTGGCCGGCGTGATCGTCACGCCACTGCTTTGAGATTCCCAACTGATACTTGATGGTAGCTGTCGGGGACACGCCGAAGATGTCGTTGATCTCGGCGCCGGTAGCCAGCACCATGACGGATACACGGAACTCCGGAGGCGGCGCCAGGGCGATCAGGTACCGAATATCGCAAACCCGAACGCGAGCCTTCTCATTCCATCGCGCTTCGATCACTTCGTGTGAACCGGGGTGGTGATGGCCAAAGTCAATCGTCACCGATTTTCCAGTATGATGCTTGACTTCCAACAACTGGTGACGGATGTCCGGGAACAACCCTGCGCCAGGCGGGTAATGATAGCCTAACAGTTTCGCGGCTTCGAACTCAAACCAATGCCCTTTCGGTCGAACTTCGCGAATCCGCTGATTTTCATCCCGTGGAGCGTCCAGCCCCATCAACGGCTTCAATATCGTCGCAATTTCCTCCAGGGTGAACAATAACGCAGCGTCCGCAGGCGCATTGGCGAGCGGATCCCCGTCGGCGAGATCCAATGCATGAATCCTGGCGCGTTTGCGGGAGGCGGCTTCATTGAGGGAAGGATGCGACGCCATCAGGCGAATTCTCCGGCGTTCGACTCAAAGCATTCATTCACCAGGCGATCCGCCTCCTCGTCCAGCAAACGAACCGCCGCGGCCTCCCGAGGCCGCTCATGATCTCGAAAAAACTTTTCCACCACCGAAATCAGTTTCTGGGCGACAGAGGAGTGAGGGTCCGGAATCGGGTACTGCGACACATACTGCGTTATGTATCGACGACGCCCCGAGTAGAGCCGATTGTTGAACATGAGATCGTGGAATCGCGACACAAGACTGGAATTCGCGACGGCCAGCAGCAGATAAAGAAGTTCCTTCCGAACTCCGCTCTTAACGGTAATCCAATAGGAATCCCCATCAACGAGGCTTCCCGATTCATCCCAATAAAAGCGAGGCTCGGGGCTGATGTCCGGGAAAACAATCTTCGGACTTTTCCAATCTTCCGGGTTCTGGGGAACCCAGATTTCATACCAGCGTCGCCCCGCCTCCAACACATAATCACGACGTTCGAGCCGTTCGCGATGCATCTCGAGATATCGTTTGGCGCGTGGGTACCGGTCGAGATCAACGGGTCTTCGAATCCCGTCCCTGACTTCGTGAGGGTACAACACGCGCACGTCATGGGTGTCGCCGGTTCGACGCCGCCAACGATCCGCTTTTTCATGTCCGAGCAGCGGGCGCAGCAGCTCGTCCTCCGGCCTGAAATTCACCGGCAGGCTGTCCCAATCCGAGCGGGTGAATACCTCATCCGCGGTTGTCTTGATCCCAACCCGGATTTTGGCCAGCGACGAAAAAACGCCGGCGGACGCCGCCTGAACCCGCTTGATCCATTCGACCTCCGCGCTCGTCGTCAGCGCCCAGACGCGCGAGGAGTCGCGTCGGATATTGATGGTTCCGCAGGCCAACTCAAAGCAACCCTCAGCCACCCGGTACTTGCCGGGCTTGCCGTTGCTTAGAAGTTGATACACCGTGTCCTGCGGATTTTGGCGAATGTCCGAATCTGCGGAGTTGTCATCACAGGTATACAGGCGCAGGAAATCACCGCCGCGTTCATTCGCATCGCCGTAGTTGAAGGTTCGTTTGCCTATGAAGATTGCGGGGAGAACCGCCGCATCGAAGAGCTTGCTGTCGCCGAGATCGAGCAGTTCCTCAAGAACGAAGGCGTTCCCAAGAAACCGCCGCAACGCCGCGCCGGACAACGTGGAAAGGAAGCGATTCGACGTGATGATGCCGATCATGCCCCCGTCGCGCAGCGATTCCGCCATCGCCACAAAGAACGCGTGGTAGAGATCCACCCGGCCCTTTAATCCAAATCGCCCTGCCAGACGCCGGGCCGTCGATGCTCCGAGTACCTGCGTGCGAACATACGGAGGGTTGGCGATAATGATGTCGATATTGCGGTGGAAGCGTGGATCGGATTCAGTCGCATCCCACAGTTGGGATTGACCGTTTTCGTTCGCACAGAGGCTCAAAAAATCAGCGTGAATGATGTTGATGTCGGCGTCGCGCCATCCGGAAAGACGCTGTCGCGCCTTCGCCGCGGCCATCGCATCAGCCTCGACGCCGTAGACTTCCGCCTTTCCGCGCCACGCGAGTCGCAATTCCTTCCCGAGCGCTTCCAGCAGGGCGCCTTCCCCGCAAGCCGGATCCAGAATCCGCAGCCGCGTTCCGGAGGTGGGATCGACATGACGAACGATCCGCGAAGCCACGAACTCGGCTAGTCTTCCGGGCGTATAATGCACGCCCATGGATTTGCGGCGCGAGAGCTTGGTCGGCACGATGTCATGCTCCTGCTTGGTCAGGAGGAGAGCGTACTCTCATGGCCGAATTGCGACAACAGCCCTCGCCCCGCGCATGATGCTCCTCGTGCTCGGTACGTGGAACGCCTTCTACGGGTTCGGCCGCTGGTATCGGACCGCCTCCCCGAAAACCCGCCGACGACTCCGCCGCATCTTCTTCTGATCGCGTCCGCCGACGGCGCGCCGTCAAAACCGAGCCGCGCCCGTAAGGAAGCGTTCTTTCTCTTGGACGAGCGTTGTCCACCCTTTGACAGCCGCCCGCACGGCGTGCCGCATGCTGGAAGTTCTCGCGTCACGGCGATCCTACGCGCAGTCAGATGGGCGATCGAACACCCGGTTCGGCGCCGTGCCCGCCGCGAGCGCGCCACACTCGGGACAGACGCCCGAGGTGTTGCCCGTCAGGTTGTACCCGCAGGCGGTGCAGCGCGGGGCGTCATCCGGGTAGACCGGCTCGCGCGACACGAGAATGAACGCCGCGGTGACGACCGCCACGTACATCAGCGGCGTCGACAGATACGCGGCCTTGTCGAAGAAGCCGAAAAGCATACCCCCGTACCACATCGAGACGGCGCTGAACGCCGATCCGCCAACGACCAGGATCGCCAGTATCCCCAGGTAGATCCGCGCGCCGCGCGGACGCTTGACCAGGCCCAGCACCAGCAGCCCCGTCACTGCAAAGCCCAACCCCGGGGCGAGCACGCGATGTTTGACATAACCCCACGGGAACCGCCCGAGCATCGCAAGGCCGCCAAGTTCCGTCGTCGCCTCAATCCCGGACTGCACAGCCGCCCCGGCCAGCGTCGCCGCCATGAAAGCCCGCAACGGTCGCCGAAACGTGTCCGCGCGCCCCGCGAACCACAACCACGCCAGCGGAACGCTTCCAGCGCTCAGCAAGCCGATGATGTCCAACATTCGTTCGGACGCGCTCATGTCCGCATTGTCGGTGATCGACCACCACACCCCCGCATTAAGCACGTTTTCCGCGAGGACGCCTAACGCGTAGATCATCAGAACCGCCGTTGCCCGGTTCGGCCGCAGAGCGACCGCGACGCCCAACGCGAAAGCGAAGGCGGCATGTCCTTCGCGCACGAGCACGTAACCTTTGCAAAGGAGCGTCCAGTCGTCGGGCGCGCCGCCCGTCCGAATGAGCCTGGCCAGCGAAAACCGCAAAGGATCGGACCTCGAGAGAATCTCGAACGTCGTTCGCGCCGCCCCGCACAGGCTCGCCGCAAGCAGCCCGACCACCAGCAACCAAGCCCAGACGATCGGCCCGCGTGGACCGGCGGGCAACCGCTCATGCGCTGGTCCTCCCTTCTCGTTCACGTCGCCGCGCCTCCGATTGCGTCTGCGTCGCGGAAGCCCCCGCGTGGTTCTCAGCGCCCCGCCTCGCGGGTCACGTCCGCGTGCAGCAGGCGGTGGAACAGGTGCTCCCCGCCCTCGCGGCGGACGCACAGCCGGCCCACGTCGTAGGCCCGCGAGTGCAGGCCGCGCTGCACGGACTGGCAGATCGCGATGTCCTCGTCCTGAATCCGGTCCGCGACGGCGATGCTGCGGCGGTGCTCGTCGTCGCCGCCGCCCTCGAAGTAGAAGTCGAAGATCACGCGGCAGCGGTCCACCCCCAGCGGAAACACCAGGTTGGTGTCCATGTAACCCGCGTACCAGTTGAGCATGAAGTTCGGGTGCAGCCAGAAGTAGTACGCCATCGCGCCGCCGCGGACCGAGGCCGTGTCGCCTTCGCCGCCCTCCGCCGTGATCGGGCTGGATTGAAGGCAATACCGGTCCTCGCACTCGACGCGGTACTCGCTGTAGGACAGCACGCTGCCCAACCCCTTGTGAATGTGCGGCACGTGGTAGCCGCCGTCGAGGTAGTTGTCCACGAACACCTTCCAGTTGCACGCCAGGTCGTACGTCTTCCGCTCAATGAAGCGCAGCGACGCGAGGTTCAGCGGCGCGACGCGCCCAGCCATCCGCCCCAGATGATCCGCCAGCGACGGCGCGGCGGGGTCGAGGCAGACGAACACGAGGCCTTCCCACGTCTCGACCCGCGCGGGGACGAGTCCGTTCTCCGCGCGGTTGAAGTTCAGAACCCCGTCGAACTCGGGCACGCCCTTGAGTTCTCCGTTCAGGGCGTAGGTCCACCCGTGATAGGGACACTTCAGCGCCTTGAGGCTGCCGCACGGCTGATCGACGACGGCCGCGGCGTGATGCCGGCAGACGTTGAAGAACGCACGCAGGACGCGGTCGTTGCCGCGAACGACGACGATCGGCTCGCCGGCGATGTCCGCCGTGACAAACGACCCGGGCTCCGCGAGTTGATCCGCGCGGGCGACATGCTGCCACGTCGCGTGAAAGACGGCGCGACGCTCGCGCTCGGCGAACGCGGGATCGGTGTACCAGGCGCCAGGGATCGTCGAGGCCTCGGCGAGGGGTCGCGTCGGGTCGTAAGCCGCGACGAGGGTGTCCAGATTGAGGTTCTTCATGCGGCCCTCCGGGGATTGTCGCTTTCAGGGCGCGCGGAGGGTTCGTCGTTTCTTGTCGCGTCCGCGCGTCGCGCCGTCATTGTTAACGTTGACGGGGCGTCGCGTCCACCGCTAGCATCCCCCCCGCAAAGGTTCACGAGCGCGCCGGCGCGGCGGGCGTCGCGGACCGGCTTGCCCCACCCTTCGGGCGATGTCCGCGGGGGTTCGGGGGAGTGAGGCATCAGCAGCGGGCGCGATCGACGCGCCGGTCTACGCAGGGAGGTCGGTCGTATCAGGTCGCCTGCCCGTGAAGGCGGACTCAACAATTCAGGTGGATCGTCACATGACCTTGACACGGTGGTTCAGAACCCGCTCAGACGGCTCGAAACGCCCACTCTCTTGCGGTCGCGGCTCGGCGCGGCGCCGAGGGCTTCATTCGTGGATCATCGGCGGAACGATGCTGGCGAGCGCCGCAGGCGCCGTGGCGCAGGAGGAACCCGTCACGCGCGTGTCCGTCGAAGTCGCCGGTCGGCAGGAGGAGTCGCAGTCCGCGGAGCCCGTCACCGAAGCGCTGGATGTCGACCGCGTCCTCCGGCAGATCATCCCTCCCCACCGGATGGACGAATACGGCGAACCCGATGTTCGCGACGGGGACAAGCCCGACCCCGCGTATTATGAACGCCTGCTCAATCGCGTCGCGCACGTCCGCAGACCGGTGCAGGTGCGCCTGACGATCGAGGACGTGCTGGAGCGCGTTCTGCGGCACAACTTCGCTCTCGACGTGGCCCGTTACAACCCGGCGATCGAGGCGACGCGCCTTGTCGAGGCTGAGGCGTTGTTCGACGCCTCGCTCTACTCCAACATCAGCAAGCTCATCCAGGACCGCCCCTCGGGATCGCAGCTTTCCGCGACGGACTTCGACCGGTTCTCCTGGGAGACCGGCGTGCGCAAGCTCCTGCCCGGCGGGATGCGCGTCAACACCAGTTACAGCCTGGAGCGTCAGTCGACGAGCCTCGCGTTTCAGCAGCTCAATCCGCAGTACTTCAGCCAGCTCAACCTCGGCTTCCAGCAGCCGTTGCTGCGCGGATTCGGCATTGATTACAACCGCTCGGCGATCGTCGTGGCGTCGCACGGGCAGCGCATCGCCGATCATCAGTACCGCGAGCAGGTCCGCGATGTCGTGCGGCAGGTCGAGGCGACGTTCTGGCGTCTCGTGCAGGCGCGCGGAGAAGTCGTCATCTCCGCCCGTCTCCTCGAAAAATTCGAGAGCATCTACGACTTCCTCGAAAAGCGGAAGGACTTCGACGTCAACAAGATCCAGCTTGAGGACACCAAGGCGAACCTCGAGACGACGCGGGCGGAGTTCCTGCGCATCCTCTCCGCCGTGCGCAACGCCGAGGACGCGCTGATCGCGCTGATGAACGATCCGGAGTTGAACCTCGGCAACGAGATCGAGATCATTCCGGAGGGGATTCCCGTCTACCCCCGCATCGTCGTGGACCGCATCGGCGAGCTTCAGACCGCGCTCGAAAGTTGCACCGAGATCAAGTCCGCCCAGCTCGCGGTCGTCAACGCGGCGATCGGCGTCGGACAGGCGCGCAACGAACTGCTCCCCCGGCTCGACCTGACGTTCAACTACGCCGTGGACGGCCTCGGAAAAAGCGCCGACCGCTCCTTTGATGAAGTAACGAAGCACGATTTCACGGAGTACTCGATCGGCGTCGAGTTCGAGATCCCGATCGGCAACCGCGCCGCAAAGGCGCGGCATCAACGCGCCCGCCTCACGCTCGCGCAGGCCGAGGCGGAGTTGAAACGCCGCACCGAGCAGGTCATCACCGAGGTCAACGTCTCCGTCCGCAACCTTGAGACGAACTGGGCGGTCATTCTTCCGCGGCTGGAGTCCGTCGAGGCCGGGGTCCGCCAGGTCGAGGCGATCGACGCCCGCGCGGAGCGCAAGGACTACGCCCAGCTCAACGCCGAACTCGGGGCGCACAACGGGCTCGCCGCCGGTCGCCGTCAGCTCCTTCAGGCGCTCGTCGATTATTACCTCGCCGTGATCGACCTGGAGCGCGCCAAGGGCACGCTGCTGGAATACAACAACATCGTGCTCGTGCCGGTCGAGAACGAAGGCCCGTGAGGAACGCCGGCGACGCATCCGCCTCGCTCAATCCCGCCGGGAGCGCAGGCGCCACAAATCCGCCAGCACGTTCAGCGAATCCCGCACCGTGCGCACCCGGCTGTCCGGGTTATTGCGCCAGACAACCCCGACTTCGCGGATGCGGAGCCCGCGCCGCCGGGCGAGTTGCAGCGCCTCGCAGTCGAACGCGAACCCCTCGGTCCGAACGTCGGGGAAGACGCTCCGCGCCGCGTGCCGGGTGAACAACTTGAAACCGCACTGGGTGTCGAGAATGTCCGGCAGCAGGATGCGCCGTCGCAGCGCCCGGAACGTCCGCTCCATCATTCTCCGCCGCAGCGGCTGAGGAGGGTCGAGAACCGAATCCGGCATCCGTCGTGAGCCGATGACGACGTCGTATCCCGCATTGATCCAGGGAAGGAGCTTGCCGACCTCAGACAGCGGCGCCGACAGATCGGCGTCGGTCATCAGGATCGCCCCGCCCGACGCCGCAAGCATCCCGTCGCGCACGCACGCGCCTTTGCCCCGGTGCGAGGCGGCGCGGATGACGCGGAGCCACGCCGCTGCGTGCTCCGCGGCGTAGGTCTCGACGTAACCGGCCGTCCCGTCCGTACTGCCGTCATCCACCACGATCGCCTCCGCGACGACCCCGTCGCGGACGTGACCCGCCAGCGAGTCAAGCGATCGCCGGATGCGCGAAGCTTCGTTGTACGCCGGGATGACCACCGAGAGCTGCATCTGGATGTTCGTTCAATCCGGCGGCGGATCCGCGGGATCTTCCTCGGAGGCCTCCGGAGGCGCCGCTCCCGGTCGCGGCGACCCGCGCATCAGGAGCCCCTGCGCCGCAATCCACGCCGCCAGCGCCGCGCCCACGCCGCAGCCGCGCAGCCACGGCGGGATCGACAGGGGAACGATCCACCAGCCCCAGCACGCGCTGACGCCGCTGAGCGTGAACATCGCCGCCAGCAGCACGCCGGCGGCCGCGCGATCGCGCATCACGAGCCCGGCGCCCGGAACGAGAACGTTGGCGATCCACGCGGATGCCCCCGGCTTTCCGGAGATCCGCCGCGGCGTTCGGCCGGGTTCCGTCGCGGCTTGAATCTGTGCGCGCCCGTCGGATAATGCCCGCATGAGGCGCAAGAATACCGCAGCAACCCGATCTCCGCGAGGCGTGACGACGTGCGTCGCCGCCGCGCTGACCGTCTTCGCCGCGTTCTCCGGCGGGTGTCAGACTGGCGGCGCGTCCACCGCGAATTTCGCCGTCAGGCCTGTGCCCGGCGCCGACGAGGGGGGGGCGTTTCAGGCCGCGCGCGACGCGATGCTCGGACTCGGATTTCAGATCGCGCTGGCCGAGCCCGACCGCGGTCGGCTGGAAAGCGCCCCGGCTCAGGAGGAGGAGCTGGAGTTCGCCGCCCGCAGCCGGACGCACGAGACAGGCCGGCGGCAGCGGCGCGTCGCCTCCGTGCGGATCGAGACGGCGGACGGGGACGTCAAAGTGTTCTGCCGCGTCGAAATTCAGGAGCCTTCGACGGAAGCACACCGCTTCCGCGCGTCGGTGGACTCCTCGCTGGACCGCCCGGGCGAGACGCCGATCGACCGCGACGCCGCCACTACGCCTGATCAGAACACCGTCTGGCGCACGATCGGACGCGACCGCGACCTCGAACGCTCGATCCTCGACGCCGTGACCCAGCTCGCCGGCGCATCGGTGGAGCAATAACGCGCCTTCCCTGCGGAACCCTCCCTGAGTGGGTGCCGACATGGGGTTCACGCCAGGTTAGTCCCGGTGATGTTCCTCCTTGCGGGCCGCCCGGACCCGCTCGATCCCTTCAATCCCCTCGAGTCGCGCCAGTTCAGACAGGATCGCCCGGTGCGACCGGTGATAATGACAGTAGGTCAGCGTCAGCCGCTCCTTCCCGTCGACGGCCTCGACCGTCCACCGCGCGTCCGGGATCTCAAAGTCGTCAAGCACGTCGAGGATCCGGATGCGCGTCTTGCCGTCAGACCCGTCGTAGACGAGCCGACACTCCTGATAACGGCAGGCGCCCAGCGCCCGCTGGTGCAGACGCTGGATCACGGTGAGCACGCTGACCACCATCAACGTCAGCACCACCCCCGCCGCCGCGTACCCGCCGCCCACCAGCACGCCGATCGACGCCATCACCCAGATCGTCGCCGCGGTCGTCAGACCCACAACGTTTCCGCGCTCGCGGATGATCGCGCCGGCGCCGAGAAACCCGATGCCGGTGACGATCTGCGCCGCGATGCGCGTCCGGTCTCCGCTGCCGTTGGCGGAAAGCTGCAGGGACGCGATCGTGAACAA
>WBZY01001776.1_pt1 | contig 10202 bp, 9 predicted proteins | sample 5204191 | NCBI WGS metagenome assembly WBZY01 (sample SAMN12344363, study PRJNA552823) | activated sludge metagenome | biome: Activated sludge suspended growth; feature: Anammox Sidestream; material: Wastewater; isolation source: activated sludge from anammox sidestream of wastewater treatment... | reverse complement strand
TCGGGTTGCATGCTCGCCCTTCACCGCGGCGTCGTGGGTTCCGCCGGAGTTCCGCCCGCGTCCGAGGGCGTCTTTGAGCCTGGCGCGATGTCGCCCGGCTGCGGATCCAGCGCCGCGTTGATCAACAACGCCAGACGAACCCCCGCCGCCGAAAGTCGATCCTCGATTACCGGGCGGTTCCGCTCATAATACGCCTCGCCGACCCGCCGGTCCTCCGGCAGCGCGTAAGCGTGCGACACCGCCAGCCGGTAGGACTCCGTCGCCCAGACGCCGGGGTCCGCGCTCGACCACGCCTTCCGGTTCTCGTCGCTGATCCGTTGATGAAGCTCCTCCGCGTAGTGCGGCCACATCTTCCCGGCGCGGCTGAGCAGCCCGGTGTCCCACAGCGCGTGCAGGTTCATCGGCTCCCCGAGGAACTCGACCTTGATGTCGTTGCCTCCGCGGTCCGCCGCGTACCCGGCGTGCAGCGGTTGATGCAGGTCGCCGACGAAGTGGACGAGGAACTTCAGCGCCTCCACGCGGTCCGGCGGCGCCGCCTTCCCGTCCGCCAGCACGTCCCGGTACTTGCGCACCGCCTCGACCACGCACGCCCCCTTCGGGCAGTCCCGCGCCGCGTCATATCCTTCCGCGTCCTTCGGAATGTTGACGTAGTGCAGCGGCGCGGACCAGCGGTAGGCGGCCTCGTTGCGGACGTCGTCCGCCCACGTGGAGACGTCGGGCAGGCGCTCATCCTTCAGAAGGTTGTTCAACTCCTCGCGGGCCTTCGCCGTCAGATGCCGCGATGCGATCTCGGCCACGATCCGATGCCCGTCGCGTCCCCACCCCAGCGCCCCGGGCAGGCAAAGCAGCACCATCGCCGCCGACACCCGCGCGCGCCGCCGACCGCTCAACGCCAACCCGCGCCGCGAACGCACGCGCATCGGACCTCGCGGAAGGAGCGCCGCCCAGACCGTCTTGCACGCGGCGGCAGAGTCTTCCTGGATCGTCCGAAAGACCCGATTCCTGACCTTCGGCATCGCGGCGCGACGTAAAAGACAAGCGGACGCGGCACTGCTCAGCAACCCCGTCATCGTTGATGGTTCAACAAAAGGCATTCCGCTTCTTTCGGAAACAAATTCGCGCATACGGACCTCGGGAATCCTACCCGTATTCGATGGGTGCGGGCAAAGAACACGCCGAGGGTGCGGGCAAGGAACATACGGAGGGTGCGGGCAAGGAACATGCGGAGCGGCGGCGGAGCCCACCGCAAGCAGCGTCTCCGTCGTGTCTCAGTTTGCGTGACCGAGCCGCGACCGTAAGGGAGCGAACCGCCGTCGCGCCGCGGCACTCCCCCCTCGATCATCCGAACAGCCCGGCGGCTTCCTCTCGCTGAACACACGCACCCAATTCCGTCCATCGCTCAATGAACGCCGCCGCCGATACGCGACCCAGCTCGCTCGGCTCGATCTTGTGCAGCCCGCCGCCGTAGACGCGCCCCTCGCCGCGGAGTTCGTGGCCGGTGATGCGGCCGAGGAGTGCGTGAACACCGGCGGCACGGGCGGGATATTTGCGCAGCATCGTCGCAAGGGCGAGCCTCGGGTAGAGCATCAGATAAAGATTCGTGCAGACGGCCTGCGAGCGGTTGAGAATGAAGCGGAACGGCTGCTTGTCGTCCGATCCGCGGCCCATGTACGTGCAGAGGAAGGGGCACGGCTCGCGCTGTTCCTGCTTGTACCACGGGCTGCGCTTGCCGACGAGGTAGCCATCCTTGACGCCGAGCGCTTCGGCGGTTTGCAGGTATTCCCACAGGGCTGGGTGCCGCGCTTCGACCGCATGCTCGGGAAGGTCGCAGTCGATAACGCAAAGCTGACGGTCGATGCTCGGATAGCCGTCGTCGTCGCTGTCGATGATCGTGGTTTTGAGGAAGCGCGGGCTGGGCAGGATCGGTCGCACGTACCTCGCGGGAAGGCCGCGGCGCTTCGCCTCGGCGCGTTCGAGGACGAAGAACTTGTTGTCGCCCGTGGCGATGCCGCGCTGGATGCGGAAGAAGTCGGAGAGCGTCGGTCCGTGGCCGTCGCTGAGCGTGCACCGGTCATTCCTCGCATGACTCGGGTAGACCGTCCACTTCCGGGATTCGCGCAGGCGATCCAGCGGAATCCGGTTGTTGGCCTGCGGGTCGGTCATCGTGCCGCCGAACGTGAATTCGGGCGCGTGGCCCGACGGCGGCGGGGCCTTCTTGAAAACCAGCACGACCGATGACACAAGCGCATCGCCGAACTGAACATCGTCGGGGTCGAAACGATGGGCACGCATGAGCGTCACGCGATCCGTCAGGTATCGCTTAAGCGAGGAACCGTAGTTGACGTCCATGAACTCCGAAGGGATGAGCCATGCGGCGTAACCGTCGTCCTCCATCCACGCGGTGGCAAGCAGCAGGAAGTAGACGTACAGCCCCGCAAGCCCGTTGACCTCGACGCCGGTCATCTGATACGCGAGACGTTGCAGGCGCTCCTTGTCCTCGCGGTCCATGTGGTGGTGGCGAACATAGGGCGGATTGGCCAGGATGAGATTCGGGGCAGGCGGACGCGAGCCGTTGGCGACAACGCGAGTGAAATCTCCTCGCACGACTTTAAGGCCCGCGTGCGACCACAGGTTGCGCGCAACGTCAGCAAAGGCAGGATCGAGTTCGACTCCGACAGCGCTCTCGATTCGCTTGGGGCCATAAACCGCGAGCGCCGCCGAAAAGAAGCTGCCAGAGCCAATTGCGGGATCGGCGAAACGGATGCCGCCCTTGCGTCTTCCGATCCGCGTTCCGACAAAGCGGGCGATGTCGATCGCGAGGGCGTTGGGCGTGGCGAACTGCCCGAGGCGGTTCCGATCGGCCGCCGACTTGGTTGCATCAATCGCAGTCTGGATTGACTGGCGTTGCGCTTCGGTCGTGATGTCGTGGTGCGCAATCATTCGGTTCACAATCCCAGCTTCGCAAGGTCTTTGATGCGATGCTCCCACACCCAGTCGATACCCTCGGCGGCCTCGTAGCCCAGGTAGTCCGAGCCGAAATATCCGCAGAGGAACAGAATAAAGCACACGCCCTTGCCGAAGGTGGCTTGAAGTTGGTGGACTTTGGTCGCTTCTTCCTTACGCCGCTTGTTGGTGTTGGTGAAGTCGCCCGCCGACTTGGCTTCGATGAGCACGGGCAAGCGATCTCTCCGCAACTTCTTGGGCTGAATCACCACGTCGATGGGCATGTTGACCTTGACGGCCTTGCCGACGCCCAAGTTCATGCGGAACGAATACGTGCCCGCTTCCATCTCCGCGAGCGGCTTCCCACCGGGATGGGATTGCTTCCGGTATCCCCGCTTGTCCAGCCAATCGCCCACGAGGGCGAGTTGGCGTTGCTCCTGAGCGTTGCGGACGATCGGGTTGGCGACGGCACTGCACAGGCGATCGGCAACGATCGTCGAAGCGCGATCGCGCTCGTGACTGGTCGGGTTCTTTGCGGCGTCCAGTCAAGGGAATATGTCGCGGTCGAGCAGTTTCGTGAGAACGCGGCAGACTTTGCCCAAGTTTTCGTCGAGCAGTTCCGCCTTCATGCGAGCGGCGAGTCTGCCTTCCTCCATGCTGCCGATGAGGGACTTGCTCGCGCTGGCAAGCCCGACCAAGCGGTCCACCGCCAGCGGCGGTGCTGTACACATGCGGAGCGTCGGGAGCGCGCTGGGGTTGGCTCGAAGCGTGGCCGCGTCGAGGTTGCGCAGATCATGCGTGGCGAGGAGCGCGGCCTTGACGTGCTCGGTCGTTTTCACACGGGTCGAGCGGAACGCCTGCGGAGCGAACTCCATGAACCACTGGTTGAACCGGTCCACCGAGGCGGCGACATCCGCCTTCCAGAGGTGCGGCTTGTCAGCGTTCACGCGCGTCAGGCGTTGACGCGGAGCGTGGGGCCGTCGTTGATGTTCGCCGGATTTTCGCGGCATGGGCTGGAGGATACGGGATAAGTTTGGTCTTGTCTATCCGATCGCAGGGGGAGGCATTCCGAGCGAGTCGCCCGAGATGATCAAAGTTTGCCCTTGTGAATCGTCTCCACTTGGCCAATCCGTCGGGGAGGCGTGGAACTCGCTCCCTTACGGTCGCGGCTCGGTTCAGCCCCCCCCGGGTCAGTTGGGCGTCCAGCCTTTGTGCCTTGCGACCTCCTGCGGCCAGAGGTTTTCCGAGGTGAAGTAGTCCGGGTCGAGCGGGTCCGGCCACTCATACGTCGTGCTTTCCGGGTAGCGGTTGTTGCCGCCTTCGAAGGGCTGCTCGTCGATGGTGGTCGCGTTGTGGGGGCCGGCGTAGCCGATGTTGGTGTGCTCGCGCTGGCGCCAGAAGAACTCGGTGTCGGGGCGGACGCCGCGGAGGTCGCCGTTGGCGTAGCGGTCGGACGTCCGCACCGTGAGCTTGCGCACGCTGCCGTCGCGGAGCAGGAGGTTGGCGGCGGGGGAGGCGCGGTTGCCGTGGCGGTAGCCGACGGTGTTCGAGCCCCAGTACGGGTAGTCGAAACCGACGCCGTCGAGGGCGTGCGCGCTGAGGCCGTGCATCCACGTCCACCATCCGTCGGCGGCGAGGATGCGGTTGCCGTCGAATTGCTCCCGCTCGAAATCCATGTCGGCGGTTTTCCCGCCCCAGGAGGACAGCGGGACGGCGATGCCGTAGCTGTAATCCGCGCCGCGTCCGCCGCCCAGCGGCGTCGGGTAGTTGAAGTTCCACGACGTCCCGCGGGCGATGTTCACCGGGTCCGGACGGGCGTCCTTCTCGCAGTACCCGATGTCCCACGTGTCGATGTAACGGTTGACGTAAAGCACGTCGATCCAGGTGGACATGATCCGGTTGTGCCCGGGCGATCCGGCGGTCGAGCCGTCGTCCCACTTCGGGTAGGCCTGGTGCTCGTCGAATGCATACTGGAGGCCGAGTCCGATCTGGTGGAGGTTCTGTCCGCAGGCGACGGCCTTCGCCTGCTCCCGGGCGTTCTGAAGCGACGGCAGCAGGATCGAGATCAGCAGGGCGATGATCGCGATGACGACCAGCAGTTCAATCAGCGTGAACGCCGGGAGACCGGCGGACCGGAACGGGCGGAGGATACGAGGTTTCATGGCGCTTCCTTGGTTGAGGCGGCGCCGGTGGCCTGGCTGCCGCAACGGGTGCAGGCGGGGATCATCGGCTGGCGCGGCGGATCGCCCTCCAGCGGCGGAAGAAAAAGCTCTCCGCAAGCATGACACTTTTTGAGGAACCACGCCTCTTGCGCGCCGCAATCCCTGCACGAAAACGGCGGCGCATCGGCCACGTCGAGCGAGCGGACGACGGTGTGTCCGCACTTCATGCACCGCAGCACGGCTCCGAATTCGCGGGAAACCGTCTGATCGCCGCCGCCCGACCGCCAGGAATACAGGAGGACGGCGACCACGAGGATCAAGACGGCCGCCGCACCGGCAAGCACACGCTTCGAGAGAGGCACGGGCGCCGATGTCGGCAGACCGCCCAGCAGGCGCGTCAGGTGATGCGAGAGGTGTCCGGCAAGCTGACGAATCATCGCTGCCCTCCCGGACGACGCCGCGGGGCGCATCCCGACGCGCCGTCGCCGCCACGGTAGCCAGTTTACCCGGTCCGCGGTTTCAGGAGTAGGCGACCGGCGCCGGCACGGACGCGCCCCGTGCGGCGAGCGTCAGGCGGGATTCTGCGCAGGAGGCGCTTCAGGCGCCCGGGCCTACCCCCGGACACCCCGGTTTCAACGCAGACTGGCACGGTGCGTGCAGCTTTCGTCGGTCGGGATGGGTTCGCCGCGGGAAGGCCTCGGCGAGGTTCGGGATTCAGCCCGGCATCTCTCGTCCGGCAGGGCAGCGAGGGCCGCCCTTGCGATGCCGGCGTGAGCGGGCGGAAAGGAGCGGAGTCATGAATGCTCCGCCGTCCACGAGTTCGTGTCCGGCGCGGACGTCCCTGGGACGCCGCGTCCTGCGAACGTTGTATTTCATCTTCGTCGCCTACCCTTACGGGCTGGTGTCGCTGCCGCTGGCGACGTTCCTGGTCTGGCATCTGATTCGCGGCGACGAGGCGCTGGTTGAACACCTGCGGCGCGGATCGCTCCGCGAGGCGCTGCAATGCGGCGCGGTGATCGCCGCCATCACGGTGTTCGCCCTGCTCGCCGTCACGCATTTCGCAATGACGATGTACACCGGGTGGCGCGAGTCCGCTCAGCGGCGCTGACCAGGATCGCGGCGATGCGTTCGGCGTCCTCGCGGGATCCGCGCGCGGAACTTATCCGCCCTCCACCAGCCGGACCTGCACGTTCACAAACTCGAAGTCATCCAGATCGCCCCGGCAGGCCGTCGTTCGGACGCCGATCGTGTTGACCCCCTCAACGAGCAGACCGACGTCGAAGCGCGCCCGGAAGGGGCCGAAGCTCCCGTCCGACGGCGACTCCTCGAAAGTATACCGGAGGCGCTGTCCGTTGATCTCGATCCGGGGCGGACACTGAACGCCTTTCGCCAACATGCTGATCTCGGCATCGACCGCCGCCGCGCCGAGACGACCGGCCTCGATGACGAACTGGGCGACGAAGGACTCGCCTTGAGCGCGGCGCTGGAACTGGCTGTTGATCGCGCCCTCGAACATGTCGTTGCCGAGGTGATGCACGTCGGGCGTGGCGTCCATCGCGAGCACGTCCGCCGTGAGAGGCTCGAGAGCGAAATCGACGGCGAGCACGCCGCGCCGCAGCCGCCGCGCCGGAACGTTCTGCGAGGTGGGGGCGTAACCCGGAAGCGACGCCGACATGGCGAAATGTTCCGGCATCGGCGGCAACGACATCTCGTAGCGCCCCTCGCCGTCCGTGGTCGTCAGGATCGACGGTCCGTCAACGAGGTCCAACTGAACCGTCGCCCCTGACAGCGGCTCCCCGGTTCCGGCGTCGCGGACCTTCCCTTGAATGCGCCCCACCGGCTCGGGCGGCGCGGTCCTGCCGGGGATTTCGATCGAAGGATCAGCCTGCGGGAGCGAGATGTTCATCTGCGCGACGGACGGGATATCCGGTGCGGGACGAGTCGTCGGGAGCGGCTCGGGGCGCGGCATCGCAGTCGAGGGCGCGATGCCGGTCAGAGGCATCGGCTCAATAACGACGGCGGCCTCAAGGCGCGCGGTGAATTCGGGCGCCTCGGGGGTCAGGATTTCGGAAAGCACGGTCGGCACATCCGCGGCTCGACGCGAGGCCGGTTCAACGATGTGAGCCTCGGCCGACGCCGCAGGAGCGTCCGCCTCGGTTGCAGCCGGCAAGGGCGTCTGCTGACGCGGGGTCCGGACGGCCAGTGCCGGCGCGGGTTCACCGGGAACCTGAAGCGGCTCCGACGGCGAAGTCCGCGGCGCTTCCGTAACCGGCAGTGCCGCGTCGGAAAAGCGCGGCGCACGGGCAAGCGCTTCCGGTTCGATCCGCAACTGCGGGCTTGTCGATGCCGGTTGAGACGGGATCGGATCGGCGGAAGTCAGTGCCGGGGCCGTCGCGCTTGCCCGGGTGGCGTTCATCGGGACTGCGGTCGGATCGGCGACCGCCGGTTCGTTGACGGTCAGCGCGCCCGGCGTCATGCGCGGCGCAAGAGGTTGCAGCAGCGGAGACGCCGGAGGTTCGGCGCTCGGCGTGCGCGCCACCGACCGCGGAAGGCGCGGGTCGGCGACGTCGCGCGGGGTCGTCGAGACCGGGGAGGAGCCTGTCGACGCCTGATCCGGAAGCACCAGGTCGGCCTTGACCGCGGGCGCCGGCGCGGGCGCCGCCAGCGGCTCGATCCGGGGCGCTTCGGCGCGACGTGCGGAAGACTGCGCAAGCACGGGAGGGGCTGACGGCGCGGATTCCGCTGTCGCGGCTGCCGCGGGCGTCGCCGGGGTCGTCACGTCCAGTTCCGCAGACAGGTCCGGCGCCTCAGGCGGCGTCATCGTCGTGGCGGGCGGTTGAGCTGCAGACACGCCGTCGGGCGGCATGACGGCTTCGAGCGTCGCCGGTGCGGGAAGCTCGATCCGCTGAGCGATCGCCGGCGGCTCGAACCGAGGCGCGAGCGACGCCAGTTCGACGAATTCCTTCTGAGACGCTTCCGCTTCGGCATCCGGCAGCGACACTGACACCAGTTCGCCTCGGACCTGCGAAAAAAGATCGTCTGCCCCAACGCTCGGCGCCAGGGACACCTTCACCGAACCGCGTCCGCGAAAGACGTCCGCCACGGCTGCGGTGACGTTCCAGAACGTCATCAGCATGAAGATCAGAAGGTGCGCAAAAAGAGAAGCAAGCAGACACCGCGCCAGCAGACTGAGCTGACGGTCACGCGCCGCCTTGAAGAGCCGCAACAGCAGAAGCAGCGCGAGCAACCCCAGCAGCAACCAGAGCAGATTCGGCCAGATTTCCCGCCAGAACGCCGCCCACGGAAACCCGCCGTCGACGGGTTCCGACTGCCGGAAAACCTCCCGCGAAGCGGTCGCAAAAAGGTGGTAATCCTGCGCCGGATCGGGCGCCGCGCCGTCCAGCAGCCGGTCGGAGCTGAACATCAGGGCAAATCCCCCGAGCGACAGCGCCGGATCAAGATCGTTCGACGCGCTGTTGATCGTCGCTCCGAGAGACTCGGGCGCCTGAACGACGCCCGCGACAATCCGGGCGCGGTAAAGATCGAACCCCCCCAGCCCCGCCGGCCGGTCCGACGCGAAATAAAGAAAGTCGCCCACCGGGCTGACGCAGGGAGCGCCCTCGCTGTGCGGCGTGTTGAGGACGGAGAGCGGAGCGACGGTTGAAGCCGCGCCGTCGTCGTCGAGATGCGCCGAGTAAAGATCATAAGGACGACGGTAGAACGCCTCGCGCAAGGTCGCCTTCCACGCATCCGCGGTCTCGACGACCGTCTCGCCCGGCGCCGGCCGGTTCGACGCGAAATACAAAGTCCGGCCGTCAGGCGAGGGCGCGACGCCGTATTCATTGAACTCGGTGTTGATACGGCTGCCGAGGTTGATCGGCTCCTGCCAGCCGCTCCCGCCACGCCGCGTCATCCAGAGGTCGTATCCGCCGCGACCGCCGGGGCGGTTGCTGTAAAAGTACAGCGCCTTCCCGTCCGTCGTCGGCGCGGGCCCCAGCTCGTCGTCCGGCGTGTTCAGTTCGACGAGGGGCTGCGGGTCAGCCCAGCCGTCCGGTGTGCGCGAGGCGACGAAGATGTCCGCGTTCTCACCGGGTTTTCCGCGAACGAAATAAAGCGTCAGGCCGTCCGGACTGACGCGAGGCTCATACTCGTCGCCGTGCAGATTGATGAGCGAGGGAAGCGGAGTCGGCGGTTGCCAGAGAACATCGCGCAGGGCTGCGCTTTCGGCGGGTTCACGGATCGTGTCCGCATCCGTGTAAAAAAACCGAGCCCGCGGTCCGCTCAGAACCACGACGACGATCACCGTCGCCAGCACCGCCCCCGCAACGCCCAGCCGCCACCCCCGGCCTCCACCCTTGCTCCGCGTCATCGTCGCCTTCCTCCCGCGTCATGCCGGACCTCCAGCGCAGCGGTCGACCAACCCTCGATCTCACCCGCCCAGCACCGTGTCCAGATAAGGCTCCTGAATCCCCGCCTGCTTGCAGATGTCGAGGACCGCGACGACGTGGGCGTAAGCGGCCGCCCGATCCCCGCGCACCGTGACCTTCTGCGCCGGGTTCGCCTCGACGAGTTCAGCGACCAACGTCCGCAAGTCCTCGGCGCCGATCGTCCGCCCTCCCACGAGGATCGACCCGTCGTCGTCCACGTTGATGATCAGCTCGCGCAGCGCGGCGCTGATCGGACCGGAGGATGACGCATGAGGCAGGGCGATCTTCATTTCCCGCTCCTCCTGCTGAAACGTCGTCGCCGCGAGGAAGAAGATCAGCAGCAGAAACACCATGTCGATGACCGGCGTCAGGTCCAACGCGGGGTGATGCCGCGCCTGTTCCGCTTGAATGAGCATGATCGTATCTCCGAAAGTCGTTCAAGACCGCAATCAACGTCCCTCATCAAGAGGCGGCCTCGACGGCGACCGCCTCGATCCTCCCGCGCGACGGCGCTTCCGCCGGGTGATCCGGGCGTCCGTTGCCCTCGACGCGGGCGGTTTCGACGGTCCGCGCCGGCCAGGCGCCCGGTTTCGGGCCGTGGGCCTCGAGGAATTCGACGGTCAGCCGGTCCATCTCCCCGACCAGCCGGTCGATGCGCATCGAAATCAGG
>WBZY01001774.1_pt1 | contig 10212 bp, 10 predicted proteins | sample 5204191 | NCBI WGS metagenome assembly WBZY01 (sample SAMN12344363, study PRJNA552823) | activated sludge metagenome | biome: Activated sludge suspended growth; feature: Anammox Sidestream; material: Wastewater; isolation source: activated sludge from anammox sidestream of wastewater treatment... | reverse complement strand
GACCGGGTGAGCGAGCGCATCTTGTAGACGGAGTGCCACGGCGCGACGTGATCCGTCTCGGTGCCGAGCACGAACATCGGCAGCGTGATGCGCGCAAGGTCGAGCTTCTCGCCCGCATACGTGAACTCACCCTTGGCGAGTTCATTATTGAGATAGAGGCGTGTCAGGTATTCAGTGTGCATGCGCCACGGCATGCGCGTGCCATCCGCGTTCCACGACATCAGGTCATTGGGCCGGTCGACCTCGCCGCGTACATACTTTTTCACCGACGGTGCCCACAGCAGGTCCTGCGATCGCAGCATCGTGAACGCCGCGCCCATCTGCTTGCTGTCGAGCACGCCGGCCCGGTGCATCACGGCCTCCAGCATGTCGAGTTGCTGCGGGCTGATGAAGAGCGACAGCTCACCGGGCTCTGAAAAATCCGCCTGGGCGGCGAGCAGCGTCATGCTGGCGAGACGCTCGTCACCCGCCTGCGCGAGCGCGGCCGCGGCGATGGTGAGCAGCGTGCCACCGATGCAGTAGCCGAGCGCGTGCACGGGGCGCCCCGGCACCACTGCGCTGACGGCGTCGAGCGCAGCGAAGAAGCCTTCGCGCACGTAATCATCCATGCCGAGTTCGCGATCCGCTTCCGTCGGGTTCTTCCACGACATCAGAAAAACGGTATGCCCACGCTCGACGAGGTAGCGTATGAGCGAATTGTGCGGCGACAGATCGAGTATGTAGTACTTCATGATCCACGCGGGTGTGATCAGGATGGGCTCGGCCTGCACCTCTGCGGTCTGCGGGGCGTACTGGATCAGCTCGATCAGGCGATTGCGCAGGATCACCTTCCCGAGCGTGACGGCCACCTGCTCACCAACGGCGTACTGCTCGGTACCGGCAGGCGGGCGGTCCTGAACGAGCCTCGCGAGATCGTCGACGAAATTGCTGAAACCACGCACCAGGTTCTGCCCGGCCTCGGCACGCGTTGCCTCGAGCAACTCGGGGTTGGTCGCCAGGTAATTGGCCGGTGAAGCGGCATTGGCGGCCTGACGGCCGGCGAACTCCATCAGTTGCGCGCTGCGGGCAGGCATGTCCGGTGAAGCCGCGAGGGCCTCGCGCCACCATGCGTCCCAGTTCGAGTACGTGCGCGCATAGACATTGAAAGGCCATACGTTCCAGGCATCGCCCGAGAACTGCGGGTTGTCCGTCGGCGGGCTTTCGCCATGGCTTGCGCGCACCGCGAACTGCCAGTTATCCAGCGCCTTCTCGAACGCGCTGGCCGCGAGCGCAGCGCTGCGATCCGGCGCGCGCGCGAGCCCCAGGAACCAGTCCCACCACGCCTGGCCGTAATCCTCAGGCGCCAGACCGCCGGTCAGTGCGGCGAGTCGCACCCGAAACTCGCGCTGCAGCTCGCGTTCGGCGGACGATGGCCCCTGCGGGGGTGGGCTCTTCGATTGGGCATCATTCACGTGCGGGACTCTCCAGAAACAAACGGGCCGGGGCGGATCGGCCGCCCCGGCCCATTTTACTCACTCGATCCGGACTTGCCGGAATCGATCAGGCCGCCTTCTTGCGGACCGGCGCGACCACCGAGTCAGCCGCTTCGGCGAACACGCCCGTCAGCGAATTCTGCGTCTCGGTTGCGATCGTCGCGAGTTCCGCGGCGTGCTTCTGCAGCTTGCTGCTGAACTCGCTGCCGAGTTCGCGCTGCGCGGTGGCGAAGTCGTCGCCCGTCTTCGCAGCGAGCGCAACCTTGGCCGCGTGCAGCGAGAACTCGAGGTAGTCGCCGGCGACGGCGTACTGGTGGCGCGCGAAACGCTCGAACGCCTTGAAGCCTTCGGCCTGCGCGCGCTGCGCCGGGGCGAACGCGTCGCGATAGGTCTTGAGCCAGCTGTTCACATCAAACTTCTCGGTCATGTCATTACTCCATTGAAACGGGGAGGGGTCGGCAACTCAATGGTGCATATCCTAGCGTATTTGTATGCACTGCACAAGTCCCGGCTTCAGAATTTTTGTACGCTATAACCTGTTGATTTTAATGAGTAAACAAGAAATCACGCGCAAGTACAATGTTGTCAGTTAATGCGACGCATACATCCTGATGCTAGATCCGCAACCCCCCGTCGAGATCAAGGCAGCGCCCGGTGAAGAAATCGTTGCGGGCGATGAAAAGCGCCGCCTCCGCTATCTCCTCCGGTTCCCCGAGGCGTCCTGCCGGCACCGGCGCGACGATGCGCTCGAGCAGTTCCGGCTTCATCGAGGACAGGATGTCGGTGCGCGAATAGCCTGGCGCGATGGCGCCGGCGCGAATGCCATAGCGCGCCAGTTCCTTCGCCCACACGACTGCCATCGACTCGACACCCGCCTTCGCGGCGCTGTAGTTCGTCTGCCCTGTGTTGCCGTGACGCGAGACACTCGAGATGTTGATGATCACCCCGCCCCGCCCCTGCTTCACCATGTGAGTGGCCGCCTCGCGGCCGCAGAGGAATACGCCGGTCAGGTTCACGTCGATGACGGCCTGCCAGTTCGACAGCGAGAGCTTGTCGATCACCTCGCCGTCACGCACCTTGATCAGGAGGGAATCCTTGACGATGCCGGCATTGTTGACGAGCACGTCGATGCGACCAGAGTCCGCGACGATCCTTTCCATTACCGCGCACACGGCTTGTTCGTCCGCGACATTGGCGGCGTAGGTGCGTGCCTCGACGCCGAGATCCTGCGCGAGCGACTGCGTCTCGCCGAGATCCTCGACACGCAAATCGATCAGCGCGAGGTTCGATCCTTCCCTGGCAAAGCGCAGAGCCATCGCGCGGCCGATGCCGCGTGCGGCGCCCGTGACGACGGTAGTACAACCTGTCAGATGCATGCGAGGACTTTCAGCAAGGGTTAGCGCTTGCGTGGACGATCGGATTTTGCGGATTCTGTGGACTCTGCGGACTGCGCCGGCGTGACGCTCGAGAGCATCGAGGCCTGCATCTGCGCCCACAGTTCCATGTTCTGCCGTGCGAGTTCGGCGAGCGGCGCCATCGGTGACTTGAGCGCGCGCGCCATTTCGTCCTGCATGACGCGCTGCTGCTGCATGATGCCGCCGAGGCTTTGTTCGATATAGCGGCTGAAGACTTCCTGCACGGGGTTGCCGTAGAAGCGCACGATGGCCTCGAGCAGCTCGGTGGACAGCACCGGCGTGCCAAACTGCTCCTGTTCGGCGATGATCTGCAGGAGGATCTGCCGCGTGAGGTCCTCGCCGGACTTGTCGTCGACGACCTTGATCCTCTCGCCGCCGATGATCAGTTTGCGCAGATCCTCGAGTGTGACGTGGCGGCTCGCCGTGGCGTCGTAGAGGCGACGATTGGAGTATTTCTTGATGACACGCGCTTCGGCCATCACGACCTCGAAATGCCAGAAACTTCCTGCACTGCAATGTAGCACGGAGTAATTTCCGCTTGCTACTTTAAAAGGCACCCCGTGGTTATCAAGGAAATCATGAGGTTATGATGACATATGACATACTGACCGCAACGCGGATCATGCCCGGACATTTTTTTGCGATGCACCTCACATCGGTGGCCTCGTGACGGCGCAGGCCGCAGGCTTTTCCGAATGGTGGTCGCTCTTTGCGCGCGCGCCGTTTGCAGGTGTCCCGCCGGGTGCGCCCGGCGCAGCCGCACCGGGCGCTGCCCCCGGCAACGCATCTCTGCAGCAGTTTCTCGCGGCCTGCGAACAGCATGTGGCGCTGATGCAGGCTTTGGCCGGGGAGATGGGCAAAGGCGCGCAGGAGTCGGCCGGTAAGCCGCTGTTTGAACGCCTGAGCGCCTGGCAACGCACGGTTGAATCCGGCCAGGCGGACCCCTTTGGCATCCTGCGCGAGCTCGGCGCGTTCGGTACACAAACGACGGCCCACGTCCTGCTCGCCAGCCTTCAGCGTATGGCGTCGCTGCAATCCAGGGTGCTCGAGTTGCACGCGCGGCTGCTCGCACACGGCGCCGACATTGCGCGTGAGGCCATGCAGCGCTTCGCCGCACGGGCTGGCCAGGCGCCGTCGGACCCGTCTTCGCTCTACACCACCTGGATCGACTGCGCAGAGGAGGCGTATGCAACGCGTGCGAATCGCGAGGATTACTGTCAGTCGCAGGCCGAACTGATCAACGCATTGAACGCGCTGCGACTTGAGCAGCGCTCGCAGATCGAGGAATGGGCGCGTGCGCTCGACCTGCCGACCCGTACCGAGATGAACGCACTGATCCGGCGGATCAAGGCGCTCGAGACTGGCAAGGCGTCCCCACCCAAGGCCAGGCCGGCAAAGTCGCGCCCGCTCCGGGCGAAGCGCCGGCGATGAGCGGACGCGCCTTTGATCCCGCCCAGGCTGCCGCGGACCTCGCGGAGTTTGCGCGTCGAGCCGCGGAGCTGCTGCCGACAATGCGCGTGACAGGTGAAGAAAGCGCGGGCGCCTCGGCACGGGACGAAGTGTGGCGGCGCGACAAGGTCGCGCTCTACCGCTACCGCCCCATCGCACGCCCGGCAGGCCTGCCGCCGATCCTCATCGTGTTCGCCCTGGTCAATCGACCGTACATACTCGATCTCGCGCCCGACCGTTCGCTCATTCGCGGCCTGCTCACTGCAGGACTCGATGTCTATCTCATCGACTGGGGCCGTCCCGACGGGACTGATCGCTACCTCGGGCTCGAGGACTACATCGGGGGCTACCTCGACGGCGCGGTGCAGGAAATTCTTGCGAGGCACGGCATCCCGGCGCTCAATCTGCTGGGTGTCTGCCAGGGTGGAACGTTCAGTCTCTGCTACACGGCACGGCACAGCGGGAACGTGCGCAATCTGATCACGATGGTCACGCCCGTCGACTTCCGGACGCCCGAAAACCTGCTCTCGCGATGGGTCACGGGCATCGACGTCGATCTGATGGCTGCCAACGGCAACATTTCCGGGCAGTTGATGAACAACGCGTATCTCGCCTTGCGGCCCTTTCGCCTGACGCAGCAGAAATATGTCGATTTCGTCCGGTCCGGTGCATCCGTGACAAGGGTTGCCGAGTTCCTGCGAATGGAGCGCTGGATCTTCGACAGCCCCGACCTGCCCGCGGAACTCTTTCGCGAGTTCGTGAAGTGGTTCTATCAGGAGAATCGCCTGATCGCCGGCACGCTCGAGATTGGCGGCCGCAAGCTGTCGCTGCGCGACATCACGCAACCGGTGCTCAACATCTACGCGACGCAGGACCACATCGTCCCGCCCAGCGCGAGCACGCCGCTCGAACGCCACGTTGCCACGCGGGACTACACCGCACTGCCGGTCGACACAGGTCACATCGGCATGTATGTGAGTTCGAGGGCACGCCAGGCCGTGCCGTCGGCCATTGCGAAATGGCTGGCGGCGCACCCCGCTGATTGATTCGCCTGGACCGGACCCTTAGAATTCGCGCCCCGGCGGACGGTTAGCTCAGCGGTAGAGCACTGCTTTCACACGGCAGGGGTCGCAGGTTCAATCCCTGCACCGTCCACCACGCAAATTCCGGCGTTTTCCGTCCCTTTCCTGGCTCGCGGGGAAAGCCTGTATGGACGCCAGTACGGAAATCTCCAGAAGTTCGCGCGCACAGTCGGGGTGCCATCGGAACCGGTGCGAATCGACGCAGGGGCGCATATGAGCCCGTGCATGAAACGGGCTGTTCGTCTGACCTCCCGCCGCGTGGCGGTTACGCAGCGGTCTTGAGCTCCACACGAAGCCCGGCAGCGGCGGCGATATTCACCAGCGCGTCAAGGGAAAAGCGGGACAACCGTCCGCGCAACAAGTCATTCATGCGAGGCTGGGTGATGCCACACTGCTCGGCCGCTTCGCTTTGCGTCCAGCCTTTGCGCTCGATCCGTCGCGCGATCCGCTGCATCACTTCCGCTCGCAGCCGCAGATTCACAGCCTCCTGCGGCGTGTCGGCGATAGCGTCAAAGATGCTGGCATAGCGTTTTGCAGTCATGGCGTCACCTCGATTGCCTCACCAGCGCGAGCCGACGCCGTGCCAGTTCAATGTCGGCGCGCGCAGTGCGCCGGGTCTTCTTCTGGAACGCACACAATACATAGACGGCATCGGCCATCCGCGCCGTGTAGATGACCCGGAATGCGCCGGAAGTATCTCGCACCCGCAACTCCTCCACGCCCGGCCCAATGCCCGGCATTGGCTTGAAGTCCGCCGGCTGCCCGCCACACTGCACCTTGTGCAACTCGTAGCCGGCATCGTGACGAGCTGCCGGCGGGAATGCGCGAAGCTCGGTGAGCGCATTGCCCACAAAGCAAACAGGCTTCACGGGCAGAGTTTATCCATACGGATATAAAACGGCAATGATAGCCACGCGACTGTGAAACGCGCCCCGACGTTGCGTGGCTTGCGCTGCGCACCGATCCCCCACACTGCACGCGAACCCGGTGCAATGGGGCGGGCGGTCAGTCCCCCGCGGCACCCTTCCAGGTAACCCCCCGCCACGCCAGATAGATCGCGCCTGCGAAAGCGAGATACGTGCCGAAGCCGATCGAGATCGCCTTTCTCATCTCGGCTGCCGCCTGTTCCGCCATCTGCTTCGCCATCTGCTGGTACTCGGCACCGCCAAAGGCCCCCGCGGCCTGCTGACCTGCCTCGAACTGCTCGTTCATCTTCATCCAGCTGATGAGGAGCACGAGCAGCATCAGGACGAGCGGCGATGCCATCGCGTAACCGGCGCGCGGATGCTTCCAGACGTACGGCAACAGCACGGCGAGCAACGCCGCGAAGCACAGCAGGCCGTAGATGCCTGCGCTGCCTCCGCCCATGGCCGCCACCCCGCCGCTGTTCAGGAACTTGAGCCCCTGATAGAAGGTGACAGAGTTCTTGCCGAGAAAACCGAGCTCGGCCGAGATCGCCGGCAGGAAGAACCAGCCGAGAATCACCGCAAACAATGCGCCGAGCACCGGATAACCAATGTGCTTCGCGTACTGCTGGATCACCGGCAGGCCTTTCGCCTGGAATTCCGCGGCAACCTGCTTGGCTTTCTCCTGCGCCGCACCGATCGCCTGCGCCGCCTGCTCGCCCGCGACGCTGCCGCCACTCACGCTGCGCAGCGAGACCACTTTGCCGGCATCGTCGAACTCGACATCGACCATCATGTTGGCCTTCGGCGCGAATTCCGACTTCCACATTCCTTCGAGACGGAACGCGTACTGGTTGCCGTCCACGAACACCAGCCCCTCGCCGGTGCTGGTGTCACGAAGGATTCGTCCTCTCTTTGTCGTCATGTCCTTCCCCCGAGTTGTTGTCGTTCTGCCTGCGCGGAAACGCTACCACCGAAACGGTGCTTTCTACCAGCCCGTCGGCGCAGGAAGGTCACTTCCGCTTGAGCTTGTTGAACAAGCCGATGACATCGTTCGCGATTTCCTGCGTGTCGGAGGGGAGCGCATCCGCTGCCACCGGCAGGCCAGGCACTGGGGCGCTTGCGAAGGAGCGTGCCGTCAGGTTCTGGAAGTTGAGGCTGTTCTCCCGGGCAGTCCGTACCTGCTGCCCCGGCAGGATCTCGAGCTCGTCGATCACGACGTCGTATCCCCAGGCGTTGCCGATCGGCGCTCGCGCCTCGTAGCGGATCAGATTGAATGTGGCATTTCGGCTCTGGCCTGGCTGCAACTGGAACTGGGTGTCAGCCGTACGGCCGCTGACGAAGCCGATGCCCTTGACGCTCGTATCGTGGGTGCCCGCACGCCCCCAGTAATACCGGTTGCCGAAATTGTCTATCGCTGCGCTCGATCCGGACTTGTAGCCGAGAACGATCGGTGCGTTGCTCACATTGCGGAAGCGGATGTTGATCGCTATCGAGTGGTGGCGCGCGCCGTTACCCATGGCGGTCGCGGAGAGTTGCGCGATCTCTGCGGTGAACGCGCCCGCGTTGTAGCAGCTGGGCGAGCCACCGCACGGGTCGGGCGCCACACCAGCAGAGCCCGCAGTGGCGGGTACGGTAGTGGCGGGCGACGCGGCGGTCGCGACCGCCGACGCGGCTCCGCCCTCGGCCAGTTGCGAGAAGTGCACCGCATGCTCCACTCCGAGCTTGTACTGATTCTCAGCCATCTCATTGATTTCGCGCACGGCAAGATCGAGCTCATAGGTGACACCGACGATCTCCCTGCCCGGATCCCAGACGAGCTCGAAGCGTGTGTCGGCCGCTTCACCGGGCGCGAGCACGAACTTCGGATCGAAACTGCTGCCCGTGACGACTCCCATGCCGCGCACCGCCTGCGGGTTTGCGACCACATAGCGATTGCCGCGCTCATCGAGTGCGACGCCGGAATCGCTCACATAACCGAGCACGAGGGGCTTGCCGGTCTTGTTCCGGAAATTGATGGTCGCGGTCAGCACGCGGTAACGGCCGCTCTTGCTGACACGGAAATTGCTCATGTCCGCGACGAAGGCCCGGGTCTCCTCGCAATGCGTCCTGCCGGCGCAGGCGCCGGCGGCGGCGATTGAAGGCGCAGTGAGGGTCATCGCCAGTCCGCAGATGAGGGAAGAGGCCAGTAGCTGCAGTTTCATCGAACGATTCCTTAATTGGGGGACAGGGCGGCGGTGGCGGCAGCCCACGCGACGTCGGTCAATGTCAGGTCGAGCGAACCGGCGCGCACCTCGCTGTATCCGAAGCTGAGCGTGTTGCCGTAAGGATCGATCCTGAGCACGAGCGCCGGACCGAGCTTGGGGTCCTTGATTCCCCAGGAAAGCTCCGGCGTATTGCCACCCCGCACGGCGGCTGCCGGCCCGAAACGCGTGATCGCCGCGGCGCGAGCCTGCTCGAAGTCGAAGCGCGGCAGCACACGCTGGATCCGCACCTGGCGCACGATGCCGTCGGTGTCGTAGTAGGCGCGCAGGCAGACATCGCCGGGTACAGGCTCGTGATCCCGCTGCCCCTGCACGTAGATGCAACGCATCAGGTCGAGTTCGATCTCCCCCGCGAAACGCGGGTCGTAGTCGGAGCGGGGTCCACGGGGAGTGCGATCGGGCTTGCCATAGAGGCGCGTGATTGCTGCCTCCAGGTCATCAGTGCTCACGCCGATGCGCACACCAGCGGCGTCGATAGCACGCGCATCGAAGGCCGCGACAGGCGCGGCTCCAGCCGGCGCCGCCGCGAGATCCGGCGTCGAGAGGACCGTACCGTCGGTGTCGGTCGTCTTCGTCGACACGAGTTCGGCGCGCACGACGTTCTGTCCATCCACCGCCCCGGCCGCATCGCCGTCGCCGACGATCCGGAACTTCACCGATGTCAGGACGCCACGGCTGCCGTCGCGCATGATGCCGCGATCGAACTCGCGCGCCTCCTCCTTCGGCATGCGGATCGCGCGGGCCGCTCCGGCGTTCGCGAAGACGACGCGATACTGCTGGCCATAGAACGAGACCGGCATGTAGGAGCCCGGCTCGAAGATCGCGATCGAAAACTCGCCCTTGTCGTGGTCGTAATCGCTGATGGAGTTCTGGATGTCGGTCTCGAAATCGATGCTGTCGCTGCCTGCGTCGAAGATCGCACGCACCCGCGCGACCTCCTGCTTCAGCACATCCGACCGATCGAACCCGGACGCACGCGCCACGATATTCGACGAGGCGGCATAGCGATCGAAATCGAAGGGCTTGCCGGCGAGCTTGTGATAGGTGAGCGCGAGCTGCTCCGGGTCGAAGTCCCGCCCTGCGGCCTGGGCGCTGCCCGCACAGGTCAGGCCGATGAGCAACGTGAATGACAGGGCGAACCCCGTGAGATGCACTTTCATCGGTTGCCCTCCGGTGCCTGGAATTTCCGCAGCGGCGCGCGTTGTCCGCTCGAGAAGACGAGGATCGGCTGCCCGCCTGGCGCCTCGATATGCAGCGCGAGCCCGCCTGCAAGCCTGGCGGCTGCCACGGTGCCGTCGGCAGGTGCCGGATCGAGCCGCGTGGTCGCGGTGAAGATTTCGTCGTCCTTCAGCACGAAGTTGTGCACGCCATGGAGGAATGCGAGCACCTGCGCATCCGGTGGCGACGCCGGATCGATCGTCCAGACATCGCCTCGCGAGGTCGGCAGGGTCGCCGCCTCCCTGTTGCCCGAGCCGGATGGCGAGCCGCCGCAGCCGGTGATCGACAGAATCGCCAGCGCGACCACGAGATACCCCGCGCTCGCGCAACCACTCGCGCAACGCCGGGCGCTCATGACTTGCACCGGATTTCGACTGCTTCCTTCCGGCAGCGGGTCTCGCCTGTGA
>WBZY01001773.1_pt1 | contig 10214 bp, 6 predicted proteins | sample 5204191 | NCBI WGS metagenome assembly WBZY01 (sample SAMN12344363, study PRJNA552823) | activated sludge metagenome | biome: Activated sludge suspended growth; feature: Anammox Sidestream; material: Wastewater; isolation source: activated sludge from anammox sidestream of wastewater treatment... | reverse complement strand
GATGGACTTCTACGACGACCAGTCGATGACGACGCGGGAGCTGTTTCAGCGATTTTTCCCGGGGCGCACGGACGTCTGGCGCCTGCTGATGGAGCCGATCAACTACGCCAACGGCTCGACGCTGGACGACCCGGCGATCAGCTACGGCATCGTCTTCTCGAACTTCATGAGCAAGGGCGTCTACATCTACCAGGGCGGAACGGACGACCTGATCTTCAAGATGAAGACGGAGCTGAAGCGCAACGGCGTGGACCTTCGCCAGCAGGTGCTCGTCGAGCGCATTCTCGTGGAGGACGGGCGGGCGCGCGGCGTCGTGGCGGACGGGCGGGCGATCCGCGCGGGCAGCGTGGTCTCCAACGCCAACCTGAAGAACACGGTCTTGAAGATGCTCGACGCTTCCGCCGTCCCCGGGGACTATCTCGACGAAGTCCGCCGGGTGCGCCTCGCCAACAGCAGTTGCCAGGTTTACATGGCGGTGCGCCAGGGCGAGCGCATCCCCTACGTCGGCGACCTGTTGTTCACGTCCACCTGGCCGGAGTTCGATTTCGAGGCGATGTGCGCGCGGGAGGTGACGAGCCGGACGTTCTCGCTGTATTACCCGGACACGCGCCCGCAGGGTCCGGAGCGTTACGCCATCGTCTCCTCGACGAACGCGAACTGGGCCGACTGGGCGGATCTCGACGACGCGGCCTACCAACGCGAGAAGCAGCGCCTGATCGACGCCACGATCGCCGGGCTGGAGAAATACGTCCCGGGCGTCAGTTCGATCATCGAGCACGTCGAGGCGAGCACGCCGCGGACGTTCGCGCATTACACGCAACACATGCTCGGAGCGACGTTCGGCACGAAATTCGAGGGCCTCAAGGCCAGCATGGACCTGCCGAAACGCGTGCCGGGGCTGTTTCACACCGGGTCGGTCGGCATCATCATGTCGGGCTGGCTGGGCACGATCAACTACGGCGTGATCGTCGCCAACGAGGTGGACGGGTTCCTGGGAGCGGGCGCCGCCCGCGCATCGTAACCGCAGCGGAAGAACCGAGCCGCGCCGGCAAGGAAGCGCTCCGCCTGCCGATGCCCTGAACGGCGCGTTCGTTGCTTCAGCCCGGATCGCGAAGCTCCAGTCCGCTGGACCGGAAGCTCGCACGCTGCACGGGCGGACCGGAGGCCCGCGATCCGACGAAGTTTCCGGCGGCGCGGCGTGAGACGAGCGTTCGCGCGGGCTGAAGCCCGCGGCTCAGGGGGCGCTCGTAAGGGAATCATGATTTAGGATGCGTTCATGCCGACCGAGTTGCGTCTTCCGCTTGCCGAGTACCGCCGCAAGGTCTACGCCTCCTGGATCGGGCAATGCGTCGGCAACATGTTCGGACTCGGGTATGAGAACGTCTACCTCGACGAGCCGATGCCGGAGGGCGAAACCCCGGCGTGGAAGGACTGGGTGCTCGACCTTGTGCGTCAGGCGGACGGGGCGTTCTCCGACGACGACACCGACATCGAGTACCTCTACCTGCTGGCGATGGAGGAGTCCGGGGAGCGGGAGGTGACGTATGAGGAACTGGCGCGGCGGTGGATGCATCACGTTCGCAGCCACGTCTGGGTGGCGAACCGGGCGGCGCTGGGTCTGATGCATCACGGTCTGCGTCCGCCGCTGACCGGGCGGCGCGGGGTCAACCCGCACGGGTTTCAGATCGACCCGCAGCTTGTGAACGAGATCTGGGGCGTCACCGCGCCGGGCATGGCGCGTTACGCGGCCGACAAATCCGCGTGGGCGGCGCGGGTGATGGCGGACGGGTGGGGCATCGAGCCGACGATCCACTACGGCGTGATGTATGCGGCGGCGTTCTTCGAACGCGACGTGCGGCGGCTGGTCGACCTGGCGTGCGACTGCCTCCCCGAGGGAGGGCGCTTCGCAGGGACCGTCGCACACATGCGCCGTCTTCACGAGGATCACCCGGTGGACTGGCGGCGGGCGCGGCGCGAGCTGTGTGAGACGTACTACCACGGCGAACCTGCCGCGACGCGCACGATCTGGAACGCGAACCTCAACGGCGCGTGCGGCGTCCTTGCCCTCCTTTACGGCGAAGGCGACTTCCGGCGGACGCTCGAGATGTGCTGCCGGATCGGGTTCGACGTGGACAACCAGGCCGCGACGATGTGCGGGCTGGTCGCGATCGTGACCGGAATCGAGGGCATTCCCGCCGACCTGCTCAATCCGCTGCCCGATCGGGCGTGGTCGCAGCCGCTGAACGACCGCTATCACAACCGCACGCGTTTTGACCTTCCGGATGCGCGGTTGACCGATCTGGCGGCGCGGATCGCGGCGCAGGGCGAGCGCGTCGTGCTGCGCGCGGGCGGGCGCGTCGAGCGCGACGGCGCCGCTGAGACCCTCGTCATCCCGTCACGCGTCGGGTTTCACGCGCCGAGCGAACCCGCCCCGTCGACGGAGCAGACCTCCTCGACCGGACTCGGACGGGCGCCGGGCGAAAACCTCGCCTGGTCGGCGGCACGGATCGCGTCGCACGCGGCTGTGTTGGATGAGGGGGCGCTCTCCCGCATGATCGTCTTCACGCCGCGAGCGCTGCTGGCGGACTCGGTGACGGTGATCCGCGATCAGGCGCCGCTGCCCGCGTGGCCCGGGCCGGATGCGGATCCGCCGCTCTCTTTTTACGGCTTCCTGCCGGGGGGCGCGGACGCCTCGATCCACCACGGCGGGATCGAGGCGTATTACGGATATGAGTGGACCGCGCCGGTGACGATCGGGCGGGTTCTGTTCCGGACCGGCACGCTGGAGGAGATCGGCGGCTGGTTCATTGATCCGCGTGTTGAGATGCGCGACGAGGCCGGGGCGTGGCGCGCGGTTCGAGACGCGCAGTGGCGGCCGGGGTATCCGGCGGGCGAGGAGCCGCTGACGAAGGCGCCGTGGGTGCAATACGAAATTCAGTTCGCACCGGTCGCGGTCTCGGGAATTCGCATGATCGGGCGCGCGGCGGGGGGGTTCGCGTCGGTCGCCACGGTCGCCGTGTTCCGGGCATGATCGAGGTGGCGCGCTTCGGGCGGGCGGTCCGTCGGCGGTCATGCGGGGTTGCCCGGTCTTGACCGGATCCCGCGCATCGCATATCCGCGCCGAGGTGCAGTCCTTCTACTACGACGAGGTCGACTCGACGAACCTTGAGGCCCGCCGTCTGCTGGAGCAGGGGCGGATCGCGGATGCGGCGTGGGTGCTGGCGCGAGGGCAGACAAGCGGCCGCGGGACGCGCGGGCGGACCTGGGTCTGTCCGGTCGGCGCGGGCATCTGCCTCTCGGTCGTCCACGCGGCGCGGAACGTGCGCTGGCCGGTGACGACGGACTTCACGAAGTCCGCGGCGGTGGCATGCGTGGAAGTCCTGCGCGAGGCAACCGGCGCGGCGGTGGTCATCCGCCCGGTCAACGACCTGATGATCGACGGAAGGAAACTCGGGGGGATTCTCACGGAAACGGTCGTCGCGGCGGACCGCGTTGAAGCGGTGATCACCGGCATCGGGATCAACGTTCGCGTTGCGCCGACGTTGACCGGCGATGACGCGCGGGCGACGACCTGCCTGACGGCGCATGTCGCCGGACCGGTCTACGATGACCCGGCGATGCGCGACCTGGCGGAGCGGATCGCCCGCCGCGTGGACGCGCGGCACCGCCAGGTTTTCGCCGGGGACATCGCCGAGATCGAGCGCCTCGAACGCGACTTCCGGGAGCGAGAACCCTGAACGTCCCGGAAGGATAAGGCGGGCGGACGCCTGAACGATCCTCCCCGCGGAAGCAGGACGGACACGACGGCGACATCGCGCGGCGACCCGATCATGAATCAGGTGAGCAGGTTCGTACACTCGTTTGCCGCCGCCGGCTGGGCTCCGGCGGCGGCGCTGATCCTCGTCATCGCCCTCGGGTTCGTTTTTCATGGGGACGGAGCGTATTTCAACTGGGACACCCACCGCGACGCGATGCGCCAGGCGTCCGTTTACGGCATCCTCGCATGCGGCATGACCGCGGTGATCCTCTCGGGCGGGATCGACCTTTCCGTCGGGAGCGTGTTGGCGCTGGTGTCGGTGGCGTTCTCGATGATGAGCCTTCACCGGCAGGGGGGCGCCGCGTTGACGATCCCCGCGGCCCTGATGATCGGCGCGGTCTGCGGCGGCGTCAGCGGCGCGCTCATCGCGTTCGGGCGGATTCAGCCCTTTATCGTCACGCTGGCGATGATGGTCGCCGCGCGCGGACTGGCGAAGGCGCTGTGCGGTGGCGTCAAAGTTTCCCGCTACATCCAGGACGCGGACGGACGGTACATCGCGCTGCCGGTCCCCGAGGCCTTCTCGCGCATCGACGCCCGCCTGCTGGGCGGAAACGTCGCCGTCGTCACGGTCATCTTTCTGACGTGCGTCGTCGTGTGTCACGCGGCGCTGACCCGGACGACCTGGGGCCGGCGCGTGTACGCGCTGGGAGGGAACGAGGAAGCATCCCGTCTGTCAGGTGTCCCGACGCGGATGATGAAAGTTTCCGTCTACGCCCTCAGCGGAGCGTGCGCCGCCGTGGCGGGAATCTGCCAGGCCGCCCAGCTTCAGCAGGGCGACCCGGAAGACGGTGCGGGGTACGAGCTGTCCGCGATCGCGATGGTCGTGATCGGCGGAACCAGCCTGTCGGGCGGGCGCGGGGGCGTCGGGCTGACCCTGATCGGCGTGCTCATCGTCGGATACATCGAGAAAATCCTCAGCATCAACAACGTCCCCGAATACGCCCGCCTGATGTTCACCGGCGCAATCATCCTCGCCGCGGTCCTCTTTCAGCGACGCTGGCGCCCGGATTCCGATGGTCGAGGATGACCCGGAACGGATAAAGAGGAGACCGGAGTCTCCCGGCGACTCCGGTGGCCGGGGGGTTACGATTGTGTGCGCTCATGATCCTGCGGAGCCGTCGCGGCGAGGGGTTCCGCCTACCCGGAGCAGCCGACGATCACGCATCCCCGAGGGGCATCCGAGAACCTTTGTTCCCGGAAGATCCTCCGAAAGCCGCAGCCCCGGCACGATCATCCGAAAACCGCACCCCCGGCAGGGGCGTCAGAAAACAGCCCAGCACGCCAGTGCTGGGAAGCCGTCTTCAATACCCCCGCGCATCAACCCTTCCGGCCCGAACGCAACGTCCGGCGGAACCCTCTCTCACGCCACGGGGACGCCTTCCGTCTCGGTCAACCGTCGGAACAACGCGCTCAGACGCGCGGTCATCGGTCCCGGACGACCGTCGCCGATCGTCCGTCCGTCCACCGACACCACCGGCGCCAGCTCCCCCATCGTTCCCGTGCAGAACATCTCGTCCGCGCGGTAGACCTCCGTCAGCGACAGGTCGCGGACTTCGTGTTCGATGCCGTGCAGCCGGCACAGCTCCAGCACGGCCGCGCGTGTGATTCCCTCCGGGCATGCCACGGGGCGCGGCGTGGCGACCACGCCCGCGTACGCGATGAAGACGTGCGTCGCGTTCGTCTCCGCCACGAACCCGCGCGGGTCCAGCATCAGCGCGTCATCCGCCCCGGCGCGCGTCGCCTCGATCTTCGCCAGGATGGACTGGATCAGGTTGCAGTGGTGAATCTTCGGATCCAGGCAATCCGGCGGAAAGCGCCGCACGCTGCTCGTCGCCAGCGTGACGCCCGACTTGTCGTACACCGGCGGTTTGTGCTCCGCGAGGATGATGAGCGTCGGACCGGCCGTGTTCAGCCGCGGGTCCATGCCGCTCGTGTACTTCACGCCGCGCGTCAGCGTCAGGCGGATGTGAACGCCGTCCGTCATCTGGTTCGCCGCCAGCGTTCGCCGGAGCTGCTCGATGATCTCCGCGTCCGTCGGAATGCTCGCAAAGGCCAGCGCCTTCGCCGACCCGCGCAACCGCGCCAGATGCTCGTGCAGTTTGAAGATGCGCCCGTCGTAAAGCCGCAGCCCCTCCCAGACCGCGTCCCCACCCTGCACCGCGGAATCAAACGGACTGATTCCGGCCTCGTCACGGGGTACGAGCCGCCCGTTGATGTTGACGATCAGATCACGGTTTCGTGCGTCATAGGTCTGAAGCATGACCGGAAAGGTATCCCCGTCCCCGGACATCGGCGAACCCGCCGCCGGCATGTCACCCGACCCCGCGGATCACCCAGCAAACACGGACCCTGGTTCCGGAGAGTTCCTTGAATCAATTCTCCCCGTCCGTCTCAGGCGTTCACCCCGGCCGCCGTCGAATCTGGGTGTTGACATGCCGACGAACATGCCCACTACGGTTCCTGTTGCCCGGAAAGCCTGCATCTGCCGTCCAACCCCCGATTCCCGGGGAGTCTGGTACAGGAGTTGCTCGGAAGTGCGGCGGGAAGATGCAGATGCCGCTGGCTCTGAAGTCAGGAGCAGGCTGAATCCGCACGGATCGACCCCACGAAGCCGGAGGGTACACCCATGTTCGTCGCCGATTACATGACCTCGAACGTCGTCACCGTCAGTTCGGAAAGCCCCCTCGCCGTCGCCGCCGACCTGATGGCGCGGCGACGCATTCACCACCTTCCGGTGCTTGATCCCGCCGGTCGCCTGGTCGGCATCCTCAGCGACCGCGACATCCGCTCCGCCGTCGGGTTCGACCGGACACTTTCCGACAAACTGAAGGTCTGCGAGGCGATGACCCACGACCCGGTCACGGTCACCCCCGTCGCCGGTCTGGACGAAGCCCTTGAGATTCTCGCGGAGGGGCGGTTTGGCGCTCTGCCCGTCCTTGCGGAGGGCGACGCCGAAAGCGCACGCCTCGTCGGCATCCTCACCACGGTGGATCTCCTGCGCGCCTTGCGGAACCTGGTCGGTCTCGACATCCCGGGACGCCGCCTCGAGGTCGCCCTGCCGCACGGCTGCGGCGATCTGGCGCGGGTCTTCAAGACTCTCAACGAGGGCGGATACCCGATCCTCTCCGCCGTCGCCTCGCATCTGCGGGCCGACGGACGCGAGCCGTCCCTTTACCTCCGGGTTCTCCAGGACGCTCCGCGAGGTCTGGAGCGAAGCCTGGAACGCGCCACGGCCATCCTGCTTCACGCCGAACCCCCTCGCCGCCAAAGCTGACCCGCGGGATCAGCATTCCCGGCGTCTTGAGTCTGCATCTGGTTCCGGTTGCGGGGCGCGGGATTCGCATGAACTGACGATCCTGCGCGATCCTGCGGCGCGATCCTGCGAGGAGGAAACGGCGGGACGTGTCGTCCACGGGGTGATCCTCCGGGAGTCTTAGCCCTGGACGGGGCGCTGGAAAACAGCCGAGCACTCCAGTGCTGGGAAGAAGCCCGCGCGGGGGAAACAAAGTTCCGGAGGGACGATAGAAGTTCGAGAGAAAGAGGAATCGTCGCGCCGGCGATTGCCGCCCGCCCCAGGCATCATCACGCGTCGCGCCACAATGACAGATCATCCCAAGCCTGAGCACCGGAGTCAGATGGAGATTCAGGCTCGCTGGAGCAGATCCCTGCCGCCGGATCGCAGACCTCCGGTCTGCGCGCAAAGCTGAGCGGGCCTCCCGTCTGCGCGGAGCGAAGCGGAGTTCCGCGCTCCGCCTCGAAGACAGGGAGTCTGCAATCCGCCGCAACCGGGCCTTGTCGCCGGTCAAGGGTTTCGGCGGGACCGCCGCACCGCCTCACGTCAGCCGGTTCGTCAGATGCCCCGGAAGCCACCCGACCACGACTTCACGGTTGTCCTCGTCCCAGTAGAAATACACCGCGAGGCACCGCTTCGGATCGCGCGTGGCGCTGTTCGTGCGGATATGCGTGTCGAGAAAACGCCTCGGCGCGCCAGGACCGCCCAGGCGCACGAAGTACGTGTCGCCCTGCTCGCCCGCGCGTTCCTTCGAGATCGATCCGGAGACGCGCAGGTTCATCCGCTCGATCGCCTGATCGAACCGCGGTTTCGCTCCGTCCACGCCGAGGCGCATGTCGCGGTAGTCGTCCGCCAGAAGCCGAAGCACGTCGCACACCAGCTTCACGTTCTCGAACTCGGCCTCCTTCAACCCGTGATTGACGGCCCGCGGATGCAGCGAAAGACGCCCGGTCAGGTTCGCCTCGACCCACTCGGGTACGTCCGCGTAGGACGACGGTGCGGCGCTCGCCGTCGCCGCCCGATCGGCCGCGGCCGATCCGACGGCGCGTCGAAGCGCGTCCAGTTGCGCCCGAAGATTGAAGTTTTCGCGGCGGGCCTGGTCCCGCTCCCGCTCCGCGGTTTCCGCCACCTCGATCGCGTCGTCCCGCTCCGCGCCCACCTGGTCGATCTTGGCTTTGAGCGCGACAATCTCCTCCTCGTACACGGCGCGCCACTGCTTGTCCTCGCGGGCCGTCATCCGCCCGCGTTCCGCCCGCCGGTTGCGCGCGTCCACGTAAAACAGGCACGACCCCCAGTTCACCCAGCGCGACGCCGAGTGCTCGTGCGCCTGATCCACGAGAAACTCGGCGTACGCCTCGTCCATCGTCAGTCCTTTGTACCGGTAGCGGAGGATCCATTCCGCCAGGGCGAGCGGGTGATCGCGCGGATCGTCCTGATCAAAGTCCACGCCGGGGCGGTACGTGCGCACCGCGCCGAGGAACGCCGACCACGGCTTGCCCACCAGCTCGGTCCACCGGAACCCGAGCTGCCGCGGCATCGTCACCACGTAAGCGACCCCCAGCACCCGCGCCGCCAGATCCTCCGCGTCCAGAAGAAACGCCCCCGTCTGCAACTTCAGCTTCGTCGGGTCCGGTTCGGTGAGCAGATACACCGGCAACCCGCGGTTCGCTGACGAGACCAGCCGGAACAACCGGTCGATGTCCGCCTCGCTCTGCATCCGGATCGGACGACCGTCGATCGCGTCGGCCTCCCGCATCACGAGTTCGGAGGCGAGCGCGGACACGATCTGCGGGCGCCGCAGATCGATCGGCGCCTCGGTGGACAACGCCGACGAACACAGCACGCGCACGCCGAACTGCGCGCCGTCCGGCGTCGAGGTCAACGCGATCTCCGTCACCCGAAAACGCCCCGGAACCGCCGGCTCATCCCCGTCCGGACCCTGCGCCGACGTGTGTCGCAGCGCCCAACGCCCCTCATCCGGAACCCCGACGCACTCGATCCGGTTCGCCGCGCCCGCGTCCTCATCCTCGAACGTCTCGGCGTCGAGAATCTGCGCCCGGCGCGCCAGCCCGCAACGACGCTCGATCCAGTCCGCAACCAGCGCGCGGGCGTGTGCCGACGGATCGGTGACGCCGGACCCTTCGCGCCGGGTGAGACCACCGGCCACTTGAAACGTCGTGCGCACCGACGCCTGCCCGGGACGGACCACCAGCGGGCGATGCGACAGCGGGTTACGGATCGTCATGAGGCGCGTTCCCGATGCGTGTGCTCCGATGCGTTCATGCCCTGGACGATCTGCGGTCGTTCGACGGCGTTCGCGGAATGCGCCTCATTGACGCAACCCCTTGGCGATCACGTAACGCTGGATCTCGCTCGTGCCCTCGTAGATCGTCGTTACCCGGGCGTCCCGGTAAAGCTGCTCGACGCGGCACTCGCGCACGTAGCCCATCCCGCCGTGAACCTGGACCGCGCGGTACGCGATCCGGTTAGCCGCTTCCGTCGCATAAAGTTTCGCCATCGAGGACGACGGCAGATCCGCCTTCCCCGCGTCGATCTTGTCCGCGGCGCTGGCGATCAGTGCTTTCGACGCCGCCAGTTCCACCGCGCTGTCCGCGATCATGTTCGCCACCGCCTGAAAACGCCCGATCGGCTGACCGAACTGCCGGCGCACCTTCGCGTACTCGATCATCTGGTCCAGGCAGGCCTCGGCGATCCCCGTCGCCTGCGACGCGATCCCCACCCGACCCTCGTTCAGCGTGATCGCGCTCACCCGTCCGCCTTCGCCCACGCCCCCCACCAGGTGATCCCCCGGAATCTCGACCTCGTGCAACGCGATGACCGCCGTCTCGCTCCCGCGGATCCCCATCTTGCCCCGGATCTTCGTCCGCTCGATCCCCCGGCTGCGACCGTCCACCAGCATCATGCACAGCTCGCCTTCCGGACCGCCGTCGCGCAGACGCGCCAGCGTCAGGAACCACCGCGCCGACAACCCGTTCGTGATCCACATCTTCTCCCCGTTGATGCGGAATCCGTCCCCCGTCCGTTCCGCCGCCGTCCCGATGCCCGAGGGATCGCTGCCGGCGTCCGCTTCCGAGATGGCGAAGG
>WBZY01001772.1_pt1 | contig 10215 bp, 7 predicted proteins | sample 5204191 | NCBI WGS metagenome assembly WBZY01 (sample SAMN12344363, study PRJNA552823) | activated sludge metagenome | biome: Activated sludge suspended growth; feature: Anammox Sidestream; material: Wastewater; isolation source: activated sludge from anammox sidestream of wastewater treatment... | reverse complement strand
CTCCGTGATGGGTCGCGATCGCATGGCGGATGTAGTTCGAAACGGCGATCTTTCGCAGGGGCAGCTGGTAGGTGGCAACGACCCGCTCGACGGGAAGATGCGGGAAGACCTCGTATCCCTGCAAGAGATAGAACTTCCGTCCCTTGACGGCGGGAAGTTCCGCCACCCATTCCGCGGTCTGCCACCAGGTGGCCACGACGACATCGGCATCGGGCACGTCCCCGGCGGTCACCGGGCGGCGGCGCTCCAGGATGCGGTGGCGAGGCCCGAGGAAATCGAGCAGGGGCGTGGCTCTCACTTCTGGCTTCCGCGGCCGCCCGAGGATCGCCTTGATCGTGGACTTCCAGCCCGGTTCCGCCTTCACGGGCTGGGAGACGACGGTCAGCTCGTGGCCGCGCTCGTGCAGGACCCGGGCGTAGGTCGCGACCACCCGGATCCCGCCGTCCAGGGAAGCAATCGGAAGGACGAAGGTGATCCTCATTCTCGAGCAGCCTCGCCACGCAGTCCCGTAGCGGGCAGACGGCGCATCTCCCGCCCCTCGGCCGGCCGGGGGCTCGCGCCTCGCAAGGGTTGTCGCGGGGCATGGAGATCGGTCGCGGGGTGCCGGCCCGAGATCGTTCCCGCACGATGTCGGCCCGTCGAATGCGTCATCTACGTCCTGCTGGCGATGAACCGGTCGACACGCGCGCAGATGCGGTCGATGCGCTCGGCCAGGTCATCGAGCACGGCAGGGTCGGCGATCAGCGGCGGCGCGACGGCCATGAAGGTGGCGCCGCGGTCGTCGGGGCGGATCAGGATGCGTGCCTCGCGGATGTACTGGAGCAGCAGGCCCCCGCGCAGCGCGGCGGTCTGCGCCTCGTCGAGGTCGCGGCCGCTGTCGCGGTCGGCCATCAGCTCGACGGCGTAGAAGTAGCCCTGGCCGCGGATCTCACGCACGCAACGGTGGCGCGCCGCGACGTCCTCGAGTCGCGCACGCAGGGAGGCCTCGTTCGCGAGCACGTTCGCGAAGACCTTCTCCTCGTCGAGCGCGCGCAGATTCGCGACCGCGACCGCCGTCGCGACCGGATGCCCGCCGAAGGTCGAGCCGTGTACGAACGAGCCGCCCGGTGAGTCCCAGATCGTCTCGATCACGGGCCGGCGCGCCACCACGCCCGCGAGCGGCTGGTAGGCGGAGGTCACGCCCTTCGCGAAGGTGATCAGGTCGGGGACCACGCCCACGCGTTCGCTGCCGAACCAGTGCCCGAGGCGGCCGAAGGCGTTGATCACCTCGTCGGCGCAGAGCAGCACGCCGTAGGCGTCGCACAGGCGCCGCAGCTCCTGCCAGTAGCCGGGTGGCGCCACCAGCGCGCCGCGCCCGTTCTGCACCGGCTCCGCGATCAGCAGCGAGACCGTCTCCGGCCCCTCGCGCAGGATCGCCTCCTCGATCGCGCGCACGCAGGGCAGATCGCGGGCGGGCGCGCCGAGCGCGCCCGGCGGTGCGTCCAGCGTGTTGGGCACGTGCACGACACCGTTCCAGAGCATGGGCGCGAAGGGCTCGCGCATCGCCGGGATCCCGGTCACCGCGAGCGCACCCAGCGTGGTGCCGTGATACGACCAGGTGCGTGCGATCACCTTCGTGCGCGACGATTCGCCGCGCGCCAGGTGGTAGTTGCGCGCGAGCTTGAGCGCGGACTCGACGGCCTCCGAGCCGGAGTTCACGAAGAAGACGTGGTCGAGGTCGCCCGGCGCGACGGCGGCGATCCGGCGCGCGGCCTCGATCGCGGGCGGATGCGCGGAGCCCCAGTTCGTCGCGAACGCGAGCCGCCGCATCTGCTCGGCGGCAGCCTCTGCCAGGTCCGCGCGGCCGTGTCCGAGGTTCACGCAGAACAGCCCCGACAGGCCGTCGAGCCACCGCTCGCCATCGGAATCCCAGACGTAGCAGCCGGCGCCGCGCTCCAGCACCGGCAGGTCGTCGGCGCGCCAGACGGCGCTGCGCGTGAAGTGCGGAACCAGGTGGCGGCGGGCCTCGTCTCGGATCGGCATGGGGCGACAGGGTACGCGACCGGCGCCGGGGCCGGAACGTACCCCGGGCGCGTCGCGATCGGGCCCTCCGCGCCGGCGGCGGCCCGGGCGGGGCCCCGGGGACGGCGGTGATCCGGCGGCCCCCCCACGACCACGCCCTCAGCCTCCGCCTCGATCTTCCGATGAGGGACGCGGAGGGCCGGCGGAGGCGGAGATCCTGGGCCGGGTCGGGGTCGGCTCGCTGCTGGTGCTCGCGGCGGCGGCCTGCGAGTGGCTCGCCTTCTTCCCGCCGGGCGTCTGGCGGGCGCGCTTTGCATCACGAGCCGCTGGCTGAGCGACACGGAGGGACCCGGCGTGGATGGAGCCGTCAAGGGCAGCGCGATCTCGAGCGTCGTGGAGGACGTGCAGCGGCTGGTCGCGGAGGGGCGTCTGACCCCGGAGACCGTCGAGGCGGCGCTCGACAAGGAGGACCTCGCGCTCCTCGATCCCGCGACCAAGATCCTCCCCTCGCTGTGGTACCCGCTCGCGAGCTACGGCCGCCTCACGGAGCTGCTGCTCCGCCACGAGGGCAACGGCGAGCTCGAGTACCTCGTCGAGCGCGGCCGGCGCGCGGCCGAGCGGCTCCGGGCGGCGGGACTCTACGCGCAGCTCTCCGCCAACCGCGCGCGCTGGGGCGAGCGGGTCGGCGAGGTGATGATCCTGCTCGGGCCCCAGATCTACCGCGACACCGCCTGGCAGATCCGCTTCACCGACTTCCGCTTCGTGATCGAGGTCGACGTGCCGGCCTCGTTCCCCGACGTCTGCCGCTACCAGACCCAGGGCTTCATCGAGCACGCCGCCTCGCACGCCCGCGGCGACGCCGTCCGCGTCGCCAGCGAGCGCGCGTTCCCGACCCGCGTCCTCTTCCGCGGCGAGCCTGGCTAGGGTCCGGGGAGACCCGACGCCGCCCGCGTCCTGACCCCCTGTGATCGGGCGCTACCCTCGCAGCCGATGGCGGCCCGGATCTTCATCGACGGCTCGGTCGGCACCACCGGCCTGCGCATCCGCGAGCTCCTCGAGGCGCGCCCGGACCTCGCCGTGTCGGTGCTCTCCGAGGACGCGCGCAAGGATCCGGCCGCACGCCGCGCCGCGCTGCGCGCGGCCGACGTCGCGATCCTGTGCCTGCCCGACGATGCCGCCCGCGAGGCCGCCGCCTGGGCAGAGGACGTTCCGACGCGCCTGATCGACGCGAGCACCGCCCACCGCGTGGCCGACGGCTGGGTCTACGGCCTGCCCGAGCTCGCGCCCGGCCAGCGCGAGGCGATCGCCGCTGCCAAGCGCGTGGCGAACCCGGGATGCTGGCCAACGGGCTTCCTGCTCCTGGTGCGCCCGCTGGTGGCCGCCGGCCTGATCGCACCCGACACGCCGCTCACCGTGCACGGCCTCTCCGGCTACAGCGGAGGCGGCCGTCCCTTGATCGAGAAGTGGGAGGATCCCGCGCGCGGCCTGCTCTCGCTGGTGTACGAGGCGCCCTACTCGCTGGCCGCGCGCCACAAGCACGTCCCCGAGATGGTGCGCTGGAGCGGGCTCGCGACCGAGCCGCTCTTCGTGCCCGCGGTCGGCCCGTTCCGCTGCGGCATGCGCGTCGAGCTGCCGCTCCCCGCGCCGCTCCTGCGCCGCGGCGCCGACGGCAAGGCGGTCTGGGAGACCCTGCACGCGCGCTACGAAGGCGAACCGCACGTCCGCGTGCTCTCGCTCGCCGACGCCGCGTCGCTCGACGAGCGCAGCTTCGACCCCCAGGCCTGCAACGGCAGCGACCGGGTGGACCTGCACGTGGTGCCGCACGCCTCGGGCCACGTCGTCGCGATCGCGATCCTCGACAACCTCGGCAAGGGCGCAGCGGGCGCGGCGGTGCAGAACCTCGACCTCCTGCTCGGCGCACGCTGACGGGCGGGGACAGTCCCGGCGATTCGGCGATTCTAACCCCCGATCCATGGAAGCCGGGATGACCAGAATCGCCGAATCGCCGGGACTGTCCCCGGGCTTTCGCCGCGTGGGGGTTCTCGATCTCGGGAGCACGTCGTTCCACCTGCTGGTGGCCGATGCCGCGGCGGACGGCACGATCGAGCGCGTGTTGCGCGAGCGCGTGATGCTGCGGCTCGGCGCGCTGATCGGCGAGCGCGGCGGGCGCATCCCGGAGGAGGTGTGCGCCCGCGCGGTCGAGGCGGCACGACGGCTCGCCGGGACGGCGCGCCGCGCAGGGGCGGATCTGCTGCTGCCGATCGCGACCGCCGCGATCCGCGAGGCGAAGAACGGCCCCGAGATCGCCGGGCGCATCGGCGCCGTGACCGGCGTTCCGGCGCGCGTCCTGAGCGGCATCGAGGAGGCGCGCCTCACCTTCGCGGCGTTCCGGCACCGGCTCGCGGTGGGCTCGCGGGTGGCGCTGGGCCTCGACCTCGGCGGCGGCAGCCTCCAGCTCATCACCGGGGACGACCGTACCCTCCGCTGGGAGACGAGCCTCCCGCTCGGCACCACGCGCCTGCACGCCGAGCTGGTCCGGAGCGACCCGATGACCCGCGACGAGCGCCGCGCGATCCGCGCGCGCGTGCGCGAGCGCCTCGCCGACTACCGCGAGGCGATCGAGCGCTGGATGCCGCAGCCCGCGATCGCTGCCGGCGGCTCGCTGCGCGCGCTCGCGCGGATCGCGATCGCCGAGGACGGTCGCGATCCCGAGGCGGCGCTGCGCGGCTGCTTCCTCGACGCCGAGCGGATCACGGCGCTCACCCGCCGCCTCGCGCGCTCGAGCCAGGAGGAGCGCCTGCGCATGCCCGGCATGGGTCGCCGGCGCGCCGATCTGGTCCCGACCGGCGCGCTGGTCCTCGACACCGTCGTCGCGTCCCTGCGCCTGCGCGGGCTCACCGTGTCGGACTGGGGCCTGCGCGAGGGCGTGATCCTCGAGACGCTCGAGGGGCGCTGAGCGCGCCCGGCGCGATCACGCGGCCGGATCCGGACGGGGCGGGGCCGCGAGCGCGCCCGGCGCCTGCCCCGCCGCGTCGAGCGGCGCCGATCGCGTTCATTCCGCCAACGCGAACGCCACCAGCGTGTCGCCGGGCTCCGACCAGCCGTGGCCGCCGGCGGCGACCACCACGAACTGGCGTCCGTCGCGGCGCAGGCGGTAGGTCGCGGGGGTCGCGTTCGCGGTGTAGGGCAGGCGCGCGCGCCAGAGCTCGCGGCCGCTCTCGGCGTCGAAGGCGCGCAGGAACTTGTCGGTGGTGGCACCGATGAAGACGAGGCCGCCCGCGGTCGCGATCGAGCCGCCGAGGTTCGGCGCGCCGAGCGGCAGCCAGAGCGGGAACGGCGCCTGGTCGCGGGTGGTGCCGAGCGTGCTCTCCCAGAGCAGCCGGCCGCTCTTCAGGTCGACGGCCTGGAGGACCCCCCACGGAGGGGGATTGCAGGGCGCACCGAGGGGGCCGAGGAGCGGGCCCACGCGCAGGCCGTAGGGCGTGCCGCGCATCGGCGCCAGCATCTCGGGATACGCGACGGCGGCGGGATCGAGCTCGTCGAAGGCAGCGCGCGGCACGAGCTGCACCACCGACGGGACGCGCATCGAGTTCACGAACAGGACCCCGCGCTCGGGATCGATCGAGACGCCGCCCCAGTTCGGGCCGCCGGCGTTGCCCGGGAACTGGATCGTGGGCTCGAGCCCGGGCGGGGTGAAGATCCCCTCCGAGCGCATGCCGGCGATGAGCGCGCGGCACCGGCTGCGATCCCAGGGCGTGAAGCCCCAGGCGTCGTCGGGGGTGAGCGTCGCGGGGTGGAGCGGCGCGGGATGGGTCGGGAAGGGCTGGGTCGGCGCGAGCACGTCGCCCGCGACGCCGCCCTGCGGTACCGGCCGCTCCTCGACCGGATAGAGCGGCACGCCCGTCTCGCGGTCGAGCAGGAACAGGTGACCCATCTTGGTGATCTGCGCGACGCCCGGGCGCCCGCCGCCCACGCCGTCGATGCGGAACAGGGTCGGCTGCGCGGGAACGTCGTAGTCCCAGTGGTCGTGGTGCACGGTCTGGTAGTGCCAGCGCAGGGCGCCGGTGGCCGCGTCGAGCGCCACCACCGAGCTCGAGTAGCGGTCGAGACCGCGGCGCTCGCCCCCGTAGTAGTCGGGGGCTGCGTTGCCGGTCGGGACGAAGACGAGCCCGCGCCCGGGGTCCGCCGACATCGCGGACCAGACGTTCGGGGTGCCCGCCGTCCAGCGCTCGCCCGCGCCGCGCCGCCAGCCGGGCGGCACGGGATCCCAGGCCCAGCGCAGGGCGCCCGTGCGCGCGTCGAAGGCGCGCACCACGCCGGCCGGCGCGTCGGTGCGCTGGTTGTCCGCCACCAGCGCGCCCACCACCACGACGTCGCCCACCGCGAGCGGCGGCGAGGTCACGTAGTACTCCCAGGGCTCGGCCTCGATGCCCTCGCGCAGCGCCACGCGCCCGGTTGCGCCGAAGTCGGCGCAGGGCCGGCCGGTCGCCGCGTCGAGCGCGACGAGCTCCGAGTCGATCGTGCCCGTGAAGATCCGATGGGCGCAGGCGCGGCCGGCCGCGGCCGGCGCCGGGTCCACCCAGTGCGCGACACCACGACACACGAGAGGATAGGGCCCCTGCAGGCGCTGGAGCCGGAGCTCCGGGTCGAAGCTCCAGCGCTCGGTACCCGTCTCCGGATCGAGCGTGATCACGCGGTTGAAGCCGGTGCAGAAGGTGAGCCCGTCCCCGGTCACGACCGGCGTCGCGTTGAACGAGCTGCGCGTGCGCTCGCCGCGGCCGTCCGACACGTCTCCGTGTCGATAGGTCCAGGCCACCTCGAGGCGCCCGACGTTGTCGCGGTCGATCTGGTCGAGGGGCGACCAGCGGAGCCCGCCGGGGTCACCGCCCCAGGCGGGCCAGTCCGCCGTCGGGCCCGAGGCGTCGAGCGGCGGCGGCTCGCCGCCGCAGGCCGGGAGCAGGGCCGCGAGGAGCGCCAGCGCGCGCAGCGCCCTCGACCGCGGGGGCGGGGCCCTTCGGGAAGGTCTCTTCGAAGGACGCCGCCCGGGACGGCGGCAGGCGGGGCCCATCCCTCAGCGGCCTCGCGGGCCCGCGGCCGGCCGTGCCCGAGGGCTCACGCCGGGGTGCCGCGGCGGCTCACGCGATCGCCCCGCCCTCGCGCAGCTTCGCGAGCTCGCCGGCGGCGAAGCCCCAGTCGGCGAGCGCCGCGTCGGTGTTCTCGCCGGGCTGCGCGCCGAGCCGCTCGATGTGGCCCGGGGTGCGGCTGAAGCGCGGCGCCGGGCCGGGCTGGCGCGCACCCTCCACCTCGACGAAGGTGCCGCGCGCCCGGAGATGCGGATGCTCGGGGGCCTCGGCGAGCGAGAGCACCGGCGCGAAGCACACGTCGCTGCCCTCCAGGATCGCGCACCACTCGTCGCGGGTCTTCGTCTTGAAGACGGCGGCGAAGCGCTCCTTGAGCTTCGGCCAGCCGCTGCGGTCCATCTGCTGGGGCAGGTCCTCGCCGGCGAGCCCCGTCTTCTCGAGCAGCTCGCGGTAGAACTGGGGCTCGATCGAGCCGATCGAGACGTAGCGGCCGTCCTTCGTCTCGTAGCAGTCGTAGAAGTGCGCGCCGCCGTCGAGCATGTTGGCCATGCGCTCGTCCCGCCACCAGCCGGAGGCGTGCGCACCGTAGATGATCGCCATCAGCGTGGCGGCGCCGTCGACCATCGCGGCATCCACCACCTGGCCCTTCCCGGAGCGCGCGCGCTCGACCAGCGCGCACGCGATCCCGTAGGCGAGCAGCAGCCCGCCGCCGCCGAAGTCGCCGACCAGGTTGAGGGGCGGCGGCGGCGGCGAGTCGGGCCGCCCGATCGCGTGCAGCGCGCCGGTCAGCGCGATGTAGTTGAGGTCGTGGCCGGCGGCCTTCGCGAGCGGACCCTCCTGGCCCCAGCCGGTCATCCTGCCGTAGACCAGGCGCGGGTTGCGGGCGAGGCAGACGTCGGGGCCGAGGCCGAGGCGCTCCATCACGCCAGGCCGGAAGCCCTCGAGGAGCGCGTCCGCCTTCTCCACGAGCCGCAGCACGACCTCGACGCCGGCCGGCTTCTTCAGGTCCACGGCCACGCTGCGCCGGCCGCGCGCCAGGAAGTCGAGGTTGGGGCCGGGGCGGCGCGGCAGGCGGGTGGACTCGACGCGATCGACGCGCAGCACCTCGGCGCCGAGGTCGGCGAGCATCATGCCACAGAAGGGGCCGGGGCCGATCCCGGCGATCTCGACGACCCGGATTCCTGCGAGCGGTCCCGCCACCTGCTGCCCTCCTGGAGCTGCGCTCTGCGAATCGAGGCGGCACGGTAGCCCAATGCGCACCTTGGAGCGCGGCGCGCCGTAGCCGGCTACGCCCCGCCAGCGCCCGCGCGCGCCACGGCGTCGAGCGACGCCCGCCCCTTCGCGAGCGTTTCCGCCCACTCCGCCGCCGGCTCGGAGTCGAGAACGATCCCGCCGCCCACGTGGATCCAGGCCCGGCCCGGCCGCAGCAGCAGCGTCCGGATCACCACCGCGAGCTCCGCCCCCCCGCGCGCGTCGAGCCAGCCGAGCGCGCCCGAGTAGACGCCGCGGCGGACCGGCTCGAGGCGCGCGAGCCGCTCGATCGCGGCAAGCTTCGGAGCGCCGGTCATGGAGCCGGGCGGGAAGGCCGCGCACACCGCGTCGACCGCGTCGAGCCCCGGGCGCAGGCGGCCGCACACGGTCGACACCATCTGCCACACCGTCGCGTAGGGCTCGAGAGCGAAGAGCTCGGGGACCTCGACGCTCCCGGGCATGCACACCCGCCCGAGGTCGTTGCGCACGAGGTCCACGATCATGACGTTCTCGGCGCGCTCCTTCCCGGAGCCGGCGAGCGCAGCACGCAGCGCAGCGTCGGCGGCGGGCGTGGCGCCACGCGGCCGGGTGCCCTTGATCGGGCGGCTCTCGAGCGCGCCGTCGGGGCCGAGGCGCAGGAAGCGCTCGGGCGAGCTGCCGGCGACGGCCGCGCCCTCGCCGGCCAGGAAGGCGGCAAAGGGCGCGGGATTCCTCCGGCGCAGATCCAGGTATACGTCCCAGGGATCGACGTCGGCGAGTGCGAGCAGCCGGTGGGTCAGGTTGGCCTGGTACAGGTCGCCGGCAAGGATCTGCTCGCGGATGCTCTGCACCGCCTTGGTGTAGGACGCCTCGTCGAACCAGGCGCCGAGCGTGAGCCCGCTCGCGGGATCGACGAGCCGGACCGGCTCCGGCCCCGGCTCGGGGGCGACGCCGCGCGGCCAGGGGCTCGCATCGGGCGCCTCGAAGGGATCGGGCTCGCGGCGCGCGACGCGCGCGGCGAGCCGCTCCGCGGCGCGCTCCGCCGCGGCCAGCGCGGCGGCCGGGTCGGCGCCGAAGCCGAGAGCGGTCGCGTAGAGGCGCCCGCTCGCGAGATCGCGGGCGAGCAAGCGGTCCGCGAGCGCGAGCCGCAGCTCGGGAAGCCCGAGGTCGTCGAGCCCCGGGAACGCGAGCCGCTCGAGCCGCGCCGAGAGCTCGTAGCCGAGCCAGCCGACGAGGCCGCCGGCGAAGGGCACGCCGGTGTCGGCCGCGTCGGCGCGCGGTGCCCGCGGCAGCCAGGCACGCAGCTCCGCGATCGGGTCTCCGCGCCAGCGCAGCCGCGCCGGCGGCCAGCGGCCCGCGAGCGCGCGCGCCGCGTCGAGCTCGAGCCGGTCGCCCTGGCTGCGCAGCACGAACGCGGGATCGCAGCCGGCGAACGACCAGCGCTCGGCACCGGCCGCACCGCCCGCGGGTCCCGGGGGCATCGCGTTCTCGAGCAGCCAGAAGCCGCGCTTGCGGCGCAGCGCGTCGAGCAGGTCGTCCCAGCGCGGCGGGCCGGGGATCTCGCGCACCGCGATCCGGGCGGGGGGCGTCATGATCCGCGCGCGAGGCTAGAGCAGATCTCCCGAATGCTCCCGTCGCCTCACGGGTCCTCGGCCCGGCTCGGTCTGCAGCTCCGAGGTGCGCTCCAGCAAGCGCGAACGCCGGAGGTGCGCGTGTATACTGCGCCCGCCGCGCCCCGCGCTCCTGGGAGATCCGATGCCCTTCCCGCCCGCCCGCTCCGTCCAGCTCCCGCCGCTCCGGCTCCCGGACGGCACGAGCGAGCCCGGCATCCGACTGTCCGTCCACGAGGCGGGAAGCGGGCCCGCGATCGTCTTCTCGCACGGCTTCCCGGAGCTCGGCTGGT
>WBZY01001771.1_pt1 | contig 10217 bp, 14 predicted proteins | sample 5204191 | NCBI WGS metagenome assembly WBZY01 (sample SAMN12344363, study PRJNA552823) | activated sludge metagenome | biome: Activated sludge suspended growth; feature: Anammox Sidestream; material: Wastewater; isolation source: activated sludge from anammox sidestream of wastewater treatment... | reverse complement strand
TGCGCCACTACTCGACCACCGTATGAAACGGAGAAATCATGGACTGGAAAAATCAAGTCATCCTCATCACAGGCGGGACGGGGTCGTTCGGCAAGAAGTTTACGCAGACATTGCTTGCCGAAAAACAGCCGAAGAAGATCATCATCTTCAGCCGCGACGAGTTGAAACAGCACGAAATGCAGGTGGGCGGATTCAACCATCCGTCACTGCGCTATTTCATCGGCGACATCCGTGACCGTGAGCGACTCGTCCGCGCGATGCACGGCGTGGATATCGTCGTCCATGCGGCGGCGTTGAAGCAAGTCCCTGCCTGCGAGTACAACCCGATGGAAGCCATCAAGACCAACATCATGGGCACGGCGAACGTGGTCGAAGCCGCGCTGGATGCGGGCGTGAAAAAGGTGATGACCATCAGCACGGACAAAGCCGTCAGCCCCGCGAATTTATACGGCGCGACAAAACTCGCCGCCGAAAAGCTGACCGTTCAAAGCAACGCCTACGCCGCAGGGACAGCGACCCGCTACTCGTGCGTCCGATACGGGAATGTCGTCGGCTCACGCGGTTCGGTTGTGCCGTTGTTCCTCAAGCAACGCGAGAATGGGACAGTCACCATCACCGACGAACGCATGACACGCTTTTGGCTGTCGCTGGATCAGGGAGTCAAGTTCGTCATTGACTGCATCGAGCAAATGGAAGGCGGCGAAGTGTTCGTGCCGAAAATTCCCAGCACCAAAGTCGTTGACCTTGCCAAAGCCATCGTGCCGAATGCGAAGATCAACATCATCGGCATCCGCCCTGGCGAAAAACTGCACGAAGACCTGATCTCGGACGATGAAGCCCGTCACACAATTGAACTCGACAAGATGTACGTCATCCAACCCGCCGAAGCGACATGGTTCGGTTACTCGTGGAAGGATAAAGGCAAACCGCTCCCCGATGGATTCACGTACACAAGCGACAACAACTCCGAATGGCTGGATATTGACGGCATCAAAAAATTTGTTGCGCCGTTTGAGGAGTTGTTTAGGCAGGGGAAGTTGGAGGGATAGGTAAACAAGTACACAGGTAGACAGGTACACACGGAAACACGTGTCTACTTGTGTACTTGTCTACGTGTCTACCTTACGAACATGGCACGAATACTCATAACTGGAGCAAGTGGTCTTTTAGGAATCAACCTCGCACTTGAAGCCAAGCGCGTGCATGATGTCATTGGCGTGGACAGGGGCAAATTGAAATCCGCTCCGTTTCGGGTGCTTCATGCAAATCTGCTCAGGTCGGGCAGTGTCAACTCCATCCTCGATTCGACGAGACCCGAGTGGCTCATCAATTGTGCGGCGTTGGCGAATTTGGAAGAGTGTGAGAAGCGTCCCGACGAGGCGAGGGTGTTGAATGCGGATGTCCCAGCGGAAATGGCGGAAGCCTGCTCGGAGCGAAATATAAAATTCGTCCATCTCTCCACCGATGCAGTCTTCGACGGGACGAAAGAGGGCGCATACACCGAAGCCGACGAGCCGAATCCGCAGGGCATTTATTCACAATCCAAACTCGAAGGTGAGCGAGCGGTGCAACAAGTCAACCCGCAAGCGATCATTGCGAGAGTCAACTTCTACGGCTGGTCGCTGGGCGGACGGCGCAGTCTCGGCGAATTTTTCGTCAACAACTTGAGCGAGGGCAGGAACGTCAACGGGTTTACGGATGTCATCTTTTGCCCGATGTGGGTCAATCATCTGGCGCAGACGCTCATCGCCATGCTCGAAAAAGATCTGCACGGTTTGTATCACGTCGTCGGCGCGCAGGCGATGAACAAGTATCAGTTCGGGGTGGAGGTGGCGCGAAAGTTCGGGCTGAGAGAAAGCCTCATCGAGCCGCAATCAGTCGAAAGGTCGGGTTTGACCGCCAAACGTTCCCACAATTTATGGCTGTCTGTCCACAAGTTGTCCACAGATTTGGGGCGCGAAATCCCCTCGTTCTCCACTGGCTTGGACGGTTTCTATACACAGTTCCAACAGGGTTATCCACAGAAAATCAGGGGTTATCAACAGGCAACCACATGAAAAATCTGCTCAAACTCGAAGAACTCTTTTTGTTCGGACTCGCCCTTTTTCTTTTTTCTGGATTGGACTACGGGTGGGGATGGTACGCCCTGTGGTTTTTTGCGCCCGACCTGAGCATGATCGGCTATTTGGCAAACCCCCGCTTCGGCGCCTGGACTTATAACTGGGTACACCACAAGGGGCTTTCGGTTGCCCTTTATGCCTTGGGCGCCCTAACCTCCACGCCGTGGCTGATGTTCGCAGGGACGATCCTGCTCGGACACTCCAGCTTCGACCGTATCCTCGGCTACGGCTTGAAGCACGAAGACGCGTTCCAGAATACGCACTTGGGGAGGATTGGGAGATGAAATCCCGAAGGCGCCGTGTTGAGCCTGTCGAAACAGATGGAATGATTCTAGATCTTTGGCAAGCGTGTTTTCCAACCCTGAAAGGATGGCATGATTCGCGCCAAGCCAATGACACCCCTTCGGGGTTGGTAAATCATCGAACCCGAATCTATAATCATTCCACTCCTTCGGAGTTTTTGCTCGGTCACTCCAGTTTTGATCGCATCATCGGCTACGGGTTGAAACACGAAAACGCATTTCAGAATACGCATTTGGGGAGGATTGGGAGGTAGTAATGAAATACATAACATTATTTTCCGCGCTATTTTTCTTTATGGGTTGCGGGATCATAGAATTTCTTTTTCCAGTTGAGTACCCACAAAGGTATATGAATCGAGATATAGAAGAAGATGAAATTATCGGAATGTGGAAAATAACTGATGCTTCCGAATCATTGATTGAGACCTATCTTCAGCAGCAAGATAACTTTTGGTCCGTGTCGCCAGCTCCCTGGAAAGCAATTACTCTATATCAGGATGGGTCATGCGAAGTCGACCTTGTAATTTTGTGGGCGCTGGATAATGAAGTGTTAAAAGAGGATGATGCCCTTGCAACCTGTACTTGGAAAATTGATCAAGTGTCTGCTTATGATGAAATAGGTCAATCTAAATATGTGCCAGGCTTGTTTTTCAGATTTGAACATTACAACAGCCAAGAAGATACCTATTCTATTTATTACTCCGAATCTTATGTCGCGGAGGAAAATGGTCAGTTGATTATGTGGAATTTTATCGGAGATCCGATTTACCTGCGTTACCAAGATTTCCATAAAACAGATCAATAATTCTTCAACTTATCGAATTCAAAATGGAATGAACAATATCAAGAAAAAACCGACAGTCATCATAAGATGACTGTCCCAAATAGGTGACAGTCACTTCCGAAGTGACTGTCACCTCCACTAATTCGGAGGAACACATGGAAATCAAATTTGGAAATCGCACGATTGGTTTAAACCATCCCACCTACTTCATTGCCGACATTGCGGCAAACCACGATGGCGATTTGGAGCGGGCGAAACTGTTCCATTTGCAGAAGTTGTAGTGTTACGTCTGAGCCAGTAACCCTGAATATTCTAATGCTTGGTCAGACCATTTCCTTGCCTGTACGGATAAAAGCGTTCTGAGGCGTTCGTCAGTTTTGGCGTGTTCCCAACCCTCACGCCATAATTTGAGCATGAGGCTAATATCCTTTAGTTCTTTGCTGGCGGCTTCGGTCTGCTGAGAGAGAGTCCATTCGATAAATTGGATACATTCGTCCAACATTGGGATGATTGCCTTGGCGCGGGCGGTTTTCTCGGCGGAGGAGGCAACCCGTCCCAGCGTGGCGGCGAGCGCTCCCAGTTGTCGAGCGGGCGATTCTTTTGTAAAGGATTCGGCGTATACGGTCATGGCTTTACTCCTTCAAAGTAATTCCGTGTGATACGTTCAACTTTATCGCAGATCGTTTTATCTTGAATAATAATGCTTCTGTTTTGATGAGGACGAATATTGATCAGCGATTCGAACTCGATTTCCTGCTCGTCAGGAAACCAGTTTGCGCCCCAAAGATCTTTCTGTTCACTGCCATCGTTCAACAGCAGTTGCTCGCATTCGTAGTGCATTCCGCATCCACCTGCAAGGATTTCCCGTTCGATGTCAACGACGATCTTGATCATGCGCATTTCGGAAAACGACTCCAACATCTCTTGCATTTGCGATGATGTCGCTTTGCTGGTGAAAACATGAATGGGCATGCGCAGATTATAAGCCGAAAAATGTAATACGATAAAATACAATTCAACCCTTTTCGGAGGAACACATGGAAATTAAATTTGGAAATCGCACGATCGGATCGAACCATCCCACCTACTTCATCGCCGACATCGCGGCGAACCATGACGGCGATTTGGAACGGGCGAAACTGCTGATTCGTTTGGCGAAAGAGGCGGGAGCGGATGCCGCCAAATTCCAGAACTTCGACGCGCCGAAGATCGTCTCGGATTATGGCTTCTCGCACATGAACTCGCAGGTCAGCCATCAGGCGACGTGGAAGAAATCGGTGACCGAGGTCTATCGCGCCGCGTCCATTCCCTTCGAGTGGACGTTGACGTTGATGGAGGAATGTCAGGAAGCGGGCATTGATTATTTCTCGTCGCCGTATGATTTCGCCGCGATTGATTTCCTCGACCAATATGTGCCCGTCTACAAGGCTGGCTCTGGCGAGATTGATTGGATCGAAGCGCTGGAACGCATGGCGAGCAAGGGCAAGCCGTTCTTTATCGCCACGGGCGCGTCCACGATTGGGGAGGTGCAGAAGGCTGTCCATGCGGTTCTCAAGATCAACAAGCAACTCGTGTTGATGCAGTGCAATACCAATTACACCGCGTCCCCGAACAACTACGACCATTTGCATTTGAACGTATTGAAGACCTACGCGACGATGTTCCCTGATGTGATTCTGGGACTCTCCGATCACACGCACGCGGTCGCTCCCGTTCTCGGCGCGGTGACGCTTGGCGCGCGCGTCATCGAGCGTCACTTCACCGACAGCAACGACCGCGAAGGTCCCGACCACAAGTTTGCGATGGACCCTGCCAAATGGGCGCGCATGGTCGAAGAGACGCGCCTGCTCGAGCGTTCGCTTGGCTCAGCCGACAAGTTCATCGCCGAAAACGAGATTGATACCGCTGTTGTGCAACGTCGCTGTCTGCGGGCGGCGCGGGACGTCAAGGCGGGCGAAGTATTCACACGCGAGATGATTGACGTGTTGCGTCCTGCCACTGTCGGTGCGATCAAGCCTGACCAGATTCAAGATGTCATTGGAACAAGAGCATTGACCGATATGCCGATGGGTAAAGAATTGAGGTGGACTGACCTCGGCGCGGCTTCTTGAGAGAGGAGATAGGAAAATGGACATCGCGGAATTCCGAAGCATAACTATGACTGTAATTCGAGAAAGCGGTATTGCTGATTACATACCCACCCTGATTCTCCCTGCTGAAGGGGTGGTAATGGCGCTCGAAGGAATTCCAAGTGATATAAGCCATGAAGATGCTGCCCGACAATGGATCAGAGAGAATGGTTACGAATCAACGGAATATTTTTTGGCTTTTAGAGCGGCTGGTGATGAAATTTATCTCGAACACCGTAAAGACAATTTGTTGATTGGAACGGCTGTAATCGATAGTAGCCTGAAACTTGACACCTGACACTTGGAACGTGAAACTTTGAAAGTCATTTATTTCAGCAAGAACTACACCCCTCACGATCATCGGTTTCTGTATTCGTTATCGCAAACGGAACATGAAATCTTCTTTCTGCAACTCGAAGCGACGACTCGTCAAACGGAAGACCGTCCTGTCCCTGCGAATGTTGAGCAGATTTTGTGGGCGGGTGGGCGGAGCGAGTTCCGCTGGCGGGATGTGCCGCGTTTGACTTTCGACCTTCGACGGGTGATCAAAGAGATTCAACCCGATCTGATTCACGCGGGTCCGATTCAGAATTGCGCGTTTCTCGTGGCGTTGAGCGGATTCCGTCACTTGCTGGCGATGTCGTGGGGATATGATTTGGTGATGGATGCGGAGAAGAGCGTGTGGATGAGACGAGTTACAAGTTACACGTTACGACGGAGTGCTTTCTTTACGAGCGATGCGAATGTTACAAGGGAAAAGGCGATTGAGTTTGGAATGAATCCTGAGAAGACAGTTATCTTTCCGTGGGGAGTGGATATTGAGCATTTTGTTCCGCGCAGAATAGAACCCTTCGACAATGCTCAGGGCAAGCGTGGAAAGCGGAAAGTGGTTGGCAAAAATCGTAAATCGTCAATCGCAAATCGTAAATCAATCACTTTGTTTTGTAGCAGAACTTGGGAAGCAATTTACGGTGTGGATGTTTTAGCGAAGGCGTTTGTCAAAGTGGCGAATGAAAACCCGAATGTGAATTTGATTCTGTTGGGGGGCGGGTCGCAGGGGGCGAACATTCGCAAAATATTGATGAACGGCGGCGTGATGGATCGAGTCCATTTTGGCGGACAAGTTGGTCAACGCGATTTGCCGCGCTGGTATCACATGGCGGATGTATATATTTCACCGTCGCATGTGGACGGTTCGTCCGTGACGTTGATGGAGGCGATGGCGAGCGGACTTCCGTGTTTGGTGTCTGATATTGCGGGGAATAAGGAATGGATTCAGGATGGAGTCAATGGGTGGACTTTCCGTGATGAGGATGTGGAGAATCTGGCGGAGAAGATTCTGTTTGCGATCAAGAGCAAGAGAGAATTTAAGAGAATTGGAGAATTGGCGCGAAAGACGGCGGAGGAGCGGGCGGATTGGAGGAGGAATTTTGGTAAACTACTTGAGGCGTATGAAAGAATACTATCGCGCTGAGCGGAGCGTCCTTCGACTTCGTTCGTCGCAACTTGCGCTCCTCACTCCGCTCAGGACGGAAATAAGTAGCCAGGAGCGAAGTCGAAGCGGCAGTGATTGGAGGTATGTTGGAGACACTGCGCTTCGTCTGCGGGACGGGCGAGCGCCGTCCCTCCGCTCAGCGCGAGGAAAAGGTCGGTCGAAGCGAATCAGTTGTCGGCTGGGAGCGAAGCGTGCGTCAGTGTGGATAAAAGTTGAAGAGTTGGAATTCTGGAGAATAAAGATGCTTACGTTTGAAAATCTTGTCGAGGGGTTTCGAGGGTTGGGCGTGGAGGAGGGGGATACGCTGCTGGTGCATAGTTCGTATAAATCGTTCGGCGAGGTGGACGGCGGACCGCAGACGGTGATCCGCGCGTTGGAGAGCGTGCTTCGACTGCGTGCCGACGAACACGGCACTCCGCTCAGCACGGAGAAACAAGGAACGCTGATCATGCCGACGTTCAATTTTGATTTTAATAAGGGCGCGGCGTGGGATGTGCGGACGACGCCGTCGAAGATGGGCGTGTTGACGGAACTGGTGCGGCTCGACCCGCGCGCGAAGCGGGTGTTTCATCCGTTTTATTCGTTTGCGATTTTGGGGAAGCACGCCGAGGCGCTGGGAAGTTTGCGATACAAGAGCGCGTACGAACGGAACTCGGTGTTTGGGAAGTTGCGCGATCTCGATGCGAAGATCATGGTGATTGGACTGTCGTACACGAACAGCATGACATTCTTTCATCATATCGAGCAAATGGAAGGCGTGGATTATCGGTTCTTGAAACAGTTCACAGGCGAAGTGACGGACGAGAATGGAGTCACGTACACGGATACGTTCGAGATGCTGGTGCGTGATATTGATAAAGGAGTTGTGACGGAGGTTGATCCGATGGGCGCGTTGATGGAAGAGGCTGGCGTGATTCAGTCGACGAAGATTGGCGATGCGGATGTGAAGTTGATGAAGGCGAATGAGGTCTATGCGTTCACGGCGCGCGAGATGAGACGCGATCCGTTTTTGTTGTATTATGTGAAGAAGGATTAAATTTATCTGGCATTTCTTATTTCATATTTGTCAAGTCGTAAACATTTTATTGTCATGCGGTTACATCTAGAAAGGAGTTGAACTATGTCGATAACCTTAGGTATTTATGATTTCTTTGCATATCTGATTCCAGGTTTGTTGTATCTATTCGTATTTAATGAGTTGTTGCGTAGTGTTGGTTGGAGGTTTTTTGATGCTTACGCGTGGTTCCAATATATACAAACATCAAACGCCTTATTCCTTATTCCTATCTTAATTCCGCTTCTAATTGGTGCTTATATAATTGGGCATGTCTTAGAACCCATTGCCATTACTTTCGTAGGATTTTTTTATCGCTTACGCAATTCTAAAAGAGTTGTTGTTAATTGCATTGATATTCTAGAACAAAGGTATCCTGATTTGACAATTCGTTTTGAGCCAGACGATTGGGAGATCTTATTTACCTTTATTCGCCAGCGCAATATTGAAATGGCTCGTGTTATAGATAAATTTCAAGCAGATAGTATTATGCTAAGAAATATTGCCTTTGGTTCATTTACTCTGTCATTTATTCAAATCGGTGTGTTTATTTCAAATCAGAAATTAGAGTCTTTGATTAATTCTCTTATTGCGTTGCTGTTTTGCTTACTTACGATGCTGAGAAGTATTCAATTCCGCACTTGGTTCTTTACAGATATTTTCGAAGCCGCTTTGGAATATGGTACGAGTTTGAAAGAAGTGGCTAGTTATAACCGTAACAATAGAACAACCGTCCGAAAGAAGAGACAGCAAGAGGTAAGGAATAAAAGAAAAGCCAAATAATCGGTCAGTTGATGGGCTGTATTGGTATGCTAAATTACAGTCATTAACTACTGAACAGATCATGAAACCCTCCCCTCCCTCAATTCCATCCTCGCGAAGCGGGGCTAAAGCCGCCGGCCCAGTGCATGGAAGCCCTTCGGGCTGACGCAATCGAGTCCGCTTTGAGCGGACTTGCAGGAACTGAGGCAGGGATTTATCCCGCCGAATCAATGATATGAAACCCTACCCCTCCCTCACATCCATCCTCGCGGAATTTTTTCCTCTGCACCGCACCCTCGCTTCCGACGACCATGACAAGACGTTGGAAATCGTCGGCTCGTACATGCCCGACCCATCCAACTACACCATCGAGACCTACGCGCCGCTGACTCCCGTCTGGACGTGGAAAGTGCCTGAGCGATATGTTGTCCATGAGGCGTATCTTGAGACCGAAGACGGCGAACGCATCGTGGACTTCAAGGACAATCCGCTTCATATTGTTTCGTACTCGTTGCCCGTTGATAAAGTGCTAACCTTTGACGAACTCCAACCGCATTTGTATTTCAATGAGAAACGTCCGCACACCGTGCCGTGGATCTTCAAATATTACGAACGTGACTGGGGCTTCTGTTTGCCGAAGAACACGTTCGACAAACTCCCACGCGACAAGAAGTATCACGCGGTTATTAACTGCGAATTCGTCACCGACCCCAAGCAGGGATTCAAAGTTGCCACCGCAGTCGTTCATCCGCAGGGCGGAGCGAACCCCTCGGCGGGCGAGTTCCTTGTGCAGGCGCATACCTGTCACCCGATGCAAGCCAATGATGACGGCGCGGGCGTGGTCAGCGCGATCGAGTTGGCGCGGCGGCTGGCGGAGAATCCGCTTCCCGCTGGCTCGATGAGCGTCCGCTTTTGGTTTGGACCCGAGACCATCGGCACGATCGCCTGGCTCGCGCACAACGAGTCGCTCATCCCAAATCTGCGCGGCGGGATATTCATGGAGATGACAGGGAATAAAAATAAAATTACGTGGCATCATGCGAGACAACATACACATCTTCTAGATCGAGTTACGAGATACGTGTTACGCGATACGCCTCACGATGAACGTGATTTCGCCTCGGCTCCTGCCAACGATGAGCGCGTCATCAACGGACCTGGCGTCAACGTGCCGTGCATTTCGCTCAACCGTTTCCCTTACGATGAATATCACACCACCGACGACAATCTCGACATCATCCACGAAGACATGCTCATCGGCGCGGCGCGAACCGCCGAAGAGATCATCCGCATCTACGCCAGCAACTACATTCCCAAACGCACTTTCCGCGGTCCCGTGTTTCTCAGCGGTCACGGTCTCTGGGTGGATTGGCGCGACAATTGGGCGCTCAACCGCGCCATCGAAAAAATTATGATGCGCTTCGAAGGTCAACACAGCATCTTCGACATCGCCGAGCAGGTCGGTCTCGATTATCAAACTGTTTACGAGTATGTTGAAAAATTCCGTGCGAAAGGATTTGTGACTCCGCTTCCCATCCCATCGGAGGCTGAGACATCGTAGGACAAATTGG
>WBZY01001769.1_pt1 | contig 10219 bp, 8 predicted proteins | sample 5204191 | NCBI WGS metagenome assembly WBZY01 (sample SAMN12344363, study PRJNA552823) | activated sludge metagenome | biome: Activated sludge suspended growth; feature: Anammox Sidestream; material: Wastewater; isolation source: activated sludge from anammox sidestream of wastewater treatment... | reverse complement strand
CGTGCGCCACGGGCTCAACAAGGACCTCGGCTTCACGGCCCAGGACCGGGTGGAGAACATCCGTCGCGTGGCCGAGGTGGCCAAGCTCATGGTCGACGCCGGGCTCATCGTGCTCGTCTCGTTCATCTCGCCCTACCGGGCCGAGCGGCGCATGGCGCGCGAGCTGTTCGGGGCGGGGGAGTTCCTCGAGGTCTACGTCGACACCCCGCTCGCCGAGGCCGAACGGCGCGACGTGAAGGGGTTGTACCAGAAGGCGCGGCGCGGGGAGCTGAAGAACTTCACCGGCATCGATGCGCCCTACGAGACCCCCGAGCACCCCGAGATCCACCTCCACACCCAACAGGCCTCGGCCGATGAGTCCGCCGAACGCATCGTCGCCTACCTCTCCGCCGCTGGCATGCTCAGCAAGCTATGACCGTGTCGCTGCGCCCGCCTCGGCGAGGCCGTCCACGATCGCGCGCACACCGGCCTCGAAGCACCTGCCCTCGAAGTGATCCGCGAGGGTGGTCGCGGCTTCGACCACCTGGGGATAGCGGGCACGCGGCGCACGGGTGAACTCGCGCCGCAGCGTCCGTGGTGCATTGCTGTCGCCGAGCGTCACGCTGCCGATCGTGTACGCCATGAGCGCATGAAACATGCCGGCGGCGCCGCGCGGCGTGAATCCGGCGCCGCGCAGCTCGTGAAGTATCCGCTCGAGCACGGTCATGGCATCGCTGCCCGCATAGGTTGCCTTGCTGAGCAGCGAAATGATCGCGGGGTGTTCGATGAGTCCACGGCGCATCAGCCCGCAGGTCGTGCAGAGCCAGTCGCGCCAGTTCCGCTCGTCGTGATTCGTCACATCGTAGTCGCCGACCACGAGATCGACGAGACCGCGCTCGATCGCGTCCTTGTTGCGGCAGTGACGGTAGATGGCCATGGGGGTGACGCCGAGTGCCTGCGCGAGACGTCGCACGGTGAGCCCTTCGCGGCCCTCGGCATCCGCGATGGCGAGCGCAGTGCGCAGGATGACCGCGCGCGACAGGGGCTTTCGGCGGCGTGCCTTTCCCGCTGTATATCGCATCAGTGAAGTATACGCCGTATACTCCATCAGTCCCGCGAACTCGTGAGGGGGAGCTGCAACGATGGCCCTCGAATTCACACGACGCACGTTCCTCACCGGAGCCGGCGGCGCGCTCGTGCTCTCGCTCGGGTATCTCGGCTGGCGGTCGGGCGGCAACGGCGCACGCGTCGCCGCGGGCGCAGGGGCGTCCCCGCCACCGGCCGCCCCCGCCGTTGCCTACCTGAGTTTCGAGGACATCTGGCGCGCGAAGTGGCGCTGGGACAGCGTCGCGAAGGGTACGCACTTCGTGAACTGCTGGTACCAGCGCGGCTGCAACTGGAACGTGTACGTCAAGGACGGGATCGTGTGGCGCGAGGAGCAATCCGGCACCTACGAACCGATCGACCCGAAGATTCCCGACTACAATCCCCGCGGCTGCCAGAAGGGGGCCTGTTACTCCTCGCGCATGTACGACGGGGCGCGCATGCGCTATCCGCTCAAGCGCGTCGGTGAGCGCGGCGCCGGCCAATGGCAGCGCATCAGCTGGGAGGAGGGGCTCAAGGAAGTCGCCGACCGCATCATCGATGTGCTCGTCGCGGACGGCCCCGGGGCCATCACCTGGGACCCCGGCACCGCCAACAGCGGTGGCTGCAACGGCATCGGCACGCTGCGCGCCGCGAACCTGCTCGATACGCCGGTGCTCGACGTCAATGCGGACGTCGGCGATCACCACCCCGGCGCCCAGGCCACGGTCGGCAAGATCACCTTTTCCGGCTCCATGGACGACCTGTTCCACTCCGACCTGATCCTGATCTGGGGTGGCAATCCGGTCTACACGCAGATCCCGAACGCGCATTTCATCACCGAGGCCCGCTACAACGGCGCGCGCGTCGTCACCATCGCGCCGGACTATTCGGCCTCGGCGATCCACGCGGATCAGTGGGTGCCGGTGAACCCCGGCAGCGATGCAGCGCTCGGGCTCGCGCTCGCCCAGGTGATCGTGTCCGGGAACCTGCACGATGTGGCCTTCATCCGCGAGCAGACCGATCTGCCACTCCTCGTAAGGCTCGACACACTGAAGCTCCTGCGCGCGAGTGACTTCGATGTCGGCGGCCGCGACGATCGTTTCTGGTACTTCGACACCGTGACGCAGCGTGTGCAGCCGGCGGACCACAGGACGCTGTCGCTCGGCGCTCGCGTCCCTGCGCTCGAGGGTGAGTATCAGGTCACGACGCGGCAGGGGACCGTGGCCGTCACGCCCGCGTTCGCGCTGCTGCGCGCGCGGCTCGAGGAGTACACGCCGGAGAAGGCCGCGGTCATTACCGGCGTCGCGCCTGCCGTGGTACGCGATCTTGCCCGGCACATTGCGTCTGCAAAGGCGGCGACGTTCCTGACGCAGTCGAGCTTCTCGAAGTACTACCACGGCCTCGAGATGGAGCGCTGCCAGATCCTGGTGCTGACCCTGTGCGGACAGATCGGACGCAAGGGCAGCGGCATCACCGGCTTCCCGGCGATGGCGGCGAGCGGGATCGATGCGGTCGTCGCCGCGCCGGGCTCGATGTCGCCCAGGCTCGGCGCCGCCCTGCTGCAGGCGAAGGCCATGCCGCGGGCGCTGCGCGCGAAGTTCGCGGGCCTCACCGACGAGATGATCGCCTATGAGCTGATGCGCGAGTTCTACCGCAGCGGCAATCTCGTGTCCGGCAACCTCTTCTGGCACCAGGTGGGTCTCGGCGACCTCTACGGCAGCTCTGCCCGCTGGGACCCGAGCATGCAGCGCGAACTCGGCGCGTTCCTCGAGGACGCGTTCAGCGAGGGCTGGCAGGTTCGCCCCTCGACAGTGCGCCAGCGCATCTTCCTGGAAATCGGCGGCAACATCCTCCGCCGCACGCGGGCCTACGATCGGCTCGAGACGAGCTTCATCGCAGGGCTCGACCTGCTGGTGACACTCGACTGGCGCATGAGCAACACCGCGCTCTACAGCGACTACGTGTTCCCGGCGGCGAGCTGGTACGAGAAGGACGACCTGACCTGGGCAACGCCGCTCGCGCCCTATGCGCACGTGGTCACGCGTGCGGTGAAGCCGCTCGCCGAGTCGAAATCCGACTGGGCGTTCAATGCGCTGTTGATGAGCACAATCGAGCGACGCGCCCGCGAGCGCGGCATCCGGGAGTTCACCGATCGCGCCGGAAAGATACGGCGCCTCGACCGGGTCTTCGAAGAGTTCAGCTTCGGCGGCCGCTTCGACGAACACGGCGAAGAGAAGATGATGCAGGAGCTGATGTCGATGGTGGACAACCTGGGCGGCATCAGCTGGGACGAGCTAAAGCAGAAAGGCTTTGCGCGCTACACCGATCTCGGCAGCCAGTACCTGAATCTCGGCAACGCGACCGACATCGAACCGCAGCAGACGATCACCGCGAATACCTGGCATACGGTAAAGAAGCAGCCCTGGCCCACGCTCACGCGACGCATCCAGTTCTATATCGATCATCCGTTCTTCCTGGAGCAGGGCGAGCAGTTGCCGATGCACAAGGAGAGCCCGGCGATCGGGGGCACCTACCCATTGCGCATGACGGGAGGTCATACGCGCTGGTCGATCCATGCCAGCTGGCGCGACGATGCGAACCTCCTTCGCCTGCAACGCGGCGAACCGGAGATCCATATCGGCGCGGTCGACGCGGCGCAGCGCGGGATCGGCGACGGCGATCGCGTGCGCGTGTTCAACGACGTCGGCGACTTCGAGACGATGGCCAAGGTCATACCGGGCCTGCGTCCCGGGCAGGTGCTCATCCATCACGCCTGGGAGCCGTTCCAGTACGCGGGTCGCCGCTCCTATGCCACCGTGACGGCGAGTCCGATCAACCCGCTGCAGCTCGCGGGCGGCTACTTTCACCTCCAGCCGCTGCCCAATGCCGCGACGCCCGGCCCGTCGGATCGTGATACAAGGGTGGAGATCGAGCGCGTGGTGTCCGCGTGACCCAGGCTGCCCGCGAGCGCAATCGGAGCCACCTGACATGAAGCTCATCAACAATCCGCCGAGTCCCTACGGCCGCAAGGCCGTGATCGCGCTGATCGAGAAGGGGCTGCCGTTCGAGATCGTCGAGGACATGCCGTGGGGCGAGAGCACCATCGCGTCACAGTACAACCCACTGGAGCAGGTGCCCATCCTGCTGGCCGATCACGGCGAGGCGATCTACGAATCGGATTTCATCCTCGAGTGGCTCGAGCGGCGCTACCCGCGCCCGTCGCTGCTGCCGCCGGACGACGACGGCATCCTCGACATGAAGCGCCTGCAGGTGCTGGCGGGTGCCGTCCAGGAGTCCTGGTTCCGCCTCTTCGCCGAGACGCAGCGGGCAACACCCGCCGCAGCCTGGATGGAGCGCCAGAAGCGCAAGGTGGCGCGCGGGCTCGCGGAGATCGCGCGGCTCGTCGGCGGGCGGGAGTATGCCGTGAGCGGGCGCTTCACGCTGGCCGACATTGCCGTCGGGACTCTCCTCGGGTCACTCGATTTCCTGCGCGAGCAGGGTTTCGACGGGGGCGTCGAAGGGCGATGGCGTGAGCAGCATGGGAGTCTCGTGCCTTACGCGGAAGGCCTCGAGCGGCGCGAATCGTTTCGCCGGTCGCGCCAGCGCGCCGTGCCGATTGACGTGCAGGCGATTTTCACCTGAGCCGTTTCAACGCATCGTCACGCCGCCGTCGACGCTCAGCACCTGCCCGTTGATCCATTCACCATCGTCGGACATCAGGAAGGCCACCATCGCCGCGATGTCCCGCGGCTCGCCGAGGCGCGGGCTGCGCGTGATGCCGAGCACGGCCGCACAGGCCTCTGGGCTCATCATGTGGCGATTGGAATCGGTGATCACGAGGCCGGGCGCCACGGCGTTGGCGCGAATGCCGTCCTTGCCCCAGCGCGACGCGACGTGGCGCAGGAGGCCGTGCAGACCGTTCTTGCTGACAGCATAGGCGAGACGCAGCGGTTCGCCCATGAACGCCGCGCCGGACGAGGTGTAGACGAGGCTGCCGCCGCCGCGCTTCAGCAGCTCCGGCAGCGCATGGCGTGTGCACAGCAGGTGCCCGCGCAGGTTCACTGCGAGCGTGCGATCGAAGGTCGGCAGCGGTACCGTCACGGCATCCGTATCGTCCGCGAGCCCCGCGATGTCGGCGGCGTTCACGTGGATGCCGTCGAGTCCTCCGAAGGTATCGACCGCCGCTTCGATCAGCCCGAGGACGGATTCCTCGACCGTGATGTCGAAGGACATGCCGAGCGCGCGTGCGCCGGTCGCGGCGAGCCGTGCGGCTACCTGGTGGGCGTGGCCGGCATCCAGGTCGCCGATGACGACCGCGGCACCTTCTTCCGTGAGCCGCTGCGCCGTGGCCTCACCGATGCCGCTGCCCCCGCCGGCAATGACGAAGACCTTGTTGGCGAGGCCACGCATGTCAGGTCGCCGTGCCGGGCCCTCCCTCCGGCATCTGCAGGAACTCGATGACTGTCGGGTCGCCCGCGCGCTCGAGGTAGGCGAAGGTGGTGTCGGCGCTGTAACGCTTGTACCAGATCACCTCGTACCCGATCGACTTGGCCCTCGCGACCCAGGCGTCGCAGTCCTCGACGCGAAACTGCACGTGGTGAATGCCCTCGCGTCCGCGCTCGATGAACTCGCGGTGGGGGCTCTCGCCACCCTGCCACTGGATCAGTTCGATCTCGAGGTCGCCGCTGTGGCCGAAGGCCATCGCGAGCTTCACGTCTGCGGTTCGCCCGCGATAAGTTGCGCCCTGCACCGTGCCATCCATGGTCGTGAAGGGACCATAGAGGGGCTCGTAGAGCGCCATCGCGGCCTCGAGGTCGCGCACCACATGGCCGAGTTGCGAGATCGGCGGCAGGCCCAGCTCTCTCAGGGATTTCATCGCGGGGGTTTCCTCAGGGGTTGATGCCAGAAAAGTGTGCCGGGCCTGCGTGCGTGGACGTGCGAGCGCCGGCGAGCGAAAGACCATGCAGCAGCGCGTCGCGCAGGTCCCTCGGATCGATGATGTCATCGTAACCGAGGCGGTCGGCGAGTTGCCAGGCGCCGTCCGACTGATCGGCGGCGATGCGCGCCCGCGCGGCCTCGTCGAGCCCGGCCGCCGCTGCGCCGCTCGCAGCCGGCATCGAGCCGAGCGTGATGGCCGGGAAGGCGAGCGACAGGGTCTGATGATCGAACGGGTTCATGCCCATGATGGACGAGCCGAAGCCGAAGGCCTTGCGCAGCGTCACGTGCAGTTTGGGCACCCGCAGCCGGTGCTGCGCGACGAACATGCGGGCGGCATGGCGCAGCGTGCCCGCCTTCTCCGCGGTGGTGCCGGCCATCACGCCGGGGTTGTCCGTCAAGAAGATGACCGGCAAGTGAAACGCGTTGGCGACGTTCAGGAAGTGCGCGGCCTTGTCCGCAGCGGCCGCATCGACGGCGCCGGCATTGACGGAGGGATCATTCGCCACGATCGCGACGCTGCGGCCGCCGAGATGCGCGAGCGCGGTGATGAGCGCTGCGCCGTATCGCGGCTGGATCTCGAGCAGGCTGCCGTCGTCGACCAGGAGCCTCAGCACGCCCGCCATGCGAAAGGCGATGCGCGGGTCGGGATCGATGAGGCCGAGGATGCCATCGAGGCGGCGCGGGCCGGTGTCCATGCCCGTGCCGGCGGGCGGGGCGCCCCAGGCATTCGATGGAAAATGGCCGAGATAGCGCCGCGCGAGCCCGATGGCTTCGTGGTCGTCGGCCGCGAGGTTGTGCGCGACACCCGACTGCACGACATGCACCTGCGGCCCACCCAGCTCTTCCTTCGTGACCGACTCGCCGATGGCCGCCTTCACGATCGGCGGACCGGCGGCGAACATCGACGCAGCCTGCGTCATCACGACGAAATCCGCCAGCGGCGCGGTGAGGGCGCTGTGGCCGGCCGAGGCCCCCATCACGAGGCAGACGATGGGCACGAGCCCCGAGAGTTCCGCGAGCCCCTGCAGGTCGTTCGGCCGCCGCCCGGCGTGCTCGTTCGTGAGCCGGTGACCGGCGCCTTCCAGCATGAAGACGAGCGGCACGCGTTCCTGCGCGGCGAGTTGCGTGAGGCGGTAGCGCTTGTCGGCACCGCGATCGCCGATCGAACCGCCAAGCACGGTTACATCCTCGGCACCGGCGAGCACGGGGCGCCCATCGACGAGGCCGAAGCCGGCGATCAGCCCGTCGGCCGGGGCGGGGGTCTCGCCTGCCTCGCTGCTGCCGCCCGCCAGCGCACCGATCTCGACGAAGGTGGCGTCATCGAAGAGCGCCGCAACGCGCGCGCGTGCGTCGAGTTTGCCGGCCTCGTTCTGGCGCGCGAGGCGCGCAGCGCCGCCCATGCTGCGGGCAAAGGCACGCCGCCGCTCGAGTTCGGCCAGGATACCCGCCCAGCGGCCGTCAACGGGCATGCTCACGCGCACCGCCTCCGCGGATTAATGTGCTATTTTTAATTTACTGCATCGGGGCTTGGGCGGGAAGGTGCGTGATGGATGTCGTGAGAAAGCTCGTGGAGAGCCGGCCGGATTTCTTCGCGAACCGCAGCGCCCATCTCGAGCGGGCGATCCCGATCGGTGATTTCATCTGGCAATCGACCGGGCTCTCCAATGCCTATGCAGTACGCACGCCGGCCGGGCGCGTGATCATCAATACCGGCATGGGCTTCGAGGCGCCGGTGCACAAGCGGCTCTTCGATACCGCCTGCCCGGGCCCCACGCCCTTCATTCTCCTCACGCAGGGCCATGTCGATCACGTGGGCGGCGTGGCGCTTTTCCGGGAGCCCGGCACGCAACTCGTCGCGCAGCGCAATCTGCCGCTGTGCCAGCGCGACGACCAGCGCATCAAGCAGGTGCGGGAATCGCAGGCCTGGATCTGGTTCAGCGAGGCACTGGCCGCGGCGCGCCGGCCGCAGGGCGCGCCGGGCGCCGCGACGGCGGCCCCGCCGTTGCAGGATGTGCCGGTCGCCGACATCAGCTTCGACGAGACCTGCTCGTTCGAGGTGGGCGGCCTGCGTTTCGACCTCCACGCCGTGCCGGGCGGCGAGACCATCGACAGCTGTGTCGTCGACCTGCCGCAGCACGGGATCGTGTTCTCCGGCAACACGTTCGGCCCGCTCTTCCCGCATTTTCCGAATTTCAACACGATCCGCGGCGACCGCTACCGCTTCGTCGAGCCGTACCTCGAATCGCTGCGCCGCGTCCGTGCGCTCGGGCCGCGGCTGCTCATCACGGGGCACTTCGCGCCGATCGAGGGCGCTCCTCTGATCCGCGCCTGCCTCGATCGCCTCGAGCAGGCCGTGGAATACGTGCACAACCGGACGCTCGAGGGCATGAACGCCGGCAAGGACATCTTCACGCTCATGCGCGAGGTGCAATTGCCGCCCGAGCTCCATGTCGGCCAGGGCTACGGCAAGGTGAGCTGGGCGGTGCGCACGATCTGGGAGCAGTACATGGGCTGGTTCAAGGCGCAGGCGACGAGCGAGCTGTATCCGACACAGGCGCGCGAGGTCTACCCCGACCTCGTCGAACTCGCCGGACTCGCAGCCGTCGTGGCGCGGGGGCGTGCGAAGCTCGTTGCGGGAGAGCCGGAGGCAGCGATGCTGCTGGCCGAGGCCGCGCTCGCGCACTCGCCGCGCGCACCCGACGCGATCGCGCTCGCGCGAGACGCGAATCGCGCGCTGCTCGAGCGCGCTGGAGAGGCCAATTTCTGGGAGGCAGGCTGGCTGCGTACGCAAGTGCGCAACCTGGATGCGGCGCTCGAGGCTGCCGGGGACGGGAGGTAAGGACATGGGCAACTGGTCGAACCCACGCTACGACTACCGCGGCGCACAGGTGCTGGTGACCGGCGCCACTTCGGGCATCGGCAGCGGCATCGCTGCCGCGTATCGCGAGGCGGGCGCCGATGTAACCATCACGGGCACGCGGGCAAGCGCGGCCGAATACGATGGCGACCTCTCCGGGTTTCGTTACCTGCAGCTGCGGCTTGAGGACGATGCCGGCATCGCGCGCGTCGCCGCGGCGCTGCCGGCGCTCGACATCCTCGTGAACAACGCCGGTGGCAACTTTGCGGCAGAGAACGAATACGAACCCGACGTCTTCGAGCGCGCCGTGCGCGTGAACCTGCTGAGTGCCTACCGCATGGCGCACGCCTGTCACGACAAGCTCGCGGCGAGCCGGTTGCCCGGGGGCGCGGGCGTCGTCGGTATCGCCTCGATGACCTCCTATTTCGGTGTCGAGGTCGTGCCGGGTTACGGGGCCGCCAAGGGCGGCCTCGTGCAGCTGACCAAAACGCTCGCGATCGCGTGGGCGAAGGACCGCATCCGGGTGAACGCCGTCGCGGCGGGCATCATCCAGAGTCGCATGACGGACTACTTCCTGACGACGCCGGATGCCGAGGCGTCGCGCGTGCGCACGCCGCTACGCCGCTTCGGCACGCCCACCGACGTCGCGGGTGCCGTGCTCTTCCTGACGAGCGAAGCGGCGGCGTTCGTCACGGGCCAGACCCTGCCGGTCGACGGCGGCTTCAGCGTGATGGGCTGAGATGGTCCCGTTCGACGCGGTTCCCACCCGGCGGAGTCTCGCGACCCGCGCCCGGCTCATCCGTGTGGCCGAGCGGCTGTTCGCCGAGCGCAGCATCGAGGGCGTGTCGCTCAACGAGATCAGCAAGGCCGCCGGCCAGCGCAACAGTAACGCCTGCCAGTATCATTTCGGAAACAAGCAGGGCCTGCTGCAGGCGATCCTCGACAAGCACGTGCCTGGCATCGCCGCCGAGCGCGCGGCATTGCTCGAGCGGCTCACGACATCGCGCCGGGCGCCGGGGCTGCGCCGGCTCGTACAGGCATTCGTGCGCCCGGTGGCGGCGAAGCTGCACGACGCGGACGGCGGCAGCGAGTTCATCCGCATCAATGCCCAGCTCATCGCGCTGCACACGCTGTCCGTGCAGGGCGTACCGGCCTCGCCGCTGCGCCTCGCGCGTGCCGATCGCTTCAGCCGCGCCCTGCGCAGGGCGCCGCACATCCGTCGCTTGCCGGAGGCGATCGCCCGCGAGCGGCTGATGCTCGCTGCCGTGCTGGTGTTCCACGGGCTCGATGACCATTCGCGCATGCTCGATGCCGCGGGCCGGCGTGGCGCAGCGGGCCACAGCGCATTGTTCGTGGCCA
>WBZY01001767.1_pt1 | contig 10221 bp, 9 predicted proteins | sample 5204191 | NCBI WGS metagenome assembly WBZY01 (sample SAMN12344363, study PRJNA552823) | activated sludge metagenome | biome: Activated sludge suspended growth; feature: Anammox Sidestream; material: Wastewater; isolation source: activated sludge from anammox sidestream of wastewater treatment... | reverse complement strand
CGAAATGAGAAAACTGTTCGTGGCATGGCTCGGTGCTGTCCTGCCTCTCATCGCGCTCGCCCACGAAGGCAAGACGCACACGCAGGAGGCCGCGGCGCCCCTCGCGGGCGAGGCGCGAGCCGTCGCGGATGTGCTCGACCGGTATGCTGCCGCCCTCAGCGCGAACGATCTTGCGCGCGTGCAGCCGTTGCTCGTCGCGGGCGATGCCTTCAGCTACTTCGAGGGAAGCTTCGTCAATGTCGGCTGGGAGAGTTACCGCGACCATCTCGCTCCCGAAATGGCCCTGTTCGACCACCCGAGCTACCGCATCACGGAGCTGCGGCCCTTTGTCAGCGGCGACCTCGCGTACGCGACCTTCTCGTGGGCGATGGACGTGACCGTCCTCAGCCCGAAATTCGCGGGCGGGCGCCACCCGGTGTCGATGGCGGGCAAGGGCACCGCCGTGCTCAGCCGCATCGCGGGGCAGTGGCGCATCCGCCATCTGCACACGGCGCAGGCACCGGCGCGCAAGGTCGACCCCTCGGCCCACTGACGCTTCCGACCGTCTGGCGCAAGGCGTCAGGTGGAAGGCGACGCCGGCGCTGCTGCAGAGGCGGGCGGCGCGTCCAGGTTCCACATGTCGCGCAGGATGAGCCACTTGTCATCCTGCTTGCGCCACACTTCCAGGAACTTGCCGGCTCCCACCACCTTGCCCGCGGTATCTTTCACCGTGAAATCGCCGGAATGCCAACCCACGTTGCCGGACACTCCGGTCGTGCTGGCACCCAGTTCGAAGGTCGTCGCAGCCGAGACGGCAATGTCGGTCGTGTAGAACCTGCGCACCGCCTCCCGACTTGCGGCGGCCGGCGCGCCTGGTGGCATCACGACAGCGTCCTCGGCCATGAAAGCGAGAATCGCATCGACATCACCCCTCGAGTAGGCATCGATCAGCGCTTCCGAACCCCTGCGCATCGTTTCCTCGTCCGCCTTGCTGCCGGTGGCGTCGGGTGGCGCTGGCGTGCATGCCGTGAGAATCAGCAGACCTGCTGCAAAGAATGCAGCTTTGCCCAGCTTGTGCATGGCTGTTCCCTCTGAGTGCGAAGTCCAGTCACTCACGTGACGATTTGTACGCCGATGCCGTGCAGCAATTCAAGTCGGGTCAAGGCTCCGTGTCGAGGTCATTCATGGGCGCGATCCGGACATCGCCGAGGACGCGCAGCACACCCGGAATTGCGAGGAGAGCGTCTCGGGTCACATCGATCGGCGCGAGCACCGTGACGACGATCGTGTCGGAGTCTGCGCCCCGCCCGCGCATGGGCACCGGATCATGACCGCCAAGGATCGAGAGGCCAGCGGCAGCGAGCCGCGAGGCAATCACCTGCGACGACCGAACGGCAGCGAACTCGAGTTGCACCGTGCGCATGGCCGTCAGGGCGCCAGCGCAGCCCACGCGCCGTGGGCATCGATGATGCCCGCGCCAAAGCGCGGATCCCAACTCCTGCGACCTGTCGTGGCGCGCAGCGCCGCACGCGCACGGTCCTGTGTCAGACCGCGCCGACTGCCGGCGAGCAGTGCAAGCACGCCTGCAACGACCGGGCAGGCCGCCGACGTGCCGGTGTCGCTCGGGAACCAGCCCGCGAAATGGCTGAAGCCGCACACATCCGGCTTCTCGCGCGCGAGGGCCGCCGGGCCTTCCGAGCTGTAGCCGATCCACTCGCGCCGCAGGTTCACTGCCCCGACACAGATTGAACGCTCATGACCACTTGCCCCCCAGATGCCGCGACCGGGTCCCTGATCATCGGCACAGCGCGGATCGGCGCACACGCCCCCGCAGTTGCCTGCCGCGAAGCTCACGAGGAGCCCTGCATCGAGCAGCTCCACGAGCTTGCGCGTGAACACATGATCGGGATTGCGCGTGTAGTTGCCGGGATCCCCCGGCGGAAAGGGATCCCAGGACTCCTGATACAGCCCCCAGCTGTTCGACAGCACCTGCGGTGTGCCGCCGGTCCTGAAACTCGTGAGCGCGCGCTGGAACGATTGCAGCGCGCTCGACAGCAAGCCACCGACGCCCGCGCCGGGTGCAGTCTTGCCGATCGAGTAATCGTGGAATTGCGTCTCCGGGCAGGCAATCGCTGCATCGAATGCGCACATGTTGCCGTGGCCCTCCCATGCGACTGCGGCATCACCGGGCGGCGAACGGGGATCCGGCGACCAGCCGCCGGTGACTGGAAAGCGTGCGCCATCCACGCCCCCGTCGACGATGCCGATGACGGCACCCTGGCCTCGATACGCCGCGTCCTTCCACACGCGATCGGCGCCGAGAGCCCGCGCGACGTCAGCGCTCGAGCCGGTCGGCACCTGCGGCGTGCAGTCGATGGCTTCGGCAATCGGCGCAACCTGCGGATCGGCCCAGACACCGACGATGTGTCGGTGCGAACGCAGATCGTGCAGCGCTGCGCGCGCGATATCGGCCCGCACGACAAGCGTCTCGGCGGGGTGATCAGTGGGGGCCGCGGCACCCCGCACGGCGCGCGTCAGCGGCACAGGCTCGTAGGCCGGATCCACGCCGGCTGGCCACTCCGCCCTGCGGGTCGGCACGAGTTCGAGCAGTACGGACAGCCTGTCATTCACCACGGCACCCTCCTGCGTCGTCAAAAAGCGACTTGTCGGCGCTTCGGCCTTCCGCCTAGACTGCGCCGCGCATTGTGCGCGCTCTCAGCGTTTCCAAGGAGCCCCCATGATCATGTCCTTCCGTCGCGGCGTTGTCGCCCTGACCCTGCTTGCCTTCGTTGCAGCCGTCACTCCGGCACCCGCCACGGCCGCGATGATCGACACCAGCGCCGCCGTCGCGGCGTCCACGCGCGCCGCGAACCTTGCGCGCGTCGACAGCGTACTCGCCCGCGCCGACGTGCAGCAGCGCCTCACCGACCTCGGCGTCGCACCCGAAGCCGCCCATGAGCGCGCAGCGGCCCTCACCGATACCGAACTCGCGGGTTTCGCTGCGCAACTCGAGAACGCGCCGGCCGGTGGCGAGGTCCTTGCGGTCATCGGACTCGTCTTCGTCGTGCTCATGATTCTCGAGTTCACCGGCGTGATCGACATCTTCAAGAAGGCCTGACAGGGACAGGCGCGCCATGTTGCGCGTCGGTCCTGCGGCGGGGCTTGTGCTGGCGCTGCTCGCGGGCGGTTGCAGTTTCTCGCCCCCGAAATCCGGCGGGCCGGGCGCGACATACGCGTCGTGGCCCGCCGATGCCCCCGCCCGCGTCGAACTCGCGGACACGCCTTTCTTCCCCCAGGACGACTACCAGTGCGGTCCGGCCGCGCTTGCGACGCTTCTCGGGGCAGGCGGCATCGACGCGCTGCCCGCTGATCTCGTCGACGAGGTCTATATTCCGGCCCGCAGGGGCAGTCTGCAGACGGAAATGCTCGCGGCGACGCGACAGCGGCGCCGCATCCCGTATGTGCTCGAGCCGCGGTTCGATGCGCTGGTGCACGAGCTCGCGGGAGGGCGCCCCGTGCTCGTCCTGCTGAACCTCGGCATCAGGTCATGGCCGATCTGGCATTACGCCGTCGTGATCGGCTATGAGCGCGATGCGGAACGCCTGCTGCTGCGCTCGGGCACGACGCAACGTGCGCGCCTGTCGCTGCGTCGTTTCCGCGGCGCCTGGGCGCGCGCGGACGACTGGGGCTTCGTGGCTCTGCGGCCCGGTGAGCTTCCTCAGGCGGCAACGCCCGCCCGCTATGCGGCAGCCGTCGCGGATTTCGAACGGATCGACCCGCGCGCTACTGCGCTCGCCTGGTCCGCTGGCATGGCGCGCTGGCCCGACGACCCGCTGCTGCGTTTCGGCGCTGCCAACATGCTCCTCGCGCAAGGCGATCGCGCAGGTGCCGAAGAGGCGCTGCGCGAACTGCTGCTGCGCGCGCCGGCGGACATGGCCGCGCGCAACAACTACGCGGAACTCCTGTCGCAGCGCGGCTGCCGCGCGGCGGCTCTGGCGGAGATCACCGTGGCGCAAGCGCATGCGCGCGGCACGCCACTCGCTGCGGTGATCGACACGACCGCGAACGAGATTGCAGCGCGGGCAGCCGATCCGGTGGCACCCTGCCCGCGCTGAGCCCGCTTCACCGTCGCTGCACCCCGCCGAGTTCGCGCGCCCGCAGCAGCCTGTAAGCCGCCGGAATCACGAGCATCGACAGCAGCGGCGCACTCAGCATGCCGCCCACCATCGGCGCCGCGATCCGCTGCATCACTTCGGAGCCCGCGCCGCCCCCGAGCAGGATCGGCAACAGGCCCGCGATGATCACGGCGACGGTCATCGCCTTCGGGCGCACGCGCTGCACCGCGCCCTCCATGATCGCCGCATCGAGATCGGCGATACCGGCATCGGGGCGCACAGCAAGCGTGCGCTCCCACGCCTGGCGCAGGTACAGCAGCATGATGATGCCGAACTCCGCGGCGACACCAGCGAGCGCGATGAAACCGATCAGGGACGCCACCGAAATCGCATGTCCCAGCAGCCACACGAGCCACAGACCGCCCACCAGCGCGAACGGCAGCGACAGCATGATGAGCGCAGCCTCCGAAGCGCGCCGAAAGACGACGCAGATGAGCCCGAAGATGATCACGAGCACCGCCGGCACGACGAGCCGCAGCCGCTCCTGCGTGCGCGCCAGATACTCGAATTGCCCCGACCACGCGAGCGAATAGCCGGCAGGCAGCGGCACGTCGCGCGCGGTCGCCTCCTTGAGGTCTGCAACGACCGAGCCGAGATCCCGGCCGGCGACGTCGACATAGACATAGCTCGCGAGCCGGCCGTTGTCGCTCTTCAACATCGGCGGCCCGGAATCGAGGGCAACATCGGCGACCTGCGCGAGGGTCAGTTGCTCGCCTCCCGGCGCCACAATCGGCAGGCGCGCGATCGCTTCGACCGAGTCGCGCTCCGCACGCGGGTAGCGCACCACGACCGGGTAGCGCTCCCTGCCCGAGAGCGTCTGCGTCACGGGCTCACCCCCGATCGCGGTCGCGATGAGATCCTGCAGATCCTGTTGCGACAGGCCAAAGCGGGCCGCGCGCACGGGATCGACGCGGATGTCGAGATAGCGGCCCCCTTCAACGCGCTCGGCAAGCGCCGAACTCACACCGGGCACGTCGCGCGCGACCACCTCGATGTGGTCTGCGATCCGGGCAAGCTCCGCGACATCGGGACCCATGACCTTGATGCCGATCGGGCTCTTGATGCCGGTCGCCAGCATGTCGATGCGATTGCGGATCGGTGGCACCCAGAGATTCGTCAGTCCGGGCACATGCACCGCCGCATCGAGCGCCTCGCGCAGCTTCGCGGGCGTCATGCCCGGCCGCCATTCGCTGCGCGGCTTGAAGGTCACCGTGGTCTCGAACATCTCGAGCGGTGCCGGGTCGGTAGCCGTTTCGGCTCGCCCCGCCTTGCCGAAGACATGCGCCACTTCCGGGACCGTGCGGATCATCCGGTCGGTCTGACCAAGAAGCTGCGCGGCCTTGCCGGCCGAGAGCCCGGGCAGTGCCGTCGGCATGTAGAGGAGCGCGCCTTCATCGATCACCGGCAGGAACTCGCTGCCGAGGCGCGACAGCGGCACGAGCGACAGCAGCAGTGCGCCACCGGCCAGCACGAGCGTCGCGCGCGGATAATGCAACACCTGTTCGATCACCGGCCGATAGCCCGCGATCAGCCAGCGGTTGACCGGATTGTCGCGCTCGGGCCGGATGCGCCCGCGGATCAGAGATCCGATCAACACCGGGATCAGTGTGACTGCGAGGACGGCAGCGGCGGCCATCGCCCAGGTTTTCGTGTACGCGAGCGGCGAGAAGAGGCGCCCCTCCTGGGCCTGAAGGGCAAACACCGGAATGAAAGAGAGCGTGATCACGAGGAGACTGACGAAGAGCGCCGGCCCTACTTCGCACGCCGCCGCGCGCGCGATCTCGAGGCGCTCGGCCTCCTGCGGCACGCGCCCGTTCCGCGCCTCGAAGTGTTCGAGGTGCTTGTGCGCGTTCTCGATCATCACGACTGCGGCATCGACCATGGCTCCGATGGCAATCGCGATGCCACCGAGCGACAGCAGGTTCGTGCTGATGCCCTGATAGTGCATCACGATGAACGCCGCGAGCACGCCGAGCGGCAGTGTCACCACGGCCACCAGCGCGGAGCGCACGTGCCAGAGAAAAACCGCGCACACGAGCGCGACCACCAGAAACTCCTCGGCGAGCTTGCGCGCAAGATTGCGCACGGCTTCAAGAATCAGTGCCGAACGATCGTAGACCGTGACGATCTCGACGCCCGCAGGCAGGCTGCCCTTGAGATTCTCGAGTCGGGCCTTCACGGCATCAATGGCGGCGAGCGCGTTCTTGCCGGAGCGCAGGACGACGATTCCGCCCGTGACCTCACCTTCGCCGTCGAGCTCGGCGATGCCACGGCGCAGGACCGGGCCGCGCTGGACGAGTGCCACATCGCGCAAGAGCACCGGTACGCCATCCGCACCGAGCGTCACCGGAATCCGCTCCAGATCATCACGGGTGCGCAGGTAGCCCTCGCTGCGCACCATGATCTCGGCTTCCGCCTGCTCGATGACTGATCCGCCAGTCGCCCCGTTCGCCGCGCGGATCGCCTCGATCAGCTGTGCGACAGTCACGCTCCGCGCTGCGAGCTCGGTCGGGTCGGGCTGCACCTGCCAGCCCTGCACCATGCCCCCGACGGTCGCAACTTCGGCAACATCAGGGACGGTCTTCAGTTCATAGCGCAGGAACCAGTCCTGCAGCGCCCGCAACTCACCCGGTCCGTGCGCGCCGCTGCGATCGACCAGCGCGTATTCGTAGATCCAGCCGACACCCGTCGCATCGGGCCCGATCGCGGGAGAGACTGCAGCCGGCAGGCGCTCGCGCACCTGGCTCAGATACTCGAGCACGCGCGAGCGCGCCCAGTAGAGATCGGTATCGTCATCGAACAGCACGTAGACGAACGAATCACCGAAGAAGGAGAAACCGCGCACTGCCTTGACGCCCGGCACCGAGAGCATCGTGGTCGAAAGCGGATAGGTCACCTGGTCCTCGACGATGCGCGGCGCTTGCCCGGGCCACTCCGTGCGAATGACGACCTGCGTATCGGAGAGGTCCGGCAGCGCATCGAGGGGCGCGCGCACGACGGCCCAGATCCCCCACGCGGCGATCACCAGTGCGCCGATCAGCACGACGGCGCGATGGGCGATCGCGGCGGCGATGAGGCGCGCGATCATGGGTGCGTCCCGTGCCCGCCGAGGCGTTCGAGCGCGCCGGAGAGGCTCGCTTCCGAATCGAGCAGGAACTGCCCCGACACGACCACCTGGTCACCTGCCTCGAGTCCCGACAGGATTTCCGTGCGGCCGCCGCTGCTGCGGCCGGTGCGCACGGCCATCGGCATGAAATGCGCGTCACCGTGACGCACGATCACGTGCGCCTGCTCGCCACTGCCGATCACCGCGTCGCTCGGCACCAGCAGGCTCTCGGGGCCGGCGTCCGACCGCAGGACGACGCGCGCCTGTTGTCCCGCCGCGAGCACGCCATCGGGATTGGCGAGCACGATGCGCGCCTGCTGGGTGCGGCTCGCCGGATCGAGTGCCGGCAACAGGGACTCGACGCGTCCCTCGACAGGTCGCGCGACACCGCCCACTTCGGCGACGACGCGGGCGCCCGCGTCAATGCCCGCCGCCTCAGCCTGGGGAATCGCCGCCTGCAACCAGACCGTTCGCGTGCCGTTGACCCGAAACAGCGTCGCGCCGACGACTGCAACCTCACCCTCGCGCACGCCGATCTCGCTGACGACACCCTGCTCGGGCGCCGTCAGCACAATGCGGCCATCACGGCCGAGTTGCGTGCCATCCGGCACACCGAGCGCACGCAGTCGTGCCTGCGCGGCCGCTTCGAGTTCGCGCGTGCCCGTCTCGGCGGATTGCGCGATGGCTTGTGCCTCCGCGAGCGCGCTGCTCCATGCGGGAGCAATCACGCTCGCCAGCGGCTCGCCTCGCCGGACCTTCGTGAACGGCGCCTTGACGTACAGCCGATCCACGATGACCTCGGTACGTGCGCTCACGACGCGCTCGAGCCGCAGGTCCCAGGCGATCGTGCCGGACACGGCGAGTTCGCCATCGAGCCGACTCTTTTCGACCGCCACCGTGCGCACTCCGAGATTGTGCTGGGTGACGGCAGATACCTCGACGCCGGACTTCACCTCTTCATCCGCATACTTCGGCTGCAACTGCATGTCCATGAAAGGGGACTTGCCGGGCTTCGCGAAGTGCTGGTCCGGCACCATCGGGTCGTACCAGTAGAGGACCTTGCGTTCCCCGGCAGGCACCGTTGCCCCGGGCTGATCGCCGCGTCCTGCGCTCCACCAGCCGATAGCGCCGGCGAGCGCCGCGAGCGCAGCCAGGACCACGAAACCCCGTTTGCCGATCGTCATGGTGTTGTCTCCCCAAAGAGATAGGCCAGCTCCACCCAGGCACGGCCGAGGCCGGCGAGATGCTGTGCGTGCGCGCGGTGCGCGGTCGACTCGTCGCGGCGGGCGTCGAGCCAGGGATTCAGCTCGCCGCCGGCGCGATAGGACGCGAGCGCCGCGGCACTGCGATCCCGGGCGAGTTTCAGGACTTGTTCATGTATGGACACCTGGCGCCGGAGCGCCTCCCAGCGCGCATACGCTGCACGGATGCGCGCCGTCAGCTCGAGACGCAGGCCCTCCTCTGACGCACGCGCCGCGCGCTGCTCCGCTGTGCGCGCTGCGATGCCCGGCGCCTGCCGGTTGCCCGCGAAGAGCGGCAGACTGACACCCACTTCGAACATCAGCATGTCGTCGAAGCCGCTCCGCTGTCCGTAGCTCGCGGTGAAATCCCAGTCAGGTCGACGCTCGGCCCGCGCCTCGTCAACTGCGGCGACAGCCGATGCCACTTTCGCCCCGGCCGAGCGCAACAGAGGCTGCCTGTTGAGTATCGCTAGCGCCTCACCCTCCGGGCGGGGCGCGCGGTCGAAGTCAGGCGCCGAGGCCGCGATCGTGACGGCCTCATCGCCGATCCAGCGACGCAGTTCAGCCAGGGCCTCGCCTGCCGTACCCTCGGCGGCGGCGACCTCGCTGTCGACTTCGAGCACGCCCGCCTCGGCCGCGAGCGCATCGAGCACCGATCCACCACCCGCAACGCGCGCGCGCGTCAGGCGGGCGGCAAGCTGCGCCTGTGTGCGCAACGAACCCAGGGCTTCGATCTCGCGCCTTGCAGACCAGACATCGACCCAGGCACTCGCGGCCGCCCGGGCGACATCGAGGCGCTCGACTTCGGCGTCGAGTTGCGCGAGCTCGACGTTGCGCGCGGCGGCCCGGCGTTGCGCGGCGCGCTTGGCGCGCGCCGGCAGCGCCTGACGCAGCCCGATCGTCTTCTGCGTCATGGAATCGGCGTCAAAGTCGAAGGCGTCCGCGCCCGACACGGGCAGGCTATCGAACCCGATCGCGAGCATCGGATCGGGCAGACGCCCGGCGCGACGCAGGTCCTCTGCAGCGGCTTCGATGGTGGCGCGGCTGGCCTCGAGTTGCGGCGCAAATTCGACGGCGCGGCGCGCAGCCTCGGCAAGCGTAAGTTCATTCGCGGACGCGCTGCCCGTCGCCATTGCGAACCAGGCGATCACAAGGCAGCACGACACGCCGCGCGCGACTCGCGGCGCACTGGCACGGGTTGGTTGGGACATGAATCCTCCGGAGACGGACAGGCACGGGCCAGCGCACTCGCGCCGGCGCGATCTCGCGCGAAGCCGGAGAGGACTAGATCAGGAGGCTACAGAAGCGCAGCCGTGGAGGCGGGTCTCCCGTGGCGGGCGGCGTATCGTTTCGCGGGACGACCTCGAGCATCGAAGCGTCCACGACCGGAAAGCTCGCACACAGCGTAAAGCCGACGGCGGGCACGGTTGATTTGACGAAATCTGCTGGCGCCGGTGAATCCGGCGCGCAGTGGCTCGCGCAGAGCACCATGGCCGTATCGCCGGACGCGCCGGCGCAATGATGACTGGCCAGCGCATACTGCTGGAAAAGGAGGCAGAGCGCCGCTGCGAAGGCGATATACAAACCGCGCTGACGGCGCCCGATCATTGGTAGATCCTGCCTCCGTTACCCTGGGTAAACCAAGGGCAAGGCGGCAGGACCCCCGTTCAAACCGTGCGTGCCGATTTCCGGCACACGGCTTACCGATGTTCCTCCTGAC
>WBZY01001706.1_pt2 | contig 10232 bp, 5 predicted proteins | sample 5204191 | NCBI WGS metagenome assembly WBZY01 (sample SAMN12344363, study PRJNA552823) | activated sludge metagenome | biome: Activated sludge suspended growth; feature: Anammox Sidestream; material: Wastewater; isolation source: activated sludge from anammox sidestream of wastewater treatment... | reverse complement strand
CGCTGCGACCCACCGCTACCACGGCGACGATCGGGCGCGCATCGCTGCCCTCGCCCGCCTCGCCGACAGGCACGGCGTGCCGCTGGTCGCCACCAACGACGTGCTCTATCACACGCCCCACCGCCGCCCCCTGCAGGACGTGCTCACCTGCATTCGCGAGGGCTGCACCATCCAGGACGCGGGCCTGCGGCTCGAGGTCAATGCCGAGCGCCACCTGAAGCGGCCGGCGGAGATGGCCAGGCTCTTCCGGGGCTACGAGGCGGCGCTCGCGCGCACGCTCGAGATTCTCGAGCTCTGCCGCTTCTCGCTCGACGAGCTGGTCTACGAGTATCCCGACGAGCCGGTGCCACCCGGCAAGACGGCGCAGGCGCATCTCGAGGCGCTGACCTGGGAAGGTGCGCGGTGGCGCTTTCCCGGCGGCATCCCCGGGAAGGTTGCAGAGACCCTCGCCAGGGAGCTCGGTCTGATCGGCCAGCTCAACTACGCTCCCTATTTCCTCACGGTCCACGACATCGTGACGTTCGCCCGCTCGCGCAACATCCTGTGCCAGGGGCGCGGCTCGGCGGCGAACTCCGCGGTCTGCTACTGCCTCGCCATCACGGCCGTGAACCCGACCGAGATCGATCTCCTGTTCGAGCGCTTCATCTCGCCCGAGCGCCGCGAGCCGCCCGACATCGACGTCGACTTCGAGCACGAGCGGCGCGAGGAGGTGATCCAGTACATCTATGCCCGTTATGGCCGCGACCGCGCCGGCCTCGCCGCCACCGTCATTTCCTATCGGGCGCGCTCGGCCGTGCGCGAGGTCGGCAAGGCCATGGGCCTTTCGGAGGATACCGTCGCCGCGCTCGCCGGCATGGTCTGGGGCACGCGCTCGGGAGGGGCGCTACCCGAGCGGCACGTGCGCGAGGCCGGCCTCGATCCTGCCGATCCGCTGCTCGCCACGGTGCTCGAGCTCGCCGACGAGCTGATCGGCTTTCCAAGGCATCTCTCGCAGCATGTCGGCGGCTTTGTGCTGACGCGCGGCCCCCTCGTCGAGGTGGTGCCGGTCGGCAATGCGGCCATGGCGGATCGCACCTTCATCGAGTGGGACAAGGACGACCTGAATGCCCTCGGGCTGCTCAAGGTCGACGTGCTCGCTCTCGGCATGCTGACCTGCATCCGGAAGGCCTTCGAGCTGCTGGAGGCGCACCACGGCCCGAGCCTGTCGCTCGCCAGCGTGCCCCGCGAGGATCCCGCCGTCTACGACATGCTCTGCCGGGCGGATTCGATCGGCGTCTTCCAGGTCGAGAGTCGGGCGCAGATGAACATGCTGCCCCGTCTCAAGCCGCGCGTTTTCTACGATCTCGTCATCGAGGTGGCGATCGTGCGCCCCGGGCCGATCCAGGGCGGCATGGTGCACCCCTACCTGCGCCGCCGGTCCGGCCTCGAGCCCGAGGTCTATCCTTCGCCGGCGCCCGCGCACGGCCAGCCGGACGAGCTGCGCCAGATCCTGGGCAAGACCCGGGGTGTGCCGCTCTTCCAGGAGCAGGCCATGCGCATCGCCATGGTCGCCGCCCGCTTTTCCAGCGAGGAGGCGAACCAGCTCCGCAAGGCGATGGCGACCTTCAGGCGCCGGGGCACCATCGGCCTCCTCGAGGAGAAGATGGTCTCGCGCATGGTCGCGCGCGGCTATGCCCCCGATTTCGCCCAGCGCTGCTTCGACCAGATCAAAGGCTTCGGCGAGTACGGCTTCCCGGAGAGCCATGCCGCCGCCTTCGCGCATCTCGTCTACGTCTCGTCCTGGCTCAAGTGCCACTACCCCGCGGCCTTCGCCTGCGCCCTGCTGAATTCCCAGCCGATGGGCTTCTATGCACCCGCCCAGATCGTGCGCGATGCCCGCGACCACGGCGTCGAGGTGCGCGCCGCCGACGTCTCGTTCTCGGACTGGGATGCGACGCTGGAGGCCGCGACGGCCTCGCCGCCGCGCCGCTCCCCGGGAGAGCGCCGGCCCGGGAGGCACGGCCCCGCGCTTCGCCTCGGCCTGCGCCAGATCGACGGCCTGCGCGAGGAGGAGGCGCGCCGGATCGAGGCAGCGCGCCACCGCTCGCCTCGCGGCATGACGCTCACGTCCGGCGTTGCCGGCACGCCGGAAGACGGATCCTGCCCCCCTGGGGATCGGGCTCGAGGTCGGGCTCGAGAGGGAGAGCGCCCGGCTGCGGATCGCTCCCACGGGCTCCCTCTCGCAGCATCCGACACCAGGAGAGAGAGGCATCGGCTCGCCAGACACGACGCCGGGTTGCCCGACGAAAGCAGCGCCCGGGGTGCCAGCATCTCCGCCCTCCATCGCCGGGCCGGCCTCTCCCTCGCCACGCTCGAGCGGCTGGCGGCGGCGGATGCGTTCCGCTCGCTCGGGCTCGACCGCCGTCAGGCGCTCTGGGAGGTGAAGGGGCTCTCGGGCGGCGAGACACTGCCGCTTTTCGAGTGGAGCGGCGCGCGCGAGACCGGCGCCGAGCCGGAGGTCGCCCTGCCGCAAATGCCGCTCTCCGAGCACGTCGTCGTCGATTACCAGACGCTGCGTTTGTCCCTCAAAGCCCATCCCATGAGCTTCCTGCGCGAGGGCTTGACGGCGAAGCGCGTGCGTGCCGCCGCCGACCTGCACCGGCTCGGTGACGGCGCCTCGGTCTCCGTCGCCGGCGTCATCCTCGTCCGCCAGCGGCCGGGCTCGGCGAAGGGCGTCGTCTTCATGACCATCGAGGACGAGACCGGGGTCGCCAATGCCGTCGTCTGGCCGAACACTCTCGAGCGCTACCGCAAGGTCGTCATGACCGCGCGGCTGATCCTGATCCACGGCCGCATCCAGCGGCACGAGAACATCATTCACGTCGTCGCGGCCCGGCTCGAGGACAGGAGCGATCTCCTGCACACGCTTTCGCAATCGGCGCACGTCATGCCGGTCGCGATCGCACATGCCGACGAGGTCCTGCGCCCGGAGCCGGGCAGCCAGCATTCGAGCAACCGCGAGCCCGTCCGGCCCCGTCTCGCCGCTCACCCGAGGGACGCGCGCATCATCCCGAAAAGCCGCGACTTCCATTGATACCATACCCGGTGGCGGCCGCCCGCGAGCCCGCCGGCATGCCGCGCCCACCCGCCCGGTTCCAGCCCTGCGCCGTCACGAGCCCAGGCGGCCGTCGCATCGCCCGCCGATCGCAGCACCCACCCGCTCGCGGGCACCGATCCGGGGGCTATCGACCAGACCGCCGTCGCCGCCGGCGCAAGTCCGGAGGCGCCATTGGACAAGCGCGGTCATCACGCCTAAACACGCGTGGCCGGCCGTGGCGCCTCACACCGCCGCCCGCCGACAGATCCTGCAACCACCGAGCACTGCCGCCCGTATGGCGATCCCTCTGCTGACATTGACAGGCATACGCCTGCGCCTCGGGCGCGAGCCGCTGCTCGACGGCGCCGACCTCGACGTCGTCGAGGGCGACCGCATCTGCCTCGTCGGGCGGAACGGCTCGGGCAAGTCGACCCTACTCAAGATCGCCGCCGGTCTCGTCGAGCCGGACGCGGGCAGCCGCTTCCTGCACCCGGGCGCGACCCTCCGCTATCTCCCCCAGGAGACCGATCTCTCGGGCTACGACAGCACGCTCGCCTACGTCGAGGCCGGCCTCGGCCCGCTGCAGGATGCGCACCAGGCCAGGTTCCTGCTCGGTGAGCTCGGCCTGACCGGAGAGGAGAGCCCCAGCCGGCTTTCCGGCGGCGAGGCGCGCCGCGCCGCCCTCGCCCGCGCCCTTGCCGCCGCGCCGGACATCCTGCTCCTCGACGAGCCGACCAACCACCTCGACATCGCCGCCCTCGAATGGCTGGAAGCGTATCTCGCCGGCATGCGCACGGCCTTCATGCTGATCAGCCATGACCGTCGCTTCCTCGAAGTGCTGTCGCACGCCACGGTCTGGCTGGACCGCGGCATCGCGCGCCGCATCGACCGCGGCTTCGAGGCGTTCGAGGCCTGGCGCGACGGCATCCTCGAGCAGGAGGAGAGCGAGCGCCACAAGCTCGATCGCAAGATCGTGCGCGAGGACCAGTGGATGCACGGCGGTGTCACGGCCCGCCGCAAGCGCAACATGCGGCGCGTGCGCGAGCTGGACGCCCTTCGCCGGGCGCGCCGCGAGCAGCGCAAGGCCACCGGCAACGTCCGCCTCGAGGCCGCCGAGGGCGCCGTCTCGGGCCGGCTCGTCGTCGAGGCGACGGGCGTTGCGAAGAGCTACGACGGCAAGCCCATCGTCGCCGACCTCTCGATCCGCATTCTGCGTGGCGACCGCCTCGCCGTCGTCGGCCCGAACGGCATCGGCAAGACCACGCTCGTTAAGCTGCTCACCGGCGTCATGCCGCCAGACTCCGGCACGATCCGTCTGGGCACCAACCTGGAGATGGCGACGATCGACCAGGGACGCGAGGCGCTGCAGCCGGATTGGACGCTGGCGCAGGCGCTCACCGGCGGTCGCGGCGACACCGTCACCATCAACGGCGAGAGCCGGCACGTCGTCAGCTACATGAAGGACTTCCTGTTCTCGGCCGACCAGGCGCGCAGCCCGGTGAAGGTGCTCTCGGGCGGCGAGCGCGCCCGCCTGCTGCTCGCGCGCTGCCTCGCGCAGCCCTCGAACCTGCTGGTCCTCGACGAGCCGACCAACGATCTCGACATGGAGACGCTGGACCTCTTGCAGGAGATGCTCGCGGGCTACCCCGGCACGGTCATTCTGGTCAGCCACGACCGCGACTTCCTCGACCGCATCGCCACCTCGGTGATCGTCTCCGACGGGGCGGGCCGCTGGACCGAGTATGCGGGCGGCTACACGGATATGCTGGCGCAGCGCAAGGGCAGTCCGGTCCGACCGCAGGCTGCCACCGACCCCGCCGCCCGCCGCACCCCGGCCCCGAACAGACCCGCGTCCGACGCCACCGGCCCGGCGCCGGCGCGTGCTGCCGAGCCCGCCAGGTCGCGCAAGCTCTCGTTCAAGGACAAGCACGCGCTCGAGGCCCTGCCGGCGACGATCGCGCGGCTCGAGGCCGAGCTCTCGCACCTGAAGGCGAGGCTCGCCGAGCCCGATCTCTATGCGCGCGACCGCGCCCTCTTCGACCGGACGACGGCCGACCTCGCGCAGGCCGAGAGCGCTTTGCAGGCGGCTGAGGAGGAGTGGTTGCGGATCGAGATGATCCGGGAAGAGATCGAAAGCGCGGCCCGTTCTTGAGTGACGGCGGCCGACGCGTGCGCTCCGACCGGGCACATGGCATCTCTGTACGTCCCGGTTTCTTGAGATGGCCACGGTCGGCTGTTAGCATTACCAGGACGATTCGCTACGTGTGCGCGATCGACCGCCCGCCTCACCGGCCAGACCCGTGGCGAGGCTCCGGTCGCCAAGTGCTCGACGTCGACCCCTTCCACCGCGATCGCGAGAGGCGGTATCGCATGAGCCTGATCCACCCGATCGTCCTGTCCGGAGGCTCCGGCACGCGCCTCTGGCCGCTGTCCCGGGCCATGTATCCGAAGCAGTTCATCCGTTTCTTCAACGGGCATCAGCCGTCGTTCCTCGGCGCCACGCTCGAGCGACTGAAGGCGGAGTCAGGCTTCAACAAGCCGATCCTGCTCTGCAACAACGACCATCGGTTCCTGGTCAAGGAGGAGCTGGAACGCCTCGGCATCGAGGCCAGGGCCATCATTCTCGAGCCCGTGGCGCGCAATACGGCAGCCGCCATCGCCGTCGCCGCGCTCAAGGTCGTGGCGGAGAGCCCGATGGGCATCCTGGTGGTCATGCCGTCCGACCACATCATCTCCGATCCCGCCAAGTTCGCGGAGGCCGTGAAGCGCGCGGCCAAGGTCGCGGCGACCGGCAAGCTCGTGCTGTTCGGCATCAAACCCGAGAGAGCGCATACCGGCTACGGCTATATTCGCCAGGGCGAGGCCATCGAGGGCTTCAATGGCGGCGCCTTCCACGTTGCGAGCTTCCACGAGAAGCCGGACGAGGCGACCGCAGACAAGTTCGTCGCTGCCGGCAACTATTTCTGGAACAGCGGCATCTTCGTACTCAATGCGCAGATGTTCCTGGACGAGCTGAAGCGCTACGAGCGCCCGATCCTCGACGCCGCGCGGGGCGCCCTGGCGAACGCCAAGGACGATCTCGGCTTCATCCGCCTCGATCGCAACGCCTTCGCCCAATCCCCGAACCTTTCCGTCGACTATGCGGTGATGGAGAAGACCGGCGAGGCGGCCATGCTACCGATCGACGTCGGCTGGAACGACGTCGGCTCGTGGGCGTCACTCTGGGCGATCGCACCGCGTGACAAGGACGGCAACTACGTGCATGGCGAGAGCGTGCTGGAGGATACGCACGACTGCTACGTCCATAGCGAGAGATCGCTGGTCGCCACGATCGGCGTCGACAACCTCGTGATCGTCGACACGCCGGACGCCCTGCTGGTGGCGGACAAGTCCCGCTCGCAGGAGGTCGGCAAGCTCGTCTCCCGCCTGCGCCAATCGAACAGGAAGGAGCAGGAGCAGCACCTCCGGAACTACCGCCCCTGGGGCTACTTCGAGACGCTGAACGTCGGCACACGCTTTCAAGTGAAGCTGCTGCACGTGAAGCCCGGCGGTAAGCTCTCCATGCAGATGCATCACCACCGATCCGAGCACTGGGTCGTCGTGCAGGGCACCGCGAAGATCGTCATCGGCGATATCGAGAAGCTCGTCCGCGAGAACGAGAGCGTCTACATCTTCGCCACGCAATGGCACCGCCTCGAGAACCCGGGCAAGGTGCCGCTGGAGCTGATCGAGGTGCAGATCGGCAGCTATCTCGGCGAGGACGACATCGTGCGCACGGACGACATCTATCACCGTGCCCCCGAGGAGACGCGCTGAGCGGACGCCGCCCGCGCCATCGCCGTCATGGCGCGGATGGATCCGCCCCGCCGGGTGGATCCACCTCGAGCTCGTGCGGCGCTCCTATGTGTCGGGGCTCGCGCGACCATCGCAATCTCCCCCCGCAACTCCCGAAGACCGCCGACTGCCGCGTCGCCGCAGCAGCGGGCCAGTCCTCCCGACCGAACAGCGCACGGCTCACGTCCTCGGCGGATTGCGCCGCGTCAGCACGAACCCGAAGATGCCGATGGTGACGATGAGGACCGCCACCAGCCCGACGAGCGCACCCTGCGCGAGCGGATCCGTGTTCACGAGCTCCAGCAGCTTCATCGCTTCCCCCTCTCTGCGAAACAGCACGATCGTCTCATGACAGACGACACGACGACCCATCTCGAGAGCGATCAAGTCGAGCCTTGACGTTTGGCCGCAGCCGGCGCGCGCGCCAGCCATTCCGCGCCGTGCGATTGGCGTGGCCGGACGGGTGCGATACTCTGCCTCATCGGCCATGGCCGGGCGCCCTGACGGCTCCTGGCCAGATCTCTCGCGCGATACCGCAAGGAGTGCCTGGATGCTCATCAACCTCGCCGGACGCCGCATCTATTGCGATCTGCTCGGCCCGGCCAACGGCCCGGCCGTCTGCTTCACCCATTCGCTCTCCTCCGACGGCGGCATGTGGGCCGAGCAGGTGCCCCCGCTGCTCGCCGCCGGCTATCGCGTGCTGCGCCTCGACATGCGCGGCCACGGCGGCAGCGATCCCGTCGCCGGCGACTACACCATGCAGGCCCTCGCCGACGATGTCGCCAGGTCCCTCGACGCGCTCGGCATCGCCAAGGTGCACTTCATCGGCCTCTCCATCGGCGGCATGATCGGCCAGGCGTTCCTGATCGATCACGGCGCGCGGGCGCTCTCGGCCATGCTTTGCGATACCATGCCGCAGACGCCCGCCGGCGCCGCGGGCGCCTGGGGCCCCCGGATGGACGCCGTCAAGAAGGCCAATTCCGTGGCCCCGCTGGCAGACGCCACCATGGAGCGCTGGTTCACCGACGCTTGGAAGCCGGCGAACCCCGGCCGCTGGAAGGAGATCCGCGAGACGATCGCCGGCACGTCGGCGGCCGGCTACCTCGGCTGCGCCGCGGGTATCCTGAATTTCGACTTCATTCCCAAGCTGCCGGGCATCAAGGTGCCGACCCTCGTCATCTGCGGCGACGACGACCAGGGCACGCCGCCGGCCGGCAACAGGCGCATCGCCGAGCTGATCCCCGGCGGCCGTTACGAGGAGATCAAGAACGCCCGGCATTTCCCGAACGTCGAGCACCCGGACGTCTTCAATCGCATCATGCTGGGCTGGCTCGCGAGTCGAAGATAGGGCGTCGCCGCGGGCTGCCCGCTCCCGCGCGCAGCCCATGCGCCGGGCGTCCGGCCCGCGCCTGCCCGCCCGTGCCGATGAGGCCATTCCGAAGTCCGCCGCCACCTCGGAGCATGCGCGCGCAGCGGACTTCGCCACACCATCGTCGATAGCCTGCACGTGTCCTTATCGATCGCGAAGCGCGTCGCGCGCACGGCCGATGGCGACGAGCCTCGCCAACGGAGCACGAAGGTCCACGCCATCAACTGGTTTCCGGAGGAACTGCCATGGCTGCGCTGCCGCTCTCTCACATCACCGTGCTCGATCTCACGGCGCACCGCGCCGGGCCGACGGCCGTGCGTCAGCTCGCGGACTGGGGCGCCAAGGTCGTCAAGATCGAGCCGCCGGCCGACAGCGACGTCGATGCCATGGGCGGCAAGCGGCACGATTCCGACTTCCAGAACCTGCATCGCAACAAGCGGTCGATGACGCTCAATCTGAAGTCGGAGGACGGCCGTGCCATCTTCATGAAGCTGGCCAAGGATGCCGATGTCGTCGTCGAGAACTATCGCTCGGACGTGAAATTCCGCCTCGGCGTCGATTACGACTCGGTCGCCCGCATCAATCCCCGCATCGTCTACGGCTCGATTTCCGGCTTCGGCCAGAGCGGCCCCGATGCCAAACGGCCCGGCGTCGATCAGATCGCGCAGGGCATGGGCGGGCTGATGTCGATCACCGGCCTGCCGGGACAGGGACCGGTGCGCGTCGGCATCCCCATTGCCGACCTGACCTCCGGACTTCTGCTGGCGCAGGCGATCATCCTCGCCCTCTACGAGCGGGAGCGGAGCGGCAAGGGGCAGTGGGTGCACACCTCGCTCATCGAGGCGCAGATCTTCATGCTCGACTTCCAGGCCTCCCGCTGGCTGATGAAGAGCGAGGTGCCGAAGCAGGCCGGCAACGACCACCCGACCAGCATTCCGACCGGCGTCTTCCCGACGTCGGACGGCCACATCAACATCGCGGCCTCGGGCGACAATCTCTGGGAGCGGTGCTGCAACGCGCTCGGTGTCCCCGAGCTCGTGAAGCATCCGGACTACGCGACGGGGGCCAAGCGCTCGGCGAACCGCAAGGTTCTGAACGAGCTGCTCGCCACGCAGACAAGCACGAGCCCGTCGGCCTTCTGGATCGCGGCGCTGAACAAGGCCGGCGTGCCGTGCGGGCCGATCAACAGCATCGACCAGACCTTCGCGGAGCCGCAGGTCAAGCACCTCGGCATCGCCCGCCGCGTGCGCCACCGCAAGCTCGGCGAGTATCGCGTGGTCGGCCAGCCCATCAACCTGTCGCGCTATCCGCAGCCCGAGGTCCTCCAGCCCACGCCCGACCTCGGCGAGCACACCGGTGAGATCCTGGCCGGGCTCGGCTACGACGCGGCGGCGATCGCCAGACTGAAGGCTGCCGGCACGATCTGACACGACCTGAGACGGCGCGGCGGTCGCCGGCAAGGCATCGGCCCTCGTGCCGTCATGTGCCGCGCGGCTTGGCGCGCGCCGTCGGCGCGGCGTTGGCGGGATCGTCCGGCCAGGGGTGCTTCGGGTAGCGGCCCTTCATGTCGGCTTTGACCGCGGCCCACGAGCCTGCCCAGAAGCCCGGCAGATCGCGCGTGATCTGGATCGGCCGGTGCGCGGGTGACAGGAGCTCGAGCGTCAGCGGCAGGCGACCGTCGGCAATCGAGGGATGCGTCGTGAGCCCGAACAGCTCCTGCACGCGCACGGCGATGCGCGGCGCACCCGGCCCGTCATAGGCGATGGCATGGCGATTGCCGGTCGGCGCCTCGAAGTGCGTCGGCGCGGCCTGATCGAGCTTCTGGCGCTGGCGGTAGGGCAGCAAGGCGTCGAGGGCGGCGCCGAGGACCTCGTCGCAGGCGGCAAAAGCGGACGAGGACCCGCCCACTCCGAGCTTCGCCGGGTGGACGGTGAGCTTCGCCAGGCGCGGGAG
>WBZY01001762.1_pt1 | contig 10250 bp, 9 predicted proteins | sample 5204191 | NCBI WGS metagenome assembly WBZY01 (sample SAMN12344363, study PRJNA552823) | activated sludge metagenome | biome: Activated sludge suspended growth; feature: Anammox Sidestream; material: Wastewater; isolation source: activated sludge from anammox sidestream of wastewater treatment... | reverse complement strand
TGGTACGGGTATCCCGGTCAAGTGCCGTCGGTGGCGGGGGGTACGCAGCCCCCTGCAGGTTCAGCGCCGCCCGCCGCTGCACCAGTCGCTCCACGCAGCAACTGAGCATAGGTGGGAGTCGACATGTCCACCGAGGATCCATCCCGCAAGACCACAACGGCAGAAGCTGCAACGCCAACCGCTTCTGCTCCGACTGCGCCAGCCGCTCCGGCGGCTGGCGCTCAGCCGGCCAGACCGGCAGCCGGAGCGACCGCAACGTCCGCTGCGCCGCCGGTCGCATCAGCGCCGCCAGCACCCGTTCAGACCGGGGCGGCGGCACGCACGGCTGCACCAGCCCAGCCGAAAGCCGTGCCCGTTCCAACGCCGGTACCCGTCGCGCCGCGAAAGTCACGGCCGATCCGGCGCTTCTTCATGCTCGCCTTCAGTCACATCCTATTCGCGGCCGTGGCTGGGATTCTCGCCTACCACTATCACAAGGAGATTCTGGCATATGCGGCCGATACCGTGTGTGCCGACAATGCGCTGGGCTTCTACCGAAGTGGCGGACCGGGAAGCACCGCTGCGGCGTCGCCGCCTTCTCCGATCAAAGGTGCCGGGACCGGGCCAGCGCAACCGTCGCCACAGGTGACCGCACCATCGGCGCCCGACACCGCGCCAACGAAGCCCCGGGCATCCGCGGCTGAACCGGGCGGAGTCCCGCCGGCGCCACCGCGCGAGGTTGTAGCCGTTGCGCCCTCCGCGCCGAAGCAACCACCCGCTGAGGGCGCCACCGCGTCGTCCGCGCCCCCGCCTGCTGCCAAGCCGGCATCGGAGCGGGCACCGGCTCCAGTGATTGCGAGGCAGACCCCGGCCCCTGAGGCCGCCGCATCCTCCGGCCCTGCTGAACCGCCCTCCGCACCGATGCTGGTGGCACCCGCCCCCCCGGCACCCGTTGGAGCCACTCCGGTCGGTGCCGCAGCACTCCCCAAGGACGGCAAAGCGACCGCAGCGGCTGTCGAACCTTCGGCCAGGCCTGGCGCGTCCGATGCCTCGACGCTGAGCCGGCGATGGCAGGCCGCGCGGGAAGCCTTCAACGCCGGTGACCAGAAGGCGGTTGGTCTCTACCGCGCGTTGGTGGCGGAATTTCCCGACATTCCCGATCTGGCGGGTGAACTCGGTAACGTGCACTACAGACTTGGCGATCGCCAGGCCGCGGCCGAGCAATACTACGAGGCGGGGCTGCGCCAGCTGCGCGGCAACGAGCCGGGACTCGCCGCCTGCACCGCGCAGATGCTCGCGAGCCTCGATCCAGCGCTATCCAGGAAGCTCGCCGCCATGGCGACGCAGCCTTGTCCCGTGACGCCTCAGGCAGGTCAGGCACAGGCACCGCTGCAGCAGAAGTAAAGCCGCTCGGCGATCCCGGCGCAGGCTCAATCACCATGCGAGCGCGGGCATGGCTGCACGTGCGGTCGGAGCGTCCGCGGTGAAGAGCCTCGCAAGCTTGGCCGCATCGATTGCCTCGCCCGACATGACGTCATGGCGATGAATCCCCGAGGCGACGAAGATGGCATCGATACCCGCGCCGGCCGCCGCCACCAGATCGGTTCGCAGAGCATCGCCGATCGCCAGTACCCTGGCGCGCTCTATTGCACGTGGTCGGAGACGCTGGGCTTCCGCCAACGCGCGTTCGTAGGCCGCCGGATGGGGCTTGCCCGCCCAGAACACGTCACCGCCCAAATCCTCGTAAGCCTCGGCGATCGAGCCGGCACACAGGTACAGCCGCCCGCCGACATCCACCACCAGGTCAGGATTGGCGCAGACGAAGGGCAGTCCGAGCGCACGTGCTTCCTCGAGCAGCGGGAGATAGGTTGCAACGGTCTCGTTGAGATCGTCGTTGAGGCCGGTACAGACGATGGCCTCGGCTTCTGCAAGCGCGGTTGGCATGGCGTTTCCAAGCCGATCGAAAAAGGCCGCGTCGCGGTCCTGTGGTCCAATGCAATGGAGGCGCCGATAGCCCTTTTGCTCGATGTGCGCGAGCGCGATGTCGCCGGAAGACACGATCGCGTCGTAGGTGTGCCGGGGTACGGCCTTGCCGGTCAGCATTTCCGCAACGCGGTGCGCGGGGACGGGCGCGTTCGAGACCAGGATCACGGTACCGCCGTTGATCCTGAACTGCTGAAGTGCATGGGTCGCGGCTCGAAAGGCGCGATTGCCGTCATGAACCACGCCCCAGACGTCGCAGAGAGCGACGTCGTAGCGCTGCATCAAGGGGCCTGCGCGCTCGATGATAGGCGGTACGTTCGACGTGGTTGACGTGCTCAAGTGATCTCGATCCGCGGTGAGTGAGGTTGACCAGCGCATGGCAATTGCTGCAAGGCGCGCGCAACAGATAGGGGTTGTCACCCCGCCGATCAATCGGGCAAATCAGGCGGCACTCGACGAGCGCTCGATCATCGTGGGGATAGGGGAACAGGAACGGCCGGGACGAGCGGGAAATCGAAGTCGCGTGCGCCGTCCGTGCCCTCCGAGAACCAATAGAGGGCGGTGTATCCAGCCGCAGCCAGCCTTTTCACCGCGTTCCAGGACATCCAGCAGTCGGCCCGGCAGTAGACGACGATGGGGTGGGCCTTGTTTCCGGCTGTCAGCCGGTCGAGAGTTCCGGTCAAGTAGGCGATCATCCGCCCGTCGAGCACGCCTTTGCCGACATCGGGCAGCCAGACCGATCCTTGCAGGTTGGCACGAGGCTTGGAGAGCCGCCATGTCCCGCTGACGGGATCGGGGCCTGCACCTTCCGCCGGCGAGACGTCGAGCAGGATCGCGCCGCGAGCAGCGACGAGGCGAGGGATCTCGTCGAGCCAGATCCGTGTGGCGGGTGGCGCTGTATCGGGCGTGGCTGCCTGATAGTTCCGCAGGCGGTATCCGGTTTCAGGATCGAAGAGAGGGGGCTCGCCCGCGCGCATCGACGAGGCGCCGGCTGTGCAGGCGAGGGCCACGACGGCTGCGAGGCTACCGAGCGCCCGCAGAGGGGATCGAACGACAATCATTCGATGGGCCGAACCGCCACCCCCCAGGGATAACGTCCCACCTTGATGCTTCTGACCGGCTTCAGCGAGTTCACGTCGATCGCCGTCACGTCGTTGGACACTCCATTGGTCGTGAAGATCAAGTCCTCCTCGGGCGTGGCTGCCAGGTGCCATACCCGCTGTCCGACCAGAATATACTTGATCACCTTCATCGTCTGCGTGTCGATCACGGCGACGCGGTTGGCAGGCCCCAACGCCACGAACGCAAGCGATCCGCCCTTCACGAATCGGAATCCGACGGGCTGGATGTTGTCGGCAGAAACACCGTCGATCCTGAACGTGATCGTCTGCTCGATCTTCATGGTGGCGACGTCGATGATGCTGAGCGTACCGCCGATCTCCGCGCTCACCCACAGCTTCTTGCCGTCGGCGGTGAACTCGGCGTGCCTCGGACGCTGATCGACCAGGATGTTGGCGACGACGTCGAACGAGCGGGTGTCGATGACGTGGGCCATGTTCGTCGTCTCGGAAGTGGTGACGACCAGCGAGTTGTCGGGTGAGACGGCCATGCCTTCGGGCTCGATTCCCACGTCCACCTGACGAGCAACCTGCCGCGTGTCCAGGTCGATGATGGTGGTGACCGCATTATCCTCGTTGGCGATGTAGAGTCGCTTGTTGTCGGGAGAAACGGCGAACTGCTCGGGATCAACCCCCGACGGCAGATCGTAGAGGTGCTTGTCGGTGGCCGCGTCGTAGACCTGCACCGCATTGCTGTCGGAGGCGCAGACGTAGAAGTGCTTGTAGTCGCGCGAGAAGGCTATGCCGCGAGGTCGCCGGCCCACGGGAAATGTGCGCACGACCTCGAGCTTTCGCGTGTCTATCACGGAAATGCTGTTGTCTTTTTCGCTCGAGACATAGACCTCGTGCGACATGGCGGGCCGCGCGAGGGGCAGGAGCAGGAAGAGAAACAGCGCGCTACGTCTCATTGTGGCCCTTTGACCCTCCTCAAGAGCCGGCAGACTAGGAGGGGCAGGCGCAAGTTGAATTGTACCTTAGTACACGTCGTGACCCGCCTGCCGTGAAGGGGCCAACACGCTGGAGGCGAGGCTCGATCTTGCACCATTTGGCAATTCCGGCCCTGGGCCGGCAAACCTTAGGATCGCCGCAGAAACATGAACGGCGCAAACGCAAAGCTGAACGCCGACGATCGAGGAATACGCTAGAAGGAGCGTCCAGGATGGGACTCACACGTCTCTTGACTGTACTTGCAGCTGCAGGTGCGACGTTTGCGGGCGCGTTGTCCCCTGCGCTGGGACACGGCGACGTGACGCCACAACCGGTCGACACGGCTGGTCTCGAGAAATTGAAAGAGGGCGAGTGGCTGCCCGAGAACCCGTACAAGGGGAACGAGGTCGCCGTCCGGATCGGCTCGTCGGCATACAATCAGAACTGCGCCCGCTGCCATGGCCTCGAGGTGATCTCGGGCGGGCTTGCCCCCGATCTGCGCTTCCTGGAGAAGGGCAAGTCGGGTGACGATTGGTTCATGGAGCGCATTCGCAAGGGCGCCACCATCAACGGCGTGACCAAGATGCCGGCGTTCGAAGGCATCATGAGCCAGGAGGCGATGTGGGCTATCCGGGCATACATCGAGACCAAGCACGAAGGCTGATGGCCGGACCCCGAACCGGTCGGAGGATGGCTTGGGCTGCGGCGGTTGCCGCGGCCCTCGCTGTGCTTCCGGGCGCCCTGTCGGGAGTCCCGGCCACAGCCCGCCCGCTTGACGATGTCGTCGCAAGCAGGAGCCTACGGGTAATCGCCTACGAGGACAACGCGCCCTTCTCCTGGATCGAGGGCGGCAAGCCCAGGGGCATCGACGTCGAGCTCGGTGCGGCGCTGGCGGCGAAGCTCGGCGTGGCGGCGGAGATCGTTCTTCGCATGCCGGGGGAGAACGTCGATGACGACCTTCGCGCCAATATCTGGCGGGGTCCGCTGACAGGCGGCGGCGTAGGAGACGTCATGCTCCATGTGCCGATCGACCGGGACTTGTCGATCCGCAACAATCTCGTCGTGATTGGCAATCCTTACTTCCAGGAGCAGGTTTCTCTTGCCGTCGATCCTGCGAGCCTGGGGGACATCGTATCATTCGACGTCTTCAGGCGCGAAAAAGTCGGTGTCCAGCTCGGCACGGTCGCCGACTACTTCCTGATGCGCTACGATAATGGCGCGCTAATAAACAACGTTGATCATCATTTGCGTCCTCACCAGGGGATAGAGCGCTTCATCGCGAAGCAGACCGCAGGCATCATGGGTGTAAGGTCCGCGATCGAAGCGATGTTGTTCGAGCGGAAGGCAACGGCGAAGTGGGTGGATTTGCCGACACCGGGCATCGTGCGCAAGAGCTGGCTCGTCGGAATGGCGGTGAGCGAGAAGAGCCGCGATCTGCAGTACGCGCTGGGTGCGGCATTGAAGGAACTTCGGCAATCCGGCGAATTGGACCGGATCTGCGCGAGATACGGCATCACCTATACGCCGCCGCCCGATCCCTGATAGATTTGCGGTGACGAGGCATCCAGGTTCGCGAGGAGCGGTACCGATGAGACGATCAATCCGGTTGGTGACTGCTGTGGCCGTTCTGGCCCTTTCGCAAGTTGTCGCCATAGCCTCTCGCGCCGGGTCTCCCGCTGATCCGCTGTCCTCCGTCGTCTGGAACGACATGGTCGCGAAGTTCTTTCCCGGCCAGAGGCTCGCCTTCGACGATCGGGTCAAGGTGGTTCTGCCGACGATCGTGGAGAACCAGGCACAAGTGCCGGTGACGGCGGATGCCCGCGCGCTGGGGCCGGTCGAGAAGCTCATCGTTTTCGCAGACCTGAACCCTATACAACATGTGCTGACCCTGAAGCCCACCAATGCCGAAGCCTATGTCTCGTTCCGAATGAAGGTGGAGCAGGCAACACCGGTGCGAGCGGCTGCGTTGACAGCCGACGGCGTGTGGCATGTCGGGGGCGCGTTTCTGGACGCAGCGGGAGGCGGTTGCTCTGCGCCCGCGGTGGCGCGCAAGGACGCCGACTGGTCGCAAACCGTTGGCATGGCGCAAGGCCGGCTGTGGCGGGATGCCGGCGGGGCCGCGCGTGTGCGACTTCGCGTGCGCCATCCCATGGACACCGGACTCGCCAAGGACAACACGCCTGCCTACTTCATCGAGAAGCTGGAGATGAAGGCTGGTGGAGGAAAGGTGCTGGCCGGTCTCGAGCTGTTCGAGCCGGTCAGTGAGGATCCGACGCTGACGCTGTTGCTAAGGATGGCGCCGGCCGAGACGGCGCTGGACGTCGAGGGACGGGACAACAACGGCATGACCTACCGCTCAAGCATTCCCGCGCCATGGAAGCAGAGCGCCCTTTCGCCGGACGCGGCATCGCGATGATCGACCATCGAAAGCAAGGTGGCGCTTGCAACGGCATACGGCGTGGCAAGTCGTTTGGCCGGCGCGACGTGCTTTCCCTGCTGACGGGGACCGCGCTGGCGCCGTTCCTGCCCATGCTCGATGCACAGGCCGCCCCGCTCACCTATGCGCTGCGTCCGCAGAGGCTGACCGATGGGATCTGGCTTGTTCCTGGAGCCCAGGAAGCGATCACACGCGCCAACGGCGGGGCGATCGCCAATGTTGCCATTCTCGATTCCTCCGAGGGCGCCATCATCGTCGATACCGGCCCTTCGAAGCGATTTGGAGAGGCGTTGGCGGCGCTTGCGAAAGAGTTGACGGGCAAGCCGGTTGCGCGTGTCTACATCACCCATTTTCATCCTGACCACGTGTTCGGCAATCAGGCCTTTCCCGCCGATGTGATCGCCGCGCCGCAGGGCGTGATCGACGGGTTGAAGCAGGTTGGTGAGGATTTCGCCTCTGCCATGTATCATACGGCAGGCGATTGGATGCGCGGAACCGAGGTTGTCCTGCCGAGGCGGGCTGTCGGTGTTGGCTTGGACGAGGTAGGGGATCGGCGGCTCCGTCTGCTACCGCTCAAGGGCCACACGGGCTCGGATCTGGCGATCTTTGACGAGCGGTCTGGTTTTCTGTTCGCCGGGGATCTCGTTTTTCTGGATCGGGCCCCGACGACACCGCACGCGGATCTGGAACGCTGGCAGATCAGCTTGGCGACGCTCGGGGCCATTCCCCACAATCTGCTCGTTCCGGGGCACGGCCCCGCCGAGCATGGCGGTCGCGGCATCGTCCAGACGAGGGATTGGCTGTCCGCCATCGACCGGCAGGTTCGCGAGGCTTTCGATAGCGGCCTCGACATGACAGAGGCGATTGCGCTGGCCCTTCCCCGGTGGACCGAGACGATCGCGCTTGCCCGCTACGAATACGAGCGCACCGTCATGCACCTCTACCCGAGGCTGGAGGCGGCACGCCTGCCCCGCGTGGACCGAAAATCCTGACGCAAGACGATGCTGCGCGGCGCCACGCGACGGGCGGGCAATTGCCAATAAGTACAAGCGGGTCACCGCTGATTTCGCGGTGTTTCATCCCGCCCGGGGAAAAGTTTGTACTTATTGGCAATAAGAGGCCGATTGTCGCTGCGTTACGTTCCTGCTTGGCAAGACTTCCAGAGCGCAATGCTTGCGCGACCAGAAGCGGAAGCAGCCAGCAAACAGGAAACCCAAGGGGAGCTGCATGACAAGCTTTAGATGGTTTGCGACGGCCAGTGCAATTGCGCTTTCGCTGTCGCTGACAGCGCCGGCCAATGCCGACGTGAAGATCGACGACATCCTGAAAGACCACACCACGCCCGGTGACGTGGTGACCAACGGAATGGGCCTGCAGGGGCAGCGCTTCAGCACCTTGAAGACGGTCAACAAGGACAATGTCTCCGGCCTTGTTCCCGCATGGGCATTCTCGCTCGGCGGTGAGAAGCAGCGCGGTCAGGAGTCCCAGCCGCTGGTCAAGGACGGCGTGATGTACGTGACCGGATCGTACAGCCGCGCTTGGGCGATCGATACCAAGACCGGTCGAGAGCTCTGGCAGTATGATCACCGTCTGCCCGAGGGCATTTTGCCCTGCTGCGACGTCATCAATCGCGGTGGCGCCCTGATCGAGAACAAGTTCATCTTCGGGACGCTCGATGCGAAGATCGTGGCGCTCGATGCCAAGACGGGCAAGGTCGTCTGGACGAAGGAGATCGATGACTTCAAGGCTGGCTACTCGAACACGGCAGCGCCGCTCATCGTACCCTCCAAGGCGCACGGTCCGCTGGTCGTCACGGGCGTGTCAGGCGGTGAGTTTGGCGTCATTGGCCGCGTCGAGGCCCGCAAGGCCGCTGACGGCGAGCTGGTCTGGGTGCGCCCGACCATCGAAGGACACATGGGCAAGCTCAATGGCAAGGATTCCACGATCACCGGCAAGACCAACGAGAGCTGGCCAGGTGACCTGTGGAAGACCGGCGGCGGCGCCACCTGGCTCGGCGGCACATTCGACCCCGAGACCAACCTCATCTTCGTTGGTGCCGGCAATCCGGCTCCCTGGAACAGCCATATGCGTCCCGGCGACAACAAGTGGTCGTGCGCGCGCATTGCGATCGATCCGGAAAGCGGCGAGATCAAGTGGGGCTATCAGACGACGCCCAACGACGGCTGGGATTTCGACGGTGTCAACGAGGTCATCTCGTTCAACGCGGGCGACAAGAAGCTTGCCGCCACAGCCGACCGCAACGGCTTCTTCTACGTTCTCGACCGCACCAACGGCAAGTTTGTAAGCGCGGTTCCGTTCGTGTCCAAGATCACCTGGGCAAAGGAGATCGGCAAGGACGGACGCCCCGTCTACATCCCTGAGAACCGTCCCGGCGATCCGACCAAGGCCGCCGATGGCAAGAAGGGCTCGCCCGTGTTCGCCGTTCCGAGCTTCCTCGGCGGCAAGAACTGGATGCCAATGGCCTACAGCCAGGACACCAAGCTGTTCTACGTGCCCTCCAACGAGTGGGGCATGGATCTGTGGAACGAGCCCGTCACCTACAAGAAGGGCGCGGCCTACCTCGGCGCAGGCTTCACCATCAAGCCCGTGTTCGACACCCACATCGGCTCGCTCAAGGCCATCGACCCGATGAGCGGGAAGACCGTATGGGAGTACAAGAACAAGGCTCCGCTGTGGGGTGGCGTGCTTGCAACCGCTGGCGGCCTCGTGTTCACGGGCACGCCCGAGGGCGAGTTGAAGGCATTCGATGCCGCGAGCGGCAAGGTGCTCTGGAGCTTCAATACCGGGTCGGGAATCGTCGGATCTCCCATCACCTGGGAGCAGGACGGCGAGCAGCTGATCTCGGTCGCTTCGGGCTGGGGTGGTGCGGTTCCGCTTTGGGGTGGCGAGGTTGCCAAGTCGGTTGCCAACCTGAACCAGGGCGGCATGATCTGGACGTTCCGCCTGCCGAAGAAGACGGCCTCTGCCAAGTGAGGGCGGCCGCCGGACCTCCGGCGGCGGCGATCCAGGCGGACCATTCGGGGCGGGCAGGGCGACTTTCCCTGCCCGCCCCAACTTTATGTTGCAACCGGCGATTAAATTGTAACACTGTTGCGAAGGAAGGCACGCCCATGACAGGGCAAACCGGTGCGACAGCGGCCTGGGAGGCATTGGCCGTGACAGCTAGCTTTCTACTTGTCGACGATCATCCCCTCTTCATCGAGGCGCTGCAGCTCGCCATCCGCTCCGCGTACCCGGAAGCGCGGATCGAGCAGGCGAACTCGATCGCCATGGCCAAGGGCTCGCTCAAGTCGTCAGATCGATTTGATCTCATCCTCCTTGATCTTTCGATGCCGGGGACACGCGGCTTCGACGGCCTGATAGAGTTGCGCTCGCTCTATCCCAAGCTCCCCATCGTCATCGTCAGCGCGATGGAGGATGCCCGCATCGTGCACGAGGCGATGACGTGCGGGGCGGCGGGCTTCATTCCGAAGTCGGTGAAAAAGACCGAGCTGGCCGAGGCCATTCGCGAGGTCATGACGGGCTCGGTTGTCCTGCCGAAAGGCTACTCGGCGCCGTCGACAAGAACGGCACTCAGCAACACGAATGCTGATCTTGCCGCGCGGCTGGCGACGCTGACGCCGCAGCAGATGCGGGTGCTACACATGCTGCGCCAGGGCAAGCTCAACAAGCAGATCGCATTCGAGCTCGATGTGGGCGAAACGACGGTAAAGGCGCACGTCTCCGAGATTCTGCGCAAGCTCTCGGTGGCCTCACGCACGCAGGCCGTGATCGAGGTCGCACGC
>WBZY01001761.1_pt1 | contig 10251 bp, 6 predicted proteins | sample 5204191 | NCBI WGS metagenome assembly WBZY01 (sample SAMN12344363, study PRJNA552823) | activated sludge metagenome | biome: Activated sludge suspended growth; feature: Anammox Sidestream; material: Wastewater; isolation source: activated sludge from anammox sidestream of wastewater treatment... | reverse complement strand
CGAGCTCACCGAGAAAAGATTGGCCCGCGGAGCCGTTTCTGGGTGAGGAGCCCTTGCCCGCGGCTTCCGGAAAGGGCGCGGTGTACACAGGTGAAGCGGAGAGCGCTTTCTCGATAGCCTCGACGAGTTCGGTGTGGCTGACGGGCTTGGCGAGGAAGTCACTGGCGCCGCCCTTCATGGCCTCGACGATGGTGGGCGTGCTCGAGGCTCCGGAAAGCATCACCACGGGCAGATTCTTGTGGGAGCGGCGTAATTGTTGCAGTGTGGCGAGCCCGTTTTTGCGGGGCATGACCACATCCATCAAGACCAGGGAAACATTGCTTCCGAAGTTGTCCAGGTACTCGAGAGCCTCCTCGCCGTTTTCCGTGTTTTGCACGTTGTAACCCTGGCAACGAAGCAGGACCTCGATGTAACTTCGTACTTCCGGTTCGTCCTCAACAACGAGAATCGTTTCATTCTTACTGCCTGAGCGCACTGATTACCCTCCGATTCACTCTCTTGTTTTCTACTGTCCGCCCGCGTAACTGCCCGCGGGCTCCAAATCATGCGAAACGGCCTGCGGCTGGAAGGGAAGCACGAAGGAGAACGTGGTTCCCTTCTCCCTGGTTTCGGCCCAGATCTCTCCGTGATGCGCGCGGAGGATCATCTTGCAAATGGCCAGTCCCAGGCCTCCACCCGACCGGTCGCCGGCGTTTCCGTAGGAGACATACTCCTCGAAGATGTTCTGTAAATGCTCGGGGGCCACCCCAGGTCCCGAATCGCTGATATCCACCCGGTAGCCGGCCGTTACCCGGTCTCCGGCAGTGGAAGCATGCTGGGTCTGGCACGGAATGGAATAGCCGCGTACGGTAATGACGCTGTTCCGGGGGGAGAACTTGCATGCATTCTCGAGCAGGTTGACCAGCACCTGCTCAATCTGGTTCGGCTCCACATACATAGGCTGGCCGGGAGCGGCTGTATCCACCTCGAGCGTCAGATTCTTCTCGAGGGCGAAAAAGCGAACTTCATCCACGCTGCGCTCGATGCAGTTTTCCATGTCGGTCCGCTTCAGTTCGTACTTTCGCTCCAGTTGCTTTCCCGCCGTCAACTGGAACATGGCCGAGGCCATGCGGTTCAACTTTTTGAGGCTGTGCTCGATGCGCTGCAGCAGTTCGCGCTGGCCGCTGGTGAGTGGTCCGAACTGCTCCTCGAGCAGCAAACCACAGTACCCGCCGGCGGCGGTCAGCGGGGCGCGCAGATCATGGGCGGAACGGGCCCAGAAATTCGTCCGGTCGTCTTCCATCTCCTGCAGACGGAGCGTGGAATGAAGCAGGCACTCGAGAAGGGCATCGCGGTCCGCTTTCATCGGATCGCTGGATTCCTGTCCCTGGCTGTTGAGGCGGCTGATGAGATGGCTGAGGAAGACCTCGAGTGCCGCCGGGCTCACCGGTTTCAACAAAGTGGTTGCCCCGGCGTGAGGAAAGCGGTCGAGAAACGCCTTGAGAGAGTTGCGCCGGACCAGGAAGACATCCACTCCCAGAGGCCGGCTCTCGGGAATCCGCGGCTTGGCGTCGAGGTCCCAGATGTGCATTTCCGCTTCGACGGGTTGTTCCGTGCCGGCCAGGACGACCTCGCAATGGTCGAGAGGAAGTTTCGCCACCACTTCCTGACAAAGCGGCAAAAGCGACCGGTCTTTCGTGATCAATGCGATTCGCACACTGCTCCTCATCCCCCAGGACATTTTGCTCTTCCCAGAAGCCACGTCTACAATCCAACTTGTCCGATACCAAAAAATTACAGGAAATCCCGGATTTTGAACAGGGGGGAATTTTTCCCCTCCCCCTGGACTCGCAAAGTCTTGGTACTAAAACCTTTAAAGTAGGAACAAAGGTCTGGCCGGCACGAGGTTGAGAGGGGATTGACAAGCACAATTGGGGGTAGAAGAACCAGCGAACCCTCAGGATGCGAACCGCTCTTCGGCGGCGATCGCCGTCACCCGTTTCCGGTCATGAGTCCCGATCTTGGCATAGAGGCTGCGCACATGCCAGCGCACGGTTTCCCGGCTGATGAACAGCTTTTCCGCGATCTTCCGGTTGTTGTAGCCCTGGCCGATCAACTGCAGGACCTCCCGCTCGCGCGGCGTCAGGCGCCTTGACGAAGAACTGGACAGAAGCTTGCGAATCGCATTGGAAAGCACGATTCGTGAAAACCACATCTCGCCGCGCGCCACGGCATGTAAAGCGCGGTGCATATCGGCGGCGCACATGTCGGCCCATAGGACGCCCGAACACCCCAATTGCAGTAAGTCCAGTTCGGGAACGCGATTGGTCTCGGAGTTGCACACGGCAAGTATCTTGTTGAGTTGTCCTTCACCGGACAACTCGAGGAGGAAGCCCGGATCAAGCGCCAGGATGAACTGTTCAGAGGCAATCAGCAGACAGGGGCCAAGCTTATGGCAACCGGCAAGGATCTCGGGGGGCTCTCCCTTCAGTTCAAGGATCGTAAATTCCGAGGATGAGTTGAGCAGCTTGACAACGCTTGCTGGAAGACCGGCGGTGATCACGAGAGGTGACCGGGCGGAAGTCCGCTTGTGATTCACGGCGGGTTCCACCATTTCCTCCGATATCATACACACCTCCCCACTCACGCATCCGTGTGCGTGAATTTTTCACAATTCCTTGAAAGATCACCCTCAGAGTACTTGAATCTCCCGCCTGTGTAAAGACCGGAAGTACTAGGACTTCCAACGCTTCCACTGCCCTGTACCGGGACTCCTCCTTCTCACAAACCCTATCAGAAAAAGAGGTTTTTGGCGGATATGTATCCGCTAGTACCCTCCACCTGGGGCAGGTGGAAACTTTACGGCTTTGTGGTAACGCTTCCCAAACGATTGGTCAGAGTGACCGATTCCAGGCTGAGCGTGCTCGCGTCGCCTTGCACGGTGAACTGCTGGGAGAAGGTGAACTGGCTCCCGTATTGGGAGGCGGATGATGGATCCTGGAACCAGGTATTGAACATGCTCTCCACGGAAATCGTGACTTCAGGCGTCTGTAAAGCCGCCCCCGCCGAAGATGAGAACCGGAATACCGCCTGCGTAACCTCGCGAGCCGTTGTGTAACCGGTCACCTGTACCGTTAAGTTGGAGGCTGCCCGGGTGAACGACACGCGGCTGACCACTGGGGCGGCCCGTTCGATGCGTGTTGTGTAGACTGGCGCCGGGTCCGGCGTCACATCGACCCCGGCCACCTGTAAGGCAACCGTCAGGCGGAGCGTGCCGGCCACGGTTCCGGTCTGCAACGCGAGTTGGTCCACGGGGAAAACAGCGCCGGTGGTATTTGCGGGAATGGTAAAAGAAACGCTCCGGCCGCCGGTGGAAAATTGAATCGACGCATCGCCTGCTCCGGAATCGGGCACGAAGCCCAGGTTCAACTGGCCGGCCAGATCAACCGGGAAGGGCTCCGCCAGGGCAAGCTGAATTTTCGGCTGGGCGGCAGGATTCGAAACCGCCGGAAGCCCGCTCAGCGTGAGGTCCGGCAAATTCACTCCAATTGTCACGTGAAACAGGTCCGTGGCGGTGGCGCGCGCCGAATCGGTGACGCGGATAGTGAAAGTGAAAGAGCCCGGAACCTTCGGCGTGCCGCTGATCTCTCCCGTTGCCGCGTCGATCGCCAAACCATCGGGCAGTCCGTTGGCGGACCAGTCATATGGCGGAATCCCTCCCGATGCGCCGATATTCTGCGAAAAAGGTATACCTACAACGCCGGGGGAAAGATCACGCCCACTGACCAGGCTCAAAGGACTCGGGTTGATGAGAACGGAAAAGGACTTTGAGACAGTCAGGGCGGCTGCATCCCGCGCGGTGACCGTGAAGTTAAAAGCGCCCGCCGTGGTTGGCGTGCCGGAGAGAATCCCTGCCTGCCCGTCGAGCGTCAGCCCCGGAACCGCCCCGGAAATCGTCCAGGTGTAGGGCGAGGTTCCTCCGACCACGGAAAAGCGCTGCACGTAAGCGCTGCCGGCCGTGCCGTTTGGCAGCGGCGAGGCAGTGAGGATATTGAGTTTGGGGTTTTCCACCACCAGGGTGAACGATTTTGATGTCTTGACGCCAAGGCTGTCGGTCACCTGTATCGTGAAAGGGAAGCTCCCGGTGGCCAGCGGGGCGCCGCTGATGGTGGCGGAAGTGGGATCGAATGCCAGCCCGCCTCCGGGCGATCCGGAGAGCAGCGCCCACCGATATGGTGGAATTCCTCCCGTAGCCGAAAACGTCTGTGAGTAGGCAAGCCCCACCGTACCCGAGAACACCGCGCTCGTGGCAATCACGAGCGGCGCCGGATTCACGGTCAAAGTGAATATTTTCGAGGCATTGAGCCCAGAACTGTCAGCCAGTTGCACGGTGAACGTGAAGGTGCCGTTCGTGGTGGGCGTTCCGCTCAGGATGCCCGTGCCCGCATCGAGAGCAAGTCCCGGGGGAGCGAGCGCGGTCGACCAGCGGTAAGGCGGCGTGCCTCCACTGGCGGCAAGCAGCAGCGTGTAAGCGGCGCCTACCGTTCCCACGGGCAATGTCGAATCGTTCGCAATCGAAAAGGGCGGCAGGGTAACCGTTAGCTGGAAGGCCTTCTCGGCGGTGGTTTGCAGGCTGTCGGTGACGCGCACTGTAAAGGAGGCGGTCCCCGTGGACGTGGGGGTTCCCGAGATGGCTCCGGTAACCGGGTTCAGAATGAGGCCGGCGGGCAGAGCGCCGCTCGATATCGACCAGAAATAGGCAGGCGATCCACCGGACGCGGTCAGGTTGAAGGTATAGGGCCTGCCGGTAACGGCAGCGGTAAGGATTTCGGTAAGGATGCTCACCGGGGGAGGCGTCACAGTGAAAGTCAGTGGATTCGACTGCCCTCCATCGGAGTTCCGCACCTGTATCAGCGCCACTCCTGGCGATGCGATGAGGTTTACCGGCACGCTGGCCGACAACTGCGTGGCGGAAAGAAAAGTCGTAGTGAGGGGTATGGACAGATTCCAGTACACCACGGCATTGGGAGCGAAGTTCGAGCCCGTCAGCGTGATGCTGAAAGCCGCGCTTCCGGCAACCGCGCTGGTGGGGCTGAGCGCCGACAGCACCGGAGCAGTCACCGTCTGTGCGCGAGCAAGCCCGGAGACAATCAGAACGCCGGCGGCAATCGCGGCAAACGGGCGGTGAAATCGCTTTCGAGGTCTCATCGGGTTAGTTCCATCTCCGGATCTATCGCGGGGGGCCCACCGATCCCGCCCCGGGCGAAATGCTGATGGTGGCGGGGGGCGGCGGAGGCGCTGGAGTGGAAGAGGATCCACGGGTGCCGAGAATCGCCCCGGCGGCGCCAGCCCCTCCCGCCGCCAGCAGGATGAGGACCCATTTCGTATGGCTCTTCGAGGCGGTATTTTGCACCGCCATATTGAAAACGGTGATAACGGCGGAGGCTTTTCCACCCTGGTAAGATGCCGTGACGCGGACCTCCATCTTGCCGGCGATGTTATTCGGCTTCCAGGCGCGCGCCGCGGCCTGGCCCTGGGCATCGGTGGTGGTCATGAGCGTTTTTTCGCCGTTGACGAAGGAGCCGCTTGCTCCCTGGGCGGGCAGCGTGAAAACGACGGACGCTCCGGAGACGGGCTGTTGGTTAGCGTTTTCAACGCGCACCACCAGATCCCGGCCGACGCGGTCACGGATGTTGTTGATCGCCCCTTGTCCCTCGACGACAACAATAGACAGCGGCTGCGCGGCCGTATTTTGGCCCACAACCTGCGGGGTCATGGCAAGGACGCACAGCCAGACAGCGGCGCAGGCGGCAATCTGTTGGAGGCAGGGATTCATTATTTTTCGCTTTAGAGGATTACGCCGGAAGGATAAAGCAGTTTACCTTCCGAAACCACCTTGCCGCTATTCTACTTGAAGCTACTCATGGATAGCGGGGAAGCGGCGGCGGAAAAACTTCCCAGAAGGGTCGAAAGATTCCCAAACCTTTGCTTTGAATCCCGCGGAAGGCAAAGGGAGCGGGGGCGCTAAAGTGCGGAGAGGGATGGGAAAATGATCGATGGACCGAAACGTGCAAAAAATTGTTGCCAGCTCCTGGTGAGCCCGGTCCATCGATAGGAATTTCAGCATGGGAAGAACTTTTATCGCTCGCTTACGTCCAGGCGCCGTGCTCTTCGTCTCTCTCTGGCTATCCGCGGCGTCTTTCCCTGGTTGGGCCGCCGACGGACAGAAGACTCCGCGCGAACTTATTCAGTACATCGAGGATGCCAAGCGCCTGGGGTTGAAGGAAAACGAGATCCGTCAGAACGCCATTACCGCCGGCTGGAGTAGGGAACTGGTGGGCCAGGCGCTGGCGATTGTACGTTACATGGGCGAGGACGCGTCCACACACAGCAGGGGGGGAAACCAGGGCCGCAAGAGTGTCGAGCCGGCAGGTTACCGGATCGGAGCCGGCGATGTCCTGCAGATCCTGGTATGGAAAGAACCCGACGCCTCGGTGCCGAGCGTCATGGTGCGCACCGACGGCAAAATCTCGGTTCCCCTGATCAAGGAAGTGGATGCCGCCGGATTGACGCCCACGGAACTCGAGAAAGTGCTCGCTGAAAAATTGGCGAAGTTTGTTCGCGAGGTGGATGTGACGGTCATCCCCAAGGAAATTGTCAGCCAGAAAGTTTACCTGCTCGGAGCGGTCAAGAAGGAAGGCCCCGTGGTCCTGCAGTCCTCGATGACGGTATTGCAGGCGTTAAATTCCGCGGGAGGATTGACGGAGTATGCCAAGCGCAAAAAGATCTACATTCTGCGCAACGAAAACGGAAAGCAGATTCGATTGCCCTTTGATTACGAAGCGGTCATCAAAGGCGAGCATCCGGAACAGAACATCCTGGTGCAGGCCGAAGACACGATCGTGGTCCCCTGATGAGGCGCTTTCCCGTGCATAAGCATTTCACAGCCCGCCTTTCTCTTCTTGTCTGCTTTCTTGCTGTCCACCCCGCCGCGGCGCAGATTTCCAAAAGCGCCTACCGCGCGCTCGGGCAACCCGATCTGCGCCAGAACGGCGTCAACCTGGTGCAGGGCCTCGAGATGTACAATCCCTCGGGCATCGCCCTGGATAACCGGGGCGGGGCCGCGCATCTCTACGTATCCGATACGCAGAATCACCGCGTTCTGGCCTGGCAGGATGTACGCGCATACCAGAACGGAGATGCGCCGGCGATCATTCTTGGCCAGCCGGGTCCGCGGAATTCCGGAGCGCTTGGAATCGGCGCGAAAGGATTCAACGGTCCGCTGGGGATGGCTGTGGATCCGGCGACGGGAAACCTCTATGTCGCCGACGTGGGTAACAACCGTGTCCTGCGCTTTCCGGACCCCTTCGCCAACCCCTCGCGCGTGGAACCCGACATGGTGTACGGCCAGCCCACATTCAACGACAACACAGCCTCCGCCAGCAGGTCCACAATGAACCGTCCGCGGGCGGTTGCCTTCGACAATCAGGGAAACCTCTGGGTAGCCGATACCGGCAACAACCGGGTGCTGCGCTTCAACGCGGGCATTCTCGACGGACTGAATCCGGAAGCGGACCTGGTATTGGGCCAACTGGATTTCATCAGCAGCGCGGTCAACCAGGGAAGCACGGTGGGAGTCAACGCAAACGGATTCGATACGCCGGCGGGGGTAGCGTTTGATTCGCGGAATAATCTCTACGTATCCGATTTCAACAACGCGCGCGTGCTCAAGTTTTCCGCGCCGGTGACCGCCGGATCGGCGGCTGCCGTTGTGTTCGGGCAGCCGGGTTTCACCACGCGAGGGGTTCCGGCGCAGGCTTCCGCCTCGACGCTCGCCGGACCGGCTGGGTTGTGTGTGGATTCATCCGGCAACCTCTATGTCAGCGTTCCCAGGGATAACCGCGTCCTCGTGTTCTCCTCCTCGACCGTGGTTTCCGGCTCGGCCGCCCGCGACCAGTTGGGCCAGGTGGATTTCACCAGCACCCAGGCCAACCCATCTTCGTTTCCCTACGCCTCGGCAAGTACGTTTTCCGCCGTCAGCGACATCAAACCGGACGCCGACGGAAACCTGATTGCCGCCGATAGCGGCAACAATCGCGTGCTGCTGTTTCCCAAGGGGGGAAAGTCAGCCACAAAGGTCTGGGGCCAGTTGGATTTCAAGGCCAACGGAGCCAATCGCATCAAACCGGGGAGTCTCAACTCCCCCTACAAAATGGCGGTGGATTACAGCAAGGCGCCGTTTGCCCTCTACGTGTCCGACACCAACAATCACCGCATTCTGGTCTGGCGCGACGCGGTCCGCTTTCAGACCGGTGATTTGGCCGATCTCGTCATCGGCCAGCCCGACTTCGATACAGCGCTCGCAAACGTCGACACCCGCGGTTCGGCCAATCCTTCGAGAACCTCGCTCTCCTCTCCCAGAGGTATCGCTCTCGATGCCGGCGGGAATCTCTATGTGGCCGACAGCGGCAACAACCGGGTCTTGCGCTATCCGCGCCCGGTGGACCAGTCCGGCCGCATCGTTCCCGACCTGGTGATCGGGCAGGCCAACTTTACCAGCTCCATCTCGGCCGCGGTGAGCGCGTTTTCGTTGAACAGTCCGGCGGGCATCGCTCTCGACGGCGATGGCAACCTGTTCGTGGCCGATAGCGGCAATAACCGTGTTCTCGAGTTCCCACCGAACGGCACATCAGCAATTCGCGTGTTCGGCCAGCCCGGCTTCACTTCCGGCACGCCGTCCAACATTTCTTCCGCGCAGACGCTCACCACGCCGCAGGGCGTGTTCGCCGACGCGTCCTCGACACTGTATGTGGCCGATACCGGAGCCAATCGCGTCATGATTTTTCCCAACACCCGGGATGCCGCCCAGGCTGGAAGCGCGGCGGCCATCGTGCTGGGCCAGGCGGCTTTTGATGCAAGCGCCGCCGGCGGCGGCGCGAGTGGCCTGCGTCTGCCCTGGGACGTGGCGCAAGACAGCGCCGGCAACATCTATGTCTCCGATGACGGCAATAACCGCGTGTTGATCTATCCATCCCTGATCTTTCTGCCGCTGTCGGGCGCGGCGGCTTCGGCGGTCGTCGGGCAGCGGGATTTGTCGGGATCGGGGCCGAACTTCAACTCCAGTTCCAGGCAGGCGACTCCCGAGGGCCTGGTCTCGCCGCTGGGAATTTTTGTGGACCGCAAGGATACGCTCTACATTGGAGATGCGGGCAACAGCCGCGTGGTGCACTTCCTGAAGCCGGCATCGCTGCTTCATGCCGCGAACTCCCAATCCGGCGCGCCGCTGCCGCTGGGCGGAATGGCTAAATTCCTTGGCGATGGCCTGGCGGAAAACGAGGAGAAAGCCGCCGCCGGAGCGCTACCCCAATCCCTGGCCGGCCGTGAAGTGGCGGTCAACGACCAACTGCTGGCGCCGCTCGCTTCCGTGTCGACAGGTGAAATCGATTTCCAGGTTCCCTCGGCGTCTCCCATCGGGACGGCGCGCGTGGCGGTGCGCGATAGCCAGACGAGTGAACTGATCGCCGGAGCCTCGGTTCCCGTCGCCTCTACTTCCCCCGGTATCTTTACGGACAGCACAATTGCCGCCAACCAAGGCCGCATTTTGAATCAGGACGGAACGCCGAACAGCGCCAAGAACGCCGCGGCGCGAGGCTCCACAGTGACCATCCTCGGCACCGGTCAGGGTCCGGTCAGTCCTCCGGTCGGCGACGGGCAGGTAGCGCCTTCCGACGTATCCACGGTCGCAGTGCCGACCTCGGACGGAGTGACCTGTCTCAGCAAGCAGCCTTCTGTCTGTGTGGCTATCGGCAACACGTTTGGAGAGATCCAGTTTTCCGGCCTGGCGCCGCAGATGGTGGGGGTTTGGCAGTTGACGGTAAAGATCCCGGCGGGCGCGTTGACCGGAGACGCGGTGCCGTTGCGCGCGGTGATCAACGGGTCGCCGAGCAACATCGTGACGATGGCGATCAAGTGACGGGCAGCCGAAATTTGGGACAAAATCCCAATGGACTTTATCGTGCAATAAGACTGGGAAGGGGCAAGCGCAAGATTCTCAATCCGAAAGTGGTGTGGCAAGCGGATTGCTCTTAACAGGGCATATTGCAACAAAATGTTGACGGCGCCCGCCTTCCAGCCGGGCGTGTCCGCAGTGGCTGTAAACAGTAATGACCCATCCCGCGCCAATCCCCGTTCCCATTCCAGCCCCCGCGCCCGAAATGTCCGCTTTCGCCAACCCTCTCTCCATCGTACGCATGCTCTGGAAGCATAAGACGG
>WBZY01001760.1_pt1 | contig 10253 bp, 9 predicted proteins | sample 5204191 | NCBI WGS metagenome assembly WBZY01 (sample SAMN12344363, study PRJNA552823) | activated sludge metagenome | biome: Activated sludge suspended growth; feature: Anammox Sidestream; material: Wastewater; isolation source: activated sludge from anammox sidestream of wastewater treatment... | reverse complement strand
GCTGCCGATGCGCGTGACGCCGTGTTCCTTGGTCGTGCCGCGGTTGACCGTGCAGAACTCGCGGAACACGTTGTCATCGCCGATCTCGAGGCGCGTCGGCTCGCCCTTGTAGCTCTTGTCCTGCGGTGCACTGCCGAGAGATGCGAACGGGAATACCCGGTTGCGCGCGCCGAGACGCGCATCGCGCTCGATGACGGCGTGCGCGCCTACGGTGCAGCCCGGGCCGATTTCGACGCCTGGGCCGATGATCGCGAACGGCCCAACCTCGACATCGGGCGCGAGTCGTGCGTCCGGCGAAACGATGGCGCGTGCGTCGATCATGGCTTGCCCGTCTTCAGTTCCGTGGCGACCATGATGTTCGCGGAGGACACCTCCTCGCCCCCGACGAACGCTGTCGTCGAGAAGCGCCAGATGCCCCTGAACGAGCGCGCGAGCTGCGCGGTGAGGATCAGCTGGTCACCGGGTACCACCGGACGGCGAAAGCGCGCCTCGTCGATGCCCACCATGTAGAGCCCCATGCTCTCGTCGGGGACTTCCCGGACGGTCGCAAACGCGAGGATGCCAGCGGCCTGGGCGAGCGCCTCGACGATCAGCACGCCCGGCATGACGGGGTGTCCGGGAAAGTGGCCGTTGAAGAACGGCTCGTTGACGGTGACATTCTTCAGCGCGCGAACCGACTTGCCCGGCTCGCATTCGAGCACGCGGTCGATGAGCAGGAATGGATAGCGGTGCGGCAGCTGGCGAAGAATGCCGGCGATATCCATGAAAACGGAGTCAGTCATCCTGTTTCCTGTTCAGTTTCTTTTCCAGTGCGGCCACCTGCCCCGCCATGCGGTCGAGGCGATGCAGCCGCGCGACGGCACGGCGCCACTCCTGCGCCGGGACAGCCGGCATGCCGCTCGAATAGACCCCCGGCTCGGTGATCGAGTGGCTCACGAGCGTCATGCCGGTTACGGCCACATCGTCGGCAATCGTGAGATGCCCTGCAACACCCACCGCGCCGCCGAGCTGACAGCGTTTGCCGATCGTGACGCTGCCTGACACCCCGACACAACCTGCGAGCGCAGAATGCGCGCCGATCCGCACGTTGTGCCCGATCTGGATCTGGTTGTCGAGCTTGACGCCGTCCTCGATCACCGTGTCGTCGATGGCGCCACGATCGATGGTCGTATTCGCGCCGATCTCGACATCTGCGCCGATCACGACCCGGCCCACCTGCGGTACCTTCACCCATGCGCCGCGTTCCGGCGCGTAGCCGAAACCATCACCGCCGATCACCGCGCCGGGCTGCACAATCGTGCGCGGGCCGATGCGCGTGCCAGGGCAGATGACGACGCGCGCCACGAGCCGCACGTCCTCGGCGATCTCGACATCGTCCCCGATCACGCAGCCCGGGCCGATTACGGCACGCGCTCCGATGCGCGTGCCTCCCCCGACGGAGGCATGCGGACCGACGTGCGCATTGACATCTATCTGCGCAAGCGGCGCGATCCAGGCGGTGGCGTGCACACCTGGCGGCGCTGCGGGTGCCGGATGCAATACAGACGCGATTCGCGCGTACGTGGCGTAAGGGTTTGGAGCTATGAGGACAGTGCGCGCCACACCGGCGGCATCCGCGGCTCCGAGCACGACGGCGCCCGCACGGGTCTGCCCGAGCAAGGGCCGGTATTTCGGATTGACGAGAAAAGCGAGTGCCGTGGGGCCGGCGCCTGCAAGGGTGGCGACGCGCTCGACGCGCAGGTCCGGGTCGCCGCGCAGCTCGCAGCCGAACCGGACCGCGAGCTCGCCCAGCGAGGCCGACATCGTACGACCCGGCTTACTTGCCTGCGGGCTTGGGCACGGCAGGCGACGTGGCAGCCGCCGGCGCGCGTGACTTCAGGTTCGCGAGCACCGCCGGCGTGATGTCCATCGTGGTATTCGCATACAACACGCCGTCCGCCAGCACGAGATCGTAGCCCTGCGCCTTGGCGTAGGTGCGCACTTCCTCGATCAGGGTGCGCTGCAGCCGCGACATTTCCTCGTTGCGCCGGGCATTGAAATCCTCCTGGATTTCCTGACGCCTGCGTTCGAGATCCCGGTAGCCGTCGCGCAGCTCTTTCTCGGTGCGCGCGCGCTGATCGGCGGACATTGTCGCTGCGTCCTTCTGCAGCTTGTCTTCCTTGCCCTTGAGCACCTGCTGCTGGGTAGTCAGTTCCTTCTGCTTCGGCGCGAACTCGTTGCGGATCGCGTCGAGGGCGGTCTTCGCCTGCGGCGAGTCCTCCATCAGGCGGCCGTAATCCACCACACCGATCTTCGACTGCGCGAAGGCCGGAACTGCCGCGAACGCACCGAGGGCCGCGAGAGCAACGAGAGTCGATTTCAACACGGTCACGCTGATGATTCCTCTGCAAAGTACTGGACGGTCAAAAGGCCTGGCCGACCGAGAACTGGAAGCCTTCTTTCTCGTCCGGGTAGAGCACGCTGTCACCCTTGTATGCATTGAGCGGGACCGCGTAGCTGAAGCGGAACAGGCCAAGCGGCGCGAGCCACTGCACGGCAAGCCCCGCCGAATGCTTCAATTTATCATAACTGAAGCTGTAATCGACCGGTGTTCGTGCCGGGTCGCGGCCGTAGAACGCATAGCGGTTACCCGTCTGGAAGACGTTGCCGATGTCGTAGAAGAGGCTCGCCCGGGCACTCGAGCGGAATTTGGCCGGCATCGGCAGGATGATTTCCGCCCGCCCGATCACTTTCAGGTTGCCACCGTAGGGGTTGCCCCACTGGTCCTTGGGCCCCAGCCGGCTCGCTTCATAGCCCCGCACCGTCTCCGGACCGCCGGCGAAGAACTGCCGGTACGGGGGCAGCGCAGTCGTGTCACCGATATCCATCCCGTAGCCGAGTTCGGCGTCGAGCGCGAGCGTAAACGGCCCGAAAATCGGGATGTACTGCAGGTAGTTGTAGTTCGCGACCCAGTACTCCACGTCGCTGCCCGGCACCGTGTAGGAGACCGAGAGCGCGTGGCGCACGCCGCGGTCGGCGAACAGCGTGCGGTTACGGGAATCGAACGACCAGCCAACCACGAGCTCGGCCGAGTCGAACTTCGTGCCGTAAATGGTGAGCGGCGTACCGAAGTAATCGACCGTCCGGCTGTACGAGTCGCCGTTGTTGCGTACCCACTCGAGGGCCTGCTCGGCACTGCCGCTCGCAGTCAGCAATGACGAGCGCTGCAGCGCAACGCCCCAGCGCACCGCCTGGTACTCAGTGATCGGGTAGCTGTAGTCGAGCCCCGCGGTGATCGACTCGGAGGAGAAGTCGGACGAGGCGGACGTGAACTGCGTGACATCGCGATAGGTGAACGACAACGTGCGCGCGATGCCGTCGATCGTGCGGTACGGGTCGGTCCACGACACGCCGTAGACCTTGCTCCACCGGCCGGTGTTGAGGTCGATCGACACCCGCTCGCCGCTGCCGAAGAAATTGCTGTCGGCATAGTTCGCGTTCAGCATGAACGACTGGGTCTCGGAATAGCCGATGCCGCCGCCGAGCTGCGCCGACGGCCCCTCCTCGATCGTGTAGGTGACATCGACCATGTCGGGCACGCCGGGCACTGGCGTCGTCTCCGACTCCACCTTCTTGATGTAAGGCAGGCGCTGCAGGCGCTGCTTCGAGCGCTCGAGCAGCGCGTTCGACAGCCAGCCGCCTTCGAGCTGGCGCATTTCGCGACGCAGCACCTCGTCGTTCGTCTTCTCCACGCCCTCGAACCTGATGTGGCGCACGTAGACGCGATTGCCCGGATCGACGAAGAAGGTGAGCGCGATCTGCTGTTTCGCTTCGTCCACGGTCGGCACCGGGTCCACTTTCGCGAAGGCGTAGCCCTCCTCGCCGAGCCGGTTCTGGATCAGCTCCTGGGTGGAGGTGACCCACTTGCGCGAAAAGGTCTGACCAGGACGCACGATGAGATAGTTGCGCAGCACCCGTTCCGGCACGACGAAGTTGCCGGCGAGCTTGACATCCGACACCTTGTAGACGGCCCCCTCGCTCACGTTCACCGTGATGAACATGTCGTCCTTCTCGGGCGTGATCGTGACCTGCGTCGAATCGATCTGCATGTTCGCGTAGCCGCGGTCCTGGTAGAAGGAACGCAGTTTTTCGAGGTCGCCCTGCAGGGCCTCCTTCGAATAGCGATCATCCTGCTTGTACCAGGAAAGCCAGTTCGGTGTCTTCAGTTCGAAATCGTCCGCCAGCTGCTTGTCGCTGAAGACGGTGTTGCCGACGATGTTGATCGCGCGGATCTTCGCGCGCTTGCCTTCCTTGACATCGATCTTGATCTTCACGCGATTGCCGGGCTGCTCTTCGACCTTCGTATCGATGACCACCCCGTACTTGCCGCGGCTGTAGTACTGATCGGTCAGGAACTGCTTGACGTCCTCGAGCACCGACCGGTCGAAGGTCTTGCCGGTCGCCAGCCCCACGTTGCGCAGCGATTTCGTCAGGTCCTCGGTCTTGACGTCCTTGTTGCCCGTGATCTCGAAGCTCTCGATCGAGGGTCGCTCGAGCACCACCACCACGAGCGTCGAGCCTTCGCGCCGGATTTCGACGTCGCGGAAGAACCCCGTCGCGTAGAGCGCACGGATCGCCTCGCGCACGCGCTGCGCGTCGAGACGGTCGCCGATGTTGACCGGCAGATAGTTGTAGACAGTGCCTTCCGAGACCCGCTGCAGGCCCTCGACGCGGATATCGCCCACCGTGAACGAGGCCTCGTCCGACTGGCCGAGCGCGATGCGCGCTTGCAGGATGAGCGCGAGGAGGACGAGCGCGGCACTACGCTTCATGCAGGGTCACCATTCTTGTATTTCGTTGAGCTCAACCGAACTGCCGCGCAAAGTCGTTGAAGAGCGCGACGCCCATCAGGGCGAGCAGCAGCAGGATACCGAGTTGCTGGCCGAGCGCCTGCGCGCGCTCCGACAGCGGACTGCCCTTCACGCCTTCGATCAGCTGGAAGACGATCTGGCCGCCGTCGAGGATCGGAATCGGCAGGAGGTTCAGGAAGCCGAGCGACAGGCTGATGAGGACGAGGAAGCCGAGGAAGGCGCTGACCCCGGCCGCGGCCGACTCGCCCGCGTACTCGGCAATGGACAGGGGCCCCGAGAGGTTCTTGAGCGACACCTGCCCGAGCAGCATGCGCGAGAAGAGCCGGGCCTGCAGCACGGTCATTTCCCAGGATTCCTGCGCAGCCCTGCCGAGTGCCCTGACCGGCGACAGGTCGATGTGGCGCAGCATCGAGTCGGGATAGCTGACGCGGGTCGCGGGCGTCACCATGATACGGCCGACGGTGCGGCCCTCGACCGTCTCGGACGCGATCTGCAGGCGCACACTCGATCCGGCGCCATCACGCTGGTACGCGATGGCGACACTCGCCCCCGGCGCACCCGAAATGCGCGCGACGAGCGCGCGAAAGTCGGCGATGGGTTCGCCGTCGACGGCCGTGATCAGGTCACCCGGTTGCAGCCCGGCCTTGTCCGCCGGCCCGCCCGGCGTGACCGTGCCGACCCTGGCCGGGATCTCCGGCTGCCGGAAGTGAAACCCGAGGCCATTGAACAGCTGCTCGGGTTCCGTCAGGCGACGCCTTGCGTCCGTGCCATCCACCTCGAGCAAGGCCGGCCGTTCCTTGCCGCTCGCGTCGCGCAGTATCAGCGCCGCGCGTCCGCTGCCGCTCAGGTCGTCGAGCAGGCCGAACACCACCTCGCGCTGACCATCTGCGGCCCGCCCCCCGACCGCGACGATTTCGTCGCCGCTCGCGAGGCCCGCGGTGGCGGCCGGCGAGCCTGCGTTCACATCGCCGACGATCGCGCGCACCTCGGTGATGCCCGACACCCAGAACATGCCCCAGAGCAGGAGCACGGCGAACGCGATGTTGAACGCCGGCCCTGCCAGCAACACGACGATGCGCTGCCACACGGGCCGGCGGGTAAAGGAGCGCGGCAGCTCTTCGGGTGCCACCCCGCCCTCGCGCTCATCCAGCAGCTTGACGTAGCCGCCGAGCGGTAGCGCGGCGAGCACATACTCCGTGCGGTCCCTGCCCCAGACGCGCTTCAGCAGCGGCCGCCCGAAACCGACCGAGAAGCGCAGCACCTTGAAGCCGAGCCGGCGCGCCACCCAGTAGTGACCGAACTCGTGCACCGTCACAAGGAGGCTCACGGCGACCAGGAACCACAGCAGCTTGCCGTACCAGAGCGCGCTCATGCGAGTCGCTCGCGCGCGAGCGTGCGCGCCTCGCGGTCGGCGCACAGCACATCGTCGATGGTGCCGATCGGCCCCGTTGTCGCCTTTGTCATGACCGCTTCAATGACCTCGGGAATACCCGTAAAGTTCAGTCGTCCTGCGAGGAAACCCGCCACCGCCACCTCGTTCGCCGCGTTGACGACCGCCGGCACGAGACCGCCGGCCTGTGCCGCCGCCTGCCCGAGTGCAAGGCAGGGGAAGCGTTCGAGGTCCGGCCGGCCGAAATCGAGCCGCGCCACTTTCACGAGATCGAGGAATTCTACACCGGACGCCATCCGGTCCGGCCACGCGAGGGCACAGGCGATCGGCGTACGCATGTCGGGAGCGCCAAGCTGCGCGAGCATCGAGCCGTCCTCGTACTCGACGAGGGAATGCACGACGCTTTGCGGATGCAGCACCACGTCCACCTGGGCGGGCGCGAGCGCGAAAAGATGGCAGGCCTCGATGAACTCGAGACCCTTGTTCATCAGGGTCGCGGAATCCACCGAAATCTTGCGGCCCATCGCCCACACCGGATGCGCGCAGGCTTCCTCGGGCGTGACGCGCGCGAGCGCCTCACGCGACAGGGCACGAAACGGACCGCCGGACGCAGTCAGCACGACGCGCCGCACGCCGACCCGGGACTGCGCGTGGTGCGGCAGACACTGGAAAATCGCGTTGTGCTCGCTGTCGATCGGAATGAGCTGTGCGGCGCCCTCCTCGACCGCACGCATGAGGAGTGGCCCCGCCATGACGAGCGATTCCTTGTTGGCGAGCAGCACGCGCTTGCCGGCCCTGGCCGCGGCAAGTGTCGAGGGCAGTCCCGCCGCGCCCACGATGGCCGCCATCACGTAGTCGACGGCCGGCAGCGTCGCGAGTTCGAGCATCGCGTCATCGCCGGTCACGACACGTATCGCGACTCCTGCACGCGCGAGCGTTGCGCCCAGCTCGCGCGCCGCGTCCGGCTCCGCGAGCGCCACGACGTCCGGCCGGAAACGCAAGGCCTGCTCGGCGAGACGCGCGGCACTGCGCTGCGCACCGAGCGCAACGACACGGAACTTCGCGGGGTGACGCGCGACGACATCGAGTGTGCTCTCTCCGACCGAGCCGGTGGAGCCGAGAATGGCGAGCCCCTTCATGTCACGCCCAGCGCGCGCAAGCCGGCGAGCAGGACGGGCGCAGCCGCCGTCAGGCTGTCGATCCTGTCGAGCATCCCGCCATGTCCGGGAAAGAGCGTGCCGCTGTCCTTGACGCCCGCACGGCGCTTCAGCAGGCTCTCGGTGAGATCACCCACGATCGAAAAAACGATCACTGCCACACCGAGCAGCAGGAACGGCAGCACCGGCAAATCGAACCAGCCTGCTCCGGCCCAGGCTGCAAGGCAGCCGGCAGTGAGACCGCCGATGACGCCTTCCCAGGTTTTGCCGGGCGATACGCGTGGCGCGAGCTTGACCCGCCCGAACCGGCGGCCCGTGAAGTAGGCGCCCGAATCGGTCGCAGTCACCAGGATCAGCAGGAAGAGCACCCATTGGGCGCCCGCGGCGAAATCGAGGCGCACATGTATCAGCGAGTACCAGGCCGGGACGAGCGTCAGCAGGCCCGCGAGCGCACCGCTGGGTCGGGGCGCCGCACCCGGCGCGAGCACTACCCAGGCAAATGCCACGACCCACCAGCCGATCGCAACGGCGAGCACGACGTACTCCGCCACGAGCGGCGGCCGCGGCAGCGTCAGCGCCGCGAACCCCATCGCCACGAGCGTGACGAAACCTGTCCGCGTGCCGCGCGCCACCCGCCCGTCGACGCCGATGAACGCCGACCACTCCCATGCTCCCGCGAGAATGGCGAGCGTGATCAGCAGAAGCGTTGCCCAGACCGGCAGCGCGAACAGCACGACGATGAGCACCACGCCCAGTACGAGGGCCGTGCGGATGCGCTGCTCAAGCACTGTCAGCCTCGCGCTGCTGCGCAGCGGTGAGGCCGTAGCGCCGCTCGCGGCCCGCGAAGCAGGCGAGCGCACTTTCGAAGGCGGCGACGCCGAAATCGGGCCACAGCAGATCGGTGAACCACAGTTCGGTGTAGGCGAGATTCCAGAGCAGGAAATTGCTGATGCGGTGCTCGCCACCGGTGCGGATGAAGAGGTCGGGATCGGGCAGTTCGCCGAGCGCCAGGCCGGCGGCGAAGCGCGCCTCGTCAATGTCGCTGGTTCGCAGGGCCCCCGACGCCACGGCCGCCGCCAGCTTGCGCGCGGCCTGGACGATGTCCCAGCGGCCGCCGTAACTCATCGCGATCTGGAGTCTCAGACGGGTGTTGCCAGCAGTGTGGTGCTCCGCCTCCGCGACGCGCGCCTGCAGACGCACGCTGAGCGCGTGACGGTCGCCGATGACGGCGAGGCGCACGCCGTTTGCGTGCAGATCAGTCACTTCGCGCTCGAGCGCATCGACGAAGAGGGTCATCAGGTTCGAGACTTCCGTCTCCGGCCGGCGCCAGTTCTCGCTGCTGAATGCAAAGAGCGTGAGGGCACCGATGCCGCGTCGCACGCACTCCTCGACACACATGCGCACGGCCGGAATGCCAGCCTTGTGACCGGCGTGCCGCGCGAGACCGCGCTGCTGTGCCCAGCGGCCGTTGCCATCCATGATGATCGCCACATGCCGTGGCAGCGTCGCGCTCACGCGGCTTCCCGGAACCTAGACCTGCATGATCTCTTTTTCTTTGGCGGCAAGCTGCTGGTCGATATCCCCGACATGCTTGTCGGTGAGCTTCTGGATCTCCACCTCGGCACGCTTCTCGTCGTCCTGCGTGATCAGCTTTTCCTTCAGCAACTCCTTGGCGTCCGCGAGCACGTCGCGGCGCACGTTGCGCACGGAGACGCGCGCATTCTCGGCATCCTGACGCACCACCTTCGTGATGTCGCGCCGGCGCTCCTCGGTGAGCGGTGGCAGCGGCACGCGGATGACTGTACCGGCCGACATCGGCGTGAGCCCGAGGTCGGACTTGTGGATCGCCTTCTCGATCACCGGCACCATGGTCTTCTCCCAGGGTGTGATCGCAATCGTGCGGGCATCCTCGATCGTGATGTTCGCCACCTGCGAGAGCGGCACGTCGGAACCGTAGTAGTCGACTTTCAGGTGTTCGACCAGGCTCGGATGGGCGCGCCCGGTGCGCAGCTTGCGCAGGTCGGCCTGGAACGTCTGCACGCATTTCGCCATGCGCGCGACGGCGTCCTTCTTGAGGTCTTCGAGCATACCGGCCCTCCGTGTCAGTCGTTCGTAACTACCGTGCCGACGTCCTCGCCGCGCACGATTCGCATCAGGTCGCCGGCATTGTTGAGATTGAACACCTGCAATGGCAAGCCGTTGTCGCGGCACATCACGATCGCGGTCGCGTCCATCACGTTCAGGCGTTCCGCGAGCACCCGGTCGAAGGTGAGGCGCGCGTAGCGTGTTGCCTTGGGATTCGTCACCGGATCATCGGAATAGACGCCGTTCACCTTGGTTGCCTTCAGCAGCACGTCCGCCTCGATCTCGATCGCGCGCAGCGACGCCGCGGTATCGGTCGTGAAGAAAGGGTTGCCGGTGCCGCCCGCGAAAATCACGATCCGGCCCTTCTCGAGATGGCGCACTGCCCGCCGGCGGATGAAGTCCTCGCAGACCTCGTTGATGCGGATCGCGCTTTGCACACGCGCGTGCATGTCGATGCTCTCGAGCGCGTCCTGCAGCGCGAGCGCATTCATCACGGTGGCGAGCATGCCCATCTGGTCGGCCGTGACGCGGTCCATGCCCGCGCGCGCAAGACCTGCACCGCGAAAGATGTTGCCGCCGCCGATCACGACCGCCACCTGCACGCCGAGCGTCGCGATGTCGCGGATCTCCTGCGCGATGCGCTTCAGCATCGCCGGATCGATGCCGTAATCCGCGTTGCCGAGCAGGGCCTCGCCCGAGAGCTTGACGAGGATGCGCCGGTAGCGCGATGAGCCGCTGGGTGAGGTCACGTGGGCATCTGTCAGTGCTTGC
>WBZY01000599.1_pt1 | contig 10267 bp, 9 predicted proteins | sample 5204191 | NCBI WGS metagenome assembly WBZY01 (sample SAMN12344363, study PRJNA552823) | activated sludge metagenome | biome: Activated sludge suspended growth; feature: Anammox Sidestream; material: Wastewater; isolation source: activated sludge from anammox sidestream of wastewater treatment... | reverse complement strand
GATCGACGTGCTGCCGCAGGAGCCGCCGGTCGACGGCAGCCCGCTGTTTGCGCCCGGCCTGCCGAACCTGATCGTCACGCCGCACGTCGCGTGGGCGGCGCGGGAATCGCGCCAGCGGGGCCTCGACGAGATCGCGGCGAATGTCGCCGACTTCCTCGCGGGTGGACGACGACGCCGAGTCGTGTGACGCGACCGATGCCGCTCAGGCCCGCGGTACCGTGCCGAGCAGCACGCCGCGCGCCCACTCGACCACCGGCGCCACGCGAGGCGACACGAGCGACAGCGCGGCCTCGAAATCCACCCAGCGCCACTCGTGATGTTCCGGGGCGCCGAGATCGGCGTTGACGGGCAGCGTGACCCGTGCGGTGTGCGTCTGCGCGAGGTAGTAGCGCGCGATCTTGTTGCGCGTGTACGGCCCCGTATCGTGGAACACGTCGCCCCAGGTGAATTCGAGGTCGTCGATCGTCGACTCTTCGCGCACTTCGCGTCGTGCGGCGGCGTGCGGCTCCTCGCCGGGCTCGACCATGCCCTTCGGGAAGTCCCAGCTGCGAAACGCGCGCAACAGCAGGTAGAGCCAGTCGTCGCCGTCACGCCGGACGACGACGACACCCGCCGACAGGCGCGGCGCTCGCCTCGTGCTCATAGGGGCGCAAGGATAGCAGTCCTATGCGGCTTCGAGCACGCCCGCCACCGCGTGGATGACCGCCGCGATGCGCACGGCGCTCTGGATCGCCTCGCGGGTGATGCCGTGGGCGCGCAACTTCCTCTCGTGCGAGACGATGCACATCCCGCAGCCGTTCACCGCGGAGACCGCGAGCGACAGCAGTTCGAAGTCGAGCTTGTCGATGCCCGGATTGCCGATCACGTTCATGCGCAGTCGCGCCGGCATCGACTGGTACTCCGCGTCCTCCACGAGATGGAGGAAGCGGTAGTAGACGTTGTTCATGCCCATGAGCGCCGCCGCGGCGCGCGCTCCGGCGATGTCCGCGTCGTCGAGGTGCGCGCGTGCGAGCGCCTCGATGTCCCGCGCGAAGGCGGGATTGCGCGCGGCAATCGCCGTTGCGAGCGCCACCGACCAGATCTGCTTCTCGCCGAGGCCCGGCGCGCCCTGCGGCGTCAGGACGGACCCGAGGTTGAGCCTCAGGTCCTTCGCATGGTCGGGGATCGAATCACGGATCGCGTCGAGGCTCATCACGCAGCCTTCAGCGTCTCGTCGCCCTTCTGCCAGTTGCAGGGGCAGAGCTCGTCGGTCTGCAGCGCATCGAGCACGCGCAGCACTTCCTCGGGACTGCGGCCGACATCGAGGTCGGTCACGTACACGAAGCGGATCACGCCTTCCGGGTCGACGATGTAGGTCGCGCGCTGCGCGACGCCGGCCACCGGATCGAGGATACCGAGCGCGGCCGACAGTTCGCGCTTCAAGTCGGCGAGCATCGGGAAGGGCAGCGCCTTCAGCTCGTCCTTCTCGCGCCGCCATGCGAGGTGCACGAACTCGCTGTCGATCGAGGCGCCGAGCAACTGTGCGTCGCGCGCACGGAATTCCTTCTCGAGCTTGCCGAACGCGGCAATCTCGGTCGGGCACACGAACGTGAAGTCCTTCGGCCAGAAGAACACCACCTGCCACTTGCCCTTGAAACTGTCGTTCGTGAACGGCTGGAACGCGTTCGCCATGTCGTTCGACACGACGCCGGTCAGCGCGTACTGCGGAAACTTCTGCCCGATGCCCAACATGATCTTCTCTCCAGGTGAACCGATGGAACGGCGGCATTCTCGCCGCGGCGCACCCATACATCCAATGAATTGATCTGATCATTATGATAGATTCTATCTATGCCAGACATCAAGCTCAGGGACCTGCGCTACCTCGTCGCCGTCGCCGACACGCAGCATTTCGGACGCGCCGCGACCGCGTGCCACGTGAGCCAGCCGACGCTCTCGGCGCAGCTGAAGAAGCTCGAGGCCGGCCTCGGCGTGCAGCTGATCGAGCGCGGGCCGCGGCGCGCCTCGCTGACCGCAGCCGGCCGGCGCATCGTCGCGCGCGCGCGCACGATGCTCGAGGCCGCCGACGATGTGGTCGAGATCGCGCGCACCTTCGGCGACCCGCTCGCGGGCCGGCTGCGCCTCGCGCTCCTGCCGACGATCGGGCCGTACCTGCTGCCGCGGGTCACGGCGCGCATCCGTCGTGCGCTGCCGCGCCTCGAACTGATGCTCTACGAGTACCAGACCGCGCCGATGCTCGAGCGCCTGCGGGCCGGAGACATCGACGCAGGGGTGCTCGCGCTGCCCGTCGATCTCGAGGGCCTCGAGGTGCACGCGCTCTATGACGAGCCGTTCATGCTCGCCGCGCCGGCAGGCCATCGCCTCGCCGCCGACGGCGCCGTGCGCAAGACCGACCTTGCCGGCGAAACGGTGCTGCTGCTCGAGGACGGGCATTGCCTGCGTGACCAGGCGCTCGACGTGTGCAGCCGCGCCGGCATGCACGAAAAGCAGGACTTTCGGGCCACGAGCCTCGAGACGCTGCGCCAGATGGTCGCCTCGGGCGTCGGCGTCACGCTGCTGCCCGAACTCGCGACGCGCGGCGCCTACGGCGCGGCCCGCGGTGTCGTCGTGCGACCGTTCGTGAAGCCGGCGCCCCAGCGCCGCATCGGCATCGTCTGGCGCAGGACGAGCGCGCGGCGCGAGGCCATCGAGGCGGTCGCGAAGGTCATCGCGGCGAACGCGCTCGGCTGAGGGCGGGTGTTGCGCGCGCGGGGACGGCACCCGACCGCGCGAGCGCGATCGCGACCAGCACCAGGGCGCCGCCGACCAGCTGGATCGGCGCGAGTGCCTCGCCGAGGAGCCACCACGCGTAGACGGCGCTCGCCACCGGCTGCACGTACAGTCCCGTCGCCCCGAAGGAAGTCGGCAGATGCGCGAGCGCAAACGCGATGAGCCCCTGCCCGAGGAACTGCGCGACGAGAGCGAGCCCGACCAGGGTGGCAAGACCGCGCGCCGTATCCGGCAGGAAAGTCTCGGTCAGCGCGATCGGCAACAGCGCGATCGCGGACACGAGCGTGCTCCAGAACATGAGGCTGCCGGTGCCGCGGTCGGCGCGCAGGCGCGCAACCGTCAGCAGGTACACGCCGTAGAAGAACGCGGTCGCGATGCCGAGCGCATCCCCCGCGAGCGAACCGTGCCCCCCGCCCTCGAACTTCGGCGCGATCACCAGCACGACGCCGGCGAGCGCGAGTGCGATGCCGGCGAGCGCACGGCGTGATACGCGCTCGCGGAACACGAGCCAGGCGAGCAGCACCATCACGAGGGGCGCGAGGTTGGCTTCGAGCGTCGCGGCCGCGACCGATGTCTTCAGCAGGGCGAGGTGCCAGAAATAGAGGTCGGCCGCGAACGCGATGCCGCACCAGAGTACCGTGCGGTCGAAGCCGCGACGGCGCGTGCGGCCGGATCGCCTGTCACTGCGGGCCTCGAGCCGCGCCCACACGGCGAGCAAGGGCAGCGCGAGCGCACCGCGCCAGAATGCGGAAGCCGTGGGCCCGGTCTCCGACAGGCGCACGAAGATCCCGGCCCAGGCAATGGCCAGCGCGCCCGCAAGGAGCGCGACGAGTGCAACGACGAAGACGCGCGAGCGCACTGTGGGGCCGCAAGCATAAGGCATAATGAATGCGTGAGCGACGCACCGCATCCCGCCGCGACGCACGTCACCCCCTACGACCGGCTCGATCTCGGCGATGCGGCCATCGTGCGCCTGCTCGCGAGCGGCGCGCAGCGCGCCGCGCTCGTCGATTACTTCGGCGCCGCGGCCTACGCAGAGCTCGCGGTACTCGCGCGCCGCGCCGCCGCGCGGCGCGATCGCGGCGGACCACGTGTTTACATCCTGCCGGGCATCATGGGCTCGCAGCTCGGCAAGCCGCGTGGCCACGGCCTGCCGCGCGACATCCTGTGGCTCGACCCGATCGACATCGCGATCGGTCGTCTGCGCGAGATCGCGCTGCGGCCCCACACGCCTGTGCGGGCCATGGGCGTGCTGCTCTACAACTTCCTCAGGCTGGAATTGCACCTCGTGATCGCGGGCTTCTCCCCGCGTCTCCACGATTACGACTGGCGGCGCAGCGTCGTCGATCTCGGGCGCGAGTTTGCGGCAACCGTCGCGCGTGATCCGGCGCCACGCGTGCGCGTCGTGGCGCACAGCATGGGCGGGCTCGTGGCGCGCGCCGCGCTCGCGCTGCCGGGGAGCGAACGCATCGAGCGCCTCGTGATGCTCGGCACGCCGAATTCCGGCTCGTTCGCGCCGGTGCAGGCACTGCGCGGCACCTATGCGGTGGTGCGCAAGCTCGCGATGCTCGACCAGTTCCACAGCGCCGAGACGCTCGCCAACGAGGTCTACTCGACATTCCCGGGCCTGTACGAGCTGTTGCCGGCCGAAGGCGCGACCGGCATCGACCTGTTCGATGCCGCCGTGTGGCCCGAAAAGGGTCCCCGTCCCGACCCCCTGCTCCTCGCCGGCGCGCGCAGTGCGCTGCGGGGTCTCGCAGGTGGCGATGGGCGCATGACGCTGATCGCGGGATACGCGCGGCCCACCGTGACCGCGATCGAGCGTGCCGGCGCCGATTTTGCCTACACCGTCACCCAGGACGGCGACGGCACCGTGCCGCTCGCGCTCGCGGAGCTGCCCGGCGTGCGCACGTACTACATCCGCGAAGGTCACAGCGAGCTGACGACGAACCGCATCGTCACTGTGGCGGTGGTCGACATCCTGCGTGCGGGCGTGACACGCCGCCTGCCGGACCGACGGCCCCTCGCGTCGCGTGCGGCCGCGCGGATTACCGACGCCGGTCTCAGGCGCACGCACCGCGGCAAGATCGACTGGCACGCGCTCAGCGCCGACGAACGCCGGATCTTCCTCGAGACGCTGAACGATCCCCCGAAACTCGCGCTGCGCGCACCGCCTGCACGCGCGGCCGCGCAGCCGACACGGCGTGCGCGGCGCGGTGGCACAGGCGAAGTGCTCGACATCGAGATCACCCGGGGTGACATCGCCGCGGCCTCGGCCGAGGCGCTCGCCGTCGGTGTGTACCACGGTGTCCCGCCCGCCGGCGCCGTCGCTGCGATCGATGCCCGGCTCGGTGGCGCCATCGCGGAATTCGACGAGCGGCGCATGCTGCCAGGCCGCGCCGGCCAGGTCACGGCGCTGCCCGCAGCCGGCCGCCTGCCGCACGCCGCGCACGTCGTGATCGTCGGCCTCGGGCGCTTTGCCGATCTCGATGCCGGCACGGTCGAGCTCGCTGCCGACAGCGTCGCGCGCTTCTGCGGGCGCGGCGGCATCCGATCGATCGCCACGGTGCCGTGGGGCGCAGGTTCGGGCATGCCGGCGACACTGTCGTTTGCAGCCCAGCTGCGCGGCTACCTCCGACAGCGCGGCGCGCCCGGCTCGCGCCTCGACCGTATCGTGTTCGTCGTGCGCGGTGCGGCGGAGCATCGTGCGATCGCGCGCCTCGCGGCCGCGCTCACGCGCGAAGTGGATTCCGACGACCTGCGGATCCGGGTGCACAAAGGCCCGGCCACGCGTGCGCGTCGGGAGATCGCGGCGAACGTCTCCACCGTACCGCGACTGGCACATCTTTTCGTCGAGCGGGTCGCATCCGATGCCGGTACCGAAACCTGGCGCGCGGCGGCGCTCACGCCGGGCGAGCAGGCCGCGGTGATCGCCGAGTCGCAGCGTTTCGCGCGGCGCGACCTCGATGCCCTGCTGCGGCAGCTCGACGACGAGCGCTTCACGGCCGCACGGGTCACGCGCCTCGGCGCAAGGCTCGCGAAACTCGTGCTGCATCCGAACGTGCTCGCCGCGCTCGCGGCGTCGAAGGCGAATCCGCTGAGCGTCGTCAACGACGTCGAGACGAGCCGCCTGCCATGGGAAATGCTGACGCTCGGGTCATGGTCGCCGGCGATCCGGGCGGGCCTCTCGCGACGCTTCGCGGCCGCGAACCTCGGCGTTGCGCGCTTCAGCGAGCGCCGCCGCGCGGATACCACGCTCACCGTGCTGCTCGTGGTGAACCCGACCGAGGACCTCCCGGGCGCGGCGCGCGAGGGCGCACGGGTACGCGACATCTTTCGCGGTCTCCTTGATGCACGTCTGACGCTCGTGGAGGGCGCCGCGGCGACGCGTGCCCGTGTGCTCGCCGAGTTCGAATCGGGCGATTACGACGTCGTGCACTATGCCGGGCACGCGGCGTTCGACCCCGGCACGCCGCAGTCGAGCGGCCTCATCGTCAGCGACGGCGTCGTGACCGGGGCCGATCTCGTGTCGCTCGCGCAGCTGCCGGCGCTCGTGTTCTTCAATGCCTGCGAATCGGGGCGCGCGCGCGGGGCCCGCCGGATGCCCGGTGCGCCCGGAGCGCCGGGCGTGCGCGCATCGCGCGTCGCGGGGCTCGCGGCGGGCACCAGTGTAGCCGAGGCCTGGCTGCGGGCCGGCATCGCGAATTTCGTCGGCACGTACTGGCCGGTCGGCGATGCGGCTGCGGCCACCTGCGCCGACACGTTCTACACGGCGCTCGTCGGCGGCGCCTCGATCGGCGGGGCACTGCTCGCCGCGCGGCATGCAGTGCAGGCGCTGCGATCACCCGACTGGGCGGATTATCTCCACTATGGCGATCCGCAATTCGCGCTGAAGCCCGGCGCCAAGGCGCCGCCCGTCACGCGGCGACCGCGGCGGCGATCTTCTTCAGCGCCGTAGCATCCGGCAGCCGCCCGCGGCCGGCTGCGAGGTTGTCGAGCTGGTTGCGTACCTTGCCGGTCGCCGGGATCACGCAGGTGACGGCCGGGTGCGCGATCACGAACTTCAGCAGCACCTGTGCCCAGCTCGTCGCGTCGAATTCCGCGGCCCACGGCGGCAGCGGCACGCCCTTGAGCCGCGCGAACAGCCTGCCGTCTTCGAAAGCGCGATTGACGATCACGGCAACGCCACGCTCCGCCGCGAGCGGCAGCAGGCGCCGCTCGGCGTCGCGCGTCGCCGCCGAATAGTTGAACTGCACGAAATCGGGCCGGTGCCGTTCGATCACCCGCTCGAGATCGGCGTGGGCAGAGGCCGTGTAGTGCGTGACGCCGACATGGCGCACCTTGCCCTCGGCTTGCCACGCGCGCAGCGTCGCGAGGTGCGCATCGACGTCGCGCAAATTGTGCACCTGGATGAGATCGAGCGGTGCGTGACGCAGCAGGCGCGCGGATTCCCGCATCTGGGCGATACCCGCCGCTGCGCCGTCGGCCCACACTTTCGTGGCCATGAAGCAGCGCTGCTGCTGCACGGGCGACAGCAGGTCCCCGAGCACGCGCTCGGCGGTCGAGTACATCGGCGAGGTGTCGATCAGCCGCCCGCCGCCGTCGAAGAATGCGTCGATCACCTCACGCAGCGGCGCGCGCGCGTCCGCCTCGGTGCCGACTTCGAACGGCCCGGACGTCCCGAGCCCGATCACGGGAAGCGCCTCGCCGCTCGACGGGATCCGGCGCGCAATCAGCGCGCCGCTGTCATTCTCGGGCGCAGCGGCGCCAATCGCCCCGGAAGCGCCGGCCGCGCCCGTCGCTCCGAAGGCGGCTGCGGTCGCGACACCGGCGGCCTGGCCCAACAGTTCCCTGCGATTCATGTGTCGTTGCCGTGGGGTTCGAATGACGAGCTACCCATTGCGACTTTGCGTGCCGTGCATGTCAACAGGCGGACGAAAATGCGCCGGGTGTCCGGGTGTTGACGTGCACGGACAACGGGGGCTCGAACCAGGGTGCACGGGACATCACGCCACGTCGCAGGGCGTTGCGCGGCGCCCTCACAGGAGCGCCGCGTCGACCTCCGCCACCGCCGCGCCACCGCCCTGCACAATGCGCGCGAGCGCCTCCGCATTCGGCAACAGGTGCTCGGCGTAGAAGCGGGCGGTCGCGAGTTTGCCGCGGTAGAAATCCGCGTCGCCGCCGCCGGATGCCAGGCGCTGCGCCGCGAGCGCGGCTGCCTTCGCGTGCAACCAGCCACCGAGCACGGTACCGGTCAGCTTGAGGTACGGGACCGCGACAGCGAGCGCGCGATCCTGCGCGCTGCCGAGCAGCCCGAGCAGCGACTTCGTCGCCTGCGCGAGCTCTGCGACCCCTTCGAGCGCACCGTGTTTGGCGGCGTGGACCGACGAATCGTCCGACGTGATCGCCTCGAGATCGTGCGCCACGTCCGCGAGCAGCGCCGCCATCGCCGCGCCGCGGTCGCGCCCGAGCTTGCGGCCGAGGAGGTCATTCGCCTGGATGCCGGTCGTGCCTTCGTAGATCGTCGTGATGCGCACGTCGCGGTAGGCCTGCGCGGCTCCTGTCTCCTCGATGTAGCCCATGCCCCCGTGCACCTGCACGCCGAGCGAGGCCGATTCGATTCCCAGCTCGGTGCTCCAGGCCTTGACGACCGGGATGAGCAGGTCGCCGCGCGCCTGGGCGGCCGCGCGCTTCGATTCGTCGGCATGGGCATGCGCGATGTCGAGCTGCGCGGCGGCGTAGATCGCGAGCGCGCGCGCCGCTTCGGTGTTCGCGCGGATCGTCAGCAGCATCCGCTTGATGTCGGGGTAATGAATGATCGGCGCCGGGCCATGCGGCGCCGCGACCGGCGGGCGCCCCTGCACGCGCGTGCGCGCCCATTCGGCCGCTGTCTGGTACGCGCGCCCCGCGACCGCATAGCCCTCGAGCCCGACCGACAGCCGCGCCGCGTTCATCATGATGAACATGTACTCGAGGCCGCGGTTCTCCTCGCCGACGAGGTAGCCGACCGCGCCGTCCTTCGCCCCGAACTGCATCACGCAGGTCGGGCTCGCGTGGATGCCGAGCTTGTGTTCGATCGACTGGCACTGCACGTCGTTGCGCGCGCCGAGCGAGCCGTCCGCGTTCACCAGCACCTTCGGCACGATGAAGAGCGAAATGCCCTTCGTGCCGGGCGGCGCACCGTCGATGCGCGCGAGCACCATGTGCACGATGTTCGACGTGAAATCGTGCTCACCCCAGGTGATGAAGATCTTCTGGCCGAAGAGCCGGTAGTGATCGCCCGCGGGCGCGGCGCGCGTGCGGATCTGGCCGAGATCGGAGCCGGCCTGCGGTTCCGTGAGCACCATCGTGCCCGTCCATTCTCCGCGGATCATCCTGGGCAGGAACTGCCGCTTCTGCGCGTCGCTGCCGCAGAGCTCGAGCGCCTCGATCGCACCTTGCGTCAGCATCGGGCAGAGCTTGAAGGCGAGGTTCGACCCGGCCCACAGCTCCTGCACGGCGGTCGCGAGCATGCGCGGCATCCCCTGTCCGCCGAACTCGGGATTGCCCGTCAGCTGGTTCCAGCCGGCCTCGACAAAGGCCTGGTAGGCCGCCTTGAAGCCGGGCGTCGTGACGACGCCGTCGGGGGTCCAGCGCGCACCCTGCACATCGCCGGTCCGGTAGAGCGGCGCAAGAACATCTTCGGCGAACTTGCCGCCTTCTCCGAGGATCGAGTCGGCAACGTCGGCGGAATAATCAACGTACTGCGGGCATCCATCCAGCGCGTGCTCGCCGATCAGGCCGTTCAGCACGAAAACCAGGTCGTTGAGCGGCGCTCGATACATGCGTGTCCTCCGTGCCGCTAGTCTAAGGCGCCGCGAGCGCGGGGATCACGTTGGCCGCGAGGAATTCGACGCAGACCTGCACGCGCCGGTCATTGGCCAAGGTGGCCGGGTAGACCGCACATACCGGCGAGGTCGCCGGCAGCGACCAGTTGGGCAGCACACGCACGAGTTTCCCGGTGGCGAGCCCCTGGCGACACAGGAACTCCGGCAAGAGCCCGATGCCGAGCCCCGCCGCGGTCGAGGCGTGAACCACCGCCGGGTCACTCACCGCGAGCTTCGGATGCACGGCGATCTCCTCGCGCTGCGCGGCGCCGCGATGCAGCTGCACCCGGTACTCCGGCCCCGTGGCGGCCGGCGTCAGCAGCGCGTGACCGCGCAGCTCCACCGGTTTCGCAGGTGTGCCGTGCTCCTTCAGGTAGGCGGGTGTGGCGCACAGCACCGCGGGCGGCGCACCGAGTTCGCGGCACACGTAACGCGGATCGTCGATCGCGCCGATGTGCACGGCCACGTCCCACTGAGCACCGTCCTCGAAATCGGCGCCCTGGAGGACCACATCGAGCGGCACGTCGGGGAAGCGTTCGAGGAAACGCGGCACGAGCGGCGCGAGCAGCACGCGTCCGTAGGTCGGATCGGCGCGTACCCGCAATGGCCCGCCGTGCGTCGAGATCGCCTCG
>WBZY01001758.1_pt1 | contig 10273 bp, 12 predicted proteins | sample 5204191 | NCBI WGS metagenome assembly WBZY01 (sample SAMN12344363, study PRJNA552823) | activated sludge metagenome | biome: Activated sludge suspended growth; feature: Anammox Sidestream; material: Wastewater; isolation source: activated sludge from anammox sidestream of wastewater treatment... | reverse complement strand
ACGACGCCGGAGCCCGGGAGCGTGCGCAGGTGAACGTGTTGGCAGTGCATGTACTGCCGGTGTCCCTGCGCGCCGCGGGCTTGCGCGACGACACCCGGCTTGGCAAGCGCCTGAAGCCCTATGCACTGGAAACGATTCGTGCACCGACCCTCGCGATCAGTGCGCGCGACGATGGCTTCGGCACCTATGCAAATGCCCGGTACGCAGCCAGCCGCATCCAGCATGCCCGCTTCATCGGCTATGAACGCGGCGGGCATCTCCTCGTGGGACACGACAACGAGGTGATCACCGGAATCGTCAACCTGGTCCAGCGAGCCATGGCGAGATGACCACCATCGATGCGCCCTTCGCCCGCCAGTTCCTGCAGCGCCTTCCACATTGCATGGTCGTGAGGCCGTGCTGCATTTCCATCGCGACATCATGTTTCCGGCCCTGCCCGACGTTCGTGTCGAACTGCTCGACGAGCCCTACCTGTCACTCGATGGCGCGGGCGTCGCGGCGCGCCTGCGCATCCGGGGCACAATGACCGGGTCACTGACGCCGCCGGGATTCGCTCCCACGGGCGGTGTGTTGACGTTCGAGACCGCAGAGTTCTCACGCTTCAGGAACGGTTTGCTCGCGCATCATACGGTGGAGCTGGACATGCTGGATCTGGCGAGACAGATCGGTGCTGTGCCGCAAGCGGGAACGCTTGCCGCGAACGTGGGCGTGTGGATGCAACATGTCTTCGCCTTCCGGGCGCGCGCGCGGCGCAGTGCGCGCAACGCTCCGTCATGAAGACCCTCGCAGTCATCGGGATCCTGCTCGCCGTAGTGGTCATCGCTGCGAGCTGGGGCTACCGGAGTCAAAGGCGCGAGTTGCGGGATCTCGAAGCCCGCCTTCTGAGGAGGCCGATTCCCGATTTCCCTGTGGAGACCCGCAGCGACGACGCGACATTGCCCGCGCCCGTGGCTCGATATCTTCAGCGCGCGCTCGGCGAAAGCGGCGGGTATCCAGAGGCAGTGCACATCCACCAGTCGGGCGAATTGCGCACCGACGAGATGTCGGAGCGATGGATGCCGTTCACTGCAACGCACATGGCTACGCCTCGCGGGTGCGGATTCATCTGGAATGCGCGTATCCGGCTGGCGCCCCTCATGCACCTGCGCGTACTGGATTCATTTGTTGATGGGACGGGGTCTGGTGAAGTGATTCTCGAATCTCTGATCCCGGTTGCCAAGGATGCCGGAACGCCTCAGATCAACTCCGGGGCACTGCACCGATTCCTCGCCGAAGCGGTGTGGTACCCGTGGGCGCTCGTACCGAGCCAGGCTCTGCGTTGGACCGCCATCGATGATCGACGCGCCCTGGCTACGCTGACGTGCGGCAGGACGACTGTTTCGCTCGAATTCCGCTTTCAGGAAGACGGCACCGTGGCCGGCATTTACACGCCTGCACGCTGGGGCAGGTTCTCCGGCCGCTACGCGCAGGTGCCCTGGGAAGGGCACTTTTCGGACTACACACGCCTCAACGGCGTGCTCGTCCCGGCGATGGGTGAAGTTGGCTGGTACCGCGGCGGACAGCTGCGAATCGTGTGGCGAGGAAAGGTAGTCAATTACCAATTACCTGTTTCCTGATCGCGTCAATCACCGTCCAGTGTCACTGCGCGGCGCACTTCGCCGCTTGCCGCATTGCGACAGACACCCACCTGCCGCGTGGCAAACAGGCGCAGGCAGGAGGCAAATCCCGCGTCGTCCGCGCAGGTCAGATCATTCGCACGTCCGGGGGATCGCTCGCATCCCGGCGGCAGTATCGGCCTGATTGGCGCAGTGTCGACCGGGCGTGTGTCGACCGGGAGCGTCCTTGTTCGAGGTGGCTTTGCCGACTGGATGGCCTCACCTGCTGCTCTCAGGGCATTTCCTTGCAGAATGGGGGCTGAGTACTCCTTCATTGGATTGCCAGCCAGCCAGCACTTTTTCATTTTTCCGGCATCCACCAGCTTCCTGCACTGCTGGAAGCCGCCTTCCCACTTGCAGCTGTACTCATCCTTGCGGCCCAGAAACGTGCGGCAATCGTAGGTTGCCAAGAGTTGCTCGGGCGTGGTGTCGGGGTCGCGGCGGATGGATTCGATCACCAGCGTGTCGAACTTGCTGATGAAGCCCGGGTCTTTCGAGGCCATCCAGTCCTGGTATTCCGCATGACGACGATCCGTCGGCAGCGACTGTTCCTCCTCGTCGGATATCGTTTCAAGGCACGCGTCCAGGTATTGCGAGGCAATATGGTTCGCTGCGACCTTGCACAAACCATCATGGCATTGCGCATGGTAGCCAGCGACGAGTGATGCCTGCCGCTGCGGGCACCATTGCTTCATCTCGACGAGGTCCTGCTGTCGCTCGCTCGGGGTACGGCGTTGCTCGCACTTCAGTGGCGAGCCAGGCCACGCCCAGCAATAGAGCCCATCGTTGCACTGAGCGAAGACGTCATCAGGTTTCCCGGTCTTGCTTGCCGCCCACCAGGTGCTGCCGTGGTCCTTGCAGATTGCAGTTGCAGCCGTCTTGTAGGAGGGCGGAGTGCCTTCGCAGCCGCCCCAGAGCTTGCTGATGGCGCAGCCTGCGCTGCCGATGGACTTGGCGATGTCTTCGCCCAATGCCACTGCTGCCTTGGCGGCGTCTTCGCCCAGATCAACTGCGCCCTGGCCCAGCTTGAGCCCACCGCTGGCGACGCTGGAGAGGGCTTTGCCAATCTCGCCGACGGTCGAGGCGCATTGCTGCGCATCCCTGGTGAGCTTGGCAAGCTTCTCCACGCCCAATCCGCTGGTAGCGGCTGCGCAGGCACAGGGCAACATGCTCAATAATGGCACCTGCTCGACGAGCTGTGCATTGACTTGGTCGGTCGCAGAACCTTCGAATACCTGGCAGTCCATGTTCAGGCTGCTGCAGATCGGCTTCAGGACCGGGGCAAGTTGCTTCAGCGTCGCGTGACCAGGGTCGAAGTTGGCCTTGCATTGGGCGTAGCCGTTGAAACCAAGTCCAACCTGGTTCAACGCGCCTGATTGGTTGGCGGCGTCCAGCGATCCGGCCATGGCCACGTACGGCACCGTATGCGGCGGTACCAGGTCTGCCAGGCACGCGGGATGGTTCGCGGCAAACATGGCAGCCTTTTTTACATCGTCGGGATCGGCGGTGTTCATTGCCGCTTTCAGGCAATCATCCAGCCCAGCGGCAGCCTCGGTCCAGGGCAGCAAACCCAGGCAGGCAATCAGAATGACGAGGACAGGACTCCGATGGCGTGAAGACATGGTGCTCTCGTGTTCTGCTACGGGGTCTGCCCGGTCGGATGCGACATCTTCGGGCGGATAATAATGGTTCAAATCACCCCTGCCACGGGTCTTCTTCGCCAAACGGGTCTCACTATGGCAATCAAACCTGTCGCCCCCTGTGCACCGAGCAGCAGGTTGTTTGCCGCCTGTAAGCCAGGATGCGCTGGACCAATGAGGAAGGTGTCGTGCCATTGAACGTCAATCTCACCCCAGAACTCGAAAGCATGGTCCGCGACAAGGTCGCATCGGGCCACTATGGCTCTGCAAGCGAGGTCGTGCGCGAAGCGCTGCGACTCATGGAAGAACGTGATCAGCTGCGCGCCGCGAAGCTCGGCCAACTGCGCCGCGACATCCAGGCTGGCGTTGAGAGTGGTTCGGCCGGCGAGCTGGACCATCGCGCCCAGCTTCGGACGTCTGCCCGATGGAGAGCGGCTGGAACGCATCCAGCGTTCGCCGAATTACGTGGACGGCGAGTTCCGCAACCTGGACTCCACCGAGCTGTTCACGAAGCCGGGTGCGCGCTGGACCCCCAGCGCGATCTGGTGGTCTGGCTGGGGCACTCGTCGTACTACATGCAACTCGGTGGCAAGCGCATCTTGATCGACCCGGTGTTCAGCGCCTATGCCTCGCCGCTGCCTTTCATCAACCGCGCCTTCTCCGGCCCGTACCCTTACGCGGCAGCGGACATGCCGCCCATTGACATGCTGCTGCTGACCCACGACCACTGGGATCATGTCGACTACCCGACGTTGTCCGCACTCAAGCACAAGATCGCAGCGGCAGCCGCACTTTGTGGGCGGGCTTCATGCTGGAGGCACCGGATCGGCGCGTGTACATCAGCGGCGATAGCGGCTATGGACGCCATTTCGCCGATATCGGCCAGCGCTTCGGTCCGGTCGATCTGGCCATCGTTGAGAACGGACAGTACGACCCAAGTTGGGCCGCCACCCACATCCTGCCAGAACAGGTCACGCAGGCAGCGCAGGCAAGTCCTACACGCTGCTGATTCCCCGCATCGGCGAAGTTGCCGGTATCGGGAACACCACCCCGACATTCCCTCGCTGGTGGCAAGACGTCTCACCTTGACCCCGGTTGGTCGGGCCAGAAGGATTGAATTTGTCCCGACAGCAGGACGAAGAGACGGTCCTCCGGAGCGGGCATATACTCCCCAGCGAGGTGACACATGCGCAAGATCGAAGAAATTGAGGAGCAGATCCAGAAGCTTTCCAGAGAGGAGTTTTCTGAACTCCGCGAATGGTTCCTGGAGCAGGACTGGAAGGCTTGGGATGCTCAGATAGAAGCCGATGGAAGGGCCGGAAGACTTGATCGCCTCGTTTCCGAGGCGAAGGCGGAATACGCAGCCGGACGGACACGGAAGTTTTGAATCACCACGCTTCCAGCAAATTCTGGGCGCGGTACGACGCCCTACCTCGCGAGGTTCGAGAGGTTGCAGACAAGAACTATGAGTTGCTTCGTACAGACCCTCGCCACCCGTCTCTCCACTTCAAACGCATCGGCAATCTCTGGTCTGTTCGCGCCGGCATTCATCACCGTGCGCTCGGCGTCGAAGTGCCTGATGGAATCCTCTGGGTCTGGATCGGCACTCACAGCGAGTACGACAAGATCAGAGGTGCCGGGTGAACTGAGCGCGATGTCGAGCCGGCCGTCATCAGTGCGCGAGGCGCCGTCACGCCCGCCGGTGGTGTGCGCGCGGGCGGTGTAGAGGACTTTGCCGAGGGAGGCGGGCATGGGCTTTCCTTCTCAGGTTGCGGGTGATGGCATCGTCCACGTAGTACCGAGCGCCGCTGCGCCCAGGTTCTCCTCGACGCGTTCCAGCCGGCGCGTACCCGGGAACGGCACGATGAACGGCTTACGGGCCAGCTACAATGATTGAAACATGACCAGCGCATCCACGTAACCGTGCGTGGGATGCTGGAACGCAAGCGGCAGGCGCCCGACGATGTCAAAGCCCAACGACAGCCAAAGCCGAATTGCCCGTTCGTTGGTGGCGACCACGAAGTTGAATTGCATGGCACTGTAGCCGCGCTTCCTGGCGTGGTCGAGCGAATGAAGGCACATCTGGCGCGCTATTCCTCGACCTGTTGCTTGTGCGCTGGTCATATAGCCGCAGTTGCAGACATGCCTGCCGCCACCCGCCTGATTGGCGCGCAGAAAGTACGTGCCAAGGATCAATCCTTCTTCCTCGGCGACGAAAGTCTCCTTGTCTGGTCCCAGCCAGTAGGCACGAGCTGAACCCTCGCTCATGCCGGCGTCCAAAGTGTAGGTTTCGCCAGCTCGAATGGTTGGCTCGATGATTGTCCAGATGGAAGGCCAATCCTCCGGTCGCGCTGGGCGTATCAGCATGTGCCACTCGCGGGATCAGCTTCAATCATCATGATGTGCACTCCCCTGTCGTCTTCACCTGCTTCGTGCCGTGGTAGTCCGCGTCCGACACGTGCTCCATCCAGTCCACGGCCTTGCCGTCCTTCATTTCGCAGATGGCGATGTGGGTCATCGCGCAGTCCGGCGATGCCCCATGCCAATGCTTCTCGCCGGGTTCGATCCACACGATGTCGCCGGGGCGGATCTCCTGCACTGCGCCGCCCCAGCGGCCGACCCGGCCGAAGCCGGCGGTCACCAGCAGGGTCTGGCCCAGCGGATGCGTGTGCCAGGCGGTGCGCGCGCCCGCCTCGAAGGTCACGGTGGCGGCGCTCAGGTTGCCGCTGCCGCAGAACGGGCAGTCAATGCGCACGCTGCCGGTGAAATGCTCGGCCGGACCCTTGGCAGAGGGAGTGGAACCCGGATGGCTGATTTTCATGACTGCACCTGCGGCAACACGTTCGCGAGCGCCTCGCGTGCACGCCGGCCGTTGTCGGCGCCGGGCAGCGCCGAGAGGAAGCCGACGGTGGCCAGCTCGCGGCTTTGCCAGTCGAGGTTGTCGCGCTCGAAGATGTCGCCGAACAGGTGGGTCTGCAGGTATTCGGCGATGGCCGGCGCGAACTCGAACACCGGTCCCTGCACCGGCTGGCCGACGAGTTTCGTCTGGTTGGCCGTGCCGGCGGCGCGCAGCGCATCACCCTGCGGGATGGCGCGGCCGGGTTCGCGGCCCGGTGCATCGTGGAGGCCGCGCTGCCTGCGCGCGTCCACGACCCTCATCAGTTCGGTGAGCGCATTGAGGCTGCGCGGAAAGCCGGCGTAGGCGTAGAGCTGTACCAGCACTTCGCGCGCATCGCTGATGCTCAAACCCGCATCGAGGCCCTGGTTCAGCGCGGCGTCGAGTCTCGCGATGTCGCCCGCCGCCGCGAAGGCCGCGATGGGCAGGATCGCCTGCTGCTGCGCGCTGAGGGTGTCGGCTGCGATGCGTGTGACGGGTGCCGTCATGGGTGTCGACTCCTGTGCGGGGGCTATTTGCGCTGTGGCATTGCCGGGCAAGAGCGCGGCGCCAAGAAGCAGCACGAACGCCAGCGCGCCCGCGCGCGGCTCAACGGGGATCATGTTGTCCATCGCTCGCCCCTTCCTGCCAGTCCACGGCCTCTCCCGATGCCGGAGAAGGTAGCACCCCCTGGCGCCCGGATTGAGCGGGGCAATGCACACAGAGTCATGAACGGAGCTCATGAGTGCATCCGAAATCCGGTACTGAGTAGCGGAGATCCTCCCGTGTAGCATCCCGGCACGACATGGAGGCAGGATGAACTTCGATTCGCTGGCACAATACACTTCTGATCATGAGGTGGGTGCATCAATGCGCGAGAATGCCAACGATCTGATTGCCCTCGTGGCCGTTGCACGCGAGCGCAGCTTCACCCGTGCCGCGGCCCAGCTCGGTGTTTCGCAGTCCGCGTTGAGCCACACCATCCGCGCACTCGAGAGCCGCCTCGGGGTGCGTTTGCTCACGCGCACCACGCGCAGCGTCGCCCCCACGGAAACGGGCGAGCAGCTGCTGGCCAGCATCGGCCCCCGGCTGGAAGAGATCGAGCACGCTCTCGCCGAGGTCGTCGAGCGGCGCGACAAGCCAGCCGGCACGATCCGCATCACGGCCGCCGAGCACCCCGTGCAGACGGTGCTCTGGCCACGCCTGCTCGGTTTCCTGCCGAAGTATCCCGATATCAAGGTCGAAGTGTCCGTCGACTACGGGCTCACCGACATCGTGGCCCAACGCTTCGATGCGGGCGTGCGCCTCGGTGAGCAGGTTGCCAGGGGAATGATCGCCGTGCGGATCGGCCCGCCGATGCGTTTCGTGGTGGTGGGTGCGCCCGCGTATTTCACCCGGCGCTCTCCGCCGAAGCAACCGCAGGACCTGGTCGGCCACGACTGCATCAATCTTCGGCTGCCGACCTATGGCGGTCTGTTCGCCTGGGAATTCGAGAAGGGCCGCCGCGAAGTCAATGTGCGGGTCGAGGGCCAGCTCATCGTGAACACCCTGCGCCAGCGGCTCGATGCGGCGCTCGCCGGCGCGGGCCTTGCCTACGTGCCAGAAGACTCGGTGCAGGAGCCAGTCGCCAAGGGTCGCCTGGTGAAAGTGCTCGAAGACTGGTGCCCGCCGGTGGCGGGCTACCACCTCTACTACCCCAGCCGCCGACAGACCTCGCCGGCATTCTCGCTACTGGTCGAAGCGCTGCGGTACCGCCAGCCGAACCGCCGCCGCCCGTAAGGCAATGGCCGGGAAGGGTCCGACCCCTGACTGGAGAAGGACCTGATGCGATGCGGGCGAAGTCGCGGTGCCGATACCATGATTGATACCAGCCCCACACCCTGAGCCACCGAAATCCTTGGATTCAGGTGATTTCCGGGAATTTCCTGGACGACTTGAGACAGCGTGGAACAGGTAACTGGCGGAGAGAGAGGGATTCGAACCCTCGAAGGGCTTTTGGCCCTTACACCCTTAGCAGGGGTGCGCCTTCGACCACTCGGCCATCTCTCCGGTGCGCAGGGAGGGGCGCATCATACTGGCCGGGGTCGGGACAGGCAAAATCTCAGCCGACGGCGTACTCGGCGTCGTTGCCGGCGGCGTCACCTTTTTCTTCGCGCTGGATGCGCTCGTAGATTTCTTCGCGGTGCACCGACACGTCCTTGGGCGCGCTCACGCCGACGCGGACCTGGTTGCCCTTGACACCGAGCACCGTGACCGTGACTTCGTCACCGATCATCACGGCTTCGCCGACGCGTCTCGTCAGAATCAGCATTGCGGGAGTCCTCCATGGAAAAGCGTCAGTTCGCTGCAATGTATCCGCAACGTTCTCCAGCGAATATCAGAAAAACCCTTAATGTGCGGACAGTGCGAACGCCTCGTGGATTTCCCGCACCGCCTGCTCGAGTTGCGATTCCGCAAGCAGCACGGAGATGCGGATCTCGGACGTCGACACGAGCCGCACGCCGATGCCTGCTTTCGCCAGAGTCGAGAAGAGTTTCGCGGCGACGCCTGCGTGGGAACGCATGCCCACGCCTACGATGGACATCTTGGCGACCCGATCGGTTCCCTCGACACGCGCAGCGGGCCAGTCAGCGGCGCCGCTGCGGGTGAGTTCGACTGCGCGGTCATAATCACTGCGATGGACTGTGAACGCGAAATCGGCCGTGCCATCCTCGTTCGAGGCAAGCACGATCATGTCGATCTCGATGCCGGCGTCAGCGACGGGCGCGAGCAGGCGGTGGGGCGTTTCGGGCGTATTCGGCACGCCGCTCACCACGATCTGCGCCTCATCGCGATTGAACGCGATGCCTGAAACTACGGGTGCTTCCACACGCGGGTCCTCCCGGTCGATCAAGGTTCCTGGGCCATCACCGTGGCTCGCGGCGACGCGCAACGTGACGCCGTACTTCGCGGCGAACTCCACCGCCCGCAGGTGCAACACCCGCGAGCCCTGCCCCGCAAGTTCGAGCATCTCGTCGAACGACAATCGTTCGAGCCGGCGTGCCTCCGGCACCATGCGCGGATCAGTGGTGTACACGCCGTCGACGTCGGTGAGAATCTGGCATTCGTCCGCCTTCAGCGCGACCGCGAGTGCGACGGCCGTCGTGTCGGAGCCGCCACGACCGATCGTGGTGATCGCGCCCGTCGCGTCAACGCCCTGAAAACCCGCGACCACCGGCACGACGCCCGCGTCGAGTGCCATCAGGAGCGCAACTGTTTCGACTTCCTCGATGCGGGCACGACCGTGCGCGCTCGTCGTGCAGACCCGCACCTGGGCACCCGTGAATGAGCGCGCCGCCACGCCGCGCGCCCGCAGGGCCATCGCGAGCAGCGCGATCGAAACCTGCTCGCCCGTTGCGAGCAGGGCATCCATTTCCCGCGGATCAGGCGTCGCGCACAGCGCGCGCGCCATGTCGACGAGGCGGTCGGTGGCATCGCCCATCGCCGAGACCGCCACGACGACCCGGTCTCCGCGCTCACGCACGGCGGCGACGCGCGCGGCGACCTTGTGGATCAGCTCGAGCGAGCCGACCGAGGTGCCGCCGTACTTCTGGACGATCAGCGCCACGGGCTGGCGCCGTTATGCGCCGAGCTTCGCCCGGACGAAATCGGCGACGCCGCGCAGTGCTTCCGGCAGCGCCGCGGGATTCGAGCCCCCCGCCTGCGCGAAGTCGGGGCGTCCGCCGCCTTTCCCGCCGACTTTCGCTGCCACCGCGCCGACGAGTTCGCCCGCCTTCACAAGCCTGGTCTGATCCGCAGTGACGCCTGCGACGAGCACCACCCTGGCGGGGCTTTCCACCGAGGCGAGCACGATGATTGCGGACTTCAGGCGATCCTTCAGCTGGTCGACCGCGCTGCGCAGCGCGCCGGCATCGGCACCATCGATCTGTGTGGCGACGACCTTCACACCACCCACATCGACCGCGCCGGCGGCGAGGTCGGTGCCCTGCCCCGAGGCGAGCCTGTCCTTGAGCCCGCGCACTTCCTTTTCCAGCTCGCGCACGCGATCGAGGGTGGCGCGCAGCTTCTCACCGACGTCGTCGCGGGTGCCCCGCACGAGCCCC
>WBZY01000536.1_pt1 | contig 10273 bp, 9 predicted proteins | sample 5204191 | NCBI WGS metagenome assembly WBZY01 (sample SAMN12344363, study PRJNA552823) | activated sludge metagenome | biome: Activated sludge suspended growth; feature: Anammox Sidestream; material: Wastewater; isolation source: activated sludge from anammox sidestream of wastewater treatment... | reverse complement strand
CGAGGCTATTGCCCGGCTGGGGAAGCACCCTCCCGTGGTTGTGATGACGGGCGAAGCCGATTTCGAGGAGGGCGCGAACGCGGGGCGCGTGGCCGGGGTCCTGCGCAAGCCGTTTGACCTCGATGAGCTCGAGCGGGTAATCGAGCGCTACCGCGCCTCTGCCTGAGGAGCGCCCTCGTCCTTCCCGGGGTCCCACTCGGTCCCTGCGGGGAGCTGCGTATCCTCGCTTCGCCAGAGATACCAGCAGGCAACCGTGGCCCATGGGCGCCATGGTTCGCCAAGGCTCCTGACTTCAGCAGGCTTAGGCATCGCTTCGAGCGCGTAGTTGCGCATGATTGCCCTGTTGATCCCGATGTCGTTGACGGGGAGCACGTCGGGCCGCCCGAGATGGAAGATCAGGTACATCTCGGCCGTCCAGCGGCCAATGCCCCGGACGCCGGCAAGGTGGGCGATGATATCTTCGTCGTCCCATGCGTGGAAGTGCTCGACGCTGAGTTCTCCCGAGGCGAAGTGAGCGGCCAGATCCCGGAGCGACGCCACCTTCTGGCGCGAAAGCCCGGCGGCGCGCATCGCTTCGTCATCGAGCGCGAGCACGGCCTCGGGCGGTGGGAACTCGTCCGCGAGCGGGTCCCACGCGGGGCTGGTGCGGCGCACGGCCGGGTCGAAGGCGTCGCCCCGCCCGAAGAGGTGGAGAAAGCGGCGGTAGATGGTGCCCGCGGCGCGGCCGCTGAGCTGCTGGTAGACAATGGCGCGGCTGAGCGACCGGAAAGGGTCCTCGCCATCGGGACGGAGAGCGAAGGGGCCAACCCGGGCGATGATGCGGGCCATGGTGGCATCGGCCGAGCGGAGGTGCTGGATGGCGGCCTCTGAGTCGATTTCGGGACGCATGACCACGTCAAGGTAGAGCGTCCGCGACGTGGCGGCCACTGCCGGCAGGCCACTGCACATCACGCCGGGGGATTCCTCCCATTCAGACCACTCGGAATCGTCCGAATGATCTGCGTAGTGGGGTGGAATCGAGCACTGAAATTCGGAGCGGTCATGCCGTTGCGAGGGCAATGGCTGCGGCCCGCATTTGGGGCGGGGCCGGTTGACCCGTTCCCCGCGGATATCGCTCTGCGTTTCGGGCTCGTCGTCTTCTTTGCTCTCTACATGCTCTCGGGTGCGAGTCGCAGCGAGCAGCTTTCGTTGTTAGTGGGGGGCGTGATTCTCGCGCATGCGCTGGCCGCCACCCTGGCGTTTCGCCGGGCCCGGCGGAACGAAGACCGGCTGCTGACGACGTGGGCGGCGCTGATCTGCACCGACATCGCGGTGATCAGCCTGGCTGCGCTGGCGGATCGGAACCACGAATCGCCAATCCACCTGCTCGTCTTCGCCTCCATTTTCACTGCTTCGGCAATGTTCGAAATGCCGTTCGTGCTTGCCCTCGCGGTCCTCGCCTCGGCCGGGGTGATGGGAGTGGACGTGGCAAAGGGCGAACACGCGACCATAGGGTTTCACGCGCTGTTCACGGCCGCGCTGGTGCTCTTCGTGGCAGGTTTTGCGGGAAACCGTTCACGCTCCGAGGCCGCTCTGCGGAGGCAACTGACAGAGTCGGAGGCGCGGGAGCGTGAGCAGGCAGCGGCTCTGCGGCGGGCGCTCGAAGCGGCACGGGTGAGCGAATCGCGTTTCGAGGCAATCTCCGAACATGCGCCGGCCATCCTGGTGCTGTACGACAGGAGAGGCCGGCCAACACACGCCAGCCGGAGCCTCACAGGGCTGCTGGGCCTCGACTCCCTGGCCCTCACCCGCGAGCTGGCCAATTCCGCGCGCCTTTCCCGGAACGACCGGAAGCGGGTCCGGGCCGCCATTGACAGTGCGCTCCACGGCGTCTCGGCTAACCTGGAGTTGTCCGTGCGCGACAGAGCGGGCGAGATGAGGCGGCTGTCGAGCACCTTCTTCCCGATCGACGGCGGAGGCGGGGCGATCGCCCTGGACGTCACCGGCGAGCGCTCGCTGGCGGCCCAGGTGGCCCGGGCACAGCAGATGGAGACCGTCGGGACTCTCGCGGGCGGCATCGCCCACGACTTCAACAACCTGCTGACTGCCATCCTCGGCAACCTGTTCTTGATCGAGCAGGAGGTGGCCGCCGGCAGCTCCGTTGCGCAGCTGGCCGGCGACATTCGCGTAGCAGGCGAGCGCGGCGCGGACCTGGTGAGCCAGCTCCTCGACTACAGCCGGCCGAACATGGATTCCCCGGAGCCGATCGCGCTTGAGCGGCTCGTGGAAGAGACGGCGCGGCTTGGGCAGCGCGGTATCACTCCGTCGATCACCCTGGTGGTTGAGAAAGGCGCACCGGGGGCACGGGTCGCGGGGAACTTCGGCGCGCTGCAACAGGTGATTCTCAACCTGATCATCAACGCACGCGATGCGATGCCGGCCGGCGGGAAGCTGACGATCTCAACAGCCGCGGTGGTGGTCGACGAGAAGAGCGCGCGCAAAGAGCTCGATGCAAGGCCGGGCGCCTACCAGGTTGTTACGGTCTCCGATACCGGGATAGGGATGGCGCCAGAGACCGTGGCGCGGATATTCGACCCCTTCTTCACGACGAAGGAGGTGGGCAAGGGGACTGGCCTGGGGCTGGCCACCTCGCTGAGCATCCTGCGGGCGCACGGTGGCTGGATGGAAGTTGAATCGGAAGAAGGCACAGGCACCACCTTCCGCGTAATGCTCCCGGCGCTGGTGGTCGAGCCGGCACTCGAAGGAGCGGAAGAGGGCGGTCCCCCGCCGGGATAAGGGGACGGGCCTGCCCGTCGCGGGCGCAGGGTTCAATCCGCGAGCGGCCGTGCCGGTTCTCCGCCAAATGGCGACAGCGTGCGGGCCACGGCGCACCCGCCGGGCAAAGCTCGAAAGAGAGCCGGTTGGTACTATGGAACTGGCCGCCGCGGAGAGGTGCTGGAGTGGCCGATCAGGCACGCCTGGAAAGCGTGTAGGGGCGCAAGTCCCTCGTGGGTTCGAATCCCACCCTCTCCGCCACCACCTGGCGGCGCCCACGGGGCTCCCCCGGGTGTACGATGATCCGCATGAGTGACGAGAACGTTGCGCGGTTGAACGAACTGCTCATGGCCGAACGCGCCGGGGTCGAAGTAGGCGCAGCCCTGAAGAAGAACGTGCCCAAGGGGTTCTTCCGCAACCACCTGACGAAGATAGAGGCCGACGAAGCTGTGAGCTGCGCAGTGCTCGAACGGGGGGTGCGCGCGCTTGGCGGCGTGCCGGTAGCCGGCCAGAACGACTTCGCAGAGAAAGTTATGGCGCTCCCTACGCTCGTGGAACGGCTGGACCTGCTGGCGCGAGGGCAGGCGTGGGTGGTGAAACGCATTGATGTCCTCCTCGCCGAGCCGCTGGCAGAGGAGACCATGAGCGAGCTGCAGGAGATGCGCAAAGAGCACGTCGAGAACATCGACTGGTGCAACGAGCAGGTCGCGGAGCTGCGAGCGGAAGGCTGAGCGGGCCCGGGCCTATGGCCGCTCGGTTTCGGAGACCCCGGCGGCGGAGGCGAGCAGGGCTTTCATCCGGGGCTCTTTGCGCACTGCCCTGGCCACGCTGAAGGCGAACATTCCCAGGCCCAGCCAGGCGAGCACACCCGCCGCGGCCGCGATATGCATCCGCGGTTCGGAATCCATGTGCCCGTAAGCGAGCCCGGCGGCCACCCGCAGAACTATGGCTGCCACCAGCGACCACCATGCCAGGTGGTCTTCCAGGCCGGCAGGGCGGGCTTCGGCCCGTTCGAGCGCGAACACCGGCGAGACGAGCTGGGCCATGCCAATTATGAGCATCGTGATCATCCCGAGTCCGAGAGCATGGCGTGCGGCATCGCGAGCAGCGAAGGATTCGAACTCGCCGGAGATGAGGCTGTTCGCGCCCGCCCAGGCGAGGAGCACCCCCGCAAGGGCGACGGAGACGTTGGCCGCGAGCACGTAGCGCGCTGCCGCACGAGCGCGTGGACGGAGGCGCTTCGCTTCACCCCACAGAGAGCCCGCCACGGGAGCGAGCCAGAGCAGCCCCAGCCCGGCAAGGGCCAGCCCCGCTCCCAGCAGGCGTTCGCGAACCGGCCCGTGAAGAGGCAGGCGCGAGGCGATCGCGAGCAGCGCACCGATGTTGAGAAGCGCCCCGGGGGCAGCGAGCTTCCGGCGTGAAGGCAGGCGGCGCCCGAAGAATACGGGGACGCTCCGGCTTTGCACGGAAAAGACGAAATTGCCGACCGCGCCAAGCATCACGGCCCAGGCCATGGCGTCGTCAAGCCTGGCCGGGACGAAAGCGTCGTTGCGGGCGCCTTCGATGGCGGCGATGAGGACCATTGCCGCCCAAACCAGCCACCAGGCGGCGCCGGCCCAGGCAAAGTAGCGCCACGGCTCGGGTCGCTTTCGCCCACGGGCAAGGGTGTATCCGACGGCGATGCCGACTGCAGCACAGCCTGCAGACCCGGCCAGCCCCCCCAGGAGGAGGAGCGTTTCGGCAGCCGTTCCGGCGGGTGACGATTGAGCCACGGCCCTCCCGGCGGCGGCAAAGAAAAGCAGAACGAAGACGGGGAGTGTGACGTTCGTCCTGATGGGTGGGCGCCCTGCGAAGCGAGGCATGAGCCTTAGCGCCATCCCTGCGACGAAGAGCCCGGCCCAGCCCTGCAGCTGTGCCCAGCCATGGGCCTGGGTCATCTGCGGCAGGCGCTCTTCGCCCCAGCTGATAGTGCCGGATAACGAAAGCGAGATAACCACCGAAAGCAGGAAGCCGCCGAGCAGCGCCATGACGAGCGCGCCGAGCACGAAGACGATATAGGAACGGTCTTCGACGGCAGGAACAACATCGGCGTGGCGGGCGACAGGCGGCTCGATCTGGAAGTCACCCTGTTGCGGCCGGCGCGTGGTCATTGCGCTCCACTGTAGGAGGGTGCCGCAAACGGGGGAAGCGCCATCAATGCCGGAAGTGGCGGACGCCGGTGAGCACCATGGCGGCGCCGTACTGGTTGCAGCAGTCGATTCCATCCTGGTCACGCAGGGAGCCACCGGGTTGGACGATGACTGAAATGCCGGCCTGGCAGGCCTTTTCGATGGAGTCCCCCCAGGCGAAGGGGAAGAAGGCATCGCTGGCAAGGGCCGCCCCCTTCACTTCGTCGCCCGCCTTCTCCATGGCGATTTCGACGCTCTTCACGCGGTTTGGCTGCCCGCTGCCCATGCCAAGGAGGCGGTTGCCCCTGGCAACGGTGATGGCATTGCTCTTGACGTGCTTCACACAGCGCCAGGCGAACATGGCGTCTTCGAGCTCCCGGGGCGTGGGCTGGCGGTTCGTGACCACCCTGAACTCGATGTCCTCAGGCCGGCGGTCGTCGGCGCCCTGTGCCAGCCAGCCACCGCCGACCTGCCGCAATGAGAGCCCGCCGGGCTCACGGGCGCTGGCTTCGAGGATGCGGAGATCCTTCGACTTCCCCTTGAGCGCGCCGAGGCCTTCGGGCGTGTAGCCGGGCGCGATCACGATCTCGTAGAACATGCGGGTTTCGCCGTCGTTGGGGTTGCGGAACTCGCGCAGCTCGCGAGCGAGCCCCTCGTCGACGGGGCAGTTGAAGGCCACGATGCCACCGAAGGCGCTGGTGGCGTCGGCGCGAACGGCGAGCCGGTAGGCTTCGAGGATGTCGTCGCGCGTGGCCACGCCGCACGGGTTCGTGTGTTTGACGATGACGCAGGTGGGGCCGGGGAAGTCGTTCACGGCATTCCAGGCGGCGTCGGCGTCAAGGTAGTTGTTGTAGGACATCTCCTTCCCGTGGTGCTGCACGGCAGTGGCGATGCCCCCCCGGCCGTGTTCGCGGAGGGAGCGATCGAGGTAGAACGCGGCAGACTGGTGCGGGTTTTCGCCGTACCTCAGCCCGGCGGCGAGCTGGAGGGGGATGGTGAGCGAGGGGGCGGGCTCATCGCTCTGCCAGAGCCACTCGGAGACCGCGCTGTCGTAGCTGGCGGTGTGAGCGAAGGCCTTCCATGCCAGGTGGCGGCGAAACTCGGGCGAGACGGTGTCATCGCGGAGGCGGGCAAGGATTGGCTCGTAGTCGGCCGGATCCACGACAACGATGACATCGCCATGGTTCTTTGCGGCCGCGCGAAGCATGGTGGGGCCGCCGATGTCGATATTCTCGATCCCTTCTTCAAAGGGGACGCCGCCCGGCTTCGTCACCGTGGCATAAAAGGGATAGAGGTTGCAGCAGACGAGGTCGATGGCGCCGATCCCGTGCTGCTGCAGGGCGGCCATGTGCCCGGGGACGTCACGCCGGGCGAGGATTCCGCCATGGACGCCGGGGTGGAGGGTCTTGACGCGGCCATCGAGCATTTCGGGAAAGCCGGTTATGTCTTCCACCTTGCGGACCGGGATACCGGCTGCCTGGATGGCAGCGAAGGTGCCGCCCGTGGAGACGAGCTCCCAGCCGAGGGCGGCCAGGCCGCGGGCGAAGGTGTCGATGGAAGTCTTGTCGTAGACGCCGAGCAGGGCACGCATGGACGAACCTCACGAATGTGGTGTTGGCCCAGGCGCGCGACCGTCGACAGGGCCGGGCTTCCCCGCGGTGCTCCGCGTTGCGCCAGTCGCCCGGCATGGGGAGTCTAGCACACGGAGGGAGGTTGCCGGTGGCGACGCTTGCTCGTTCGAGGGCACGGCAGGACGGATAATAGCGGTGGGCCCGTAGCTCAGCGGTAGAGCAGTGGACTTTTAATCCATTGGTCGAGAGTTCGAATCTCTCCGGGCCTACCAGGCATTGATACCAGATTGGAAAAGGGGCTTCTGCTGCAATGGCGGCCTCCTAGGGCGCGCGCCCCGCGGGCGCTTCGGGACGCCTGCGCGGGTTCAACCTCCCTCCACTTCGACCACGGCATGCCACAGCTCGCCCTCCAACGCTGGCGCTCCGCTTGCGCTGCCGCTCTTGTCCACCCACACCGCATCGGCGAAGCCATCGCCCCGCACAGTCACCGAGGCACAGGTCCCGGCGGTATCGCTAAGCTCAAAGACCTGTCCAATCGATCCGTCCGCGCCGGCCGTCACATAGGCGGCCTGTTTGGTGTCGTCGGCCTTCGGGTCCACCCCTTCGGACTGCTCCCAGCCGAGGATCATGTCGCCATCCGCCTCGCAACTCAGGCGTGGGAACCAACCGTTGCCCACCACCACAGGCTCACCGAAGGTTGCGCCGCCATCGGCCGAACGCAGCAACGTGATCTTCCCCCTCCCGTGGTGGGCCAGCCACAACACCCCATTGTCACCAGCGCAGACTGTCGGGTCGCCGGTGTTGGTGCGGGTAACTTCCTGCTCCGGGGCCCAGGTCGCACCGCCATCCAGGGAGCGCCGCAGGTAGACGTGGTAGGGGCCATCGCGGTTATCCCTCCAGGTGACCCACACCGATTTCCCCGAAATCGCCACCGCCGGCCACAAGGGGGCGGCGTCCGACCCATCGATGCGGAACGGCTTCGACCACTCCTCAGTCTCGCCGTCCCGGGTGGCGAAGTGGATCTCCGAGTCGTCCTCGTCACCAACGAACCAGGCCGCGACCACTGTTCCAGCGCTTGCCGCGAGCGAGAGCCCGCTCGCGTTCGCTTCGAGCAGATGCGGAGGTGTCCATGTTGCCCCGCCGTCTGACGACCCGCTGAGGTACACGCCCGCCTGGCCTCCGGGCGCCGTTTCCGTCCAACCGATGACGATGGTCTCATCCGAGGCCGCGATAGCAGTAAGCGACACCCGGCCCTGCCCGCTCGAGACGGCTACCGGTTGTACGTCAGCTGCCGACCCGTTGGCGGAGCCGTGCATCACCACCCGGCTGCCGGTCACGAACACGTAGTGCTGCATCCCATCGCTGCCCGTGACCACCTGGGCCGCGTTGTTGAACCCGATGGTCGCCGAGCTCCCCGCCGCTTTCAGTTGTTCGGGTGCCACCGGGGCGGACGCGTTTCGGGGATTCGCAGAGGCCCTCGCCGTGGGCGAAGCGGAAGGTGCGCCGTCTGCTCCACCCTCGCTCGCGCTCGAACACGCCGCAATCACTGCCAGGACCGCGATCGGCGCCAGGATCGTCAACAATCTCGTCTTCACTGGATTCCCTCCGTCAAGCTGTACAACTCACATGGCCGGGAAACGCCGGAACGTGACGTGAGGCACCTTTACCACATGGCGAGCGGCTGCAAGGTGGCAAGCACGCTTCGAGCAGCACTCTGCTAATCCAGGACTATCACGTCGCCGAACATATCGGTTGGGTGGATGTCGCACTGGTAGAGGTACTTTCCCGGCACGCCCGGTGCGGTGAAAATGAGCACCCCCTTCTTGCCCGGACTGATGAACTCCGGGTCTGACACGGTGTCGTCGCCGGTGAAGTACCTCCCGTCGATACCCGAAAAGCGCATGTTGTGGATGGCCGAACCGGTGTTCACAAGCTTCACGGTGACCGCCTTCCCGGCCGGGACCGTGAGCGCGGGGTTGTTCTGACCGTCGAGCACGAAGACGTTCCCGGCGCTTTCGTTCATGAGCAGTTCGTAGGCGGCCCGGCTCTCACCATCACCGCCGGGGACGTCGCCGCCGGATCTTTCGCAGTCACCACCGCAGGACGCGGCGAGGGCGATGCTGATCGAGAGGAGGGCAGGGAGCGCGAACGAACGATCTCTCCCGGTTCCCGGAGCGCAGGTGGCCTTCATCAGTGCGTGAAACCTACTCTGGTTTTCGTCGCCAGGCAGTCAACGGCGCAGGGGCAAAGCGGGACAGGGAGCGGGTGGGGCAAATGCGCCACCGGGGTCTCAGGGACGGGTACGTTCGCCGGGCTGGACGAGGCCGCACTCATAGGCGAAGACGACCGCCTGGACGCGGTCACGCAGTTCAAGCTTGGCCAGGACGCGGGCAACGTGGGTCTTCACGGTGGTCTCGCTCACGACGAAGACGGTGGCAATCTCGGCATTGGAGAGCCCTTGGGCCATGAGCTCCAACACTTCGCGCTCGCGGGCGGTCAATTCGTTGACGCCGCCCGGCAGAGCGCGGGCCGGCTGGCGGTGGACGAAACCTTCGATAAGCCGGCGCGTGATCGAAGGAGCGAGCAGGGCCTCGCCCGAGACCACGGCGCGGATGCCGGCCACGAGCCGTTCGGGGGGGACGTCCTTCAGCAGGAACCCGCTGGCCCCGGCGCGCAGGGCGTCGTAGACGTACTCGTCCATGTCGAAGGTGGTGAGCATGACGACCCGGGCCGCGGCGTCGCCGGCCAGTATCTGGCGGGCGGCGGCGATGCCGTCGAGGTTGGGCATGCGCACATCCATGAGCACGATATCGGGGCGCAGGCGCCTGACGGCGGCCACGGCTTCGACGCCATCGGCAGCCTCGCCCACGACCTCAACATCGTGCTCGGCTTCGAGGATCATGCGGAAGCCGGCGCGCACCAGCGCCTGGTCATCAACCACGAGGACGCGGATGGCGCTCATGCCGGCGCCTGCACGGGCAGGCGGGCGCGGAGCCTGTAGCCGCCTTCGGGTCGCGGCCCGGCTTCGATCTCGCCGCCGTAGATGGTGACGCGCTCGCGCATGCCGAGCAGGCCCTGCCCACCGCCATTGGCGGCAGCCGGTCCCCTGCCATCGTCACAGACTTCGACTTCGATTCCGCCGGGTTCGTAACGCAGATGCACTTCGGTGTGTTTGGCGTTGGCGTGCTTGCGAGCATTGGTGAGGCCTTCCTGCACCACACGGTAGGCGGTCAGGTCGACACCGGGCGGAAGTGGCACGGGCTTGCCTTCGACATGGAGGTCGACGGCGAGCCCGAGTTCGCGGGCCTGTTCCACGAGCTTCGCCACCTGGCCGAGCCCGGGCTGGGGCTCCAGCTCGGGGGCGTCATCGATGAGCCGCAGGATGCCGACGAGGCGGCGCATTTCGGCGAGCGCCTCGCGGCCGGTCTGCTCGACGGCGAGAAGCGCGTCGCGCTCCCTGGTCTGTTCGGGCGCGAGCAAGCGGCGCACAGCGGAGGCCTGGATGGTCATGACGCTGACGCTATGGCCAAGGACGTCGTGCAACTCGCGCGCGATGCGGGCGCGCTCTTCGGCGATGGCCGCGCGGGTTGCTTCTTCGCGGCCGCGGGCGAGGTCGGCAGCGCGCGTCTCGGCGGCCTCGGCACGGGCGCCGCGCCGTTGCAGGGCGAATCCCGCCAGCCAGACCATCGAGAAGAGACCCGTGGTGAAGACGTAGCTTCCTGCTGAACTGGAGGGCTCGTTGAAGGCAACGATGAGAGCCCCGCCGGCAACCAGCAGCAG
>WBZY01001757.1_pt1 | contig 10274 bp, 11 predicted proteins | sample 5204191 | NCBI WGS metagenome assembly WBZY01 (sample SAMN12344363, study PRJNA552823) | activated sludge metagenome | biome: Activated sludge suspended growth; feature: Anammox Sidestream; material: Wastewater; isolation source: activated sludge from anammox sidestream of wastewater treatment... | reverse complement strand
CGTGGGCGATGCCCGGGGGCGCGGCCCTCCTCGATGTGTACGGGCCGGGCGGGCAGGTCACGGTGGACCTGCTGCGGGGGCCGGCCCTGCAGGTGTTCCGGGCGCCGGGGACGCCCGGCGGAGGGGAGCGCGGCCGCTGGGAGCACTCGCCGGCCGAGTTCGCACGGCAGTGGGGCTACGAGAGCCAGGCGCAGCACTTCATCGAGGCCGCCGCGGGCCGGGCGCAGCTTCTTTCAAGCGGCGCTGACGGCCGCCGGGTGCTGGAGATCATCTGTGCGGCCTACGAGTCGGCCCGGCTCGGCCAGCGCGTGCCCCTCCCCTTCGCGAGCGAGCGCGAAAAGGCAATCGATCACTGGCTCGACGCAGCAGACGATGAGTGGGGAGAGTGGGACTGAGTGGTTCCGCTCAGCCCAGGATGGCGCCATCGGCCACGAGCCGTGCCTGCAGCGGCGCCGCTCCGAGAAGGCCGGCATCCTCGTTGCGCTGCAGAGCGAGAGCGGCGGCGGTTCCCGCAGCCTGGCCGGTGGCGAAGCAGGCCGGGATCTCCTTCGTGGAGTGGTGCGCCCGGTGATCAACGGAAATGCAGCGCCCCGCCGTGAGCAGATTGCCCGCGCCCGGGGCCAGGAGCGAGCGGTAGGGAATGCTGTAGATGGCGCCGTACTTGGTCCAGTTGCCCGTGACCGCTACGGTGTCGTCGAAGGGCCGGTCCATGTCCTCGCGGGTGAGTACGTATCGCCCTCGCAGGCGGCGTGACTCGGTGATACCCAGGGTGGTGGCGAAGCCGGAGATGTAGGCCCGCTCAAAGCCGGGCGCGTTGCCGCGCATGCGGTCGAGCTCGGCGCGCACCAGCCGGCGGCATTCGATCTCGGCGTAGGTCAGGTCATCGGGATTGGTGGCGTCGATGTCGCGGTCAATGCGCTGCGCCGAACCCCAGGGGTGCAGGTAGCCGCTTTCGTTCACGGTGCGGTAGTAGAAGGGGCGCTGTTGGGAGCTCTCGGCGGCCGCTTCATCCACGTTGGCGGTACGGAACCAGAGCCACGGGTAGACGCGCTCGCTCTCGAAGGGCTCGCCCGCGAGCGCGCAGATGTCGGCATCGCCTGTGGCGTCGATGACGGCGCTGCAGGCGATCGCTTCCCGCCCCGCCTTGGACTCGAATACGACGTGCGTCAGGCGCATCCCATCGCGCACGACGCCCACGGCCCAGCGGTGGAAGCGCAGGTCGACCCCGGCCTCGAGCACCATGCGGTCGGACTCGACCTTGAACTCCTCGGGGTCGTAGGCCACGGAATAGCGGACCACGTGGGGGCCGCTGCCCCACACCAGACCCATGCGGCGGTACTTCTCGACGAGCGCCTCGTCGGGGCTGCCCCACTCCTGAGGCGGCGGATAGAGGCAGGCGCTGCGGGCCGCGAGCCGATCGACCATCTCCTGGCAGAGCCCGGCGATGACCTGGCGTCCACGCCCGTCGTCGAGGGTCAGCAGGAGGATGATCAGGCCGTTGGAGGCAAGCCCGCCCAGGGTGCCGTACCGCTCGACGAGCATGGTACGCGCCCCTCCGCGGGCAGCCGCGACGGAAGCGGCAATCCCGGCCGCGCCACCGCCGACGACGAGCACGTCAGTCTCAGCGACAACCGGCGTGCGACGCTCGGGCTCGCGGATGTAGTTCGTCATGCGCGGATGATACGCACCCGCGCGGCCCGGCGTCGCGCCCGGGGCCCGGGTGTTACTGGACCCCGAGCAACTCCACTTCGAAGACCAGGTCCGCGTTCGGGGGGATGACGCCGCCCGCGCCCCTGCTGCCGTAGCCAAGCGCCGCGGGGATGTAGAGGAGGCGCTTTCCGCCGACCTTCATAGTGGCCACACCTTCGTCCCAGCCTGCAATCACATTGCCAACCCCGATGACGAAGACGAACGGCTGGCCGCGGTCGACCGAGCTGTCGAACTTCGTGCCATCGACAAGCTTGCCCGTGTAGTGGACCGACACGCGCTGGCCCTTCTGCGGCGAAGCGCCGGTGCCCACAACCTTGTCTTCGTACTTCAGGCCGCTGGCAGTCGTCGTCGGATTGTTCAACTTGATAGGCTCCTTCGGGGCAGCGGTAGGCGAGGCCTTGGCCGCAGTGGTGGGTGAACTGGCGCCCGTGGCCGGGGTGGATGTGGGCGGGGGCGGATCGGGGCCATCGCCACAGGCCGCGGATAGGGCGGCGGCAAGCACGAGCCCCACTGCCGGCAGCAGGAAACGAAAAGCTCTCATGCAGTCAGCGTAACGAGACGCGCCGCTTGCGTCACACGGGAAGCCGGCCGCCTCCTTACGGAACCTTCAACTCCTGCCCGATTGAGAGATCGTCGGGACTGGCCAGGTTGTTCGCGGCGACGATGGCTTCGACGGTCACGCCCCACGCGACGGCCAGGTCCCAGAGAGTGTCCCCGGCCTTCACGATGTACGTGCTACCCGAAACGGCGGTGCCGCCCGGGCTCGGGCTCGGGCTCGGGCTCGCGCTTCCCGCGGGAGAAGGCGAAGCGGCGACCGTCGGCGTGCCCCCCGGCGAGGGGGTGTTGCCGGACGCCGGGGTCCGAGTCTGGACTGTCCCCTTGTCTTCACCGTCACCGCCACCGCAGCCGGCCGCGAGGCTCGCTGCGAGGGCTGCCGCAATAAGGACGAACCCGGGCGCTGAGAGTAGACGCAGGCGGGCGCCACTTGCGGAGGGCATCACGGTGTGCGCTTCCCGTCGCCGGCGGGACGGAGTTCCGCCACCCACTCTCCATCGCGGCGCACGATGCGGTAGCGCGGTCCACTGCCGGGGAGCGGCTTGTCGCTGGCCGCAGGCTCCGCCGGCGGCGGCGGTGTCGCCGGCGGCCGCGTCTTCCGGCGGTGGCGCGTTCCTCTGCGCGATGGTGCTCTCACCCGGCTCAATCGCATCGCTAAGGCCTCCTTTCGATGCGCCTGCAAATGGCGGCCAGAAGGACTCGAGACAACACGGGAACACGCTTCCGAACGCCTGCGAGGTTGGCCGGCTCGCCAGGCGCCGCGCTCGCCTGCGCACGAGCACGATTCACCACCGGCCGGTGGGCCCCCCGCTCCCCGGTCCGGCAATCCCGGGGATTCGGCACGCACATACTACCACCGGCAGTCAACCTCTGGACCCGGCACCCAGGGGAGAGTGGTTGACATTCATCGCTTCATAACGATAGAGTGCTATCTATGTCCGAAGCCATCCCCGAACACATGCTGGAGTACGTCGCCGAACGCTTTCGCGTCCTGGGCGACGCCACCCGCCTGGCCATCCTGCGCGACCTGATGCACGCGCGCGAACGGAATGTCGGCGAGCTGGTGGCCGCCCTCGGCATGAGCCAGGCGAACGTGAGCAAGCACCTGCGCGTGCTTCTCGACGCCCGCATCGTTTCCCGCCGCCAGTCGGGCACCGCGGCCTACTACTCGGTGGTGGACCCAACCGTGGTCCGCATGTGCGACATCGTCTGCGACCGCCTCGCGGAACAGGCACACCGCGAAGCGGAGCTGGTGGCGCGCCGCTAACGCACCGTCCGTTCACCCCAAGTAAAGAACACCTCCCGGAGAAAAGGATTGAGCAACGCACCTCTTGCCCGCCTCGGACGCTGGTCCCACTGCCACCGCTGGACGGTCGTTATCGCCTGGGCCGTCTTCGCCGTTGCGCTGGGCTACTTCGCGCCCAGGCTTGACCACGCCCTTTCCGGCGCGATGTGGGAAGTGAAGGGGAGCGACTCCCTCGCCGCCCGCGAGATCGTCGAAGAGAAGTTCGGCGGCTTCTCTTCGCAGAGTGCCGCCGTCGTCCTCCACAGCGACTCGCTGCAAGCCGGCGACCCCGCCTTCCAGGAGCGCCTCGCTGCCGTCACCGCGGTCTTCGCCTCTGAGGAGGCGCTCGGGCAGGTGGCACCGCCGATGGTGAGCGCCGATGGCCGCACCGTGATGTTGCAGGCGGCCACGCTGGTCAACCCCACCGAGTCGGTGCGTGCCGCCGAGCGCATCTCCGGCGACATCGATGACCTTTCGGGCAACGGGATCACGGTGGCGCTCACCGGCGCACCTGCGTTCTGGGCCGACTTCAACGCCGTGAACCGCGAGGCCATGATGAAGTCGGAACTGTTCTCGTGGCCCATCACGGCGGCCGTGCTCGTGCTCGCCTTCGGATCGCTGGCCGCGGCCGGATTGCCGCTTCTCCTCACGGGCGTGGGACTCGTCTCGGCCATGGGCGTGCTCTACGGCATCACAAGGTTCACGGACCTTTCAATCTGGACCCTGAACTTCGCGATGATGTTCGCCCTCGCCCTGGGCATCGATTACGCGCTCTTCATCGTGAGCCGCTTCCGCGGCGCGCTGCATTACGCCCCCAACAACGTCAATGGCGCGGTGGGCGTGGCCATGGACACGGCCGGCAAGGCGGTTCTCTTCAGCGGCATCACCGTGATCATCAGCCTTTCAGCGGTGCTGCTGGTGCCCGTGCCGGCGTTCCAGTCGATGGCCGCGGGCATGATGCTGGCAGTGGGATTCGTGCTCCTGGCGGCGATGACGCTCCTGCCCGCCCTGCTCGGCCCCGGCATCAACCGGCTCGCCCTCCCCTGGCATTCCATCGGCGAACACCGCAGCCCGCGCTGGGCCACCTGGGCGCGATCCATCCAGCGCCGGCCGGTGCTGGCCGGGGCTGCCGTCACCGTGCTCCTCCTCGCACTCGCAGCGCCGCTCCTGCGGCTCGATACCGGGATGCCCGCTATAACCGTCCTCCCCGGGGACAAGCAGGCACGCGTTGGCTACGACCTCCTCGCCGAGGCCTTTGGACCAGGCGGACCGGGGCCCATCCAGGTGGTAGTCCCACGGGGGACGGATGCCGGGGCCGTGCAGGCCGCAGTCGCTGCCGTTCCCGGGGTGGCGATGGCCTTCCCTGCTCAGCCCGGCGCCGATGGTTACAGCCTGGTCACCGCCTTCGCCACTTCAGACCCGTCGTCGAAGGAGTCGAACAGCCTCATCGCCGCCATCCGCGAGGCGGTCCCGGCAGGAACGCTCGTCGGCGGCCCCGTCGCGGAGAACCACGACCTCGACCAGACCCTCCGCGACCGCGCGCCCGTCGTCATCGGCGTGGTGCTCGTACTTGGCTTTGCGCTCCTGCTCTTCGCCCTCCAGGCGGTCTTCATCGCCGTCGCCGGGGTCGTGTTGAACCTGCTTTCGGTGGGTGCGGCCTTCGGCATCGGCGCCCTTGCCTTCCAGCACGGCTGGGCAGCCGGGCCCATGGGCTTCGAGAGCCAAGGATACCTGACTTCGTGGGCGCCCCTCTTCTTCTTCACCCTTGTCTTCGCGATTTCGATGGACTACACAGTCTTCCTGCTGGCGTCGGCAAGGGAACACTTCGAACGTTCCCGCGACGCGAAGGAGGCCGTTGAAGGTTCCCTCGCGCACACGGGCCGGCCCATAGTGGCCGCGGCCGGGGTCATGGTGGCGGTGTTCTTCACATTCGCCATCGCGGGGCCGCTGCCCATGAAGGAGATGGGGATAATCCTTGGCGTGGCGGTGCTGGCCGATGCCTTCCTCGTGCGCCTGGTGCTGGTGCCCGCAATGCTGACGCTCGCCGGCAAGAACGCCTGGTGGCTGCCGCGCTGGGCCGATCGCGTGCTCCCCGATATCCGGTTCGCCCACTGAGGGATTCCCCGCGCGACCCCGGTCCGCGGTCCGAGTTCAATTCCACAAGACACCACCCGGGAGAGGAACCAGAGTTGCACCAACAAGCGCCCGCAGTTCAAGGACATGGATTCGAACGTTTCATGGCCGGCCCCATCGGCCGCGGCCTCCGCATCACCCTCGGTGTCGCGATCATCGCCGCCGGCCTGCTCCTCATTGGCAAGCCGGCCGGTTACCTGGTCGCTGTCGCCGGCATCCTGCCCATACTCTCCGGTGCGCTTGGGCTCTGCCCCGTGGCGCCGCTGTGGGGCGGGCACTTCATCGGCTCGAAGTACTGCGACGCCCGGGGCAAGCAGGGCAGCTGACTCCGGCGTCTCGCCCGGGACCATCGACAGCACCGGGCGAGACAATGGAAAGCTCCTTTCGATGGGACGCACACCCGTAACACGCCGTTCATCCTCTGTTTACTCAGCGGTGCGAGTCTAAACCTGACGTCCCGGTGACAGCAGCCGGGCAAAGGAGGCAATCGCATGCTGAACGAATACATGGTCGAGGCGCGCCTTGCGGAAATCCGCCAGGCCGCCATGCGAGCGGGAATCGAGCGGGCAGTTCGGGAGCTTTACAGCAACACGCGCCACAGGCCCATCCCTGTCGACCCCGCTCTCTATGCTCGCTACGTCTGGTACGGCTTCCACAGCTAACCGGACCTCAGCCCACGCGACAGGGCGCAAGCCGCTCCCATCGCCCACCCCCGGCCCGGGCTCCGATCGTCACGTCGATGATGAGTCCGGGCCGCCACCACGCCCCGCCACCTGCTTCCCCCTGGTCAGAACGGCCGGATCTCCCGCGCGTAGTCGAGGCCCCTGTTGAGGGTGACGCGCATGATCGCCCCGGCCTTTGAATCGTCCTCCACCAGCTCGATGACCCCCGCGGCCACATCGCCCGGCCGCAGGATTCCGCCCACCAGCTTCTTCAGCTCCTCCAGCCGCGCTTCGCCTTCCTCCCCGCCCTGGTGCACGAGCGGGGTATCGGTGAAGGTGGGGCAGATGGCGTTCACGCGGATCCCCTCCGCCGAAAGATAGGCCAACGAGCGGCTGAAGTTCACTACCCCGGCCTTGGCCGCCGCATACACCGGGTTGTTGGGCATGGGCAGCAGCCCCCCCATGGACGCGGTGTTGACGATCACGCCCCCGCCCAGCCTCCGCATCTCTCGCACGGCGATGCGCGTCGCGTCGAGCACGGCGGTGAGGTCGATGTCGATGATGCGCTCGAACTCGCGCGTTTCTCCCGTGAACAGCTCTTCGCGCTCGCCGATGCCGGCGTTGTTGCAGACGATGTCGAACCGTCCGAAGTGTTCGAGGCAGGAGGCGAAGGCGGCCGCCACGTCCTCCGTCCGGGTCACATCGCAACGCCGGAAGACGGAGACGCCCCCGCGCGCACCGAGCAGGTCGACCGTCTCGCAACCGGCCTTCTCGTCGATGTCGGCGACGATGACCTTCGCGCCTTTGAGCGCAAGCGCGAGGGCGATTGAGCGGCCAATGCCGGACCCGGCGCCAGAAACGACCGCGGCTTTCCCGTTGATCTCCATTGCCCAACCTCGTGACGCACCCCGGGGGCGCCGTTTTCCGCGACTGTACCAGCCCCGGGGCGTTGTGGCTCGGTCCACCCCGTGCCCATACGATGGCCCGGTCGGCCTTTGCAGACCCGAACCACCACCCTGGAGCCACTCGCATGCCCGTCTACGCCGTGGGCGAAAAGCAGCCTTTCATTCACCCTGACGCCTTCATTGCGCCCACCGCCTCAATCGTGGGGGACGTCACCATCCACGCGGGGGCCTCGGTCTGGTACGGGGCCGTCGTCCGCGGCGACACCTCGTACGTGGTCATCGAAGCAGGAGCGAACGTGCAGGACGGGGCCGTGGTCCACGGGCGCGCCGGGCTCCCGGCCATCATTGGCGCCGAGGCCTCGGTGGCCCACAACTGCGTGGTGCACGGCGCCGTCATTGGGCCGCGTGCCCTCATCGGCAATGGCGCGCTTGTGCTCGACGGCGCGAAGGTGGGCGCAGGCTCCCTCATCGCCGCTGGCTCGGTCGTGCTCCCCGAAGCCGAGATCCCGGCCGGGGTGCTCGCGGCGGGGACCCCGGCGGCCGTGAAGCGCCCCATAGCCGGCAGCTCCTCCGAGGAGTGGATCACGGGTAACCCCGGGCGCTACGCCGCTCTTGCGCGGGAGCATGCCGCCTCGGTTCGCGAAATCAGCCGCGCCGAAGCGGAGCGCACGGTCCCCGCCGATTAGCGCGGAGCCAGCGCCCTCTGAAAGCGCTCCGCCCACACCGGGTAGACCGGCTTCTGGGCACCGGCCATGTCCACGATGCCCATGCTCGCGAAATGAGCGAGAGTCGCGGCCCGTTCGTCAGTCAGGCCCCAGGCGGGATCCGACAGGTCGAGGTCCGGGTAGAGAAGGAGGATCGCCAGCTCGGCCTGCACGCCATCGAGCAGGTCGAACATACGCTCGTAGTAAGCAGCCTGGTTGGCAGGCGAGTTGTAGGCGCCGCCGGCCGAGCCCCAGCCGCCCTCCGCCATGAGCAGCGGCTTGCCGCTCTCCAGCTGGAAGCGGCGGTAGTAGTCGAGCGGAATATCGGCGGGCGTCGGAAAGCTGAAGCCCGGATACGACGACAGGCCGATGACGTCGACATCGAACTCCCGCGTGAGGGCGAACTGGTCGACCGGTGACTTCGGCCACGGCGCCACCTGCCAGGCGTTGTCCACCTGGAAGGAGACGAAGACGCGCGACCCGGGGCTCAGCTGCCGGACCTGCGGGGCGAGCCGGTTGCACATGTCGCGGATGATCTCGTAGAGCGCCTTGTCGCCCTGGGCGCGCATGGTGTTGATCTCGCTGGCGAGGCCGATGTACTCGGGCTTCAGGGCGGAGACGAGCGCGAGCACCCAGGCTTCGTGAATGGCGCGCGTGGAGGCGTCTTTCAGCGTGCGGCCGTTCTTCACCGCTTCCACCGCCTCCGAAGTGCGGTCAAGGCCATCGAGCGGGTCCACGAGCAGGGCAAGCTTCATCCCGTTCCCGCGCAGGAAGTTGGCCAGGCCGGTGTAGTCCTCGGCGATGATCTGCTCGATCGAAAGCCCGGCCGCGATCTTCGTCCACGGGACCTCGCGCTGGATCATGGCGTAGTCGCTGACCTTCGCCATCTTCGGGACCATCTCAATCACTGCCGCCACGGTTGGCCGGGAAGGTTGCACGAAGAAGCCCATGCCATATGTGCGCGAGGCCGCGTGGGGCTCGTCTGAGGCGATGCCGGGGACAACCACCCTTGCGGTGTACGGCGCCGTGGCCGCCGCCGGGCCGCGTGAGTCAGCGGGCAGCAGCGGAAGAACAAGCAACCCCAGGGCAGCCGCTACGGCCAGCCGGAACATGCGCGCACCATACTCAGCAACGCCATTGGCGTCGACCCCACCGGGTCAGAGGATGGGAAGGTATTCGGCGATCTCGAAGTCGGTGATATGCCGACGATAGCGGTCCCACTCGATGCGCTTGTTGGCAATCAGGCTCTCGAAGGTGTGGTCCCCGAGCGCCTGGCGCAGCAGCGTGGACTTCGCGGCCTCGTCGATTGCTTCGAGGAGGCTGCCGGGGAGCGTGGCAATACCGCGTGACGAACGCTCCGCGGCGCTCAGCTCAAAGACGTTTTCCTCCACCGGGGGCGGCGGGCTCATCTCCTTCTCAATGCCATCGAGCCCGGCCGCCAGCATCACGGCGAAGGCGAGGTACGGGTTGCAGGCCGAGTCGGGCGACCGGTACTCGACGCGCGTGTGGACTTCCTTGCCCGGCTTGTACTCGGGGATGCGGATGAGGTCGCTGCGGTTGCGGCGCGCCCAGCTCACGTACACGGGTGCTTCGAAACCCGGGAGCAGCCGCTTGTAGCTATTCACCCACTGGTTGGTGACGAGCGTGATTGCGCAGGCGTGGCTGAGCAGCCCGGCGATGTAGCTGCGGGCGATGGCGCTCAGGTGGAGCGGGTCGGCCCCATCGAAAAAGGCGTTCCGTTCTCCCTTGAACAGGGATTGGTGGATATGCATGCCCGAGCCGTTCTGGTTCGCGATGGGCTTGGGCATGAACGTGGCGTAGACGCCGTTGGCCAGTGCAATCTCCTTCACCACCAGGCGATAGGTCATTGCCGCGTCGGCCATGGTGAGAGCATCGGTGTAGCGCAATGCAATTTCGTGCTGGCTGGGGGCCACCTCGTGGTGGCTGTACTCCACCTCGATGCCCATGGCTTCGAGGGTGAGCACGGTCTCGCGGCGAAGGTCGCTGGCCGCATCGGCCGTCTGGTCGAAGTAGCCGCCCCGGTCGAGGGGCTCGGTGGTGGCCGAGTTGCGGAAGTAGAAGTACTCAAGCTCCGGGCTGACGTAGAACGTGTAGCCGAGGTCCGCCGCGCGCTTCAGCTGGCGGCGGAGAACGTAACGCGGGTCCCCTTCGAAGGGGCGTCCGTCAGGGGTGTAGATGTCGCAGAACATGCGGGCGACCCCCGGCTCCCGGGGCCGCCAGGGGACCAGCTGGAAAGTCGTCGGGTCGGGCATGGCGAGCATGTCAGACTCATCGATGCGGGCAAAGCCTTCGATGGATG
>WBZY01001235.1_pt2 | contig 10276 bp, 4 predicted proteins | sample 5204191 | NCBI WGS metagenome assembly WBZY01 (sample SAMN12344363, study PRJNA552823) | activated sludge metagenome | biome: Activated sludge suspended growth; feature: Anammox Sidestream; material: Wastewater; isolation source: activated sludge from anammox sidestream of wastewater treatment... | reverse complement strand
CCCGGATAGACGCGATCCGCACCGTTGGGGTGCAGCCGCCGGGCATGATGTCACCCGACACCAACGCCGTGTTTCACGACTGCAACGCGAACAAGAAGAGCATCTGCCTGAACCTCGGCGAGCCACGCGCCATTGAGCTCGCAAAGGACCTTGCCCGGCACTGCGATGTTGTGACATCGAACTTCACTCCGGACCGCATGGATCGCTGGGGGCTGGGCTACAACGACCTGCGAGCGGTCAAGCCCGACATCATCGTGGCGAGCATGCCGGTCATGGGGAACGAAGGACCGCATAGCACCTGGCGCGCTGTCGGTAACGGTGTTATCGCGATGTCCGGGCTAAACGCGCATACCGGCTTCCTCGGTCGCCCGCCGGCCGGGCTCGGCACGCTCCACTCAGACTTCACATCGCCATACCTGGGAGCGCTGCAGATCGCTGCAGCGATCTATCACCGGCGCAGGACCGGGGAAGGGCAGTTCATCGAGCTTGCGCAGTACGAGGCCACAGTGCACCTGCTCGACACCGAACCGCTGGAGGCTCTGATCAACCATGAAGAACCAGCGCCGCCCGGGAACCGCTCGCGTGAGCACGCGCCGCACGGCGTCTTTCCGTGCATTGGCGATGACCGCTGGATCGCGCTCGTCGCGCGCTCAGATGCAGAATGGGCCGCCCTCTGCAGCGTCCTGGGCCTTACGGAACTGCTGAATCGGCCCGGCCTTGCGACGGTTCCGGGGCGGTTGGCAGCGGTCGACGAGATCGAGCTGGCAATCGCAGAACGAACGGCGCAGTTCGATGCGTGGGATCTGGCGGAGGCGCTGGTGACGTCCGGGGTACCGGCATCGCCGGTCGAAGACATTGGCGACCTCGCCGGCCGCGACCCAATGCGGGAAGGCTTCCTGGAGGAGATTGCGCTTCCGGCGGGAGAGTCGATGCTGCTGCAGCACGAGCCAGTGAAGTGGGACGGCAAGCGCTTTCCCCTCTCGCGCGCACCACTCCTGGGCGAGCACACGGGGGCTGTACTATCGACCCTGCTAGGTCTCTCCAGTGAGGAGCTGGCGGACCTTGCAGCCGCGGGTGTCCTGTCGTGACCGGCTCGGAGCTTCGAAACAGGTGGCAATGGCCCGCACCGGGCGAGGAGAGTCGATGGCAATTGCGCGTCTTCTGATAGCAAATCGCGGCGAGGTCGCGGTCCGGATCGCGCGGTCGGCTTCCGAAATGGGCATCGTTACGGTTGCCATTTACGCCGAGGATGATGCGGGGAGCATGCATGTCCGCGTTGCAGATGAGGCGATGCTGCTGCAAGGCCGGGGCACTGCCCCCTACCTGGACATCGAACAGGTAGTTGCCGTTGCGCTACGGGCGGGCTGCGATGCCGTGCACCCCGGCTGGGGGTTCCTCAGCGAGAACGCGGCGTTTGCGCGGCGCTGCGCAGACGAGGGCCTGGTGTTTGCCGGGCCGGAGGTTGAGACGCTGGCAGTACTTGGGGACAAGCCGCGGGCCCGCAACCTCGCGCGGGAACACGGGGTGCCAACGTTGCGCGGCAGCGATGGCCCGGTGACTGCTGAGGAGGCGCGCGAGTTCTTCCAGTCGCTCCCGGAAGGCAGCGAGATGATCATCAAGGCCGTCGCGGGCGGTGGAGGCCGCGGCATGCGCGTGGTCACCAGTGCAAGCGACACCGAGAGTGCGTACGCACGGTGCCAATCCGAGGCACTGCGCGCGTTTGGCGACGGGTCGCTCTACGTGGAACAGCGGATGCCCCGGGCGCGGCACATCGAGATCCAGGTGTTGGGCGATGGGACCGGGGCCGTGACTCACCTGTGGGAACGGGACTGCTCTCTGCAGAGGCGTCACCAGAAGCTCGTGGAGATTGCTCCGTCGCCGGTGCTGCACCCGGCGCTCCGGGAGCGGATCGCGGCGGATGCGGTCCGCATGGCAAGCGCTGTGCGCTACCGCGGGGCCGGCACCTTCGAGTTCCTGGTGGATGCCGGGGGTGCTCTGACGCCGGACGGGGAGTACGAATTCATAGAGGCGAACCCACGGCTCCAGGTCGAGCACACCATCACGGAGGAGATACTCGGTATTGACCTCGTGAAGGCGCAGCTTCGCATCGCATCCGGTGCAGGGCTGGAGGAGTTGCGGCTCAGGCAGGCGGACCTGCCGGAGCCGCGCGGGTACGCCATTCAGCTCCGAATAAACGCCGAGCAGATCCAGGCGGACGGTGGGCTGCTGCCCTCGACGGGGCGCATCGAGGAGTTCCAGACGCCAACGGGGCCGGGCGTGCGCATCGACACGTTCGTACATGCGGGCTACAGCCCTTCACCCGTGTTCGATTCGCTGCTGGCAAAGCTGGTGGTGCATGCGCCCTCAGAGTTCGAGGAGGCGCTTGGACGGTGCCGAAGGGCCATGCGCGAGTTCCGAATCGGCGGGGTGCCGACGAACCTGTCATTCCTCCGGAACCTGGTGGAGCACCCCGAGTTCGTGGCGGGCCGGACGTACACGACCTTCGTCGACGACCATCTGGTGGAGCTCGTGGCGCCAAGGGAGGACGAGGCGCCGCGCAACCTTGCCGGACTTTCGGGCCACACGGCCGGGGCGAAGGTAGACGCCGCCGACCCGCTCGCCGTGCTGACTTACGGCAAGAGCCGCGCCCCAGGCGGTCTTCGGACCACGGCAGATGCGAGCGGCGATGAGCCCGGCGCCGTTCTCGCGCCAATGCAGAGCACGATCGTGAGCTTCGAAGTAGCGGTGGGCGAAGTGGTTCGAAAGGGCCAGGACGTTGCTGTGCTGAACGCGATGAAGATGGAGCACGTGTTGAAAGCGCCCGTTGCGGGGGCGGTGCAGCGTCTGAACGCGGCCCCGGGAGACACCGTGGTCGCGGGCCAGGTGCTGATGGTGATCGAGGCTACAGACCACGGTGATGAACACGGCGCCGCGGCCCAGGAAGTCAACCTGGAGCACGTACGGCCCGACCTGGCGAGGATGCTCGACCGCCACCAGCGGACGCGGGACGAAGCGCGCCCGCAAGCGGTGGCGCGGCGTCACGCCTCGGGCCACCGTACGGCGAGGGAGAACATCGCCGACCTGGTCGACCCCGGTTCGTTTGTTGAGTATGGGCCGTTGGTGCTCGCCGCAGACGCAAGGTTCACCACGGAGCAGCTCATCGAGAAGAGCCCGGGCGACGGCATCATAATTGGGATTGGCACCGTGAACGGCGACAGGGTGGAGGCTCCGGCAAGCCGTTGCATGGTGATGTCGTACGACTACACCGTTTACGCAGGGACGCAAGGCGGGCGGAATCACGCCAAGACCGACCGAGGCATCGCCGTGGCGAAATCGGCCAGGCTCCCGGTGATCCTGTTCGCGGAGGGTGGCGGCGGCCGGGCAGGCGGTGGCGGCGGCGGTTCGGGCGGGCTGGGCGCTGGAAGCACCCGGACGTTCGCGCACTTCGCTCAACTCAGCGGGCTGGTCCCGCTCGTTGGCATCACCACCGGGCGCTGTTTCGCAGGCAATGCCTCGTTGCTTGGCTGCTGCGACGTTGTGATCGCAACCCGCGATTCGAACATCGGCATGGGAGGACCGGCGATGATCGAAGGGGGCGGCCTGGGCGTGTTCGCGCCGGAGGAGATCGGTCCGATGGAAGTGCAGGTTCCGAACGGCGTCGTGGATATTGCAGTCGACGACGAGGCGGAAGCCGTGGCTGTCGCGAAGCAGTACCTCTCGTACTTCCAGGGCCCGCTCACGACCTGGGAGGCCGCGGACCAGCGGGCGCTGCGCCACGTGGTACCGGAGAACCGGCTCCGCGTGTACGACCCGCGCGACCTGATTGCGACGATGGCGGACCGCGGCAGCATGCTCGAGCTGCGGCGTCATTTCGGCCAGGGGATGATCATCGCCCTGGTGCGCATCGAAGGGCGGCCCATCGGGATCGTTGCCAACGACCCACAGCATTATGGCGGCGCCATCACGTCGGACGGGGCGGACAAGGCCGCACGCTTCATGAAGCTCTGCGACGCGTTCGACATCCCGTTGCTCTTCCTGTGCGACACGCCAGGGATCATGGTCGGTCCGGAGATAGAGAAGTCGGCGCTCGTCCGGCATTCAAGCCGGATGTTCGTGGTTGGCGCGAACGTCTCTGTGCCATGTATGACCATCGTCGTGCGCAAGGCCTACGGCCTCGGCGCCATCGCAATGGCGAACGGCTCCTTCAAGGAGCCCCTGTTCACAGTATCGTGGCCGACAGGGGAGTTCGGCGGCATGGGCCTCGAAGGGCAGGTGAAGCTTGGCTTCCGCAACGAACTTGCGGCCATCGGCGACGCGGACGCACGGCGCCGGAAGTTCGACGAGATGGTAGCAGTGGCTTACGAGCGCGGCGAAGCGCTGAACGAGGCCAGCTGGTTTGGCGTCGACGACACGATCGACCCGGCCGATTCCAGGCGCTGGATTGCCGGCATCCTCGAATCGGTGCGCCCCCCGTTGCCGCGCGCCGGCAAGAAGCGCTCATGCATTGACACGTGGTGATGCCCCCGAAGGATGCGGTGACGCTCAACGGGCACAACTCCTCGGTCCCCCAAAGACAACCCGGATCCTGACGGGTTCCACCTTCGCCCACGGGCGGAGTTCCTCCAGGACCTCCTGAGAATCAGAGAGCCGTCTCGAAATTGCTGTTGACGTCTCAGAGAAGCGGACTATACTTGCGCGGATAATCTTGGCAGTTTAGAAGGAATGGAGCCTTCAACTGCCGAAGGAGGGGGCAATGCCCGAAAGGGACAATTACTGGACACGCGTGGCCACACGGAGTCTGAGCCGCCGGAGGGTGCTCCTTCTCGCGGGCTCCAGCGCTGCTGCGGCGGCGCTCGCTGCCTGCGGCGGAGACGATGACGGCGCAGAGACACCGGGCAGCCAGGACACGGCGCCTGCTGGCGGTTCGGCGACGCCCACCAGCGGCACAACGGCGACCGCCACCGCCACGAAGACAGCCTCCACCAGCCCTGCGCCGGCGTGGGGCGACATGCCGGTTGGCAAGGCGGGAGGAAAGGCGAACTTCGTCCACTACCTCGATGTGGCGACGCTGGACCCGCACACCCCTACCGCAGCCGACTCGGCGTACCAGTACCAGCTCTACAACTCGCTCGTTGGCCTGGACCAGAACAGGGTCACTCCCAGCATCGGCCTTGCGGAGAAGTGGGAGATCGCCGACCCGACGACCATCACCTTCACCCTCAGGCAAGGCATCAAGTTCCACGACGGAACCCCGTTCAACGCGGAGGCCGTCAAGGTGAACGTGACGCGCATCCTGGACCCGGCCCTGAAGGCCACCTGGGCTGCGCAACTGGCGGCGATCGATCGCGTTGAAGTGGTCAACGACTCCACCGCCAGGTTCGTGCTCAAGAGGCCGGACGCGTCACTCCTCTTCGCGCTTGCTTCCGTGTACGGCGCGGGCATCGTTTCGCCGACCGCCCTGAACAAATACGGCAAGGACATCAAGTCCAACCCGGTGGGCACGGGCCCCTTCACCCTGGACAAGTGGGTTCCCGGCAGCCAGGTGGTGGTGAAGAAGAACCCCAACTACTGGGAGAAGGACTCCAAGGGGAATCCTCTGCCTTACCTGGAACAGGTCACCATCAGCCCCATCCCTGATCCCACGGTTCGCTTCGCCAATCTCCAGACCGGTGAAGCGACCATGGGCATAGTCGAGCTGCAGGACATGGCCGCTGCCGAAAAGCACCCCGAGCTTAACGTCGTGAAGGGCGTCCCCGGGGGGTCAGTGCACTCATTGATCTACTTCAACTTCGCGATGGCGCCCATGGACAACGTCAACCTGCGCAAGGCAATGGCCTGGTCGATTGACCCGTCCGTCGTGGGAAAGAACGTGTACTTCGACCGCGCCGTGGTAGCAGAAGGGGCCCTGATCACGCCCGACAGCTGGGCTTACACAACCCTGAAGGACCGGCCGCGGTACGACGTGGCGAAGGCGAAGGAGTTCCTCCGCGCCGGCGGCAAGCCCGACGGTTTCGACATGGAAGTCATAGCGTTCTCCGCCCCGGCCGTCACTCAGCAGACCGAGATCTACCAGGAGATGTGGAAGAAGATCGGGATCAATGTGAAGGTAACGACACAGGAAGTGGCAACCTCCGTCGCGTCGTTCTTCAGCCAGCAGAAGTTTCCCCTGTGGTCGGCCATGTGGGCCGGCACAAGCGTGGAGCCGAGCACCGTGCCCACCATCGCTTGGAAAAAGGACGGCTTCTACAACCCGGCGAAGAAGCCCATCACGCCAGAGCTCGATGGCCTCATCGACAAGGCACGCCAAACATACGACGAAAAGGAGCGCAAAGAACTCTACCACCAGATCAACACCATCGTGGTGGCCGAGCAGTGCATATGCGTGCCGTTGCTCCTGGGCCAGTACCATGGGGTGTATCGCAAGAATGTGAAGAACACGGAGAGCTTCTACTTCGGCTGGTTCAACCGCCTGCAGAACCTCTACCTGGCGTAAGGTCGCCCCCCCTCCTCGACCGGGCCGCCATGGCCGGCGGCCCGGTCGCAATCAAGGCGCGCCCGCGGCTCAAGAGGCCATTGCTGGCGCCGCTGTTCGAGAAGACGACGGCAGGCGCAGCAGCCGCGGCCTTCCTGGCCGAAGAGAAGCCGTGTGGCCGCCCCAACCGAACGTTCCTTGCACCGCCGCGGTTCCGCCTTCGGAGATCTCTCCGCGGGCCTCGTCCGCCGCGCCTGGCTCAAGCAGCTACAACCGGCCGGAGAACAGGCCCCCGCTCTTCCATGAATTCCTGTGACGCCACTGGCTCGAGATTGCAGTTGACGTGGGCCCCACGCGATCTATACTCTGGCGGACAATCTGGGCGGTCGGAATGAATGGAACGTCCGATCGTCCCAAGGAGGGGATATGAACGGCAGGGACAATTACTGGACACGCGTGGCTGCGCGGAATCTGAGCCGCCGGAGAATGCTGATCCTCGCGGGCTCAGGCGCGGCCGCGGCCGCGCTTGCAGCCTGCGGCGGAGACGACGACAGCGACGAGACACCCTCCGGCGGCAAAGAGACGCCCGCCGGCGGTACGACGCCGGCAAGCAGCGGCCCGGGACTGGCATGGGGCGCCGTGCCCGCCGGCAAGGCAGGGGGCAAGGCAACCGTCGCCCTCAGGCTCGACACGGGCACCCTCGACCCGCACACCCCTGGCTCTGGAGGAGACGCACCGTACCTGGCCACTCTCTTCAACGCCCTGGTTGGCGTGGACCAGAACAGGGTCACTCCCAGCATCGGCCTTGCAGAGAAGTGGGAGATCGCCGATCCGACGACCATCAATTTCACCCTCAAGCAGGGGATAAAGTTCCACGACGGGACTCCCTTCAATGCGGAAGCCGTCAAGGTGAACATCACGCGCATCCTGGACCCGGCTCTGAAGGCCACGTGGGCATCACAACTGGCGGCCGTGGACCGCGTAGAAGTCGTGAACGAGTCCACAGCGAAGTTCGTGCTCAAGAGGCCCGACGCCCCCCTCCTCTCCGCGCTTGCTTCCGTGTACGGCGCGGGCATCGTTTCGCCGACCGCCCTGAACAAGTACGGCAAGGACATCAAGTCCAACCCGGTCGGCACGGGCGCCTTCACCCTGGACAAGTGGGTGCCGGGCAGCCAGGTGGTGGTGAAGAAGAACCCCAACTACTGGGAGAAGGATTCCAAGGGGAATCCTCTGCCTTACCTGGAACAGGTCACCATCAGCCCCATCCCCGATGCGACCGTACGCTTCGCCAACCTGCAGACTGGCGATGCATCGATGGGCGAGGTCGACTCCAAAGATATCGCGGCGGCCGAGAAACACGCCGATCTCAACGTGGTGAAGGGAGTCCCGGGTGCATCCGTGTACTCAGTTCTTCACTACAACTTCGCCATCGCGCCGATGGACAACGCCAACCTGCGCAAGGCGGTGGCCTGGTCGATCGACCCGGCGGTTGTGGCGAAGAACGTCTACTTCGACCTCGCGGTCCCGGCGGATGGGGCCATGACCACGCCCGGCAGCTGGGCTTTCACTCCTGTGAAGGACCGGCCACGCTACGACGTGGCGAAGGCGAAGGAGTTCCTCCGCGCGGGCGGGAAGCCTGACGGGTTCGACATGGAGGTCATCGCCTACACCTCCCCGACCATCAATCAGCAGACCGAGATCTACCAGGAGATGTGGAAGAAGGTCGGCATCAACGTGAAGGTAACGACACAGGAGGTGTCGGCTGCCGTCACGTCGTTCTTCGGGCCCGGCCCGCAAACGTTCCCGCTCATGTCCACTTCCTGGGGCGGCACGAGTGCCGAGCCGAGCACCACGCCCACCATCGCCTGGGGGAAGGATTCCTTCTACAACCCGGCAAAGAAGCCGATCACTCCGGAGCTCGACGGCCTCCTCGCGAAGGCGCGCCAAACCTACGACGAGAAGGAGCGCAAGGAGCTCTACCAGCAAATCGATTCGATCGTGGTGGCCGAGCAGTGCGTGTTTGTGCCTGTGCTTTACGCACAACCTCGTTATGTCTTCCGTAAGAGCGTGAAGAACACCGAGGCCGCCTACTACGCCGGGTTTGTCCGCCTGCACCATTACTACCTCGCCTAGGGCCGCCCCCCCAGGGCCGGGCCGCCGTGGCTGGCGGCCCGGCCTTTCCCACGCAATGCGATGCTCCCGGAGCGAGAGCGCACCGCAACTTCGAAATCAGCGGAAGGCAGGTAAGCATGCGGGCCTACATCGTCAGGCGAATGCTGCAGTTCATCCCGGTCCTCCTGGGCATCACCTTCCTTGTCTATTCGACGACCTTGATGCTTCCCGGTGACCCGGTGTACGCGCTGGCAGGGCTCAACGTCGGCCAGACGGAGTTCACGCCTGAACAGATTGAGCGGTTCCGAGAGGATCTCGGCCTGAACGACCCCATCCCCGTGCAGTACCTGAACTGGCTCAAGAACGCGGCGCAGGGCGACTTCGGCGAATCGACCAGGACGCGTCGCCCGGTGACCGAAGAGGTGACGCCTCGCCTGAAGGTGACGCTCCAGCTGAGCATCGCCTCCCTCCTCATCGCGACGCTCATCGGCCTGCCGGCGGGGGTCGCGGCAGCAATATGGCGGGACAGGCCGATCGATCGGCTCATAACCGTGGTCTCGGTGGCAGGCGTAGCCGTTCCGAGCTTCTGGCTGGGGATCATGATGATCCTGCTGTTCTCCGTCCGGCTCGAATGGCTACCTCCTTCGGGGTTCGTGAGCGTGTTTGAGGACCCGGTCCGCGGGGTGAAGTTGCTGGTGATGCCGGCCACCATTCTGGGCGCCGGCGGGGCGGCGATTCTCACGCGGCAGACGCGTTCGGCGATGCTCGAGGTATTGAACCAGGATTACATCCGCACCGCGCGTGCCAAGGGGCTGTCCTCAAGGAAAGTTATCTGGCTGCACGCTCTCAAGAACGCGATGCTGCCGATTATCACCATCCTCGGCCTGTTTGTTGGGAACCTGCTTTCCGGCGCGGCCATCGTGGAGACGATTTTTGCCATCCCCGGCCTGGGGCGCCTCCTCGTTGCGTCCATCGGCATCCGGGACTTCCCGGTAATCCAGCTCCTGGTGTTGATCGTGGCGGTGAGCACGGTGGTCGCGACGCTTCTAACGGACGTCGCTTACGCGCTCCTGGACCCCAGGATTCGATACCGATGACAGGGCGCGTGCTGGAAACGGACGCAACCCAACAGGAGTTCCTGGGTGAGTTCTACAGGCCATCGCGTTCGCCCTGGCTCACTACGGCCCTGAAGGTGCTCCGCGAGCCGTTCGCGGCAACCGCGGCCGCCATCATTCTCATCTTCACGGTGTGCGCCGTTTTTGCTCCTGTGCTGGCGCCCTACAGCCCGACCGATCAGCAAGCGCTGGAGGCACTGCAGGACCCCAGCTGGAGGCATCCCCTCGGCACGGACCAGCTGGGCCGCGACCAGCTCTCGCGGATGATGTATGGCGGCCGGGTCTCACTTGGCATTGGGGTCGGCGCCGTCGCCTTCGCCTGCCTGCTGGGCGTGACCCTGGGGCTGATAGCGGGATACGTCCGGGGATTGGTGGATGACGTCATCATGCGGCTGATGGAGGTCATCATCGCGTTTCCGGGGTTGATCCTGGCGCTTATGCTTGTCGCCTTCTTCGAGCCGTCGGTGAAGAATCTCCTGTTCGCGATCGGGGTCGCTTCGGTGCCGACCCTTGCCCGGCTGGTACGCAGCCAGGTTTTCAGCGTCCGGGAGCGCGATTACATCCTCGCAGCGAGGAC
>WBZY01001756.1_pt1 | contig 10282 bp, 9 predicted proteins | sample 5204191 | NCBI WGS metagenome assembly WBZY01 (sample SAMN12344363, study PRJNA552823) | activated sludge metagenome | biome: Activated sludge suspended growth; feature: Anammox Sidestream; material: Wastewater; isolation source: activated sludge from anammox sidestream of wastewater treatment... | reverse complement strand
CTTCTTTTATCAATTTCAAGCGCGGGTTTTTTTACCAGATTGACAGTCTTGATTTTTCAAAACCTACTGCCCGGGAAGAGATTCTTGGCGCTCTTGAGACCTTCGACGGGTTCATTTTTCCTACCGGGGAAAAGATACTTTCTGCGATGCCAGACACCCCAGGAGATACCACGGACAACACGCAGGATACATCGTATGAGCGCCTGTCAGAAGAAGAGACAAAAACAGCTTTACACAAATACAAAAGGGAACTTGCTCATATTATTGTATCCGTGGACTTGACCGGTAAGGATGCGAAAAGTGAACTAAAAGAACGCATTGAAGACTCTGTGCTGTCCATACCTTCAAACATCAGCTTAAATGCCTTCCTGTACAAAAAACAGATTATGCACTTTGTCGACCGGACAAGCTTTGGATACCTTGGCGCAATCGGGTTAATATTTCTTCTCTTTTCTGTTATTAATATGATTGGCAATATTGAGACCTCCTTTAATGATGTTTGGAAGATTAAAAAATCCCGTTCGGTCTTGAGAAGGTTTACTGACTATACCAGCATGATGTTTATCCTTCCCATCCTTCTTCTGGCGTCGACAACAATTACGGCGGTTTTAACGAATGAAAAGCTCGTCGCGCTCTTAGATAAAATAGGGATTGGCAACATTTATTTGAGCACGTTGGGATCATTTTTGCCGATTCTTGTGCTGTGGATAGCATTTATTTCTGTTTATATTTTTCTGCCAAACACCAGGGTCAGGGCCATTCCAGGGATAGCCGGTGGTGTGATAAGTGGAACGCTCTTTTATGTACTCCAGGTATTTTATTTTAAAAGCCAGATTGGACTTGCACGGAACAACCTGATTTATGGCGCATTTGCGGCTATTCCCTTTTTCCTGTTGTGGTTACAAATGAGCTGGAATGTTGTTCTTTTGGGAGCGGTGATCTCATATGTTATCCAAAACATCAGGTTTATTAAGCTGAAAAGTCAACCCATGGGGATAAACTATGCATCAAGGGAACTTTTGGGACTATTTATCATGGAGCGGATATCCACACGGTTCTTGGAAGGAAGAGGCGAGCGATGGTCAAGGGAGGGTTTATCAAAGGCGCTGAACATTCCCGCTGAAACGGTTCAGGAGATTGTAGCCGAACTTTCAAAGGCATCTCTGATTGCTGAAATCCCCGCAGAAAAATATCTGTACTACCTGCCCGCCCGTGATTTGGATGCAATCCACGTAACGGAAGTAGTATTTGCCATGAGAAATATTGGTGAAAAGTACACCCCTGTTGCTCTGTCACTGCAGGATCAAAAAATGGTAAAACTCCTTGACGATCTCCAGGATGCTATCCGGGATCATATGAGATTTACCATAAAAGATATTATTCAGGATACAAGGGCACAGAGTAAGGTCGCTTGCAACAGGTAAATCACGTGCAGGTTGTATAAAAACCAGTATAAGAGCCTGCTAACCGGCTGCATTCCTCAGAAAAATGAATCATCATTTATTGGCAGTAGTTTTCAGGCAGGGACGGGCTAATTATGAAAGAATAAACGGTTATTTGGTGATGAACGAAGCAGCTTCCATTTGTTCGCAATGCTACGTCAAATATAAGTACTAATAGTCATACGTAAAAAAGAAAAAGAAGAAACTGCCTTTTCAAAATGGTTTTTGTTTACCCTTCTCTCTCTTGCCTTGTTGTTCCCCCTCTTTTTGACATTGAAAAATAGTATCAGTTTAGTTTCATAAAATCCTGGCAAAACAATTTTTCACAAGCTTTTGCTGGTTCAATTGTTCTCGATTGAACCAGCCGTGGGAGGATTACTCCTGCCGTCTATTCGATCGGTAAATGCACGTTGAACCATGCCTTTTCCTATCGTATTACGGACTGAATCGAACAGTTTCAATGCGAACTTATTCTTGACAAGACGATCCGCTTTATAATATCTTAACATAATACATCTTTATGACATCGGCTATAAGGAAAGGCGGAGAGATATGACACAGGAAAAGAAAGTCAATGGAGTAGATGTTGAGCAGTTATTTAGTACCGTTGAGGGCATTAAAAAAAAACCAGAAATTGCGAAGTTCAAATTCCGGGCAACGAATAAATGGGTCGACGGCGCACATAATCGTGCAACGATTAAAGATTTTTATGGCGCTGGCAAGGAGGATAATTCACGTGAGCCTCTCGTATTTGAGTTAGATGAACCTCCTGTTCTTTTGGGAAAGAATGAGGGGGCCAATCCTGTTGAATATCTTCTCGTTGCCTTATCGGGTTGTTTGACGACAAGTCTGATTGCTCATGCATCTGCCAAAGGTATCAAAATAAGGGCGGTTGAATCCAGGCTGGAGGGAGATTTAGATCTTCGCGGTTTTCTGGGAATATCGGAAGACGTTAAAGTCGGTTTCGAGAAGATCCGCGTATACTTCAAAATCGACGCGGATATATCCGCGCAACAGAAGGAGGATCTCATCCGTATGGCTCAGAAATACTCACCGGTATATAACTCTATCGCCAATCCTGTTCCTGTCATTGTTCAACATGAAGAGTAAGGTCTATTTTATCAAAGTCGAAAATGGCGAAGGTGTTGCTTCCGTTGCGCAAAAGGCGCGGCATCTCTTCGATGTCGCTGGTTTTGCATCTGCGATTCAAAAAAATAATATGGTGGCAGTAAAAACCAGCTTTGGCGAAAAAGGGAATATTGGACATCTCAAGCCACCGATCATAAAGGCCGTTGTTGACAAAGTAAAGGCGTGTCATGGCAAACCCTTTTTGATAGAGACAAACACCCTGTATGTAGGCCGTCGCACGAATGCTGTTGACCATATCTCACATGCCCACGAGCACGGTTTCAGCTATGAAAACATCGGCGCCCCCATTATTATCGGAGACGGGCTCTTTGGTGAGCATGGTGTGCAGGTGGAGATTAACCAGAAACTGTGCAAATATGCGTATGTCGCTGGCGTGGCCCAGGCGGCAAATGTCATCGTCTCAATTGCACATGTGACGGGACATTTAGCCACCGGTATGGGCGCCACCCTGAAGAATATCGGCATGGGGCTCTCCGCGCGGGGCGGAAAACTTGCCCAGCACTCAGGCGTAATCCCTCAAATTCTCAAGAAGCGTTGCAATACCTGTGGCGCGTGCGGTAAATGGTGTCCGGTGGGGGCAATTCATATGGATGAGCAATATGCCGTCATAGATTCAAAACTATGCATTGGGTGCGGTGAATGTCTGGCTGTCTGCCAGTTCGGTGCGGTGAAAATTGCCTGGGATGAAAATACGGTCAACCTCCAAAAAAAGGTCGCAGAATACTGCCTGGCCATTTTAAAAGGAAAGACCGGTAAGGCTGTCTTTTTCAATTTCCTCACCCACATTACCAAACATTGTGATTGTATGGACAAACCATTTGAGCCTGATATTGCCGATATTGGCATCATTGCGTCCACGGATCCCGTTGCCATTGAAAAGGCAACAGCGGACATAATCAGGGATCAGATCGGATCGGACTTCTTTAAAGACGCCTGGCCTCAAATTGATTATACCATTCAAATTGCCTACGCACAGGAGATTGGCCTGGGCAGCATGGATTACGAATTGATACCGTGCGGACAGGATGCCGGTGTTGTCGTGTAGATGAGATATCCTATGGCAAAATCACAGGGAATATTGTCATCTGAAAAATATTTCATTACCCAGCGATGTCAAGAAGGGGAAGGAGTTCTGTTGGTCTTTTGATCAGGAGCCGTGCACCATTTTCCAGCAGCTCTTTTCCCGAACGGAAACCCCAGAGCGCCCCGACGGGAAACATGCCTGCCGCAACGGCGGTCTTCATGTCGATGGACGTGTCGCCAAGGTAGAGAAACTGTGATGGCGGGATGTTGAGGAACCGGGAAATTTCCATGGCGCCTGAGGGGTCCGGTTTGAGCGGTACGGTGTCGCACTGCCCCAGCACCAGGTCGAAGGTCTGCTGAGGGAAATATTCACTGACGCACCGCTTGGTAAAATCGTCCGGCTTGTTTGATAAAACAGCCATTTTCATGCCGTGCGCTGCCAATACATCAAGCATTTCTGTTACCCCATCGTAAGGCCGTGTCTTTATCTTCCACCCCCGTTCATATTCCTCCCGGAATGCCCGGACACAATCGAGGACAGTAACATCATCCCGCCTGTCTTCAGGGAGTGCGCGTCTCATCAGCACAACTGCGCCATCGCCTACCATATAGCGATAGTCGCCCGTATCGTGCGTGGGAAAGCCGTGTCTCTCCAAAACGCGATTTGCAGCGTTGCTCAAATCTTCCAAGGTATCAAGAAGCGTTCCATCAAGGTCAAAGATTATCGCTTTGAATAGCATTGTGTCTACCGCCATAAATGATCCTGATTTGCTTGATTTATAAGCAAAAAGCTCATAAATTGTGAGCCCTTACACGATACTGGCAAAAAGGGGATTGGATACTTTTCATATCATTCTGTTGATTATGGGTTGACATATTTTGCGGTATACGATAACATGCTGACAGCAATAAAATAAAGAGAAAAAAGCAACACTTTAGTTCTTTGAAAAATTAACAAGCGATTTTGCAAGCAAACCCAGAAGGCGTTTTCACCATAAGGGCATTTTTTGCGCTAGCCAGAAGATTTTCCACTGGATTGATTCTTTGTAATTCAGCAGAACGAAGCAGAGACATAAGGATGGCCTGTGTCTTAGCGCCATCCTCAGAGCGGTTCTGCTGTGAGACCTTTCTGGTCAATACTGGCTTTCGCATCTGTTGCTCAGCATGGTTATTATAGGGACTGACATCCTCATGTTCCAGGAACGTAAAGAGTTCCAAAACTTCTTTTTTTGCAAGTTTTTGGCAACCCCATTTATCCCTTACCATAAGAAGGTACTGTTTATTTATAAGAGAAGGATTGCTTCGCTTCACTCGCAATGACAACGTGCAGTGTGCCATCAAAGTGCATGGTCGCTGTCATTGCGAGGGCTTTTTCCGAAGTAGTCTCCCCGCTTTCACAACGGAGAATTGGTTGCGGCCTTGCTGCGCTATGTATTCTTTATCTTCCCAAGCACCGTTTTTCCCGCCGTTACCTTATCACCCACCTTAACCATTACCTCAAACGGCACCGCGTCAGGAACAAAGACCTCTACCCGTGAACCAAATTTGATCATGCCAAATCGCTGCCCCTGCCTTAAAACATCCCCTACCTTGCATGCGCATACAATGCGTCTGGCGATCCTGCCTGCAATCTGTTTTACCGCAATCCTGATATCGTTTTCCCTGAGGGACAAACCCATCAGATTGCTTTCATTACTCCGAAAACACTCATCATCCCTGGCATCAAGGAATTTTCCGTCCGTGTGCTTTATATATTCGACACACCCGTGCGCCGGCATCCGGTTTACGTGCACGTTCAGCACGGACATAAAAATGCTGACCTTCGTTGTATTACAGTGCAGGTAGTTGTCCTCAAAGACTGGCACAATATGAGATACCGTGCCGTCAGCAGGGGCAATAATGAGGCCGTCACCGTGCGGGGCATCTCTGTCCGGATCGCGAAAAAAGTTAAGGAGAAAGGCCAGGACAAAGACAGGAAGAGGCGCTATCCACGGTAAAAATATAAGGGACAATACAAGCCCAGCCACACAGGGAACGCCAAAGAGAACCAGCTCTCGTCTGCCATATTTGGTCAGCGGGATTCGCATAAAGATATCTTTCCTTTCAATTTCCTTGTCATACCACGCCTATAGTTGAATATGTTCCAGCATGTCAGGCACATAAGCGTCATAACGCAGCCGATCATGAATCGTCTTTGCAAAGTCCACGGCAGTATTTTCTTCACCGTGCATGACAAAGACACGCTGCGGCCGCTTTTTGAATTTACCAAGCCAGTCCAGGAGTTCATCGCGGTCTGCATGGGCAGAAAGACCGCCAATCGTGTAAATGGATGCCTTTACGGCAATCTCCTCGCCAAAAATACTTACGATTTTAGCGCCCTCAACAATCCGGCGTCCCAAAGTGCCCGCCGCCTGGAATCCAACAAAGATGACACTGCATTCCGGACGCCATAGGTTATGTTTCAGGTGATGCCGGATGCGGCCTGCCTCACACATGCCGCTGGCTGAGATAATGATGGCGCTGCTTTTCAACTTGTTTATGCTCTTTGAATCTTCGGCTGACTCCGTAAAGGTTAGCTCGAGCGCACCCCTGGAAAAGCCGCCTCTCTTTACCAGCGCCAGGGTCTCCTCGTCCAGGCATTCAGGATGTTTTATCGTAATGCGAGTCGCCTGCAGGGCCATCGGGCTGTCCACGAAGACCCGGAGTTGGTTTATTTTCCCCTCCCTGGCCATCTGATTCAGGAGATAAAGAACCTCCTGCGTCCGCCCTACGGCAAATGCCGGAATAATCACATTCCCGCCCCTCTTTACCGATTCTGCAATTACACGGTTAAATTCTTCAACGGTCTCCTCTATTCCCTTGTGTTTCCGGTTACCATACGTTGATTCTATAAAAATATAATCCCCTTCTTCAATAAACGTCGGGTTTTTAACGAGAGGCACATTCTTTTGTCCCAGGTCTCCGGAGAAGACCAGTTTCTTTTCCATCGTATCGTCACGCACCCACAGCTCCACTATGGCAGAGCCCAGGATATGGCCTGCATCACGAAATCTCACTTTGAACCCATCCCCCAGTTCCCGCGTTTCTCCATAAGAAATCCCCTGGAAATAGGCGATACTGTCAGCAGCTTCCTGAACCGTATACAAGGGACTAACCAGAGGTCTTCCCGCCCTCATATGTCGCTCGTTTTCCCACTCCGCATCCCGTTCCTGGATATGGGCAGAATCCAGCAACACAACGCCGCACAAATCGACGGTGGCGTGAGTTGCGAGGATCTTGCCCCGAAAACCTTCCTTTACCAGTTTGGGAATAAGACCCGAATGATCGAGATGCGCATGGGTCAGGAGGACGTAGTGAATTTCTGACGGCCTGAAGGGAAACGGGTTACTGTTTCTTTGCTCGTTATCCTTCGTCCCCTGAAAGAAACCGCAATCGACCAGGATATTTGTCGCATTTGCATGGATGCCGTAACAGGAGCCGGTAACCGTCTTTGCCGCACCAAAAAAGGTGATCTTCATCCTTATAATGTACAATGGAACGATGCGTGAGTAAAGGAGAAAAGTATTTCGTTGTATTTCACGCCAAAATCATGTAAATATGTAAATCTTTGGCGTAAGACACGCCTCTTTAGGGATGAACGGGAATCGATACCCATGGAAAGTAAAGGCCGTCAGGCAACCATTATTCTGGTCATTTGCAATATCTTTCTCTTTGCAATCAAGATCACCGCTGGCATCATGTCAAACAGCCTTGCCATCATTTCAGACGCCTTTAACTCCCTCACCGATATTATCTCTTCGGTAATCATCTTCTTTGCCGTAAAGGTATCCTCAAAGGCGGCGGATGACGGGCACCCCTTTGGTCACCATCGGGCGGAACCGATAGCGGGTTTGATTGTCGCAATTTTTGCCGGTATTTTAGGATTTGAAATCCTGCACACCGCTGTTTTCAAACTTCTGGATTCTTATGCCCCGAAGATCGGCATCCCTGCAATGATAACCCTCCTCGTATCTATCGGCATGAAATTATTTATGTCCGGCTATCTGAAAAAGGTAAGCCATAAAATCAACAGTCCCGCCTTGCTGGCAAGCTCTATCGACAGCAGAAACGACGTCTGCATATCATCTGCCGCCCTTCTCGGGATTATTGGCGGTCTCCTCGGATATGTCAGGATAGATGGCATTGCAGCAATCTTTATCAGCTTTTGGATTATTTATTCAGGATACAAGATCGGCGTGAATAATATTGATTACCTCATGGGCAAACAACCGGAAGACAGCATTATGGAGGAGATTAAAAAGAAGGCCGCTGCCGTTTCAGGCGTTATAGGTATTCACGACGTCCGCGCACATTACGTGGGACATTACATTCACGTTGAAATTCATATATCCGTAGACCATGCCCTGACGCTGACTCAGGCGCACAACCTCGGGAAAAACGTGCAACGGACCGTGGAGTCCATTGAGAGTATTCATAAGGCATTTGTTCATATAGACCCGATCTGAAGGGTACGGCGTACGACACCATTTCGTGGAGAGGCCGGGATTCTGATTTGATGTCAGAAAATTTCGGACGGGAAGACCTCATCGATAGAAATTCCTCTATCAGCAGAGGTGAAGAGAAAGGAGAGGAGAGGTGTCTCATCCTCATGAATGAGACACCATGGTAGACGTAGCGCCTTTTCGGGGTTTTTGCGATGTCTGGATATATTTTTTACCGGTAGTTACGGCATGATCGTAATCAAATCGTTGAAAACACCGTGGACATTCAATATAGTTGTCGTCCTGCCTTAAACTGGGCAATGTGCCGCTTTCTTCAGTTCTTATGCCCAGTTCGGGTGATTGTTTGACAATCTGAAAATTGCTCGTAAAAATTTTAAATTCCTTATTGTTCCCACAATGAGGGCATACAAAAAATCTCTTCGTCGTCATGCGTTCAGCCTCCTTACAGTATGAATCACAAAATTATCAAAAATAAGCACATTGCAATAAACACGGCAGAAAATTATTTTGTTCCCAGGAACTATGTCCTCTTATAAGTCAATCATTCAAAAAGCGTGGGCGCTCCGGAAGAAATACGTCAACCTCGCCGGCACAAATGCCTACCGGCTGATCAACTCTTACGGTGACGGGCTGCCCGCGGTAACAATAGACGTCTATGACAAAAACATCCTTATCCAATATTTTAAGTCATACGAACAACAGAGAAAGGAGGGTATTTACCATGCCCTGCATGAACTTCTGACACCTGAAACGATCACGGAAAAGATACGACTCAAGGGTGAAGACGTCAAAACGGATCTGATTTGTGGACAAAAAATTCCGGAAAATTTCGTGGCGCTGGAAAACGACATTTCATTCGCGATATCATTTCTGGAAGGAGGCGGAACAGGCCTCTTTTTAGATCAGCGTGACAACCGGAAGAAGGTGCAACTTCTCGCCAAAGACAGAGAAGTGCTGAACTGCTTTTGTTATACCTCTTCTTTCTCCGTGTATGCAAGCCTTGGGGGAGCAGCCAGAACGATCAACGTGGACTTATCAAAAAAGGCCATAGAATGGAGTAAGAGGAATTTCTTTCTGAACCACTTGGACGCAAACAATCATGAGTTCATTGTGGGAGATGTATGGGATTGGACGAAACTCTTTCAAAAAAAGGGGCGGACGTTTGATATGATCATTCTTGATCCACCCAGCTTCTCTACCAGCAAAACCGCCGTATTTGCGGTGGAGAAGGATTTTCCTCAATTGCTTGGGCGGGGGCTCAACCTCCTTCGCGAGGACGGCATCCTCATCTTTTCCACAAACCTGGCAAAAATGAACTTTTCAAAACTGTTTCAACTCTTACCGAAGATAAAAAACTTCACTTCCAAACCATATAAGCTGATGGGCGTCTCGTCACAGGGTTTAGACTTTCCCATAGACGGAATACATCTTGAGGAGCCCTATTTGAAGTTCATCATGCTGTCATAACGCATCCATTCTTTTCTCTATTGTACCTCCTCTTGAGCACATGTCGCACAAAGAGCATACCAACGCGTAGGGACGCGATGCATCGTGTCCCTACGCCGCTTCAATCCACGCTCCCGCGCGGGGAGCGACCAGGCACGCGGGAAAGGGGATGTGTGTGATGGGTTTCAATCCACGCTCCCGCGCGGGGAGCGACCTCCGCAGTGTATCTGCCAAACACATTCGCGGCAGTTTCAATCCACGCTCCCGCGCGGGGAGCGACATAGGTGGTAGACGTTGCCACGCCGCCGGGAGCGGTTTCAATCCACGCTCCCGCGCGGGGAGCGACAATTACGAGAAATCAAATAAGGAAACACCAAACTGTTTCAATCCACGCTCCCGCGCGGGGAGCGACTCATTCTATCGATTGCGTCTTGTTCTATCGCCGTGTTTCAATCCACGCTCCCGCGCGGGGAGCGACCACCGTCCCTACCGGCCTGCCGTCTTCAGCCACGGTTTCAATCCACGCTCCCGCGCGGGGAGCGACCATTGGCTTTGCAACCCATGACCGAAACTGGTCAGTTTCAATCCACGCTCCCGCGCGGGGAGCGACGTTTGTCTACCTCATGAAAAATTTCGCATACTCGTTTCAATCCACGCTCCCGCGCGGGGAGCGACCTGATTCTCGCTTGAGTATCTCTACCATGATTCTGTTTCAATCCA
>WBZY01001755.1_pt1 | contig 10288 bp, 10 predicted proteins | sample 5204191 | NCBI WGS metagenome assembly WBZY01 (sample SAMN12344363, study PRJNA552823) | activated sludge metagenome | biome: Activated sludge suspended growth; feature: Anammox Sidestream; material: Wastewater; isolation source: activated sludge from anammox sidestream of wastewater treatment... | reverse complement strand
ACAGAGGGCAGTAATAAAGCATTTGCGGTTTATCCAAAAAACACAGGATAGAGTGCGTGCTTATTTCAATAATAAAACAACGAGGTATGCTGCAGCATGTTAATATTATTATGAGACGATTAATATACGGACTGCTCTTGATTATTTTGATAATTAAAAGGCCGCAAGGGATTGTTGGAAAATACCGGTTTTGAGTTTATGGAAATACTTCAAGTCAAAAATTTGATTAAGACCTTTGATGGGATACATGCCGTTGACAGCCTTTCCTTTGACATTAAAAAAGGGACTATTACCGCCCTCATTGGTCCGAATGGTTCTGGCAAGACAACGACCTTTAATCTGATCACCGGGTTTCTGAAGCCAACTGCAGGAAAGGCCCTTTTCAAAGGAAGGGATATCACACATATGGCCCCTCATAAAATCTTTAATCTCGGCATCGGGAGGACATTCCAGACGATCAGATTATTCCCGCAGATGACCGTCCTTGAAAATGTATTGCTTGGCATGAAATACGATAAGGGCGAAAGCCTTGCGGCAGCTCTATTCAGGGCATCGGAAATGTTGAGGGAGGAAAGAGAAAATCAAGAAAAGGCACTGGAATTACTCAGAACGGTAGGGCTTGAATTCAAGAGAAACGAATTTGCAGGAACCCTGTCTCATGGCCAGAGGAGACTCCTCGAAATCGCAAGGACGCTGGGAACGGATTCCGAATTCTATCTCTTTGATGAGCCAACCGCGGGTGTTTACCCCAAAACAATACCTCTGCTTCTCGACATCATCAGGAAACTGAAATCTTCAGGAAAAACCATACTTTTTGTTGAGCATAACATGAAGGTTGTGATGGATATTTCTGATAAGATAATTGTTCTGAATTATGGCAAGAAGATAGCGGAAGGCACGCCCGATGAAATCCAAAAGAATGAAATAGTTCTTGAAGCCTATATGGGAAAGGGGAGAAGGGTTGCTTCTTGAGGCAAAGAAGATAAGTGTTTCCTATAACAGCGTAAGGGCCATTGAAGAGGTGTCTTTTCGGGTTGATTCTGGAGAAATTGTAGCGCTGGTAGGCCCCAATGGCGCTGGAAAGTCAACGGCGCTGAAGGCCATTTTTGGCTTGATAAAGCTGCAAACCGGAGATATTCTATTTCGGGGTGAAAGCATTAAGGGGTTGCGTCCTGATGAACTTGTCCGTAAAGGCATATCTCTCGTTCCGGATAGCAGAAGATTGTTTCCGTCAATGACGGTATTGGAAAACCTTGAAATGGGCGCCTTTTTGCGAAGAGATAAAAATATCCAAAATGACATCGAAAAAATTTTTGGGCTTTTTCCAGCATTGAAGCAAAGAATCAAACAAAAAGCCGGTACGTTATCCACCGGTGAACAGCAGATGCTTGCCTTTTTGGAAGGGCGATGATGCAAAGGCCGAAATTGCTTCTTGCTGATGAACCATCGGTGGGTTTATCGCCCGATTATGTGGATACAATCTTTGAAAAAATTGTAGAGATAAATAAATCAGGAACAAGTATCCTCCTCGTCGAGCAAAATGCACGCATGGCGCTTGAGATCGCTCACCGGGGCTATGTCTTTAAAATAGGCTCAATATTCTTAGAAGGCGCCGGGAAAGAGCTTCTTGAAAAAGAAGATGTTAAAAAGGTATTGTGGGGTGATTAACCCTGACGCGTTGCTTATTTTCACATGATCTGAATAGCACGGGCTGAACCATGACCGAACAGACGATAAAATTTGATATTACCGGCATGCACTGCGTCAATTGTTCCATGACGATTGAGCGGAAACTAAAGGACTTGGAAGGGATTAAATCCGTCCGGATTAATTTTTCCCGTGCAACGGGGATTGTAACGTATGATGCCGATGTTACGAACAAGGCTCAAATCACAAGGTATGTAAAGGAGATTGGCTATACTGCCAAAGAACGCGTCCGGCTGGATCAGACCTCCAAAGCCTCCATCCAGATGGGATGGCTTCTCCTCAGCATCATGTCCTCCATCGCTATGATGGTGCTGATGTATGCGCCTATGCCATCTTCAGTGCACATCTTCATGCCTTATATTATGATGGGGATTGCTACCGTAACGTTGCTGGGACCGGGGATGAATTTCTTTGTCAGCGCCTATAAGTCCATCAAAAACCTCTTTGCCAATATGGACGTGCTGGTCTCCCTGGGTGTCCTGTCTGCCTATATGTATAGCGTCTTTGCGGTTTTTGGTTCCTTTGGTGCGTCAGGCCATGCATTCTTTGAGACGGCAGTGATGCTGATTGCCTTTATCCGCATCGGAAAGTATCTGGAGGAACGGGTAAAAGGCAGGGCAAGCCATGCACTCCAGAAATTGATAAAACTCCAGGCCGATAAGGCACGGCTATTAACGCCGGAAGGAAAGGAATCGGAGGTCAACGCCACCGCCCTTCAAGTGGGGGATATGGTAATTGTCCGGGCGGGTGAAATTATTCCGGTGGATGGTGAGGTTGTCGAAGGGGTCTCATCGGTGGATGAATCCATGGTGACGGGTGAGTCCATGCCCGTTGTAAAGCAGAGAGGCAATCGCGTCGTGGGAGCAACCATAAACAAAACTGGCCTTTTGAAGGTAAAGACTACCAAGGTAGGCGAAGAAACGGTTTTATCACAGATTATCACGATGGTTGAAGACGCCCAGATGGATAAGGCCCCGATCCAGCGATTTGCAGACCGGGTATCCAATGTCTTTGTTCCCGTCGTCGTGGGGTTATCCATAACAACCTTTCTCTGCTGGTATTTCCTGTTTTATGATGCTGCCGGGCAGCAGCCCTTTGTATGGGCATTGAAGACGGCTGTTGCGGTATTGGTAATTGCGTGTCCGTGCGCTATGGGGCTTGCTACGCCAACGGCCATTATGGTGGGTAGCGGTGTGGGTCTCGACCATGCTGTCCTCATCAAACGCGCCAGCGCCCTTGAAGAGATCGCACGACTCAACGTGCTTGCATTCGATAAGACGGGCACGATCACGGAAGGGCGCTTTGTGGTAACCGATATCGTTCCATCAAAAACGGTTCCTGAAGCTGAACTGATTACCCTTGCGGCTGCAGGGTGTGCCTTTTCGAATCATCCCCTTGCCCAAGCGGTAGTGAATGAGGCAAAAGAAAGAAAGGCTACATGGGATGCGGCGCAAAGTTTTCAGGAAGTAGCGGGCAGTGGTATTATCTGCCACTATAGGGACAAAGAATTACTGATTGGAAACGAGGGGCTTCTGGCCGCTCACGGAATTAAAATCGACTCACTTAAGGGCAAATTTGAAGAGTTAACGGCACACGGAAAGTCGACCATGTTCGTAGCATACGATGGTGCCGGCATGGGCGTCCTGGGTCTTATGGATAGCATCAAGCCAAATGCACGGGACGTGGTGATGCAATTAAAACAGATGAACCTGCGGGCCGTTATGCTGACGGGCGATAGTGAATTAGTGGCGAAGGCCGTGGCATCAGAGGTTGACATCGGGGAGTACCACGCAAAGGTTTTGCCTGCAGAAAAGATGGAGATCGTAAAGGCCTTTCAGGAAAAAGGGCTGAAGGTCGGTATGGTTGGCGACGGTATTAATGACGCCCCGGCGCTCGCGCAGGCCGACGTGGGTATTGCCATTGGCGCAGGAACGGATGTTGCAAAGGAAACGGGAGATATCATCTTAATAAGGAATGACATGATGGACGTTGTAAGGGCTATTCACCTGGGACGGCGAACATTGTCCAAGATCAGGCAAAATCTGTTCTGGGCATTTTTTTATAACGTGATCGGGATTCCCATCGCTGCCGGGGTCATGTACCCGTTTCTTGGCATGAGCCTGAAGCCGGAATACGCCGGGCTGGCAATGGCCCTTTCCTCGGTGTCCGTTGTGACCAACTCCTTATTGCTCAAATGGCGTCACCGATAACAGGCGCCATCAAAGCTTCCCTGCCAATGGAAACATTTGACATTCCCCGTCCACCCGTTTATACTCACTCTCACGCGCATAACCCTCTAAAGCATCAGAAGGTATTGGTTAAAATTTTTTATTTGATAAGGAGTTGATATGCGTTGCCTGTTAAGTATTATGGAAAGCGTTGATAACCCTGTCGGGAAACTTCTCATCGCAACCGTACTAGGTGGGATTATTGGGTGGGAACGGGAACGGCGGGGACGTCCTGCCGGATTGCGGACACACATTCTGGTCTGCATCGGGGTAACCCTGATGATGGTGGTATCTGAGCATATCTTTGAAAAGTACAAAGCTCTTGCCGCTGACTCTATCATTCGGGTTGACCCCGCAAGGATTGCCGCCCAGGTGATAACGGGTATCGGGTTCCTGGGTGCGGGCACCATTCTGAGATTTAAAACAACGGTGCGGGGTTTGACGACTGCTGCATCCTTATGGGTTGTGGCCGGCATCGGTTTGGCGGTTGGAAGCAGTTGTTATATTCCTGCGATGCTTACTACCCTTATAACCCTTTTCGCGCTGTTCTTAGGGCCTCTCTTTGAGCGTGAGATCAGGCGTGATACCTATAGAATCCTGAAGGTGTGCGTTTCAGGCACAGAACCCAATTTTGAATCCATTACGGAGATACTAAAAAACAACTCCATAGAACTCCAGCATTACGAGTTTGAACGAGATCTTATGAAGAATGAAGTCCAGTACAATATTAATGTCCGGTATAAAGACGAAGCTGCAGTCCCAAAGGTTTGCGATGACATTACCAAGTCGATCAAGGAGATCATCAAACTTGGTTGGGAATAACCGTTTTCCGATTATCTAACTACCGATCAAATAAACATTTGACAAGGCCTGACTGATTTGATATATTCCCCCCTTAATATATTAATTAGGCCTTCGGCGACTTTCTCAATGTAGAGCGACGAGCCTCGTCGCCCTACAATCGCAATTTTGAAATTCCTGAACGTGAACGTCAAATAAGTCCCTTATAAACAAGTCCATCAATCGATAACCGTTTTCATGGGAGATTTGATAATGATAAAGAATCTAGTATCGCCATTCAGGACATTAACGTTAATGGCAGTATTAGTTTCTGGAGGTATATACGGATGCTCTAAGGTTGATATGCCTGATGAGGTCATCTCCGCATATCGTAAGGCTATCCAGCTTAACCCGGGAATGGCGGTTGCCCACTATAACCTGGGAATTGCTTATAACGACCGCACCATGGTTGACGAGGCGATCGCAGAGCTGAAAAAGGCCACGCAAATTGATCCAAACTACAAGGATGCCCTTTTTCAACTGGGCTTGCTTTGCGTGGAGAAGGGCCTTTGGGAAGATGCGATAGCTGCCCTCGAATCGGTGGTCAGGCTGGATCCCTCGAACGAACTGGCGCTTGGCAAGCTGGCCGATATCTATAAATCCAGGAAGATGCTTGGTGAAGCCATTCATGAATACGAAAAGGTATTGGCAGCGAACCCCAAAGACGTAGTTTCCCTGTATCATTTGGGCACAGTTCACGCCGAAAAAAATGAGGCGGAAGAGGCAATGAAGGCATTCAAGATGGCCATTGAGTTCAATCCGAACTATACAGACGCACATTTTGGTCTCGGTCGGATTTTTCTGGAAAAGAAACAATATGGCGAAGCGATACTTGAATTGAAAACAGTTACTGATATCAATCCAAACCACGCCCCCGCCCACTATGCTCTTGGTTTGACCTACTACGCCCTGCACGATATGATCAAGGCGACGGAGGCATTCCGCCGGTCTATTGAAATTAACGCCAAAGACCCAAAAGTACATTATCATCTGGGGATGGTGTATGCTGACGAAAGGCTCTTTGACAAGGCGATAGAAGAATTTCGTACGGTGGTAAAGCTTGACCCTAACAATGCAGAGGCGCATTACCGGCTTGGAAAGGCTTACGCGGACAAGCGGGTGCTCGTGAATACCATTGCCACCGTTCGCAAAGCGGCGGCGGCTCATTACAACATTCAGAATCCGTATTCAGACAAGAGGGCGCTGGATGAAGCGATTGCCACCTTGCAAAAGGCGATTGAAGTGAATCCTTATAATCCATCGGTCTATTTTGATCTCGGCAGCGCCTATTCACAAAGCAGAATTCTGGATGAGGCCGCAGCGGCTCTTGAAGAGACCGTCAGAATTGACCCGAATTTTGCCAGGGCACACTATGGTTTAAGCGTTATTTATAAACGAAAGGGGATGATAGAAGAGGCGCAGCGTGAGTTTTCATTATACCAGCAATTAACGGGTGAATGCGGGAAATAAATTTTGGGGAGATATCTTTCTCCTGAAGAGCGTAATTTTTGTGCACAGGAGCTATTCAAGAGCGCCAGAAAAAAGAGGGTTATAACCCTCTTTTTTTATTTCATCATGGGGACGTCTGTCAAGGCCTATGCGGGACAAGATATATGCATACCTGAAGTCTCAGGAAACCGGCGCTACGAGCAGTGAACTTGTTGAACAGGTTTTAAAGATTAAAGGCGCCTCGCCCCGGATCAGCGAGGCGCTCATACAGACTGCCGTTGCAGGCGACCGCAGATTTACCACCGACGAGCATCACCGCTGGAAGATTGCGGAAAGAGGGGGCACGCCTTTGCCGGAGGCGGAGTTTGTTCTGCTCAGTTCCGTTATGGTTGACACTGCTGAAAGGTCAAAAACCATCGTTGAGGTGAGCGCACAAAGGATGAGAAACGACACGGTGACTGACCGTCTTCACCTCTGCATACGCCCCGGTGTATCAGCCGAATCGTCAATCCGCTTGCCGCCGGATTTTGCGCAGGAAATCAGAGGCGGCGTTTCTGCTGAGAAGGCAGCCTGCTCTCTCGCCCAATTTTTTGGAGAGGCTGTTTTGGTTGGCTACGACATCCAGCCTGTCATACATCAGATCAATACCATGCTGCATGCCCTCCATAAAACGATTGAAAATCCATCGCTGTGTTTGCGCTCTCTTACGAAGAAACTCATGCCGAATCTTCAGCAAAAATCGCTGGACGATATCGCCGCGCACTTCAAGCTTCCTATTCTGGACGTCCGGCGCAGCGAAAAGGAGATCGATGTCATCGCCGATATCTTTTCCCGGTATAAGGACCTTTTAAAAGCACAGGGATTCGACACCGTAGAGGCGGTTCTGGAATTTCAATACCCCCATATTGAACATGTCGATTTCAGCAGATATGCCTTCGACAAATATTTTCTGCTGTCCATTCCTCAGAAACCCGGAGTCTATATGATGAAGGATAAAGATGACGCAATAATTTACCTGGGCAAGGCAAAGAATCTGAGGGCGCGGGTGAGTTCCTATTTCTGGAATACGGCAGACCGATTGCAAAAAATAACCAACTTGTTGCGGGACGTTCACCGTATTGAATATGAGGTTACCGGCTCAGAACTTGCCGCAATGCTTATGGAATACCGGTTGATACAACAATATCGGCCACGATTGAATCAGCAGACCGAAGTGCATGAAAGACCCGCCAGGTACGGAAGATTAAAGAATTTTATCGCCATCTTGCCTTCATCAGCCGAAGCAAGTTTGGATCTCTTCTTTATCAGGGAAGGGTTGCCCCTGAAACAATACGAAGTCTTAAAAGACGCCATAAACCTTTCTGAGGTCGAAAAAATTTTAGACACCATGTATTATGACGAAGGGACACAAGGCCGTTCTTCCGGGCGCGCAAACGGCTGGGAAAATAACCGAAACGACCGTTTGCCTGCCCGTATTGAAAACGGGGAGACAGACATCGTGTTGAGTTGGCTGGAAGCAAACAAAGATTCCGTGAATTATATTAACACAGATACCGTCTGCACGAAAAAGGCATGCCTGGAACTGATAAAGGACTATATCAGGGACGAGGAAACGCCTCAGAAGAAGCATTTCCGGATGAAATGATCAAAGCTCGTTTTGTCAGGCAGTTTAAATTTCCGACAATATGAGCGGACAAAATAGGGAACTCAGGCTACAAACCTGAACCCATCGCGGGGAAACATTTTCGTATAAAAAAGCGAAACAGATTGATACCTCTATCATGCCCAGGATCCTCGTAAAAAATTTCGACCTCGAATCCACCCTCTTTTGCGGCCAACTGTTTCGGGTATCCAGAAGAAACGACTGGTATGATATTGTCTCAAGGGATCGCATCTTTCATGTCAGGCAGTCTGCCAATCATCTGGAATTTCAGGGCATTGACCGCGAATTCCTGTCGCACTATTTTGCCCTTGATGAGCCTTATTCCGCGATTTTACAGGAAATAAACAGGGACCGGCACATCGGCAAGGCCATCAGGAGGCACTACGGCTTGCGTATCATCCGGCAGGACCCCTGGGAATGCCTCATATCATTTCTCTGTTCTTCTGCGGCAAATATCCCCAAAATAAAACTGAACCTCGAGATTTTATCACAATCCTTTGGGGAAAAGGTTACGGTGAAAGGGAGAGAAATACACACGTTTCCCAACCCCGGCGATTTAAATGACTATGAACAGATTGTACGGGCAAAGACCGGTTTTCGGGCAAAGTATCTGAAAGCAGCAAACGATCTCGTCAGCGATGCCTTTCTGCTCTCTCTCAAAAACCTTCCCTATGGGGAAGCAAAGAAGGCGCTGAAGGATATTCCCGGCATCGGGGATAAGATTGCAGATTGTATCCTTTTATTTTCTTTGGGCTTTACCGAGGCATTTCCTATCGATACCTGGATGAAGAAGATCCTCCAAAAACTCTATTTCAAGAATCAGCAGGTATCAAATCAGGAATTGCAGAATTTCGGGGCGGAATATTTTGGCAAATATGCGGGATATGCCCAGCAGTTTCTCTATATGCTGGCACGGGAATCCGACGGGGATCGTATTTCATGACATACTTTTTATCAATTCCCGAAGGTATCCTTTCAAACCTTCCATTCCTGTGTATGATACCCCAAATGCCCGGGACTGAGCGTTTTCAATCGTATGGATGGGCTGCCTGGGGGTGCCGCTGACATGAGACCCGGAATCACAGATATCCCTGACCATGCGAGCCACGCTTATGTTGTCCACATAAAAGTCCACAAGATTATAAACCTTCCCCGCGGCTTCTTTATTTCCAATCGCCAGATCGATTGCCTGCGCTACGTCTTCCACATGCACAACCTTCCCACCGCCTGAGACCTCAACGTTGATTTCGTGCCGGATGTCCTTGGCAATGTTATACCAGGCAGAATGGGCCAGGTGTGGGTTTATCCCATAGATACCGACAGGACGGAAGATGGTTACGTCAAAGGCCTTTGACATAAAATAAGAGTGACAAAACGCCTCAACCGATGCCTTATAGGCGCCATAATTTGAATCGGGCAGGAGGGGATGCAACTCATCCAGCTTTATACCGGGGAAAATATGCCCGTATACCGCGCACGAACTGATAAAGATACATTGTTTGATGCCAGCCCGCCTTGACGCATCAAGCAGTTCTATGCTCCCCAGGAGATTTGCCTCAACAAATCGTTTTAAGTCTCTATTGGCCGCTTCATGAAAAGAAGCCCCGTTTCTTTCGTAGGCCATATGGATAACCACGTCGGCGCCATGCAGAAATTTCCTCAGAGTCTCTTTGTCGGTCATATCACCCCTGATAAAGGCGATCTTTTTTTCGTAATCCTTCAGGTGTAGGGTATTGCTGACGCTTCGGGCAAGGGATACGATCTCTATCTCTTTCGCAAAAAGTCTTTTGGCTACATAATGACCCAAAAAACCCGTTAAACCGGTAATAGCAACCTTCATAATGCACCTTCTTTCGTTTGTTACGCGAACACACGGAGGCATGAGAAATAAAATAAGATAGCCGGAACCGGGATTACATCCCGTATTGCAAGCAAGGAAACGATTGCATCAAAGAAGCGGCCAGCACCGGTAATGCCGGGCAAACAGAGCAAAAAGTCCTTTCCGGCAATCCCCACAGGCGGAACTATCGTGAAAGACGAGGGCAACGTTTCCCGTGTCGGATGGTAAAATCCTGATAGATAACTGTGTTGGCAAAGGTTTGTGCCTGAATGTCCTCAATCCGTAACAAGGAAGCGGGAAATGATGTATTTCCAGAAAAAACTTATCGACCACTATCCCCTGAACTTTGATGAGGATGCCATGAGAATCGTTGAGACAAAAAGCCGTAAGGTTATATTTCCGCGCAAGGGTATAAAGAAAGGGGCGACGGCCTATCCCCTGCACAACTCCGCCAATATTGATGCTGGTTTGCCGTACATGATGGATGTCCGGCAACATTACAACCCGAACCGGTTTACCAGATGGACATTGACCGACGTCTCTTGCTTACTCACGGTAAAT
>WBZY01001049.1_pt2 | contig 10301 bp, 11 predicted proteins | sample 5204191 | NCBI WGS metagenome assembly WBZY01 (sample SAMN12344363, study PRJNA552823) | activated sludge metagenome | biome: Activated sludge suspended growth; feature: Anammox Sidestream; material: Wastewater; isolation source: activated sludge from anammox sidestream of wastewater treatment... | reverse complement strand
TACAACGCCGGCGGACTGCTTCGCCTCACGAACTCGACGGTCACCGGAAACGAGGCCGTGGCCTCCTTTGCAGAGGGGCTGGGCCAGATCGCCGGCACCGGCCGCGGCGGCGGCGTCGCGCACGCGCTGCTGGCCGGCGACGACGCGAGCGACGGCACCTTTATCGTCGCCTCGACGATCGCCTACAACACGGCGCCGACCGGGTCGCAGATCTACGGTGAGGCGCAGGTGAATCCCGCGCAGCTCGCGAACACGCTGATCGCGGGCGGGGCCGGCGCGTCGGCGAACTGCGCGAGCCCGTCCGGCCAGGTCGGGATTGCCAGCGTGGGCGGCGGCAACCTCAGTGACGACGCGAGCCCCTGCGGCCTCGGCCTGCCGGGCGACCAGTCGGGCGTCGGCGACCCCGGGCTCGCCGACGCGCTCGCCGACAACGGCGGTCCCACCGAGACGATCGCCCTGCTCGAGGGAAGCCCGGCGATCGGCGCTGGCTACGTCCCGTCCTGCCCGCAGCGCGACCAGCGCGGCTACACGCGCCGCTCGCCCTGCGACGTCGGCGCCTTCGAGACCGTGCCCGAGCCGGGCGCCGCGGCGGCATCGCTTGCCGCCGTGGGCACGCTCGAGCTGCTGCGCCGCCGCGCGGGTCGCGCCGGCTGATGCGCTTCGCGCGCGCGGCCGCGGCGCTGCTCGCCGTGGCGTTGCTCTCGGCGGGCTCGGCCGGCCTCGCGCAGGGCCGGCCGGTCGCGAAGGTGGCGCTCTCCGAGGCGGGCGCGATCCGCCTCGACGGCCGTCCCGTGAGTCTGCCCGAGCTCCGCGAGGCCTTCCGCACGCTCGCCGCTGCGAAGGGCGAGGTCTGGTACTACCGGCCGAACCCGGGCGCCGACCCGCCGCCGGGCGCGATGGCCGTCGTCCAGGCGATCGCCGAAGCGCGCCTGCCGGTGCGCTTCGCGACGAAGCCCGATTTCTCCGCCTTCGACGCACCCGCGCGCGAGCCCTAGCGCCGCGCTAGCGGAGTCCGTTCCCGTAGTGTGCCAGCGCCTCGGCGAGCGTGGTGTCGGCGACGCCCGGCTCGTCGAGGACCGCGCGCAGCCAGTCCGGGCGCTCGAGCGAGCAGACCGAGAGCGGGCGCTCGAGGCCGGAGAGCTGGCTCGCCTGGCGCGCGAAGCTGGTCGCGTAGTCGGGCGGCCGCACGTCGCGGGCCAGGTCGACCAGCGCGAAGGGGTCGGGTGCGCCGCCGTCGAGGCGCTCGGCGGGCCAGGGGATGCTCGGCGTGGTGGGGCGCGGGCCGCCGCCGGCCAGGCCCGGGCCGTCACACAGGATCGCGCCGCGCACCCGCTCGGGACGTGCGCCCGCGAGCAGCAGCGCCACGTAGGCGCCGAGGCCGCGGCCGAGCAACGTCGCGGGCCCCAGGTGGGCGAGCGCGGCGTCGGCGTCGGCCATCAGGATCTCGGCGGTGTAGCCGCCGCCGCGCGGGAGCGTCGAGGCGCCGTGGCCGGTGAAGTCGAGGCCGAGGATCGCGCCGGGCCAGGCTTCGGCGGCTCCGGCGTGGCGCGCGAGGGTGCGCTCGCCGCGGCCGTGCAGGAGCAGGAGCGGGCGTGCGCCCGCCGCGCGCGGCTCGCGCAACGGGTGCAGCGCGAGCGTCACCTTGGCGTGTCGAAGCTCGATCGGCGACGTCACGATGCGAGGAAGCGCAGCACCGGCTCCGCGATCTCGCGGGGGCGCTCGATGTGGAGGAAGTGGCCCGTGTCGGGAACGGTGTGGAAGACGGCGTTCGCGGGGCGGTGCGGCGCCAGGATCTCCTCGGTCGTGTCCCAGCCCATCGGCTCCGACACCGAGGCGAGGAAGCCGAGCATCGGGACCGCGATCGCGGGCAGGCGCTGGAGCGCCCACTCCGGGCGCCAGGGGCCGAAGCCGCCGAAGCGCATGGTGGGGTCGAGCTTCCAGCGGAAGCCGTCCGGATCGCGGCGCGCGCCGATCGCCGCCAGGTGGCGCAGCCACTCGATCGACAGGCGCGGGTTCATGCGCCCGCGGCGCCGCGCCAGCTCGTCGAGCGTGGCGGCCGGCTTGCGCTCCTTGCCGGCCGCCTGCCGCCGGTGGTCGAGCCAGCCGGCGAGCTCCGAGGCGAGCAGCTTCGAACGCTCGTGCTCCGCGACGTCGGGTGCGCGCTGGCGGGAGGGAAGGCCGTCGATGTTCACGAGCCGCGAGACGCGGTGCGGGCAGGCGTCGGCCAGGTGCATCAGCACCGAGCCGCCCTTCGAGTGGCCGACGAAGGGGATCGGGTCGCGGCCGATGGTGTCGAGGACCGCGAGCGCATCGCGGGCGTCGGCGTCCCAGTTGTAGAGCGCCGCGTGCTCGGAGTCGCCGTGGCCGCGCTGGTCCCACGACACCACGCGCCAGCCGCCGTCCGCGAGCAGCGGCGCGAACACCTCGAAGGTGCGCGCGAAGTCGAAGCCGCCGTGCGCGAGCAGGAGCGGCGGCGCGGCCGCGTCGCCCCACTCCCAGACCGCGATGCGCAGGCCGGCGGCGTCCACGTCGCGGCGGCGGTCGGGCGCGCGTGCGCCGGGGTAGGGGGGCGTCGTCGGCAAGCTGGGGCTCTCCCGGGCGCGGCGGGCGGCACTCTAGCGGGCGCCGCGCCCGCGGTCAGCTCCGGCGCCGGCGCTCCTCTGCGATCGCGCACAGTCCGTCGTCCTCGATCCCGAGCGGCAGGTTCATCAGGTTGTAGAAGTTCTCGAGGGCGTTCAGGAAGGTGATCTCGACGATCTCCCGCTCGCGGAAGTGCTTGCGCAGGGTGGCGAAGGTGGCGTCGTCGACCTGCTTGTGGCGGGTCGCTTCCTCGGCGTAGGCGAGCGCGGCCCGCTCGCGGTCGGAGAAGAGCGGGCTCGTGCGCCACTCGGGCAGCGCGTGGAACTTCTCGAGCGGGATCCGCTCCTGCACCGCCATCGCCTTGGCGATGTCGACGCAGAAGGTGCAGCGGTTCAGCATCGCGACCCACACCTGCACGAGCAGGCGCAGCTCGGGCGCGAGCTCGAGGCCCTCGCGCTGGAGCCGCAGGAGCTGCCAGGCGAGGTTGTACATGCGGGGCACGCGGTTGTAGATCACCTTTGCCGGGGTCATCACCTTGCCGAGCTGGCGGCGCATCAGGATCGTGGCGATGCGCGCGAGCAGGGTGGGGGGCTCTTCGATCGGGTCGAGTCGCGGGCGGGTCACGGGGTCCTCCTCGGTCGGGCGCGGAGCAGGGCGATGGTGATCACGATGCCGGCGGCCGCGGGCACGTACACGCTGGCGACGTCGTGGCGCCAGTGGCCGGCCGGCAGGTAGCCGCGCCAGGAGTCGAACGCGTGCAGCGCGGCGTGGGCGGCCAGGAAGGCGCTCGCGATCGAAACCAGCGGCACGCGCACCGCCGGCCGCAGCGCAGCCCAGCCGAAGGCCAGCGCCACCACGGCGAGGGCGCAGCCGATGTCGCGCACGAAGTGCTCGTTGAAGGGGCCGGTGGCGGGCACGTCGGCCGGCAGCTCGTGATACCAGTGGAGCGGCGCGGCCAGCATCCAGAGCGCATTGGCGGCGGTCACGAGCGCGAGCGCGCCGAGGATCCAGGGCCAGGGATCGCGCCGGAGGACGGCCTGCGCAGGCGGAGCGCCGGGGCGCCGTGCGGGGCTCATCGGGTCCTCCTGCGGGCGGGCGGCGGGAGCTGCGGGCGAAGCGCGGCGGCGAGCTCGCCGACGCCGGCCCGGATCGCGTCGGGGTCGAGCGCGGCGAAGGAGAGGAGCAGCGCGGGCGCCCCGTCGCCGTCGAACCGGCACGACGCGCCGCTCGCGAACGCGACGCCGCGCGCGCCGCACGCAGCCGCGAGCGCGGCCACGTCCGTCTCGGGAGGCAGCTCGACCCAGACGCAGGTGCCGCCGGCCGGCTCGCACACGCGCGCCTCCGGAAGCCTCGCGGCCAGCGCGTCGCGGAGCGCGCGCAGGCGCTCGCCGAGCCGCCGCCGCGCGCGCCGCACGTGCCGCTCGAGGAGCCCGCTCCCGAGCAGCTCGGTCACGGCCAGCTGCTCGACGAGCGGCGCCTGGAGCGTGCTCGCGAAGAGCAGGGTCGCGAGCCGGCCGAGGAGCGGCCGGGGCGCCACCAGGTAGCCGAGGCGCAGGCCGGGGAAGAGCGCCTTCGAGAAGGTGCCCACGTAGAGCACCTGGCCGCCGCGGTCGAGGGTCTTCAGCGCGGGGCGCGCGGGGCCCGCGAGGCGCAGCTCGCCGTCGAAGTCGTCCTCGACGATCGGGAGCTGGGCGCGGTCGGCGAGGGCGAGGAGCGCCTCGCGCCGCGCATCGGAGAGCGTGACCCCCGTCGGCATCTGCACGGCGGGCGTCGTCACCACGAGCTTCGGCCGGCGCACGCGCAGCAGCCGCTCGAGTTCGGCGACCCGCAGCCCCTCCCCGTCGACGGAGACCCCGAGCAGGTCCGCGCCGGCCGCCCGGAAGGCGAGTGCGGCGCCGAACCAGCCCGGCTGCTCGAGCGCCACGGCGTCGCCCGGCTCGACGAGCGCGCGCGCGATCAGGTCGAAGGCCTGCTGGGCGCCGCCGGTGACGAGGATCTCGTCGGGGCTGCATGCGATGCCGCGCGCGCCGAGGGCGCTCGCGAGCGCCGCCCGCAGCGGCGCGTGCCCGAAGGGATCGACCGCGTTCACCTGCTCGGGCAGGCGGCCGAGCGCGCGCTGCCAGGCGCCCTGGAGCGCGGCGATCGGCAGCGCAGCGGCGTCGGCGCGGCCGGGGCGGAAGTCGAAGCGCGGCGCGCCCGGCGCGAAGCCGCGGGCGAGGTCGGCCGGCGGGCGCAGGCCGCGGGCGCGTGCGGAGAGCAGGGCGGGCCAGGCGAGGGAGCGGCCGGGATCCGATGCGGGGCGGCCCTGGGCCGCGTCGCGCAGCCGGCGCGCGCGCGGCTCCACGAAGGTGCCGCGACCGACCTGCGCGTCGAGCAGTCCCGCGGCGGCGAGCGCGTCGAGCGCACGGCTCACGGTGTTGCGCGAGAGCCCGAGCGCCGCGGCGAGCTCGCGCGAGGCCGGCAGCCGCTCGCCCGGCCGCAGCCTCCCGGCGTCGATCAGCCCGAGCAGGTACTCCGCGAGCTGCCGGTAGACGGGCGCCTCGCTGCGCGGATCGGGGCGGAACGGGAGGTCGAGCACGGGGCCAGCATATGGGAGCCAATCTGGATCGTCAGGGTCCAATGTGGCCCCAATCGAGAGGGCCAATCCGCGCGTCGGGCGGCGGGTCTGCTATCCGCCCCCGGGATCATGGAGCTCCATCGCGCCAGCGGCCGGTCCGGCCTCGGCTTCGCCCTCGCGGCGACGACGATGGCGCTCTGGGGCGTGCTGCCGCTGGTGCTCGAGGCCGTGCTGCGGAGCGTCGACGCGCTCACGCTCATCTGGTTCCGCTTCGTCGTGGCGGCGCTGCTGCTCGGAGCGTGGCTCGCGGCGCGGGGAGAGCTGCCGCGGCTCGGCGCGCTCGACGCGGGCGGGCGCTGGCTGCTGGCGCTGGCGACGGCCGGGCTCGCCGGCAACTACGTCGGCTTCCTGCTCGGACTCGCGCACACGACGCCCGCCAATGCCCAGGTGCTGATCCAGGCCGGACCGCTGCTGCTCGCGCTCGGCGGGGTCGCCGTCTTCGGCGAGCGCTTCACGCGCCTGCAGGGGCTCGGGCTCGCGGCGATCGTGGCGGGGCTCGCGGGCTTCTTCGCGAGCCAGCTCGCGAGCCTCGGGCGCGAGCTCGGGCGCTACCTGTCCGGAGTGGCGTGGATCGCCGTGGCCGCGGTGACCTGGGCCGGCTACGGCCTCGCGCAGAAGCAGCTCCTCCGGGCGCTCTCGTCGCAGGGCGTGATGCTCTGTATCTACGCCGGCTGCGCGCTCCTCTTCTGGCCGTGGGCGAAGCCGGCGGTGCTGCTCGGCGTGTCGGCGGCGGGCGCCGCGCTGCTCGCGTTCTGCGCGCTCAACACGCTGGTGGCCTACGGTGCGTTCGCGGCTGCGCTCCAACACTGGGAGGCGTCGCGTGTCTCCGCGGTCCTGGCGCTCACGCCGCTCGCGACGCTCGCCTGCTCGGCTCTCGCCGCGCACTGGCTGCCCGGCCGCGCGGTGCCCGAGTCCCTCTCGCCGGCGAGCTGGGCGGGCGCGGCGGCGGTGGTCGCGGGCTCGCTCCTGATCTCCCTCGGCGGCCGGCGCCTCCGCTGAGTCCCTTCAGACGGGAGCCGCCGGCAGCAGCACCAGGAACTCCGAGCCGCGCCCCGGCTCGGAGCGCACCTCGATGCGCCCGCCGTGGCGGCGCACGATCTCGTGCGAGATCGAGAGCCCGAGGCCGGTGCCCTCGCCCGCCGGCCGGGTCGTGAAGAAGGGGTCGAAGATCCGCTCGAGCAGCTCGGGCGCGATCCCGCAGCCGTCGTCGGCGACCGAGATCACCACCTCCTCGCCGCGCAGGACGGTGCGGACCCGGATCGTGCCCTCCTCGGCGAGCGCCTGGGCCGCGTTCAGGACCAGGTTCAGGAGCACCTGCTCGAGCTCGCGGCGCACGCCCTCGACGCAGGGCACCGGCCCGAGCTCGCGCACGACGGTGGCGCGCCGGCGCAGGTGCGGGTCCGCGACGCGCAGCGCGCGCTCGACCAGCGCGTGGGGCTCGAGCCGCTCCCGCGCGCCGGCGCCGGCGTGCGAGAAGGCGCGCACGTCGCGCACGATCGCGGCCGTGCGGTCGACGCCTTCGAGCGACTCGTCGAGCATGTCGAGCCCGTCCTCGAAGACGTCCTCCAGGCGCGGCTTCTCGCGCTCCATCTGCCAGGCCTCGGCAAGCGTCAGCCACTGGTCGCGCAGGGCCCGCAGGTTGGCGTTGATGTAGGCGAGCGGGTTGTTGATCTCGTGGGCGATCCCCGCTGCCAGGTCGCCCACGGCAGCGAGCCGCGCCGAGGTGAGCAGCCGCGTGCGCAAGGTCACGACCTCGCGCAGGTCGCGCACCACCAGCACGAGGCCGGCGGCGCTGCCGCGCTTGTCGCGCAGCGGCGAGGTCGAGATCGCGACCGGGACGCGCTCGCCACCGGCGCGCTCGAGCTCGCACTCGTGCTCGCGCAGGCCGGCCTGGCCGCCGAGCGCGAGGCCCGGCAGGAACCCCGCGATCGGGAGGCCCAGCAGGGCGTCACCGGGCCGGCCGACGAGCCCGGCGAGGGTCGGGTTGGCGAGCCGCACGCGGCCGTCGGTGGCGACGAGCGCCACGCCCTCGGGCAGCGCGTCGAGCACGAGGCCGGCGAACGAGCCGGGGGTCACGATCGACCATCCGAAGCGCCGGATCGTGGCGGTGACCAGCACCCCGAGCAGTCCGAAGGAGACGACACCGAGGCGTGGCACCGGCACGCCGAGCAGCGGCAGCAGGGCGTCGGTGGTCGAGCCGAAGAGGAGCGGCGTGCCGGCCGCCGCCACGAGCCAGGGGCTCTGGCGGGCCGCAGCGGGGGAGGCGTTCCTGCGCAGCGCCCGCAGTGAGGAGAACAGCCCGGCGCCGGCGCTCGTGATCGCGAGGACGAACCAGAGCCCGAAGGCAGGGCCCACCTCGAGCGCCCAGCCCCAGGGCACCGGTGTCACGCCGCGCAGGAGCCACGGCGTGGTCCAGCCGATGCCGAGCGCCGCGAGCGAGCCCGCCCACGCGACCGGCAGCACGCCGCGCACCCAGGCCGGCGCACGCCCGTGGGCGAGGAAGAGCTGGAGCGCGAGCGGCCCGACGAAGACCCAGCCCGGCACCGACAGGCGCGCCAGCGCGAGCGCGGTCTCGGGGTCCGGCGCGAGCGTCCAGAGCGCTTCGCAAAGGCCCCACCACGCGGCGCCCAGGAGCAGCGCGCCCGTGCAGCGATGGGTCGCGGCGTCGGGCTCGCGCAGCAGGACCAGGATCCCGCAGATCATGCAGGCGAGGCCCGACGCCAGGGGCACCAGGAACCAGGGATTCACGATCGCAGCTGCTCCTGGGGGCGAATCGACCCAACGGGCAGCTCGCTTGATGAGCCTCCGAGGGGCCGCCACGCGACGGACAGCCGGGAATCCGGACGGGATCGCACGCTGGGCCGTGTTCACGGACCTGATCGGCGTGCGCTGGGACCACGAGCTGGACGGGCGCACCCGGGCCAAGACCAGCCGGAGCGAGAGCTTCTGCACGCCGGTTGCGCATCCGTGGAGGGCGGCCGCCGCCTCGAGACGCCGCTGGCTCCGCCCGAAGAGGGTTCGCCGGTGGCCGGTCCGGGAAGTGCCCGCCGGTGGGACGGCAGCCAGGCAGGAGTGGAGCGGATGCGGCCCCCGGGCAGCCGCAAGCAGCCGCTGGTGCTGGTCGTCGACGACGACCGCACGATGCGACCTCTCGGGCGCGATCTCGCGTCTGGTCGGCGCCGAGTTCACGATCCTGCTCTCCGACATCTCCGACGCGCAGGACTTGGCCAGGGTCGCCGTGATCGCCGAGGGGGTCGAGCACGAGCTCCAGCGCGACGCGCTGCGCGGCTTCGGCTGCGACGAGATGCAGGGCTTCCTGCTCGCCCCGGCGCTGCCCGCCGCGGAGGTCGAGCGCTTCTTCCAGGACCCGCGCGGCTCCGGCTCGGACACCCGGCGAGACCTTCCCCGTGCACTGCGCTCTTGACGATGCCGCGCCACGGGCTATCCGGTCTCTGCGAATCCACTGCGAAACGTGGATGCGCGTCTTGTTCGGGCTTTCTCGTTCGGACTTTCTCGTTCGGACTTTCTCGTTCGGCTTCCTCACCGACCCCCGCCGCGATGGCCTCCGTCCCTGCCGTGAGCTCCTGCGCCCGCGTCAGCCGCAGCGATTTCCTGGCCCTGGAAGGCGCCCTGCGCGAGCTCTTCGCGCCCGGCCTCGACCCGGCCGGCTTCGTCGGCCGCGGGTTCGCGGCGATCGCACGGCTCGTGCCCGGGGAGCTCTTCACCTATTCGCGCGCGCAGCCCGGCCGCTCGGGACCCTGCGAGATCGTGTTCTCGACGCCGGAGCGCCCGGCCGCGGAGCCCCTCCACGCCTTCGCCCGGCTCCGCTCCGGCTATCCGCTCTGGGACTATCGCCTGGAGGAGCAGGGCGGGCGCCCGATCTTCCGGCGCGACTACTTCACGAAGGCCGCGTTCCGGGATTCCGCCATGTTCTGCGAGGCCTACCGGCCGATGGGCCTCGACAACCATGGGGCGGTTCCGGTGGCGTCCGCCGGTGCGAGCGCCCTGTTCTTCAGCATCGAGCGCGCCGCGGGCAGCGATTTCACGGAGCGCGACCGCGCGCTCCTCGCCCTGCTCCAGCCGCACCTGTCCGCCGCGCGCGCGCTGGCGCGGGCGCGGGCGGCCTGCGGTGAGCCGCAGATCGAGCTCTTCGCGGACCTCGGCCTGAGCGCACGCGAGACCGAGGTCTTCTTCTGGCTGGTGGAGGGCAAGCGCAACCGCGAGATCGCCCTGATCCTGGGCCTTGGCCTGCAGACCGTGAAGGATCACGTGGCGTCCGTCTTCGCCAAGCTCGGCCTGGAGAGCCGCCTCGCGGCGATGCGCTACGGGTTGGAGGCCACCCGCCGCGCCCGGAGCGACGAGCTCATGCTCGCGCCCGCCCTGCACCGCTTCCGCACCCAACGGGGCGGCGCGCCGGACCGGCGCCGGCCCCGTACCCGCGGAGCCGAGCTGCGCGATCCGGACCGGTGCGCGGCGTCCGCCTCCCGCGCGGCCTCCCGGCGCGGCGCGCTCAGGCCCGCGCGCGCCGCCGGCGTCGCCAGCCCACCAGGGCCAGCCCCGCCAGCCCCGCCAGCGACGCTCCCGTGGACGGCTCGGGGACGGCCGTGACCTCGAGGTTCGTCAGGTAGACCGGTCCGGTGATGCCGCGGCCGTTCCAGTTGAAGACGGCGATCCCGTCCGCGTCGGGATGGGCAGCCAGCACCTCGCTCAGGTCGAAGCTCATCGTGGTCCAGGCACCCTGGGTCGGATAGGGGGACGTGTAGGGGGCCCCCACACCCTGGATGCCGTACACCCAGGTGGCGACGGACTGATCGAGCCGGCTGGAGGGAGTGGTGATGCCCAGGAGGAACGAGGTGTCGTCGCCCGCGCTCTGCTGGTTGTAGAGGTCGAAGGAGAGCGTGATCTCCTGACCGGCATGGGCCGCGAAGTCGATCGAGGAGGAGAGCGTGACGTTCCCGCCGCTGGCCTGCACGGTCAGGGCCAGCGCCTGCGCGCTGCGGCTGAGTCGGAAGCCCGGCACGTCGTGCGTGTTGATCGCCTCGACGAGCAGCTCGATCCCCGCCTTGGCGCATGCCGCGGCGGCGAAGCGCAGGTTGTCGACCAT
>WBZY01001753.1_pt1 | contig 10313 bp, 5 predicted proteins | sample 5204191 | NCBI WGS metagenome assembly WBZY01 (sample SAMN12344363, study PRJNA552823) | activated sludge metagenome | biome: Activated sludge suspended growth; feature: Anammox Sidestream; material: Wastewater; isolation source: activated sludge from anammox sidestream of wastewater treatment... | reverse complement strand
CGGCGGCTACGTGTTCTCACGCTACGACGGCAAGATCGACCACCAGTTCAGCGTCAAGCACAAGATCTTCGGCCGCTACTCGCTCATACGCCACCGCAGCGAAGAGCGGCCCGTCCGCCAACTCACGGAACTTGTTTACGGAAACGTCTATATCAAGCCAATCGACTATAGCAACGTCGCCATCTCCGATTCCTATACCTTCAATCCCACCACCGTCAACGAAATCCGCCTCGGCTTCAACCGCCGCGTCTTTTCCGCCACCCCGGAAAGCTACAACCAGGATTGGGCGGGCAAACTCGGCATCCCCAATGTCAGTAAAGAAACCTTCCCCGAGTTCCGCAACTCCGGCGGAGCCATGTACTACGGCCTCGGCCCCCAGGGCCGTTCGAGCCAGGTGGGCGAGGATTTCACCTTCCAGGAAAACTTCACCAAAGTCCACGACCGCCATACCTTCAAAGCCGGCTACGAGCTCATCCGCACGCGCTACAACTCGCTCCCCACGGCCCAGCCTTCCGGTGAATACCGCATGGGCGGCACGGAGTATCCCTTCCGGCCAAACACCGGAAACGCATTTGCCTCGCTTCTGCTCGGGACCGTTGTACAGGGGCTCTACTCCCGCAATGTCGCCACGTGGCTCCCTCGCTGGTGGCAGCACAGCCTCTATTTCCAGGACTCCTGGCGGCCGCTCCGCAATCTCTCCATCGAAATGGGCGTGCGCTGGTCTTATGAGTCGCCCTTCAGCACAAAGTACGGCCAGCAGTCGCAGTTTGATCCCAACGCCACCGACCCTCTCACCGGCCGCAAGGGAGCGATTGTTCACGGCAAGGGCAGCCTCGCCGGCCGCGACCTGAACAACTTCCAGCCCCGCCTCGGGCTCGCCTGGACCTTTACTCCGAAAACTGTCTTCCGCGCCAGTTTCGGAGCCTTCGCCATCGACCTGATGACCAACGGCACCAACCAGAACTTCGAGGAGTATCTGGCGACAGCCAATGTCCAGGCCGCCCCCGGAGACCCGCGCCACGCCTTCCTCCTCTCGCAAGGACCGCCCGCTTTCAGCTACCCGGCAGCCTCGGACGGCAGCGTCCCCTTCCAGGGCTCGAACTTCAGCGGCCGCTCCGCCTCCTGGTTCGACCCCAATATGCGCCTGCCTTACGTCTACAACTGGTCGGCCGGCATCCAGCGGCAGTTGTCCAATAGCTGGCTGGTCGAGGTCCTCTATCAGGGGTCCTCGGGCGTCGGCCTGCTCAACAATTGGGATATCAACGCCATTCCGCTGAACATCTCCACCGACCTCTCCACCCTGAACCAGATCGCCAACGCGACCCAGAACTATAAGCCCTACACCCAGTTCGGAGCCATTCAGCACTACTCCAACTACGGTCACAACACCTACCACAGCGGAACGCTCCGCTTCGAGCGCCGCTTCGCCCAGGGGCTGACCCTCAACGCTTTCTATCAACTCGGCAAGACCATCAACAACTCGGACGACGATGGCACGGCCACCGGCGTCACCTTCTATAACCGCGCGCTCGAGAAGGCCCGCGCCAACTATGACATCAGACACCGCTTCGTCGGCGTCATGACCTACGAACTTCCCTTCGGTAAGGGACGCAAGTGGATGAACGGCGGCGGCGTCCGCGACTGGGTCTTCGGCAATTGGGATTTTGCCTGGACCCAGACATTCCAGTCCGGCCCCCCAACCACCGTCACCTTCGCCGGAAGCCCCTACCGCTACCTTCCCGGAGCCTCCCGGCCCATCCAGATCCTCCCCAACGACCAGGCCCAGCCGAAGGGCTGGACCATCGGCCCCAACCGCTTCCCGCTCAGCGCGCAGAACCGCTACTACAGCTTCGACGGCTTCGCCTATCCGGCGGCGTTCACAACCGGAACCCTGGGGCGCAACACCTTCGAGTCACCCGGATTGCGCTGGACCCAACTCTCCCTGTCCAAGGAGTTCAAGTTCACCGAGCGCCTCATCTTCAGCATCCGCTGGGACGTCAACAACCCCACCAAGGAGCCGCAATTCCCCGACCCGAACGGCGTCTTCAACCTCGCCAACCGCGCCAACTTCGGCACCTTCGCCGGCATCGGCCGCGGCAGTTTCTCCGACATCGGCACCTCGCGCATGCACCACATCATCGTCGGGCGCTTCCAGTGGTGACAGGCCGATGCGCGCCAGGTCCGAACAACCTATCAAGGTCCTCTCGAAGACCTTCCGTATTCTTGACGTGTTGCACGAAGGCAACGGCAAGGGCCTGCGCCTCGCCGATGTCGTCGAGCGGGTCGGCCTGCCCAAAGCCACCGCGAATCGCATTCTGCGCAGTCTCGACGGGCTGGGGCTTGTGCGTTTCGAGACTGCGCAAGGCCGCTATTTCATCTCCGATCACCTCGAAAAATTCGGGCGGCCCCCTCTCAGCGCCACCCTCGTCCAACTTGCCCGCCCGGCGATGACGCGCCTGGTTTCGCAATTCGAGCAGACCGTAAACCTGGCCGTGGTGGAGGGAGACCACCTCGTCTACCGCCACATGGTGGAAGGCTTACACTCCGTGCGCATGCACGCTATCCTCGGCACCGTGCTCTCTTTCCCGAAGACCGCCCTCGGGCGCAGCATCCTTGCGCACCTGTCCGGCGACCGCGTCACCGTTCTCGCCGGCCGGACCTACACCTCCGCCGGCATCGAAGACCTCATTACGGAACTGGAGCATGTGCGCCACACCGGCTACGCCGTTGAACAGGGAGTCTCCGAGCCCGGACTCAGTTGCGTTGGCTCGGCGATTCTGGACATGGCGGGACGCCCCGTTGCCGCGTTGAGCATCTCCGGCAGCGCGAGCGTTCTGAACGACGAAGTGGTCCAGGTGGCGGCCCTGCGAATGAAACAGGAATGCGACGCCATCTCCCTGAAACTCGGCTATTCCCCGCCCCGGCAGAAGAGCGCTTAGCCCGGGCCGCGCAGCCCGTTGCACTCCTGGCTTCCCTCTACACCACGTCGCGGTTCACCTTCGCCCATCGCACGCGCGCCTGAATCGTGTTTCCCCTATACACCTTCGGCAGCGTCTCGCATGTCGTCACAATGGACTCCCTCGGACTGATCGCCGTCGTGTGAAAGTTTCCGAGATAGGGGACCGTCTCCGGGTGATTCACCCCGTCGCCCTCGATTCGAAAGACCACGCGCTCCGTGCTCCTGATCAGGCACAGTTTCTCCACGTCCACTTCCGCCGCGAAAATCGGCGTTCTCCACCGCACGACATTTACGTTCGACGCATCCTTGCGCGTGTATGCCAGGTACAACCCTTCGCTGTGCGGCAGCCACCGCTGCTGTGTCGTCGACATCGTCAGCGGCTCCCCGTCATCCCAACACCATGCCCTCTTCTCTTCCCACTCGAGGCCGTCCGGCGAAACAGTCACATAGCCGCGGTCGTCCTCCGCGCGGATGGTCATGTAATACCGCCCCGCAAAGCGCGCCAGCGAGGGTTCGAGCAGGCCGCGCTTCACCGCGTTCCGCTGCACGTTCCCGCTCTTCCGGATGCGTAACTCCTTCCCGTCGAACGAGCACAGCGCCGTGCACACTCCTCGGTCCCTTCTCCCCAGCGGCCCGAATGACAGCGGGACCAGGATATCCCCGTTCTCGAGCGTCACCCGCTGCGAGCAGTTGCTTGTATACATCGCGCTCGCTTCCGGATTATCCCACTCGAGCTTTCTCACCGTCCCCCACCGCCCCGCCGGATCGCGCACGATGTATACCGGCCAGCGTTCCGTATCCGGGCGTGCCAGCTTCCCTGTCCGGTCGTAGTACACGTTATGCCCCATCGCCAGCACGGTCTTCGTCCTGGCGTGATATTCCGGCACAACATCGCAGATGCCCTCCTCGAGACCGTCCGCCGTCTTGCGTCTCCCCATCCCCGGAATCGGCTTCGGTTCGCTCCAACTCGCCGCCAGGTCTCGCGATTCGCTCCAATGCACATGATGAAAAACGTCGGAACCCGTGATCTCCTGAAGCGTCATCAACAGGACCGGTTCCTTCCCCGGTATCCGGCACGCCCGCGGATGGAACCAGACCTTGCCCTGCTTTCTTCCTTCCCACAACACGCTATGGCGGATCCCCGCGATCAGATCCGATCGCCCCTCCAACATCCGCGGCAACGCCAGTCCGCCGAGCACGAACCCTCGCCTCGATATCATTCTTGGCACGCTCCTCCCGTCCCACCATACACTACCCCGGTATCTTGGTTTCTCACGCCTGCCCCTCCCCTCGCTCGCCATTGCTCAGTGAAAGCCCTCTGTCAGCCGTCCGCTCAACGATTCGAGAAACGCCGCCAGCGCCTTCTTCTCTCCATCGGTCAGTTTCAACTCCCGGATCTCCGGATCGAGCCGCGGATTCGCTTTCCCCCCTTTGTCATAAAATTCGATTACATCGCGCAACGACGCCATGCTCCCGTCGTGCATGTACGGAGCGTGCCGCGCCACCTCCCGCAGTGTCGGCGTCTTGAACAATCCGTCCGTATCAATCTTCCCCGCTCCCGTGTTGTGCCGCCGTTCGTCGGTGAAGTTGAACCCCACATGGCAGCGGACACATCCCGCCTTTCCACGAAAAAGCCGCAAACCCTCCCTGGCTTCCGCCGTCATCGCCCCCTGGTCTCCCGCCATGTACCTGTCGTAGGGCGAATCCCCGGATAGGATCGTGCGCACATACGTCGCCACCGCTCTGCCCAGGTCCTCCGCATTCACCTCTCGCGCGAACACCTTGCGGAAATCCTCCGCGTAAGCCGACCGCCGCAATCGCTCCACCGCCTCCGCCAGCGGCAGATCCATCTCCTTCGGATTCGGAATGGGTTGCAGCGCCTGTTCTTCCAGGGACTTCGCCCGCCCATCCCAGAAGAACGACTTCCCGAATACCCTGTTTACAATCGCCGGACTCCGCCGCGTCCCCACGCGTCCTTCGATCCCCACCGCCAGCGGCTTGCCGTCACTGAAGGCTTTCTCCTCCTCGTGACAACTGGCGCACGCCACCGTCCGGTCCCGCGAGAGCATCTTCTCGTGAAACAAAGCCCGTCCCAGAGCCGCCTTTTCCCGGGTGATCGGGTTGTCTTCCGGAACCGGAAGATAGCTGTCCAATCCGAGCGGCGCTGTCACGCCGGCGGCCAGAGCCATCCATATCACCACCAGCACCCTTCCATGTTACGCCCATCCGGACCTCCGCGCCTCTCGGCCGCCTTGCCTATAAATCGAACAAAACACACACCTGTGTCCCTTTTCCACTTCCACGTAGTGTATTTCTTCCGAATTCCATAACCGCTGTCCCCTTTGCTAATTCAACTCATAGCAAACAAATTACTTACCTCAACGTAACCGATTTCGATAGGCTGGCATCAAACGTGCTATAGTCACTCCCGAAGTGGGTCGTGTCTCCGCGCCTTCCGCGGACGCCCGTTACCCCTCTCGAGACGGTCGGAGCCGGCATTGAAGGAACTGAAAGTCCAACTGGCCAATGCGCTGCTCGTGGTCCTCACCGTGGCAGCCATTATCGCCGCTGGCATCAACTTCCAGCAGCAGTCCAGGTATCGTCTGCCTGATGACGGCGTCTCCTGGTCCGATCGCCATGCCGGCAACCGGAAAGTAGTCGAGGCGGTCATCATCACCGAGGGCGGCCCCGGCAAGCGCGCCGGCCTCAAGGTTGGCGACTATGTCCTCTCGATCAACGGCGCCACCATCGAAAGCGCCATCGCCGTCCCGCAGGTCCTCGCCCGCCTCGGAGCCTGGAGCAAGGCCGAATACCTCATCGAGCGCCGCGGTGTCCAGGTCAAGGTCAACGTCTACGTCGGCGAGGGCGTCCCCGAACCCGCTGTCTATTACCAGTACGCCGTGGGAGCCGCCTACCTCCTCATCGGCCTGTTCGTCTATCTCCGCCGTGGGAATGCCTCGAAGGCCCGCCACTTCTACGTCCTCTGCCTCACATCGTTCGTCCTCTCCACGTTCCATTACACGGGAAAGCTCAATAATTTTGACAAGATTATCTATTGGGGCAACCTCTGGGCCGGCCTGTTTGCTCCCACCATCTTCCTCCATTTCTGCCTCAGCTTCCCCGAGCGCCGCCCGTGGCTCCAGCGCAGCCGCGTCTTTCTGCTCTATCTCCCCGCCTCCCTCATCCTGAGCCTCTTCCTTCTGGTCGGTTCCGGATCCCTGCGCATGCAGGTCTCCATGCCGGATCTGCGCTGGATGCTCGACCGCATCTGGCTGTTCGCCTACGGCTTCCTCTATCTGCTCGGCGCCCTGGCGCTCCACCTCGAATACCGCCGCACCGAAGACGCCATCGTCCGCCAGCAGCTGAAATGGCTTCGCAACGGCGTCATCTTCGGCATCCTTCCCTTCACCGCCTTCTACCTGCTTCCGTACGCCTTCGGCGTCATCCCCGGGCCTTGGATGAAAATGGCCGTCCTCTCGCTTCCCCTCATCCCGCTCACCTGGGCTTACGCCATCATCCGCTACCGCCTCATGGATGTGGATGTCATCTTCCAGCAGGGCTATGCCTACACCCTGGCGACACTATCGGTCATCGGCCTGTTCTACATGATGACCCTCTCCTTCAACCGCTATGATGACCTCACCCCCTCGGCGGTGGTCGTCATGATTCTCATCGCCACCTTCGCCTTCCAGCCCATTCGTAACTGGTTCCAGGAGTTGATGGACCGCTATCTCTTCTACAAGGACCGCTACGACTACCGCCGCAGCCTCACGGAATTCGCCCGCGAGTTGAACTCGGAAACAGACCTTGACCACCTTCTCGATTCCGTCATCGACCGCCTGAAGAGAACGCTCGGAATCAAGCATGTCGCCGCCTTCCTCCGTTCCCCCAATGAAGACGGCTTCACGCTCGCCAGGAGCACCCACTCCCTCGACCACCCCACCCCGCGGCGTCTCGACCTCAGTTTTCTCACTCCGGAACTCAACAAACCATACCTGTTCTTCGAGCGCACCCGGCACGCGCTCGACGTCGTGACGCGCGAGTTGCCGCCTTCGGTGCGCTCCGCCATCGCCGAACTGGATTTCACCTACTACGTTCCCTGTACCGTCCGCGGACGCATCATCGGCTACCTCGCCGTCAGCCGCACCGAAAAGGGCGACTTCCTCTCGAGCGACGACCTCGACCTGCTCCAGTCTCTCGCCGGCTACCTTGCCATCGCCATCGAAAACGCCCGCCTCTATCAGTCCCTCGAGCGCAAGGCCGAGGAGTTCGAACGCCTCAAGGAGTTCAGCGAGAACATCGTCGAATCCATCAATGTCGGCATCCTCGCGGCCGACCTCGAGGACCGCGTCGAGAGTTGGAACGCCCAGCTCGAACGGCTCACCGGCATCACCCGCGAGCAGGCGGTCGGCCGCAAACTCTCCGCCCTCCTCCCCTCCGGCCTCTGCGAACGTCTCGACCAGGTGCGCGGACAGACCGGCGTCCACCACGTCCTCAAGTTTGCCCTTCCCTCCCCCGCCAATGGAAACGGCAATGGACTCAACGGCCATTCGAAGCCAGCCCTCGAGTCCATCGTCAATCTGGCCATCGCTCCCCTGGTCTCGAAGGACCAGGAACAGATCGGCCGCCTCGTGATCTTCGACGATATCACCGAGCGCAGCGAACTCGAGCGCCAACTCGTTCAGGCGGACAAGCTCAGCTCCATCGGCTTACTCGCCGCGGGCGTGGCCCATGAGGTCAATACCCCGCTCGCCGTCATCTCTTCCTATGCGCAGATGCTTGCCAAGCAGGTCACCGGCGACGACGCCAAGTCCCGGCTTCTCGACAAGATCGCCAAACAGACTTTCCGCGCCAGCGAAATCGTCAACTCCCTGCTCAACTTCTCCCGCGTCTCGCCCACCGAGTACGTGGAGGTCGACCTCAACCGGATCCTCCGCGAAACCCTCGGCCTCATTGATCATCAGCTTCGCAAGGCCAATATCGAAATCGCCGCCGAGCTCGCCCCTTCTCTCAGCTCCGTCAAGGGCAACCCCGGAAAACTGCAGCAGGTCTTTCTCAATCTCTTCATCAATGCCCGCGACGCCATGGAAGGCGGCGGCAGGCTCACCGTCCGGTCGGCCGAGAGCGACGCCATGGCCCGCATCGAGGTGATCGATACCGGACGCGGCATCCCGCCCGAACACGTCGGCCGCATCTACGACCCCTTCTTCACCACCAAGGCAGCCAAGAAAGGCACCGGACTCGGTCTTGCGGTAACCTATGGCATAGTGAAGGAGCACTCGGGTCACATCGAGGTGGATAGCGGCGATGGCCGCGGAACCCGCTTCCTCCTCGAGTTTCCGCTCGTTCGCAAACCCGTGAATGCCTAACAGGACCGCAACCGGCGAAAACCCCTCGAGGGGCAGGATCCTTATCGTGGATGACGAAGCCGACATCCGCGAGAGCCTCGAGACCCTCCTCTCTCTCGAGCACTACCAGGTGGAAGAAGCCCCGAACGGGGCCGAGGGTCTTCGCAAGATGGAGCAATCCAACTACGACCTCGTTCTGCTCGACCTCATGATGCCCGACAAGTCCGGCATGGACGTTCTTCGGGAAGTCAGGGAACGCGACCAGGATACGCCCATTTGCATGATCACCGCCTATGGCTCGGTCGAAGTCGCCGTCAGCGCCCTCAAGTCCGGAGCGAGCGACTATTTCTCCAAGCCCTGGGACAACGAGAAACTCCTCATCGAGATCGACCGCCTCATCGCCCGCCGCCGCCTTGAAAAGGAGAACACTCAGCTCAAACGCGCCCTCAAACAGCGCTATTCGTTTCCCAACATCATCGGCAAGAGCGAGCGCATGGTCAGGATCCTCGACCTCGTATCCCAGGTTGCCAGCAGCCGCTCCACCACCGTGCTCATCACCGGAGAGACGGGAACCGGCAAGGAACTCATCGCCAAAGCCATCCACGCCCATTCCTCCCGCGCCGACCAGACTTTCGTTCCCGTGAACTCCGGCTCACTCCCGCCGGATCTGCTCGAATCCACCCTCTTCGGCCACGTCAAGGGAGCCTTCACCGGAGCCATGGCCACGCGCAAGGGCTACTTCGAAATCGCCAACCGCGGCACCATCTTCTTCGATGAAATCGGCACCATCAGCCCCGAGATTCAAGCCAAGCTCCTGCGCGTCATGCAGGAGAAGGAGTTCATGCCTCTCGGCTCCACCGACACCGTCCGGGTCGATGTCCGCATCCTCGCCGCCACCAACGCCGACCTGCGGAAGATGGTGGAAGAGGACAAGTTCCGCCGTGACCTCTTTTACCGCCTCAATGTCATCGAGATCGCCCTCCCCCCCTTGCGCGACCGCAGGGAAGACATCCCCGCCCTCATCGAACACTTCTTCGACAAGTACTGTCAGGAAAACGAGAAATTCCTCACCCCCGACAACCGCTCCATGCTCTCGTTTGATTCCGAAGCCATGCGCATTCTCATGGACCACACCTGGCCCGGCAACGTCCGCGAACTCGAGAACGTCATCGAGCGCGCCGTCGTCCTCGCCACGGGGCCTTCCGTTTCCGCGGACGTCCTCCCCGAACCGCTCCTCCACTCCCAGGGAATCCGCCTCCGGGAGGACGATTCCTCTCCCCTTCCATCCGACGCCTCGCTCTTCGAACTCGTCGCCGATTTCGAGCGCCGCAAGATTATCGAGGTCCTCGAGACGCGCAACTGGAGCCAGACCGAAGCCGCCGAAACTCTCAGTATCCCGCTCTCCACCCTGAACCAGAAGATCAAGCGCCTCAACATCGATGTCCGTAAACTGGCGGAACGCGCCCGCGCCGAGAAAGCCGTCCAGCCCGCCTCCGCCGGACAATAACCGGCATCTTACCCCGGCCGTCCCTCGGCCAGTTTCCTCCGGAACTGCAGCGCTTTCTCCTCATCCGGCAGAATCACCAGAATCGTGTCGTCTCCGGCGATCGTGCCCACAATCTCCGGCCAGTTCGCCTGGTCCAGCGCCACCGCAACGGGGCTCGCGCTCCCCGGCGAGGTCTTCAACACCACCAGGTTTTTCGCCACCCGGATGTCCAGCACAAACTCCGCCGCCGCCTCGAACACGTCCGGAGCCGCCGGAGCCGCACTCAACTCCTGGTAGCCCTGCCCCGTCTTCACCAGCCCCAACTCCCTGATGTCCCGCGACAACGTCACCTGAGTCGTGCCGATCCCCATCTCATGCAGCGCGCCGGCAAGCTGTTCCTGTGTGTGCAGGCGCCGCCCGCGCACCAGACGCAAGATCTCCTGTTGCCGCTGCCGCTTCAGCATTTCATCTGCTTGAGCCGCGCCTGCGCTTCCTCGAGCGCCGCCGCCACCGCCTTCGG
>WBZY01001750.1_pt1 | contig 10328 bp, 12 predicted proteins | sample 5204191 | NCBI WGS metagenome assembly WBZY01 (sample SAMN12344363, study PRJNA552823) | activated sludge metagenome | biome: Activated sludge suspended growth; feature: Anammox Sidestream; material: Wastewater; isolation source: activated sludge from anammox sidestream of wastewater treatment... | reverse complement strand
GGGCGGTACGTATGGAACAGCTCAGAGCAGAGGCCCTCCGCCTGGAGGAGCTACGCTGGAGCCTGGACTATATGCCCAGGCAGCTACAGAGCGTCCTCTCCAGTATTCTGTAAACTCTGTTTATTTAGGTTACCATGGCCACGAAGAAAAAGAAGGAGCAGGACGTACAGACGGTAAGTATGAGTGTGGTAGATAATGCGACCGGGCAGGCTATCCAGCTCCTTGAGATGAGCCCGAAGCAGGCTATTCTCCTGTTCCTATGGGGCTACAGCGGAAGCACGAAGGACGAAGCAATAAAGGCCCAGATCCTGGAGACCCGGAGCATACTGGAGAAGGGGCTCCTCTCCATGAGGGTAACGGACATAGATAAGGCTATTGGAGTCTTCAAGCTCCACCTCCAGGGGCGGGCCTCCTATAGCCGGGAGCTCCTGGATGAGCACGTAGCTACGCCCTGGGTAAAGCTGGCCATAGCCGAGGTCTACGGGTTTAAGAAGGAGTTCCTGGAGGCCAATAAATACCAGGAAGCTCAACAGCAGAGGCCGCAGCACGTTAAGACCGGGAAGCACTTGGTAAGCCAGTTCCTCGGCCCGGTAGACCCACAGACGAAGCTCAATTTCGCGGAGACGCTGGAGCGGTATACACAGGAGACGGGGCTCACAATGGGGAACAGGCCGCTGGGCTTTGGACTGGACCTTAACATAGCTCAGCAACGGGTTACCCACGCTATACTGGAGGCCTTCAGCCGGGACGAATACCAGGGACAGATAACACTACCAAAGGAGGAGGTCCTTACCGATCCGGAGAGAGGGCCGAACCTTTCCAGGGCGAAGCTCCTGGCCACAGGTCCAGGGGCTCTCTACCGGAAGGCCTACAGCAGCATACCGCACCTTCCCACTATCCGCCTAACATTGGCCGAGGTAGTGAAGCTGGCGGGCTATGAACACGGCAGGCAGGGCGATAAGCAGAAGGTCACGGAGGCTATAGCGCACCTCCGTAGCCACCTCTACCTCTTTTGGTGGAGGCGGAAGGCCTTCACCATTAAGAACGGAGTAGCCATACCCGAACGGGACGCGAAAGGGGAGCACAAATGGGAGGAGCGGGAGGACCTTAGCCCCCTCTTCCGGATCGTCTATGTAAGGGATGAACAGACGAAGGAGCTGAAGTATTACGAGATCAGCCCCAGCGCCGTAGTCCTGGACCAGGTTAGCCCCGTCTATGGAGGGAACTACTTCCTAATGGTGCCACAGGACCTACATACGCAGATCCAGAAGGCTGTAGGCAAGGGGAAAAAGAGCAGCTCCTACACGTTCGCGTTCCTTATGTACCTCCTCTCAGAGTATGAGCGGTACCGCTCCCACGCGAAGAAGGGGGCCGTCCCGAAGGTCCTTATAGCGAAGCCATGGGAGGAGATTGCCCAACGGATCAAGATGCCGGAGAGCAGATGGAAGCGGAAGAGGAGGGAAACTGAGGCCGACTTGGAGCGCCTCTACCAGGTAGCTAAGGAGCTGGGGTACCTAAAGGCCTACCGCAGAGGAGCGGACGGGGTGCATACCCTGGAGCTGGAGGCCAGCAAGTACTACCGCCCGGAGAAGGAGCTCCAGGAAGGGAAGTAGGCCCCCCAGACCCGGACCCTATCCGTCGCACTTCCGGACCCTATCCGTCGCACTTCCGGACCCTATCCGTCGCACTTCCGGACCCTATCCGTCGCACCGGGGTAGCTGGACCCCTTGCGGCTGTAGGGCTGTAAAGGGGGGCCGGACCTCTATAGTATTTAGAGCTCTTAGAGCTCCTATACGGTGGAAGGCTACGCTGGGGCTACGCCTTCCCCTCCTGGATGGAATGAAATACCAGGGAGCTACCGCCTGGGTATCTTCACCCGGAGAGCAGCTCCTCCCTGTGGACTACCGCCCGCCTCCGTTCCGGAACCTCCCCAGCTGGGCATGGAAGGCCTACGCCTGGGCTATCCTCCTGGGGCTGGCCTACGTCCTCCTCTCCGAGCTATGAAGAAGGCTAATAAGGACCCGCGCCTGGAGAAGCTCCGCCGCTTCGCGAATAAGGTGGAGGAGGCTACGGACTTCTTCCTGGCCTCCCTTACCATATTGGTCCCCATGGCCGTAGGCCTGGTAGTCCTGTTCTTCGTCCTACGCTGGGCCTACGTCCTCCTGAGCTCCTTCTTCCTATCGCTTCTACGTTGAACCTCTGTGGAAAACTATTACCCTGTAATAGCTGTAAACAGGTAAGGCCCCTCTATATTTGTAAACATCAAACAGGCCACCATGAGCACAGCACTACAGCCCAGCTACGTAGGTCCTACCCAGGACGGCTCCCTGGTGCTTCGTGACAGCAGCTACCTCGGCCCTATGCTCCTCCGCTTCGCAGCGGCCCAGGACGTAGCTCCCTCCAGCCGGGGAACGTATCTACGGACCATACGGCAGTTCTTCCGTTGGGTGGAGGAGCAGGGCCTTCCCCTGGCCACGCTCACCAGGGCCGAGGTCCTCCGCTATAAGGAGAGCCTCCTCTCCTGTGGAATGAGCAGCCTCTCCGTAGGGGCCTACCTTACCAGCGTCCGCCGCTTCTTCGCCTGGGCCGAAGGGGAGAAGATCTACCCGAACATAGCGCGGGACGTGAAGGGGCCGAAGCGGAAACAGCAGTTTAGGAAGCAGGCCCTCACAGCGGAGAAGGCTAAGGAGCTCCTCTCTACGAAGGAGGGCCTCCGGGATAGGGCCATCCTGAACGTCCTCCTACGGACGGGCCTACGGACCATAGAAGTAGTACGGGCTAACGTGGAGGACATTACCAGCAAGGGCGGGACCCGCGTCCTCCTGGTGCATGGTAAGGGCCGAGCGGAGAAGGACGCCTTCGTTATCCTGACGGACAAGGCCTACCAGCCTATAGCGGAGTACCTGGAGAGCAGGGGCCGCGTGAAGGCCGGAGAGCCTCTCTTTACCTCCTTCAGCAATAACAGCAAAGGAGCCCGCCTCACTACCCGCACGGTAAGCAGGATAGCGAAGGAGGCCCTCCGCACGGTAGGCCTGGATAGCCGGGAGTTCACAGCTCACAGCCTCCGCCATACTACCGCCGTAACGATAATGAGGGAGGGCGGTAGCATAGAAGAGGCCCAGCACGTCCTCCGCCATAGCAGCCCAGCTACTACACAGATCTACACGGCTACCATAAGGGAGGAGCTCCGCCTCCGTAACAGCACAGAGAGCCTCCTGGATAGGGCATGGTAACAGCTACACGCATACGCATAGGCAGGAGGGCCGTCCGGATCACCTCCAGGGCGAAGAAGGCCCACGAAGCACCTGCTACCTCGGCCTCTACGGTAGGAGAGCAGGAGGGGCCTTCCGTAGTGGACCTGGTGAAGAGCTCAGAGCACCTCATACAGACCATAGGGGCTCCGGAGCAGGGGAGAGAGAAGCACCAGGAGAAGGACCTCCTCCGCATGGTAGCGCGGTTCCTCCTGGAGCCTGGTAAGGGCTACCCACGGGCCGAGGTACTGGAGGTGCTCCGGTGCTTTACTGGCTGTAGCCAGGGAGCAGCTGGAGAGGCCCTCCAGGTCCTTCTCCTTCATGAGGTAGTAACAGCTGTAAACGAAGTAATACGGGTAACATGGTAAAGGACATTACCGCATGGATACGGGAGGAGCTCTACCCTACGCTCTACCCTCAGATACCGCAGGCCCTACCGGAGCACAGCTGGACGGAGGACCGCAGAGGCTGGAAGAGTAAGACCTACCTGAACGGTAGCCCCCATGAGAAGGGCCGCAGCGATAAGACGAAGATCCTGAAGGAGGCTCCGGGCTTCATATTTGAGGAGGGCGGAGAGCGGAAGAGCCTGGTAGACTACGTAATAGAGCGGGACCGCCTCCCCTTCATAGATGCGGTAAAGAAGCTGGCCGAGGTAGCAGGCCTACAGCTCCCTGGGCTGGACGTGAAGGACCAGGACAGCTACCGCAGAGCACAGCAGCGGAGCTCCCTCATGGAGGAGGCCGCTGGGTATATGAGATGGAGCCTTCTCCACGCAGACGGAGCACGGGCGGAGGCCGTCCGGAAGTACCTCCAGGAGCAGCGCGGCTATAGCATGGAGGACGTAGAGGCTATGGGCCTGGGATACCTCCCCAGCTGGGAGAAGCTGAAGGCCTACCTGGTAGGCGAGGGCCACACGGAGCAGGCCATAGAGGAGGCCCTCACGATCGGGAAGGACGGACGCCTGGGAGATACCCACACGCTGGCCATACCCTACCGCACGGGCTCCCGTATCCAGGGCTACGCCTTCCGTAGTGTAACGGGAGCAGAGCCTAAGTACCTCAACAGCGCAGGCATGGACCGGAAGGCTGGCCTGTTCAACCTGAGCCCCTTGAAAGGGACGAAGGACCTGGTAGTAGTGGAGGGCTACCTGGACGCTCTACACGCTACCGCTAAGGGCATGGAGAACGTAGTAGCTGTGGGCTCCGCAGGCCTGAGCCCGGAGCACGTCCAGGACGCTGTAGCCAAAGGAGCCCGGAAGGTTACCCTGTGCTTCGATGCGGACCAGGCAGGACGGGAGGGAACAGACCGCGCCCTGGAGGTCCTGAAGGCCTTCCCCAGCCTGAAGGCCTACGTAGCGGAGCTACCAGCTGGAGAGGGCGGAGAGAAGATGGACCCGGACCAGCTCATAGTAGAGCAGGGCCTGGACGCTTTCCGGGCGGTAGTGACCTCGGCCCGCCCTCGCTGGGAGTATGAGCTGGAGAAGCTCCTGGAGCCCTTCAGCAGGGAAACAGAGCTACAGCCGAAGGAGGTAGACCAGCTCCTGGAGAGGGCCGTAGTGACCGCTACAGAGATAGCGGAGCCTATGGACAGGGACCGCTTCCGCTCGGCCTTCGTGGACAGCGTAGTAGGGCTGGGAGTAACGAAGGAGAGCCTGGAGGGAGCAGAGGACCGCCTCCGCTACGACCGGAAGAAGGACCAGGAGAAGCAGGCCCTGGAGAAGCTCCTCCGCACCGTAGGGAAGGACCTGGACGCTGGAGAACCTGGAGCAGCCATAGACCGCCTGGGAGAGGGCCTACAGAGCCTACGGGCGGTACGGGGAGCGGACCTCCTGCTACCTGTGACCTTTGGGGGCTGGCTGGAGAGCATGAGGAGCAGCCTCCCAGCTCTACAGACAGGCTACCCTTCGCTGGACGCTGTGGCACGTATCCCACAGGCGGCTATTACCCTGGTAGCTGGCCGTCCTTCGCACGGTAAGACCACGGTAATGTTCAACCTCCTCCTGAGCATGGCCGAGCTCTACCCTACGAAGCGGTTCCTGTTCTTCACCTATGAGGAGCCCTCGGCCCACATCCTTACGAAGCTCCTGAACAGGACGCTGGGAGTAGACCTACAGCACCTCTACCATGAGTACGGGACCCACAATAACTACGCCTTCCTGAAGGGCTACCTACGGAACGGTAGGACGGACGTAGCAGAGGTGGAACGGGCGAAGGAGAAGCTCCGGGACCTCCTGGAGGCTGGCCGTATCCAGGTAGTGGACGGTAACTACAGCGTAGAGGACCTGGACGCTATCCTGGCCGGAGAGGTGAAGAAGGGGCCGGAGCTGGGAGCTGTGTTCCTGGACTACATACAGCGCATGAGCACCAGCAGACAGACCCAGGACAAGCGGACAGAGGTAGCTCACATATCGGACCAGGTACTACAGATAGCGAAGCGGACGGGCCTCCCTATCATCCTGGGAGCACAGCTCAACAGGGCCGGGGCAGGTAGCCCCAGCCTGGAGAACCTGAAGGAAGCGGGGAACCTGGAGGAGGACGCTAACCTGGTGCTATCCATCTATAATGAGAGCAGGGAGAAGGAGCCACCGGAAGGAGGGAGCTGGGGAAGGGAGGTAGAGCTGGAGCTGTGTACGCTGAAGAACAGGGACGGAGAGCCTAACGCTAAGGTCCGCCTCTCCTTTGATCGCTGGACCGGAGTAGTAAAGGAGGGGGCCTCCTGGTAACCTATGTAAACGCTGTAAACATGGTAATAGCAATAGCGAACCATAAGGGAGGGGTAGGCAAGACTACCAGCACCGTAAACCTGGGAGCGGCCCTCCAGCGTATGGGGAAGAAGGTGCTCCTGGTAGACCTGGACCCACAGGCCAACCTTACGCAGAGCCTCCGCCTAACGGAGCACCGCCCTACCGTTTACGAAGCTCTCCGAGGAGAGGGACAGCTGGAGCCTGTGGAGGTCCTCCCTGGGCTGGACGTAGTGACCTCTACGCTGGACCTATCCGGGGCCGAGGTAGAGCTCTCCAGCGAAGCAGGCCGGGAGTACATACTGAAGGAGCTCCTGGAGCCTCTCCGCAGACGCTACGGCTACATTCTCCTGGACAGCCCTCCCTCCCTGGGCCTCCTTACTATTAACGCCTTCACCGCAGCGGAGGAGGTCTACATACCGCTACAGGCCCACTACCTGGCCATGCAGGGCCTCAGCAAGCTCCAGGAGGTAGTGGACAGGGTAGGGAAGAGGCTGAACAAAGGGCTACACATAGGCGGGGTATTCATTACCCAGTATGACCAGCGGAAGGTCCTGAACAGGGAGGTAGCTGAGACAATCCGGAAGCACTTCCCCAGCGTAGTGTTCCGCACAGCGGTACGGGATAACGTAGCCCTGGCCGAAGCACCTACCGCAGGGCTGGACGTGCTCCGCTACGCTCCCAGGAGCACAGGAGCAGCGGACTACCAGGCCCTGGCTAAAGAAGTAATTAAGCGAACGAAGTAAACCCTGTAAACAGGATAACATGGCTAAGAGCTTTAAGGGAGGCCTGGACAGCCTCATAGGAGGAGCAGCTACGAAGAGCAGCACGAAGGCCGAGGTAGCAGCCCCTAAGAAGAAGGGCAGGCCCAGGACCTCTACGAAGGTCCCGAAGGATACTACCGAAGAGGGAACGCTCCCAGGGGAGAAGAGGGCCACCTTCATAGTGAAGGAGGAGCAGCTGGAGAAGCTGAAGGCCGTAGCGTACTGGGAGCGCGTCAAGATCAAGGACGTGCTCACCTCGGCCCTGGAGAAGTACCTGGAGGCCTATGAGAAGAAGAACGGCCCCGTAAAGAAGATGAAGCGATGAAAGCACAGACAGCAGCGGAGAAGCTCCTCCGCACGGAGAACGAACATTGGAACGGCTACGCCCTCCGCTACCTGGTAGAGGTGAAGGAGAGCAAGCTCTTCCCAAAGGAGGAGGACAAGGCCCTGGAGCTCTACCAGGCCGTAGTAGAGAAGGCTGTAGAGCTGTATGAGCACCCGCTCCGGGCGGAGAGGGAAGTAGGGAAGCTCCTGGAGAAGCTCACAGAGGCCCAGCGGACGCTTATCTACCAGGGGGCCTACCGTTACCTAAGGGGAACGGAGTACGGGCCGGACGAAGCTCCTATAGACCTCGGCCCCGTGCTCTCCCTTATGAAGGTCCACACGAAGCAGACGGAGCTACCCAGCTGGAGCACTACCGCACGGGAACGCCTACAGCAGCTCCTCCGCTCAGAGCTGGAGGCCCTACCGCAGACCATAGCCCAGCTGGACCCGAAGGACAGGGTAGCCGTCCTCACCCGCCTCCTCCCTTACCTCCTCCCGAAGGCCGAGGAGCAGCCTTCCCCTAACGTAACGACCTGGTAGACCATGCCCGTAGAGATCAACAGGAAGCGGTTCCTCTCCGTCCAGGAGACCAGCCAGGAGCTGGGCCTCTCCTACAGCACGGTATTGAGCTACATCCGGAAGGGGAAGCTCCAGGGGCTCCAGGTAGGTAGGTCCGTCCTCATAGCAGAGGCCGAGGTAGCCCGCCTCCAAGGGCCTACGTCCGTAAACCTTACATTACGGAAGTAGACAGAGTAAGCAGAGTAACAGCTGTAAACACTTTACAATGGACAGCAAGGACACGAACACAGGAGACAGCTCTACAGAGGGTCTACAGACGAGAGCTACACGGGCATGGACTGAGATACCCAAGGGACCGAGGAGGGCTATAGTGTTAGGCTTCATCGTTTCATGGGCTCTGTGGATCCCCATAGCTAAGGAGGTGTTCAATTACAACGAAGAAGGCGGGGCTATAGCCCTATTCCCGTTCTTCTACTGGGCTCTAGTGTTCGGCGGTCTATGGGTTTACCGGGGCTTTAAGAAGTAGCCGAACATGGGCAGGCCATACGCAGGAACAGACCGCACTACCTCCGCCCTTACGCTGGAGGTAGGCCACCTACGCAGAGCTGGGGTATTGGTGAAGGGCCGAGGTATCCGGGCTACTATGTGCTGGGCCTCCGGAGAGAGCCTGGAGCTGGAGAGCAGCTGGACGGAAGCAGAGCCCTCCCTCCTCCTCTCCTTCCGGGATACTGACGGGGAGACCTGGACGCAGCCTATAGCCCTCCGCACCGCCCCCAGCCCGCTACAGGGAGAGCTCCTCTACTTCGTATGCCCGCGAAGCGGTAAGACCTGTAGGAAGCTCTACCGCGCCTACTACAGCCGGGGCTTCTTCCACAGGGAGGCCTTCACCTACCGCCTCTACTACCCTCAGCAGCTCTCCCCGAAGCTCTCCCTACCGGACTACCAGCTACAGGCCGTAGAGCGGAAGCTCTCCAGGCTGAAGGCCAAGCGGAGGACCAGCACCTACCTCGGCCAGCCTACCAGGAGGGCCGTCCGGATAGCCCAGCTCCAGGAGGAGGCTGAACGGCTGGAAGAGCTACGCTGGAGCCCGGAGTACGTACCTAAGGGCCTCCAGGAGCTCATATCCTCACTACGGTAAACCCTGTTTATTTAGGTTACAAATGGCCACGAAGAAAAAGAAGGAGCAGCCGGAGCAGCCAGCGCAGGGTATTAAGCTGAAGCTCGTAGACAATGCGACCGGGCAGGCTATCCAGCTCCTTGAGATGAGCCCGAAGCAGGCTATTCTCCTGTTCCTATGGGTCTACAGCGGAAGCACGAAGGACGAAGCAATAAAGGCCCAGATCCTGGAGACCCGGAGCATACTGGAGAAGGGGCTCCTCTCTATGACGGTAACGAACATAGATAAGAGCGCGGGCTCCTTCCGGATGAACCTCCAAAGGAAGGCCTCCTATAGCCAGGAGCTCATAGACCAGCACGTAGCTACGCCCTGGGTAAAGCTGGCTATAGCCGAGATCTACGGCTTTAAGAAGGAGTTCCTGGAGGCTATAGACGGAGACCCCTTCCGGACTGGCTTCGTTAAGGTGGCCAGGCATGGGGTAAAGCAGCTCACAGGTAAGACAGGGCCACAGATCGCCATGACCTTTGAGGAGGCCCCTGTAGAGGTGGAGGAGTACATAGAGAAGGCCGGGCTACCAGTTAGCACAGAGGACAGGAAGCGGTTCCTGGAGGGCTGGGGGGCGGACCTAACGGTTACCCAGCACAGCGTTCTACTGGCAGTCCTGGAGCGGATGAGCGCGAAGAACTACCAGGGAGACGGTAGGGAGGGCCGTAAGGAGGTGCTCTCCAGGGCGGGAGTAAACCCTCCAGGAGGCAGGCTACCGGAGCTCATGGAGAAGGCCCTCCGGAACGTGAAAGAGTTCCCCGTAGTGCGGCTATACCTCCATGAGGTAGTAGAGCTGGCTGGCCTGAACAAGGAACGGCAGGGAGATAAGATGGAGGTGAAGCAGGCCCTGGACCACCTGGGAACGGCCCGCTACGCCTTCTACTGGGAGAGGCTGGCCTGGACAGAGTACAAAGGGAAGAAGAAGCCAGTAATAGACCAGGACGGGAAGTACGTGAAGGAAGGAGTACGGACGGTAGGAAGCGTCCTCTATGTAAAGCAGGTAGTAGACCCACAGAGCGGCCAGCTGGACTACTATGAGATAGCCCCCTCTGAGGCCTTCCTGGACCAAGTAACAGAGGGTTATGGATCGCCGGGAGGCTACTTCCTTATGATGCCCACGGGCCTCCTGGATAAGGTCCGCAAGGCGGTAGGTCCTCATGGCCGAAGGGTAACGCCCCATTACTACACCTTCCTCTACTGGCTACTGGCCACCTATGAGGACAGGAGGAGCAAGGCCAAGGGGAAGGAGCCTAACCTTCAGGTCCGGAAGCACTATGAAGAGATAGCCCAGCTCATACGTATGCCGGAGAGCGTATGGAGGAAGAACAGAAAGAACAAGGCCCTCCCCAGGCTGGAGAGCATCTACCAGGCCGCTAAGGACCTCGGCTACCTGAAGGGCTACAGGATGGGCCAGGACGGGGTAGTTACCCTGGAGCTAAACCCTTCCGGCCCCTACTACAGACCGAAGAAGGACCCGGAGCTACCTCCCAGCCCGGACGGTTAGCGTTGCACTTCCGGACGGTTAGCGTTGCACTTCCGGACGGTTAGCGTTGCACTTCCGGACGGTT
>WBZY01001748.1_pt1 | contig 10336 bp, 5 predicted proteins | sample 5204191 | NCBI WGS metagenome assembly WBZY01 (sample SAMN12344363, study PRJNA552823) | activated sludge metagenome | biome: Activated sludge suspended growth; feature: Anammox Sidestream; material: Wastewater; isolation source: activated sludge from anammox sidestream of wastewater treatment... | reverse complement strand
CGCGTCCGTCACGCCCGAACCGACGACGACCGCCGCGTCCGCCACCGGGACCGCGTCCGTCACGCCCGAACCGACGACGACCGCCGCGTCCGCCACTGAGACCGCGTCCGTCACGCCCGAACCGACGACGACCCTCATCTCCCCCGTCACCGAAACGCCCACCGTCGAGCCGCCCACGTCCACGCCCGAACCTCCCGCCACCGCGACGCCAACAGCCGAGCCGGTCACGCCGACCGTCACGCCCGAACCCGTCGAAACGGTGGAGATCCTCGTCAAATTCAAAGGCCTCGTCCCCAATTTCATCGCCAGCGGCATCATCAAATCTGCGGGCGGCGAAGTGACCGACAAAACAAACGGCATCGGCCTGAACGTGGTGGCCGTGCCGGAAGACCAGGCCGAAGACCTCATCCAGGGCCTGACCGACAACCTGCTGGTGGATTACGCCGAACCGAACCACACGGCGCGGGCCTTCTACGCGCCCAACGACCCCGGCTTCAGCGACCAGACCAACCTGTCCGTCATGCAGGTCCCCTTCGCCTGGGATGTGACGCGCGGCGAGAACGTGATCGTGGCCGTCATTGACACCGGACTCGACTTCACCCATCCCGACCTGATCTCCAACCTGTGGGCCAACCCCGGCGAAATGGGGACGGACGTCAACGGCAACGACAAGGCTTCCAACGGCATGGACGACGACAACGACGGCTACGTGGATAACTGGCTGGGCTGGAACTTCGTGGACAACAACAACGACCTCGCCGACGGCAACGGACACGGCACGCACAGCGCGGGCGTCATCGGCGCGGGCATGGACAACGCGCTGGGGATCGCGGGCATCGCGCCCGGCGCGCGCATCCTGCCCATCAAAGCGCTGAACGACCAGGGCTACGGCTCCTACGCCGACGTTGCGCGGGCCATCGTCTACGCGGTGGACCACGGCGCGCGGGTCATCAACCTCGGCTTCGGCGGACAGGCCGAAAGCCAGGCGCTGCGCGACGCCACCGACTACGCCCACCAGCACGACGCGGTCGTCGTGGCCGCGGCCGGCAACGGCGCGTCGGACGCGCCCTACTATCCCGCCGCCAACCCGAACGTCATCGCCGCGCTCGCCCTCGACCCGTCTCTCGCGCTGGCCTCCTTCTCCAGTTACGGCTACGTCTACAGCGTGGGCGCGCCGGGCATGGGGATTTTCTCCACCGTCACCGGCGGCGGGACGGGGACGCTGGACGGTTCCTCCGTCTCCGCGGCAGAAGTCTCCGGCGTGGCGGCGCTGCTCGCCTCCCGTCCGCAATTCGACACGGCGGACAAGATCCGCGGCGCCATCTTCGGCTCCGCGCGGGACCTCGGGGCGGCCGGCCACGACCCGTACTTCGGCTACGGCCTCGTCCAGGCTCTGGACGCGCTGGCCTACAACCCGTCCGCGTTCCAAACGCCCACGCCCTCCCCCACCCCCGCGGGGACGGCCACCCCCACCCCAACCGGCATTCCCACCGGAGTCGCGATCCAGGTGGACGCGCCCAACGCCGACATCAACAACTACACGCGTTCCTGCCCCACCGGCGCGGTCTTCGGCGCGCTGAACGGTACGAACGTCCCAGCGGTGCAAGTGGACGACGGCGCATCTGCCGCTATCCCGGTCGGATTCGATTTCTGGCACATGGGCGCGCGCTACACCAGCGTGTACGCCAGTTCGAACGGCTGGCTGTCGTTCAGCGACCCGCTTGGAAATTCATATCCCAACAACAACGCGCCCACCCTCGCCAACGCCCTGCCGCGTCCGATGCTCGCCCCCCTGTGGGACGACCTGAGCGGCGTCGGCGGGACCGCGTCGTACGCCACGACCGGGACCGCGCCCAACCGCGTCTTCACCTTCGAATGGTTCAACTGGCGCTGGTCAAGCGGCGCGGCCGGCGCGACGATCAGTTTCCGCGTGGAACTCTACGAGAGCAGCGGCGTGACGCGCTTCCGCTATGTGCGCGACGCCGCGCCCGTCGTCGCGGGATCCGCCTCGGTCGGCATGACCGGCTCCAGCGTCGGCCCGGGGACCTTCCTGGCGGTCAACCCCAACACTTCGTTCACGACCGTCTGCCCCAGCTGGGACGCGAACGCCGACCCGGCCAACATCTTCGGCAAACCGCCGAGCGGAAAAATCCTGACCTTCACGCCTCCCACGCCGGCCGACCCGACCGACTTGCGCGTTACCGCCTCCACCGCCAACACCGCGACTTTGACCTGGACTGACAACGCCAGCAACGAAAACGGCTACGTGATCTACGCCTCGACGGACGGCGTCAACTTCACCACGCAGGCGGGACTCACCCCGGGCTGGCAGGCGAACGCGATCCCCGGCACAGGCTCCACCGGCACGACCACAGTGACCGGACTCTCGAACGTCGAACAACTCTACTGGCGCGTCTACGCCGTCTCGGAGGGACGCTTGAGCGCCGCGCCCGCGGCGATCCACCCGCCCTCCGCGCTGACCTTCACCAACTTCCAGCCGACCTCGGCGACCCTCAATTGGGTCGACAGCCCCGACGACGCCGGTTACGTCATCCTCAATTCCACCAACGGGACTGACTTTGCCTTCGTCGCGCAGGTTCCCGCCAACGCCATCTCCTACAACGCGGGCGGGTTGACCGCGGGCGTATCCTACGCGTGGCGTGTGCAGGCGATCAACCCGCGCGCGGCCAGTTCCGCCATTCAGGGATCTACGCCCGCCGTCGTCATCACCGCGCCCGCGGATAACTCCACCTTCCTCCAATCCAACACGATCCACTTCGACGCGACCGCCACAGACGCGCTGCAAGGCGACCTGACGCCGGTCATCGAGTGGAGCTCCGATATTGACGGCGCGCTCGGCACGGGCGGAAGCCTGAACCGCTCCAGCATGAGCCTCGGCCAGCATGTGATCACCGCCGAGGCGACGAGTCCGAATGGCTTGACCGCCGTCGCCACGATAACGATCATCGTCACCGACGCGGGCGGAAACGTCCCGCCGCAGCTGTTCATCACCGCGCCCGTCAACAACTCCGTCTTCATGCAGGGCGCGAACGTCACTTTCACCGGGACGGCCAACGACCTCCAGGACGGCAACTTGAGCGCCAACATCCAATGGAGTTCCAGCATTGACGGCGCGCTGGGAACCGGTTCGAGCGTCTCCACCAACGCCCTCAGCGTGGGCATCCACATCATCACGGCGCAGGTGACGGATTCGGACAACCTGACCAGCACGAAGACCATCCGCGTCTACGTGACCGACCTGAACGGAAACCTGCCTCCCGACCTGGTCATCCTCTCGCCGGTCAACAACGCCTCCTTCCAGCAAGGCGACGTTGTGGGATTCCTGGGCAGGGCGCTCATCGCCTCCAACGGCGACATCAGCGGCCACATCCAATGGACGTCGAGCCTGGACGGCGCGCTGGCTGCCGACTCATCCAGCTTCGGCTCGTCCGCGCTGAGCGTGGGCGCGCACACCATCACCGCCTCGGTGACGGACGCCAACTCCGGCCTGATCGCTACGGCCGCGATCGCGATCATCGTCCAGCCGCCTGCTCCGGCGGGCGACGATCCGCACGGCATGTTCAACGGCTCGGTGGATACCTGCGCGGCCTGTCATGCGCCCCACTCCGCCGAGAGTTGGGGACCGCTCGTGCAGTTCCCCGATTCGCCCTACCAGAACAACGATTACTGCCTGAGCTGTCACTCCTCCGGCGCGCAGGCGTACTCCACCCACTCGAATATGGACGCCACAGCCGCGCTCGAACAGCCGTTTGAGTTGTTGTGCATCCAATGTCACGACCCGCACGGCAGCCAGCCCAATCTATCCAACATCCGCCGCGGCCTGAAATTGGGGACGCTGCCTTCCACCTTCGACGCGATGACCGACTCCGGGAGTTCGGTCCTCTTCACCGCGCGGACCGGCGCGGGCTCCTTCGACGACGGCTCCAACCCGGCCTCGCAGCTTTGCGCGGCCTGCCATCAAAGCGCCGCCAACCCCGGCGCGCCGATGACCCTCCACAACGGCGGCGCGAACCACAACGGCGGGCGGGACTACGCCGGGCAGGACTGCGCCGCCTGCCATCCGCACAGCGTCGATTCGGACGTCTCCACCCGCGACGGCTTCACCACCACCTGCCGCGCCTGTCACTCCCAGCCGCAGGACGCCGGGAACGGGACGCCGCGCCGTCAGATCGTGGGCTACCCCGCCGGGTCGGGCGGAAACGACAACGACTTCGCGCGCGCCTCGCGCCACGTTGAAGGCAACGACGCGGTCGCCGACGCGGACTGCGTCGTCTGTCACGAAATGACCCGGCACACACAGGGCAAAGTACGTCTCTACAACGAGGACGCGCCCTCCATCGTCTACACGCTCGACTACCTCAAGGACGGCGCCAACGACGCGGCCGAGTACGAATCGTTCTGCCTGTCCTGCCACGACTCGAACGGAAAAGCCGGCAACCTGACGCCGTTCAGCGACAAGAAAGTCATCCCCTCGCTCAGCGTCTCCTTGTGGAACTTCGCCCAGCACAACGTCGTCCGGCCGCTCTTCTCCGCCTCCTGCCTCGACTGTCACAGCAACGGCCACGGCTCGAACAAGGCCAGCCTGCTCTCGCAATACTCGGCCTCCGCGCCGTGGGACTATCAATACCTCGGTTCCGGCGCGGCCCCCGCCGACGTGATGGACCAGGAGGAGGACTTCTGCGCCAAGTGCCACAGCGCCTCCGGCCCGGGCAAGGACATCCAAACCGCCTTCACAAACTACGCCAACACCGCCACGCGCATCTTCAAACACGACGTGGGCAATACCTACCAACGACACAATCCCAGCGAGGTCTTCGCGGGACTCTTCGGAGGCGCCAACCGCCACGTCGAATGCGCGGACTGCCACGACTCGCACGCGGCAAAGGACGGCGCGACCCTGCCTCCCACGCTTCCGCTGGAACTGCGCGGCGCCTCGGGCGTGGAACCGGTCTACAGCGGGAGCGGCGCGCCGCTCAGTTACAACTTCCTCGCCCGCTCCAGCGCGGAATACCAGATCTGCTTCAAGTGTCACTCCGGGTACACAACCCTGCCGACCTATCTGCCGGATGGCTGGAACGGCGCCTCCTTCACGCCAAACGGACTCTACAAACTGACGACCAGCGCCCTGCCCCAGATCGCCGACAGCCGCGACATGGCGCTCGAATTCAACCCCAACGCCGCCAGCTTCCACGGCGTGCTTGCCCCGGGGAAAAACCCCAACATGCCGGATAGTTTTGTGCCAGCCTCGGGCTGGACCGGTACCAGCCGCCTGTACTGCTCGAGCTGCCACACCAACGCCAACCCCGCCGCGGACGGGAGCGGTACGCACGGCTCGCCCTGCCTCCACCTGCTGCGCGACGCCGTCAACGACGCGACTTGCAATCAATACACCACCGTCTGGGCGGCCGGCCGCCCGAACGACAACGAGGTCTGCTTCGCCTGCCATCGCAGCGACGTGTACAACGCCAGCGCCCGCGCCATGAACGTCAACCTGACCGTCTTCCGCTCCGGCCAAACCACGAACCTGCACTGGAAACACTCGTACGAATGGGGAATCTCCTGCTACACCTGCCACGACTCGCACGGCAGCGAGCAGTTACATCTGATCAACTTCGACGCCTCGGTTGTAGAACTCGAGCCGGGCTACACCAGTCAAAGCGCCTGGCAGGCCAGCCTCAACCCGAACGGGACCACGGCCACCGCATCCTGTTACACTGGGCCCGGCGGCTGTCACAGCGCGCAATCCTACACGCCTTAAGGAGGTTCCCATGAAACGGCCGCGCGTCAACATCCTCTCCCTGCTCTTCGACCTGCTCATTGACTTCGCCCTGATGGGCATGGGCGCTGTGCTGTACTACCACTTCATGGTATACCCGCTCGCGCCGGTGGGACTCAGCCAGGTCTTCATTGACATCGTCGGCAGCAAGCTGACGGCCGTACTCATCATCTCCGGGCTTCCATTCATCGTCGGCCTGTTCAGCCTGATTCGCGTCATCGTCCGCACCGGGAAGAAACTCGCCGCGCCGAAAGACAAAGGCGACGCGCCGGCCTCCTGACGCGCGCTGATCCGGGACAATGCCTCCATGCAATCCCTCGTCCGCTTTTGGAAAAAAGACATCATCAACAAATTGATCGTGCTGGTCCTGTTGGCGCTGGCCGGAGGCGTCATCGGGATCGCGGCGCTGGCTTTCAACATGCCGCAGGGCAAGGAATTCACGAAAGCCTTCACCGACCTCCTGCCGGTCCGCTCGACGCCGACCTTCGACGTCAACCTGTACCTGACGCCGGGCGCCGTCCAAGTAACGCCATTGCCGACGCTCACCCCCACCCCGCGGCCGACCATCACCTCCCGCCCGTCCGAGATGCCCACCCTCGCGCTGGAACAACCCAGCCCGACGCCCGCTTCCATCCGGACCGTCGAGCCGGCCGCGGCTTCCCAGCCTCAACCTGGCCCGGCCTGCCTCCCGAACAACCCGCGTCTCTCCGGCCAGATCCTGGACGTGGTGGACGCGGTCACAGTCCGCGCCATGATCGACGGGCTGGTGTACACCGTCCGCTACATCGGCGTGACCGAACCAGACGACGACCGCTTCCTGCTCGCGGCGCGCTCCCTGAACTCGAAACTGGTCTACGGAAAATTCGTCACCCTCATCGCGGACGTCGAGGCGAAAGACGAGCGCGGACGTTCGCTCTATTATGTGCTGCTCGACGGTCAACTGGTCAACCTCGAACTCATCCGGCAGGGACTAGGTCTCGCGCACGACGCGCCGCCGAACTCCTCCTGCGCCGCGCTCTTCCAGCAGGCGCAGCAGGACGCCATGAACGCCAAAGTGGGACAGTGGAGCGTCGCTCCCTGAAACCTCGCCCCCGATTCACTCCCCCCGTTTCCAATTCAGAAAAGCCTCCAACACCTTGCGGTTGATGAGGATATCGTTGCTCTTGTGGTCGGTGAGTTCCACGTCCACGGCGGCGATGCCGTTGGCCGAAGCCCAGTCAATCAGCTGGCCGGTATATTGACAGCCCGGGTCGTTGATGGGCGGATAGAGATAGGCGCTGACCTGCGAAAGCGCGCGCGCCAGACTGTCCGAGGCGGGATCGGGCTCGGGACGTCCGCCCGCGAAGATGGCGGACATGGCGCTGTGATAACTGATGAGCGCGTCGACGCGGTTTTCGAGCAGGAAATCGCGCAGGGCGCGCGTCTCCGGCTCGGAGAAGGGAGATTCGCCCGCAGAAATGGGAGCGGCGGCGAAGCATCCCGTCCGATCCCAATCGGCCTGCCAGAGGGCGTCCCAGTTGCGGTTGAGGTCCACGCCGCGGGCGTTGGAGCGGCCGGCTGGGAGGTCCAGATAATCGTAAAAACCGTCGGGGTTGAAGACGGGCAGGAGGTAGAGCGTGATGTCTTCGGGGACTGTGATCGAACCGCTTCTTAAGTCGTCCCGTAAAAGATAGACCAGCGTGGCGGTGTTCCCCTCGTAGCCGCCGTGGATGGCGCCGATGATGACGCGCGCGGTCGGGCCGGTCCCGAAGCGGTACACGTCCAGCGACTTGCCTTCCAAAGACTTGCCGATGGAAAATGGCTCTCCCTCCTGCGGCTGCGGGGTGACAGTGGGCGTGAACGTGATCGCGAAGACCGGCGATGGGACGGGCGTCACCGTCGCGGCCGGCGGCGAGGCGGACGCGGGCGCGGCCGTTTCGCTCGCGGCAGCCGGCGGGGCAGCCGGGCGCGGCCGGGCGAGCAGGCTCAACAGTCCCAGGAGCAGGCTGAACAGAACCAGCGCGATCAACGCGCCGATCCCCAGCCACTTAATATCCGATCTGGAGATGGTAACGCGGCGGCGAGGTTTCATCTATCCCTTGATATCATTGAATTCCTGCCGAGTATATGCGATTGCAAACGGCATGACAAGAAGAAAAACGCGCCGGCGCGGGCGCCTTTCAAAGCAGGCTGCTTCGGTTGGCGAATTTTTTGAATGGACATTATCGGAAATAACGCCGGCGTTTCTTTTTCTGCCGCGAGTGACGCGAATTTCGCGAAAAATCATGGAAAATTCGCGCGCATTCGTGAAATTCGCGGCCAGGAATTTTATTTCCGAAGGAGTCTAATGCATTCGCGTCACGCCTGGGACGGCGCCGGGGTTCGCGGCTGCGCGGCCTGCGCGATGAGAGTTCTCCGGCTTTGCTGCAGCCATGCAAGCTTCTGAAATTTTCATTGCCAGAAAATCCAAACGCGGCTATAATACCCCTCGCTCAATCGGGGCGTGGCGCAGTCCGGCTAGCGCGCTTGCATGGGGTGCAAGAGGTCGGAGGTTCAAATCCTCTCGCCCCGACAGAGAGTACGAAAAATCGCCCGCCGGACGGGCGATTTTGTTTTTTGGCTCTCCCGTAATCGACGGGAAAGCGCTCAAAGTGGGAGGGCAAGGTCTGCCAGGCGGCGGCGCGCAGGACGCGGGTGGGCAGTTTCAGGCGCTGGCTGGGCATCCTCTTTTATTGGGATAGATATATTATTAAGTCTGCAAGCAATGCCATCCCACCCATGACATAGACGATTGGATTGGGCGTTTCGGGACTGCCGAATTTGTTGTCTTTTTCATCGCCTTTGCGAAAGAATAATTCAAAAAAGACATAAATGTTTACAATGGGGATAAGCAGCCCAATAAGCCGCCATGCCGGTTCGCCGTAATCATTTTGACGCTTAACTACAATTGCCAAAAGAAACCACAAAAACGCGGCGAAGCCGAGGCTTTCTATGGCGACGTTTGTGTTTATAGGAATCCTGCCAAAAAAGAATATAGTGATAAATGCCGCCGCGTACGTGAGCCGTCCGATCCGTCCAGTGAAGTAGAGGAATACATTTTGAATAGCGTTTGGTTTTGTTTCCATCACTATCTCTTTCAAGGCTTGTTTACGCTCTTGCTTATCGTGAAATAGAATTTCTTATTTTTAATGTGTTGGGCGGGTTATACCAACTGACATTCCAACAAGACCATCGCTAACGAGTTTGACAATTACTTTAACATTACGATATCTAACAATTATCCAAAACACTCATGTTTTGCACGGGGTTGCCCAACGGCTTGCGGCCTGCCCCACATTCTTTGTGGGACACCTGCGTGTAGACCGGGCGTGGACAAGGAAAAACCTAAAGCCAGAAAAATGCTTCCAAATCGCGCAGAATCCCACGCGCCAGGTACACGCTGTATTAGGTTGCGTCATCGTTCAGAAGACTCGCTTGGCTTATCAGGTGTTACTGACTCTGCAATTTTCCAAAAATTCTCAAACTGCTCACAAAAGAATGTAAACCATTCTTTATCGTTCTTTGTGGTTAGTGCAACTGTAGGACCGTCTACTGAACTAGGTGTAACAAAAAGCCTTAACCGAATGTAACCTGTGTCAAGAATTCTGTTGACAATCATAATACGATAAGGCGGCAAGCCAGAGAGATAACGAATTTCAATTTTACAACCAGGGATATTTTCCTTCCAAGTGTTGACTCTTGCTAAAGTGGCATTAACGTCAGTTTCTGCTTTTTTACTATTTAAAGAATATCCTAACCTTACGGTCATTTCGGGTAATTCGGTTTTAGGATTGATTAACAATATCCGAATTTGGCCGTTGTTTCGCAAGCATTGAGTTAATTCTTTTTCATATATCGTAAGAGTTTTATACATTGAAAAAGCCATCCAGTCTATTGTTTGCGCTTTTTCAAGTCTTTCACGACTAACAACGATGCTACTTTGTTTATCGAATTTTTGTGTTGGAGACGCTTGGTTTACAACTGATTTCTTTCCTGCACTATCTTGCCATTCCAGCAAAATGCCAAACACAATCAAAGCGAGTCCGACGCCTACAATAATCCATCGTGTTAATTCATCTGGTAATTTGAAAGCAAAATTCCCAAGTTGAATATTGCCTGACGCACCGATGAGTAAAACGATTATCCCAATGACGATGATGAGAACGGAAGTGCGTTTTAGAAGTTGTACGATGTCAGACATTTTCTATCCTAAAAAAATGAAAATTTTACAAAACAACAACCCAACGGTTATGGGTTGATCCAGCAGGAGAGTGAAAACTGAAGGGAAAGAAACAAGATTTCTACTAGATTGCTCCGAGTTCAACGAAGCCGCCCTGCCGAGGGCACTTATGCGCTTAATCTCCCGCTCATTATACACATCTTGCCCCCAAAAGGGACAGATTGCCGCTAAACGCCAGCATCGCTTTCAAGGACCGTTTTTGATTCCCCGCCGTCCACGCGGCCTGCCGCGCGCTCACTTGCCAAGCGCCCTCCATTCGGTTATCCTTGCAGGCGGGAGTG
>WBZY01001746.1_pt1 | contig 10342 bp, 9 predicted proteins | sample 5204191 | NCBI WGS metagenome assembly WBZY01 (sample SAMN12344363, study PRJNA552823) | activated sludge metagenome | biome: Activated sludge suspended growth; feature: Anammox Sidestream; material: Wastewater; isolation source: activated sludge from anammox sidestream of wastewater treatment... | reverse complement strand
CCGGATCGCTGCCGCGGCCCACATCCGCCAGCCACCCCGTGAATCCCGGCCCGCCGGCGAACATCCGGTTTACGCGGTAATCCGCCACGCGGATGACGTTGAAGATCACATGCGCCCCACCCGGGTGCGGCGTCATTTCGATATCCAGGTGACAGCGGATGTTCGGCCGCAGGTGGGCTTCGTCCAGTTTGTCGTAATCATCGGGCGTGATGAGCCAGAACTTCCAGCCCCAGAAATCCTCGATTACGCTCTTGTACTCACGTTGCCATGCCTCCCATAGCATGCGGTCCCAGGCTTCGACGCCGAAGCGGTCGTCCTCTTCCTGGTAGTAGCCGGTGCAGGGCCCGTTCTTCATCTCGACGGTCCGCATGTGCACTTTTATCCGCAGCGTGGCGCACAGATTCCCGCCGTCGTTGCGATCCTTTGCCCACAGGCTCGAATCATAATGCTCGGAGTCGATGAACTGCCGAACCACGCGCTGGTTGTCAAATTCCGGCATAGTCTCTCCAATTAATATATGCGCAAAATCCCGCGCCCAGTCCATCACCCGGAGGGCGCAGCGAGCGCCATGCCGCGTGCTATGGTGGATAGAAGTGTCTTCGCCGCCTTTGAACTTTCGACTCCAGCAATATGAAGGGCCGCTCGACCTGTTGTTAGACCTGATCCGCAAACAGCAGATCAACATCCATGACATCCCGATCGCCAGGATCACCCAGCAATACCTGGAGTACATGGAGCAGGCGGCCGCGCTCGACATCGAGATGGGAGCCGAGTTCATTTTCATGGCGGCGACTCTCATCCATATCAAAAGCAAGACGTTGCTGCCGAGGGATCCGGAGCTCGAGAAGATCTCCCCCGAAGAGGATCCGCGCAAGGATCTGGTGGAACGCCTGCTCGAACATGAGCGGTTCAAGAACGCCGCCGAGATGCTGCAACAGAAGCGGATCATCGAGGAAGCGGTCTGGTCGAACCCTCAAATCAGCCAGTTTCAACAGGCTGACGAGGACCCGGGTCTCGATGTGACCCTTTTCGATCTGGTGAAGGTCTTCCAGGAAGTGCTGGAGCGGGCGAAGAACCGGCCTGTCTATCAGATTGAAAAGGAAGACGTCACGGTGCCGGACATGATCCAGTACATGAAGACGATGCTCGACGGCAAGCCCAAGGGGCACCGCCTATCGACGCGGCAACTGTTCGAATCGCAGCGCAGCCGTCGAGCCATCATCTGCCTGTTCCTGGCCCTTCTGGAACTGGTGAAGCGCCAGTCGATCACGTTGCAGCAGAGTGAGCTGTACGGCGACATCGACATTTCCAAGGAGCGGCCCGTCGAGGACGCTTTCGTCCGGCCCGAGTCGCTCGATAAACTCCAGGAAGAATACAAGTAGGAAGTTCGACACAAGTAGTGATGAATTCGAGTGAATTGCCAAAGCAAGAAGAGCCGGTGGAAACACCCCCGGAGACGCATCCTGCCGGCGATAGTCCCGAAGCCGCTCCCGCGGCTGATGCCGCCCAATTCATCGAAGCCGGCCCGGAGGGGCAGCCTTCCGCGGAGGGCATGGAGGACGCGGAACTGCTGGCGGTTGTGGAGGCAGCGATCTATGTAACCGAAGAGCCGCTGACTTTGGAGCAGATCGCGGCCGCTCTCGATCAGCCCAGGGAGCGCATTGCGGCCGCTCTCGATCAACTGATCGCCGGCCATGCGCGTCCCGAGCGAGGGATCAGTATTCGTGAGGTGGCGGGCGGCTACAAGATGGGCACGAAGCCGGAGCATCACGACGCCGTTCGCGCCTTTGTCAAGCGGCTGAAGCCGCCGCTGAAGTTGTCGATGGCGGCTCTCGAGACTCTGGCCGTCATCGCGTACAAGCAGCCCATCACGTCGCCGGAGATCATGGAAATCCGCGGCGTACAGGGAGCGAGCGTGCTGAAGACGCTGCTCGACCGGAAGCTGATTGTCCCCGCGGGGCGCAAGCAGGTGGTAGGCAAGCCGGTACTCTACAAGACGACCAAGGACTTCCTGCTTCAATTCGGGTTGAAGGACCTCGCGGAGTTGCCGACGCTCAAGGAGTTCGATGTGGAAGAGACTCCGTCCCAGCCATCCGCGGCGGCTGTTCCGCCGGAGGAGCCACCGGCTGAACCTCCCGCCGAAGCGCCTGCTCCGGCTGAAGCGGAATAAATGGCACTCGAACGCATCCAGAAACTTCTGTCCGCCGCCGGAGTGACCAGCCGGCGTAAGGCAGAGGAGTTGATTCTGCAGGGCCTGGTTACGGTGAACGGACAGGTGGTGACCGAGTTGGGGTCGAAAGCGGACCTGGACGTGGATCACATCAAGGTGAAAGGGAAGCTGGTACACCCGGCCCGCCATCACGTATATCTCATGCTCCACAAACCCAAGGGATGCGTGACAACGCTCACCGATCCCGAGGGCCGCAAGACTGTGATGGACCTGATCCATGGAGTGAAAGAGCGAGTCTATCCGGTGGGCCGCCTCGACTACGATAGTGAAGGTCTGTTGCTGCTTACCAATGATGGCGGCTTCGCGAACCTGATTACCCACGCCAAGAGCCAGGTGCAAAAGGTTTACGTGGTGAAGGTGAAGGGCATGTTGACTCCGGAACAGGAGAACACGTTCCGCGCGGGCGTGCCCGTTCATGGCCATCCCACGGCGCCGGCGGAGATCCGCCTGCTTCAGCGCGGGCAGAATCCATGGTACGAAGTGAAGCTGATGGAAGGACGGCAGAACCAGATCAAACTCATGTTCCGCCACTTCGGATTGCTGGTGGAGAAGTTGAAGAGGGTCAAGATCGGCTTTCTCGAATTGGGCTCACTCCGTCCGGGCAAGTTCCGCCATCTCGAGCCCGAAGAAGTGGAGCGTTTCCGGAGAAAGCTCAAAGCCCGGCCGCGCCAGAACAATATGGAGTGAAGTTTCAGTGACTATCAGTGAACTGCTGCAAGAGAGCCGGACGATTGCCGTGGTGGGCCTTTCGGGAAATCGCCTCCGCCCGAGCCACGGCGTGGCGGAGTACATGATGGAACAGGGGTTCCGCATCATTCCGGTAAATCCGAACGAAACCGAGATTCTGGGCGAACGCAGCTACGCCTCGCTCGAGGAGATCCCGGAGAGAGTGGACATCGTGAACATCTTCCGGCGGCCGGAGTTTGTTCCGGCGCTGGTGGAATCCGCCATACGCATCGGAGCCAAGTGCGTCTGGATGCAGGAAGGCGTGGTTCACGAAGCCGCGGCCGAAAGGGCGAGAGCGGCGGGGCTGCTGGTGGTGATGGACCGGTGCATCCTAAAGGAGCACCGGCGGCTGGCCATGAGGTAGCCTGTTCAGAACTGAAGGCGCAGGGCGAACTCCGTCTGCCGGCTGAGATTCGCTTGAGTGGAGATCCGTCCGAAGCTGGCGTTTCCAACCGTCGTATTCGGCCCGCCGAAGACGGGGTGATTCAGCAGGTTGTAGGAAGAAGCGCGGAACTCCAGTTTCACCTTCTCGACAATCTGGAACGCCTTGGTGAGAGTCAGGTTGACGTTGTTCATGCCGGGGGTGCGGACGGTGTGCAGTCTGGGCGCCAGATTGCCGATGGCGAAATCGGCCGGCCTTGCAAACGCAGCGGTATTGAAGTAGCGCCCCAACCGCTCGCTGTGGCCCCCCGAAACGCCGGAGGTTGGATCACCCACGACATCCGGGCCACGGCGCGCCGCGCCGGGAACTCCAGTGCCGCCCTGCACGCCAAACGCGGTAGGGAAGCCGCCCTGGAAGGTTTGGAACGTGGATATCTGCCACTGTCCCACCAGCAGATCCAGGCCGCGGGGGGCATTGCCGAGGAAGCGCCTGTTGCGGCCCACGGGCAGATCCCACGCGCCGGCGATGGTGAGCCGCTGAGGCACGTCGAAATCGCTTACGGCGCGCTCCACTCTTCGGTTAAACGAATCCTGGGGCGAATTCAGGTCGCTGATGTTCTTCGAAATGGTGTAGGAAATCAAACCGGTCAATCCCTGGGAGAGCCTCTTTTCGAGTTTCACCTGCATGGAGTGATACACGCTGTTTCCGTAGGCCGGGGTGATGCGGCTCACCGAGGTGTATTGCGGGTACGGCCGCAGCAACTGCTGCCGTTGGATGGTGCGCCCGCCGAGCGGGCCGGAGAGAATTCCAAAGAAGGGGTTTTCGACGGTCTGGGTGAGTTGCGAGCCCAAGGCGAGATACTGCGTGGGGATCTGATTGAGTGTTTCGCTGGGAGCAATCAAGCTGATGCCGCGCGATCCGACATAGCCCACTTCGAGCAGCGCCTGACCTGGAATCTCGCGCTGGAGGTTGACCTGCCAGTTGTGGAACTTCGGATAAATGTCGGCCGGCTCGACGAAGGAAACGGCTTGGCCCAACAGCGTGGAAAGGCCCTGCGAATTCCCGATGGGCGGCAGGAGGCCGTTTGGCAGCGGATTGCTAAAGCGGTCCTTCACAGTGATTCCGCCATCGGTGGAACTAACCCAGGGGGTGTCGTTGCTGTATCCGGTGGCCAGCACCGAGCCGACCACGGGGATATAACTCAGCGCATAGCCGCCGCGCAGCACGGTCTTCCTGTTGATGCTGAAGGCGAATCCGAGCCGTGGGGCAAAATTGTTCCGGTCCGGGTTGTACAGGCCGCGCGGAGCGCCGTTGACTCCGGCATAGAGCAAGCCGCCTTGGAGATTGAGGCCGGGGACTTTTAGCGGCGAGGCGGCTCCGTAGGCGAATCCGCGCGTGGTTCGATCGTAGCGTTCGGTACGCGGGGATTCGTACTCCCAGCGCAAACCGAGATTCAATGTCAGCCGCGAGGTCACGCGGAAATCGTCCTGGAAGTAAAGCGCCTCGTAGACATTCTGGATCGACAGTCCGGTGTTGAACGGCACAGTGCCGCTGCCGAAGCCGACAAGGAAGGAGGCGAGGCCGAATCCACTCGACGGCAAGGCCGCGTTCGGGCCTCCGGTTTGATTTGGTCCGAAGGAGAACGTTCCCGACGGACTCAGGTTGCGGAAATAGTTACCCCGCATCAACCGCGCTTCTCCACCGAACTTGAAGAGATGCTTGTTGCGCTGCATGGTCATGCTCGGCTGTAGAGACCACGTATCGCCGGGGTCGAAAATATAAGGGCTTCCGGCCAGACCTTCGAAATCCGTCACGGCGATGGTGGGGAAGGCGAAGCTCTGCACAAGCTTCGTGTAGGCGGTGGGGAAGCCGAGCGACGCGAGATCGAAACCATCGGACCATGGACGGTTGTTCTCGATGCCCCGCGCGTAGCCGAGCCGGACATCGAGCGTCGTCGAGGGGCTCAGGATGTGGGTATCGCTGATCGCCACGCCGAAATTCGGCCGCTTCACATTGTTTCGCCCTCCGGTGGCGGTGCCTTCGAACTTGTAGGGGAAGACAAGCCGCCCCTCGCCCTTGTTCAGGCGCACGAATGCCTGATGATTCGAACTGAACTGATGATCAATTTTCACGACGGTGGCGTCGTAATCGCGAGGCCACTTGAAGGACTGGCTGAAATTCTGGACATAGGGACGGCGCGGGTCGGGGCCCACCTGATTAGCCTCCGGCCAGTACTTCATGATGTTTCGCGCCACGGGGTCCTGAAGTTGCTGGGGCACGATATTGCCGGGGAAGGGATCGCGCGTCGCGGTTCCGTTGACCGTCCTCACGGAGAACGGATCGTAGATGGTTCCGGAGAACTCCGAAAAATCGCCGCCGCGCATTCTCGTGGTGGGCACGTTGAGGACGGGGCTGATTCCATTGCCTTCACGAGAGCCCTCGAAGTTGAAGAAGAAGAACGTCCGGTTGCGCCCGTCGTACAGCTTTCCGAGCCATACCGGTCCGCCGACGCTGAAGCCGTATGTGTTCGAGCCGTAGCGCGCCAGCCGCCTGCCGGCCGAATTATTGAAGAAGAGGTTGGAATCGAGGGCCGCGTTACGCAGGTATTCGTAGACCGAGCCATGGGGGCTGTTCGTGCCGCTGCGAATGACGATGTTCATGATGCTGCCGCCCGAACGGCCGTATTCGGCGGGCAGCGTTCCGGTTTGCAACTTGAACTCGGCGACGGCATCCACTTGCGGGACCCACTGAGAGATGTTGACTCCGCGATTGACATTGACCGTGTTCGACACTCCGTCCACGGATACGTCGCCCGAGGCGACGGGGGAACCGTTCGAGGAGTAGGAAACGTTGGTGATCGTGTCGTTGGGCCGCGTGTCTTCGCCATAGCGGTTGTTGACCACTCCCGCCGCCAGCGTAAACATGAACAGACTGCTGTGTCCCTTGAGGGGCAGCGTATCCACAACTTTACGGTTGAGGACCGAACCGAGCGAACTCGATTCGGATTGCACGGCGGCCACCTCTCCGGCGACAGTTACGGTTTCGGTGGCCTGGCCAAGCGCCAACTCGATATCGAGTTTCGAATTGTCGCCCAGGCTGAGAGTGATGCCTTCGCGCTGGTCCGTCTTGAACCCCGTTGCCTTCGTGGCCAAGACATACTTGCCCGGAGGGAGAAATTGAAAGATGTAGTGGCCGGCGGAATCGGCCGAAGCGGCGCGCTCGACGCCGGTATCCACGTTCTTGAGGGTCAACGAAGCTCCGGCTATGGTGGCGCCGGTCGGGTCCGTGACAGTGCCCTGCAGCGTGGCGCGAAATTCCTGAGCCATCAACTGGGAAGCCAACAGTACAAGAAGCGTGACAAATGATCCCATATGCATGGGGGCCATGATATACCAAAACCCGGCGGAGCGGGCGGAGCGGCAAGATTACCGGCGAGTGGATGTTTGCGGGAGGAGCACCGCGCGCGCGCTGCGAATCGCCAGTTGGGGGCTCGAGAGGATCGGCGGTCCTTCCTTCGCGAACCGCGCGGCTATGCGCGCCATGGACGCCTGGGCGAGCACGACCACATCGACTTTCGGGAGGAGTTCCGCCAGCGCGGAGGCGAGCATTTCGTCATGCTTTGAAACGTCACCCGCAATGAGGCATTCAAACGCGCCACCGGCGAGTTGGGGGACGATTTCAACGCCGCGCCCCGCGCGAGCGGCGGTTTCGCGCAACAGCGCCACGGTGGGGTCGAGGGTGGTTTTCAAAGTAGCCGCGACTCCGATACGCGGACCCGCTTCCACGGCGGCCTCAGCCATCGGCTCATCCACTCGAAACACCGGGAAATCGAAGATCCGCCGGGCGAGAGGCACTCCTTCGCCGATCGATGAGCAGGTTACCATCACCGCATCCGCGCCGCCTTCGTGAGCGGATTCGATGTGTCCGAGCAGCCTTCGCAGGGTCAGCCTGTTCATGGAACCGGCGGCGATCGTATTGCGGATGAGGGACTCATCGAGCATATGGAAGACCTCAACGCCCGGCAGCAGCTCCTTCGCCAGCGCGGCGAACACAGGTATGAGCACGTGGCTCGTATGAAGAAAAGCAAGTCGAGTGGCCATTGCCCGACCGCATGATAGCATCCCGCCGGAGCGATATCGTTTGCGGAGGCGGGAGGGTTCGTATTGACAGCGGCTCCCGGAAATACCTTCGAGGCAGGATTTCTCCGTGTCTCCGGGTGGTCTTATGATGAATTGGATCAGCCGTCAGCCTAAACCCATGGGGATGCTTTGCTTGTGTGATTGAGCATATTTTTCCAGCGCGCTGGCAAAACGCCGTTGACTTCGCGGTGCTGGCGACGGCGTTATACCTATTGCTCAAGTGGAGCGCGCAGGCGAGGGCGATGCGGCTCTCGCTCAGCATTGTGGGGCTGTTTGCCGCGGCCAATCTCACCCGCCGGCTGGACCTGGTGATCACGGCATGGGTGATCGAGGCGTCCGCCTGGATCATGACGGGGCTGCTGCTAATCGCCTTTCAGCACGAACTTCGGCGCATGGTCATGCGCATTGAAGACCGGTTCCGCGGCCGGGCGCGGCCGGACGCCGAGAAGGAGGCGAGCGCGCGCGCCATCGCGGGGGCGGCCATGACTCTGGCCCGGACGCGCACCGGCGCGCTGATCGTGGTGGTGGGAAACAACTCGATTGAAGAGCTTTGCGGAGGTGGAGTCGAACTGGACGCCCGCGTGTCGGCTGAGTTGCTGGTGGCTCTATTCCAGAAGGATTCCCCGTTGCACGATGGAGCCGTGATCGCCGAGCAGGAACACATCCGGCGGGCGGGCGCGCTGCTTCCGCTGTCGCAACGAACCGATCTGCCGCCTTATTACGGAACACGGCACCGGGCGGCGATTGGCCTGGCCGACCGTAGCGACGCGCGCGTGATCGTGGTTTCCGAGGAGCGGGGAGAAGTGACCTGTCTCCGGCAGCAGGAGGGCTTTCACGCGAACTCGGAAGCGGCGGTCTTCGAGTGGCTGGCCAGGAATACGACTCCCGAGCGAACCTCGCTTGCGCGCCAGGCGCTGCAAGTGTTTTCCACCAACTTACGATTGAAGTTCTCAGCCATTGGGCTTGCCGCCGTTGTCTGGAGCCTGTTCTTCTTCACGGCGGGCGTGACGGTGCGGCAGTTGAGGGTCCCGATCGAGTTCAACAATGTCGGGCCGGGTCTCGATGTCACTTCGCAATCGGCGAACTCGGTGGAGGTCCAGGTAAAGGGTCCAAGCTGGCTGGTTGAATCCCTGGATCCAACCCAGGTAGCGGTGCGCTTCGATCTGCAGGCGGCGCGCGAGGGTCGCGTCACATTGCTGGTGAATCCGGCGGCCGTGCCGCTTCCCTTTGGCGTGTCCCTCGAGAAGTCGACACCGGCGCGGGTGGAAGTGCGAATCGCAAAAATACTGCCTTAGCGACGGCAGAATACACTCCTGATGGGATCTCCGCGGGTGTGGGATCGCGCGTCTAACAAGATGTAATGCAGTCTAGCGGAAGAGCCGCCATGACAAGCATTCTTGTCATGGCTCTGGTCCTGACCGCGGCGCCGGCCGAGGCAGGAAAGAACAAGAAACTCGATCCGGACGAAATCGGGAACCGGGATGTCGGCAAGGGGCTGAACTTCTATTCGATCGAGAAGGAGATAGCTCTCGGCAAGCAGATGGCCCAGGAGGTGGAGAGGAGCGCCAAGATAGTCGACGATCCGGTCATCTCCGAATATGTCAACCGTGTCGGACAGAATCTGGTGCGCAATTCGGACGCGAAGGTTCCATTCACCATCAAAGTGGTGGATTCCGAAGAGGTGAACGCGTTTGCGCTGCCGGGAGGGTTCTTCTTCGTGAACACCGGACTGATCCTGCGGGCTTCCTCGGAGGCGGAACTCGCCGGGGTGATGGCTCACGAGATCGCGCATGTGGCCGCCCGGCACGGCACGCGCCAGGCTTCCCGCGGACAGATGATGAACATCGCCAGCATTCCGCTGATCTTCATGGGCGGATGGGCAGGTTACGCGGTCCAGCAGGCGGCAGGCCTGCTGGTGCCGATGACATTCCTGAAGTTTTCGCGGGGTTTCGAGGAAGAGGCCGACCTGCTGGGGCTCGAGTACATGTACAAGACAGGCTACGATCCGGCGGCGTTTGTCGATTTCTTCGAGAAGCTGGAAAGCCTGGAGAAAAAGAAGCCGGGGACGATGTCCAAGGTGTTCTCCACGCATCCGCCAACGGAAAGCCGGATCCGCGACGCGCAAAAACATATTCAGGAACTGCTGAAGCCGCAGGCGGAGTACGTCATCACCACGTCGGATTTCGACAACGTCAAGAGCCGGCTTGCGCGCCTGGTGAACCGTCGAAGCCTTGGAGACCAGAAGGATGCCGACCGTCCGACGCTGCGGCGGCGTCCGAGCGGCCAGGTGGGCGATGGATCGAGCGCGGATGATCGCGACGAGCGGCCCACGCTCAAGCGGCGGCCTGAGTGAGCGGTCAGCTTTCAGCTTGCAATCCGAACGGCTTCGTCATAGGATTTACCAGGAGATCTCTGACCCATGAAGCCGCTAGCGCGCTGTGGTTTGCTGATTGCAATGTTCCTGTTCCTTGTCACGGTACTCGCAGCTCAGGGGATGCCGAAAATGTCGGCTGTCGAGCCGGCGCAGGGCAAGCCGGGAGATGAATTGACCGTGACGGGCGAGAATCTGGATAAGAACAACGTCGCCGAAGTCTATCTCACCGACGGCAAGAACGATACGAAGTTAGCCGTCGTGCAGCAGGCGGCGGGCTCCATCAAGTTCAAGATTCCCGCGAATGCCAAACAAGGACGGTTCAGTCTGATGATACTCACGGCCGGCGCCGATCCGAAGCTGATCGAGCAACCCGTGAAGGTGACCGTGCAATGAGTACGGGTAACTGAGCGTGCCCCGCCGGGGTTTCCTATGATGAGAGTCACGGCGCTCTAGCCGCGTCCTGAGGACAGAGAGGCTGAACAAGTGAACTC
>WBZY01001745.1_pt1 | contig 10364 bp, 12 predicted proteins | sample 5204191 | NCBI WGS metagenome assembly WBZY01 (sample SAMN12344363, study PRJNA552823) | activated sludge metagenome | biome: Activated sludge suspended growth; feature: Anammox Sidestream; material: Wastewater; isolation source: activated sludge from anammox sidestream of wastewater treatment... | reverse complement strand
CAGGGTCCGCTCATGGTGTCGTGCTGGAACCGTGGTGGCGCGGCCTATACCGTGCAGCCGGGCGAGCGCATTGCGCAGCTCGTCGTCGTGCCGGTGGTGCAGGTGGAACTCGAGGTGGTGGAGGACTTCGTGGCGACGGCCCGAGGGGCGGGCGGGTTCGGGCATACCGGGCGGTGAGCGCGCGCCGGGCAGAGGGCCACGGGCGACGAGCTACGAGCTACGAGCCAGACGCACGCGCGTCTCTTGCTCGCCGCATCTGCAGCGGCGTCCGTCCAGCACACCACCCGTCCACGAACCCGCCGACGCACGACGCGGAGCGCCTCTGGCCCGTAGCTCGTCGCCCGTGGCCCGTAGCTCGTGGCCCTGAGCCCCGCTCGCAGCGCGGAGCGCTGCGAGCGCTCAGCGCACCGCGCGCCCCGATTGCAGTTCGGCGAACCGCTCGATGTCGGCCTGGAACTGCTGCGATACGTCGGCGTGTTCGCGCTGCTTGGCGAGCAGCACATTGTTCTGGGCGCGCAACTCGCTCACGGTGCGCACGAGGTCGGCAGCGAGATCGTCGGGCATGCGGCGCGCGCCCGCATCACCGCTGTAGGGCTTGAAGAGCTGCGCCTTCGCCTGCAGGCCTGTCAGGCGCGAGTTGAGCGATTCGACGTACTGCTTCGCCGCTGCCGACTGACCAACGATCTGTTCGAGGCGTTGGTCACGCAGGGTCTCGATGTCGCCCACCGAAGTGTAGGTGTTGAGCAGGAACTGGTCATGCTGCTTGCGCGATTCCGCATCGCGCAGGCGCAACGCGTCGGCGGCGCGTTGCTCCGGCGTCTTCTCCGCCTCGAGACGGCGGATCACGACGCCTTCCTGGTTGAGCACGGCGCGTTCGCGCTTGGCGTACTCCGGAGGCACGTAGTCGCCGTAGTGCGTGATGCCCTTCTCGTCGACCCATTTGTAGGCGAGGTCGCCCTTCTTCTCCGGATTGCGCGTGCTGTTACCTGCGGCACCGGCGCTTGCCGAGGCGAACGCCGCAAGCACGAGCGCTACAGGGAGAAGAGGCAGGCGAAGCATGGGAGTATTCTGCACCCGGGAACCGCGTTTACGCTACGCCATACCGTTGCCGATAGGCCTCGAGGGCAGCGCGATATTCGCCGGGAATGCGACGCGCATCACCTTGCGCCTCGGCGAGCGCCTCGATCAACCCTTCGAGGGTGAGGATGCTGAGGCACGCGAGGCCGAATTCCGCTTCGACCTCCTGTACGGCCGAGCGCTCACCCTTGCCCCGCTCCTGGCGATCGAGCGCCAGGGCGATACCGACAGGGCGTGCGCCGCTGTCCCTGATCAGCGACACCGATTCGCGGATCGCGGTGCCTGCGGTGATGACGTCGTCGATGATCAGGACGCGGCCTTCGAGCCTGTGGCCGACGATGTTCCCGCCTTCACCGTGATCCTTCGCCTCCTTGCGGTTGAATGCCCACGGTACGCTGCGGCCGTGCTCGCGTGCGAGCGCAATGGCGGTGGCCGCAGCCAGCGGGATGCCTTTGTAGGCGGGGCCGAAGAGCATGTCGAACCCGGGAGCGGCGCGCGTGATCGCTGCAGCGTAACAACGACCCAGAACAGCGAGGGCCTCGCCGTCGTTGAAAAGCCCCGCGTTGAAGAAGTACGGGCTCTCGCGACCTGATTTGAGGGTGAAGCGGCCGAAGCGCAGGGCGTCCCGGGAGAGGGCCAGTTCGAGAAACTCGCGTTGGTAGTCGTGCATGCCTTCAGTCCTGCAAGCGCGGCGGGACGCTATCATGTGCGCATGCGCATCGTCACGCTGAACGCGAACGGCATCCGCTCCGCTGCGGCGAAGGGGGCCTTCAGGTGGCTCGCGAGGCAGGATGCCGATGTCATCTGCCTGCAGGAGACCAAGGCGCAGCTGCACCAGCTCGATGACCACCCGATCGGCATCCCCGGCTATCACCGCTTCTTCTTCGATGCCAGGCGCCCGGGTTATGCAGGTGTCGCCCTTTACGCAAAGCGCGAGCCCGATGCGGTGACGCGCGGCTTCGGTGTCCGGGAGTTCGACGACGAGGGCCGCTATCTCGACGCGCGCTTCGGCGATCTGTCGGTCATATCGCTGTATCTGCCGTCGGGCTCGGCGGGGCCGGAACGGCAGGCGTCGAAGTTCCGCTTCCTCGATGTCTTCCTGCCGCACCTCGCAGCGCTCAAGCGCAAGCGGCGGCAGTTCATCCTGTGCGGCGACTGGAACATCGCCCACAAGCCGATCGATCTGCGCAACTGGAAAGCGAACCAGAAGAACTCGGGCTTCCTGCCCGAGGAGCGCGCCTGGCTCGATCGCCTTTTCGGCGATCTCGGCTACATTGATGCGTTCCGTGCAGTGGATCCGCGACCCGACCAGTACACATGGTGGTCGAACCGCGGCCAGGCGCGCGCGAAGAATGTCGGTTGGCGCATCGACTACCAGATCGCGAGCCCCGGGCTCGCCGGGGCCGCGAAGCGCGCCTCGATTCATACCGCCGGCCGGTTTTCCGACCACGCGCCCCTTGTCATGGACTACGACCTCCCCCGCCTGTGACGACCCCGACTGCCGCTGCGCGGCCTCGCTTTCGCGAGGTGCTGCGGGAACCGCGCATGGTCGCCGTGCTCGCGCTGGGCCTCGCCTCGGGCCTGCCTTACAACCTGACCGACGGCACGCTGCAGGCGTGGCTCAAGGATTACGGCGTTTCGAACACGCAGATCGGCCTCCTGACACTCGTCGGACTGCCGTACGCCTGGAAGTTCCTGTGGGCCCCGCTGATCGACCGCTACAGCCTGCCGTTCATCGGCCGGCGGCGCGGCTGGATCTTCGTGCTGCAGCTCGCGCTCGCCGGCGTGATCGCGGCGAATGCACTCTATTCGCCCCTCGACGCGCTCACATCGATTGCCGTTCTGGCGTTTGCGATCGGCTTTCTGTCCGCATCGCAGGATATCGTCATCAATGCCTACACGGCCGATGTCGCGCGCCCGCATGAGCGCGGCCTCGCCGCGATGGCGACTTCGGTGGGCTATCGCGCGGCTTCGTGGTTTTCCTTCTCGATCGCCCTGATCGTCGCGCAGTACGCGGGCTGGCAGGCTACCTACCTGATGATCGCCGTCGCGATGGTTGCGCTCGCCGTCGGCACGCTCCTCGCGCCTGAACCGATGCAGCGGGCAACGCCGCCCGACACGCTGCGCGAGTCGATCACGGTACCGCTGCGCCAGCTGCTCGCGGGCCCCGGTGCCCTCGCGCTGATCGTGCTGCTCGTTGTCTACAAGGTGGGCGATGCGTTCTCGCTGCGCCTGTTCACGCCATTCCTGATGGACCTCGGCTTCTCGAAGGCCGAGATCGGTGTCGTCACCAAGACGACCATGGCGCTCGCAACCATCGCCGGCACCGTGCTCGGAGGGATCTGGATGATCCGGCTCGGGCTCTATCGCGCGATGCTGTGGTTCGGCAGTTTCCAGGCCGTGTCGAACCTCACCTACATGGTGCTCGCCGTCGCGGGCAAGAACCATGTGCTGATGATTGCCGCCATCGCGATCGACAATCTCGCCGGCGGCATGGGGTCGGTGGCGCTCACGGCGTTCGTGCTCGCGCTGTGCGACCAGCGCTTCAGCGCATTCCAGTACGCGCTGCTGTCGGCGATCGCAGTGATCCCCCGCACTTATCTCGGCGTGCCCGCGGGCTTTCTCGCCGATCGCGCCGGCTGGCCCACGTTCTACCTCATATCGTTCATCGCCGCGATCCCGGGCATCGCGCTCGTCTGGTGGCTGCGCCGCGACGTGCGCACGCTCGATGCGCGCGGTACCGCGGAAATCCCATGAATGGGATCGATCTCGCGAGAGTACTGTGCGCGTCGAGTGCTGCTACGTGCTGATATACTCAAGGGATGACCGCAACGACTTCGAAGCAGATTCGCGGTCATCTCGCGGCACTGAAGCAGGCCGATGAATTCGAGCGCGAAGAGTTGCGCGCTGCATCCCTCGACCTGAAACTGCAGCAGACTTGGGCACTGATGGGCGCCGCGTGCCTGCAGCAGCCCACGGAAGAGCGTGAAGCGGAAATCCGCGCCGTCAGGAATCGCTGGGCCCGCATTCATCGGGCGTTGAATGGCTGAGCCCGTTCCTGCGACGTTCATCAAAGCTCTCGAAGATCTCGATAGCTGGCTCGAGCATGCGCGCATTCGGGGGATGATCGTCGGTGGAGTGGCCGTTTCGCTTCTGGGCAGGCCGCGCGCGACCCGCGACATCGACGTACTCGCCATGCTGGCCGAGGATCGCGTGGCCGACGCGCTCGCAATGGCAGGGCAGTTCGGCATCATTGCACGCATCGAAGATCCGCTCGCATTTGCGCGTAGAACACATGTCCTGCTCTTGCGCCACGCGCGGTCCGGAGTGGATCTCGACGTGATACTCGGTCGCCTGCCGTTCGAGGAGGCTGCCATTGCCCGCGGTCGAAAGGTGGAGATTGCCGGCGCGAGTGTGAGACTCCCACAAGTGGAGGATTTGCTGTTCATGAAGGCGGTCGCCCGACGACCGCACGATTTGCGCGACATCGAGGGGTTGCTCGATGCGCACCCGGCGGCGGATGTCGGGCGAGTCAGCGAATGGTTACGCGAACTCGCGGATGCAGCCGCGATGCCGGAATTGATCGAGGGATTCGAGAAGCTGCTCGCCCAGCGCGCGCGGAGTCACTGATCCCGCGGATTCACTCGAACATGTCGAGGCCGTCGAGCGATCCTGCCCACTGGCCGCGGCGTTCTTCGTATTCGTCGGCGCTGCGCGTGCCGCGCTCCATCTCGGAGTCGACATCGACCGATCCGCTCCAGTCTTCAGGCGGCTCGGCCTCTTCGAGGCGGTTATCCTCGCACTGCGCTTCCCAGTCCTCGATGTCCATTTCCTCGACGGTGCCGTCGAAATACTGGATCTCGACCGTGCCGTCGTCGGTGTCGAAGGCGACGACCTCGAACGACTCGCCACCATCGAGACGATACCAGGCACCAATCGTCGGGTGAGGGACTGACATCTGCGCCTCCGGGCCGAACTGCTATCCTGATGCGACGATTCCATCGTGCGCCCGCGGGGCGGCGCTTTCAAGCGGGAAATTTGTCGCGCAGCATCATGCTCGATCAGGTCATCAAGTTCTTCGTCGTGTTCTTCGTGGTCGTCGAGCCGGTATCGTTGCTGCCGCTCTTCGTGGGCCTCACCGAAGGAGCCAATGAAGCCTGGCGGCGGCGCATGGCACGCAAGGCAGTGCTCCTTGCCGGTGCAATCCTCCTCGTGTTCGCGCTCGCAGGCGCGGGTTTTCTGGAGGCCATGGGCATCAGTCTCGAAGCCTTCCGGATTTTCGGCGGACTGTTGCTCTTCCTGATCGCGCTGGAAATGGTGTTCGCACGCGAGTCGGGAACCCGCACCTCGAGCCGGGAGGCGGCCGAGAACCGCCAGCGTGCCGATATCTCCGTGTTTCCACTGGCGTTTCCGTTTATCGCAGGTCCCGGAGCTCTGGCAACGATTCTCCTCTGGTTCGGCCCGGTGTCGATTGCGCGCGAGCCGGGGCACTGGGCGGCGCTGTTCGCCGGCGTACTGGCCGTGCTCGCGATCGCCTGGGTGTTCATGCGCCTCGCGGGTCGCCTGATGGGAGTGATCGGCGTGACAGGAGCGAATGTGTCGAGCCGCCTCCTCGGCGTCATCCTGGGGGCGCTTGCCGTGCAATTCGTGATCGACGGCCTCAAGGCGTCCTTCGGAAGCTGAGATCCCACACACCGTGGCCGAGCCGCTGGCCACGGCGCTCGAATCGTGTCGCGGCGCGCGATTCGTCGCGCGCCGCATAGCCACCGTCCGGTGCGAGGTTCTCGAAGTCGCGCGCGGCGTTCAACCGGGCGAGCATTTCTTCCGCGTAAGGCTCCCAATCGGTCGCGAGGCGAAAGACACCGCCAGGGGCGAGCACCTTCGCGACGAGGGCGATGAAGGGCGCCTGCACGATGCGCCGCTTGTGATGGCGCTTCTTGGGCCACGGGTCGGGAAAGAGCAGCAGGACCTCGTCAAAACTCGCGGCGGGCAGGACGTGCTCCAGGACTTCAACCGCATCGCGGCAGATCACGCGTACATTGCGGCTGCCTTGCGCGTTGCAGGAAAGCAGCAGCCGGCCGACGCCAGGGCGGTGCACTTCGATGCCGAGGTAATCACGTTCGGGATGGCGCGTCGCGAGCGTTGCAAGGTGATCACCATTGCCGAAGCCGATCTCGAGCGTGCGCGGCGCGCGGCGGCCGAAGCACGCATCGAGGTCGAGCGGCGCATCGGCGGTGTCTATCCCGTAGCGGGGCCAGAGCTCCCCGAGCGCCCGTTGCTGCGCGTCCGTCATGCGCCCGCCGCGCACGACGAAGCTGCGAATCGTGCGCATCATTGCGGCTTGCCCGGGCGCGCGAGGTCCCAGAAGAGGGCGTCGATGCCGATGCGGATGCCCGGGTCGGCCTGCCAGGCGTACTCGCGGTCCCAGCGCACGAGCGGCTCGACGAACCAGTAGAGCCAGCCGCTCGCGGTCGGACGTTTGCGGAAGATCGAGGCTTCGTAATACGTGGCACCGTGCATGTCCCCGCCGTTGGCGCGAAGCTTCACGCCCCACCCGTGACCGATGTCGCTCGCGCGCAGGTAGGAACCATAGCGATCCGGCACGATGATCTCGCGCGCATGTGCATAGATCAGGGTCTGCGACCATTCCACGCGATCGCGGTCGTCACGCCACTTGACATAGCTCGATGTACGAAAGAGGCGCCGGCCCGACCAATGATCGAACGTGACCGCCGCGGCGTAGCCGACACTCTCGTCGGTGTCGGCGAAGAGCTTTGCAAAGGGGTAGAAATCCCACCGGCCGAGCGCGATCTCGCGTGCCCATTTCAATGACATGAACGCGACCGGCGGCGCATCTACCTTCAGGCCGACATCGAAATTCAGATGCTTCTGCAACTCGTAGCGCAGTCCCGCGCGCACCGCGGAGCTCCCGTCATCATCGCGCGGCGCCTCGTCCACGTCGTTGCTCGTCACAAACACGCGCAGGCGCTTCTCCGCATTCGGCAGCCGCAGTGTCACGTCGAAGTCGAGATCGATGCTTAAGTCGGTGCCGTCATTGCGATCGATCGCCTCGCCCGCGAGGCTCACCCGAAACGGTGCTGCCGGCACGGGCAGCAGCGCGGCGTCCTTCGGCGCGAAGCGGTGGTCGGTCGCCTCGACGAACTCCTGCATCTTTGTGTAAAGGCGGTCATGGGCATGGTCGAGCCGCTCGCGCGCATCGAGCGGCGGCTCCGCCGCGGCGTTGCGGGCCTGGATCTCGTCGGTTGAGCTTTCTCCCGGACGATGGCGGGCAGCCTGGCGTCGATGACCGTTGCCCTCGGCCACGACTTCACTGGTCGTCAACGCGCGCGGTTGCGCAGCGACCACGGGTGGCGGCTCCCGGCCCGTCGCGCAGCCGGCGAGTGCTGCAAGGGCGCAGATCAGCGGCAGGGCGAGGTGTGGGCGCGCGGCGCGGATCACATCGAGAGCAGCCTGTCGTAGGCCTGCGGGTGCACGAGCGCGACAAAGGCGAGCCCGGCGAGTGCACCCGCGAAATGCGCGTCGTGGTTGATGCGGCCCCTCGCCTGCTTCGCGGACCACCAGGTGTAGGCGAGATAGCCCACCGCGAAGAGCGGCGCCGGGATCGGGAACGGAATCGGCAGGATGAAGATGCTCTGCGACGGGTGGTAGACGATCGAGGCGAAGAGCACCGCGCTGATGGCGCCCGAAGCGCCGAGTGTCGCGTAGTCGGGATTGTCGCGATGCTTGTACCAGGTGCCGAGCTGGCTTGCGGCGAGGCCCGCGAAATACAGCACGAGGAAGAGCTTCGTGCCGATCCGTCGCTCGAGCGGAATGCCGAAGAACCAGAACGTGATCGAATTGAAGAGGAGGTGCGGCAGGTCGGCGTGCACGAAGCCTGCGAGCAGCGCGGTCGGATATTCGCGGTTGCGCAGGAACCAGTAGGGACGGAAGAGGCAGCGCTCGACGAAGTTTCCCGACCCGAACAGCCCGATGAGGCTGAGCGCAACGATCAGTGCGAGGATGCTGCCCGCACCGGGGCCGATGCCGCTCATGTGAATGGAGCGTCGATCGAGGACGGCGGCACCGAAAACCACTTCGGGCCGGTCGGCGACATATGGATGCAGTCCTCGAGCCGCACGCCGAAGCTGCCCGGGATGTAGATGCCGGGCTCATTGGAGAAACACATGCCGGGGGCGAGCGGCGTGGTCTCGCCATGCACGAGGTTCACCGGTTCGTGTCCGTCGAGTCCGATGCCGTGGCCCGTGCGATGTGAGGTGCCCGGCAGCGTGTAGCCGGGACCGTAGCCCGCCTTCACATACGCGGCACGCACTGCATCATCGATTTCGCCAGCCGGTGTGCCGGCTTTTGCAGTATCAAATGCGATCTGCTGGCCGCGGCGCACGAGGTCCCAGACGGCGCGCTGGGACTTCGTCGCCTCTCCGAACACCATGGTGCGGGAGATGTCCGACTGGTAGCCGAGGACGCTGCAGCCGCAATCCATCAGCACTACTTCACCGTCGCGCACTTCCTGCGGCTTGCCCGAGCCGTGTGGATAGGCGCTCGCCTCGCCGAGCAGGATCAGCGTGAACTGCGTCGCGCCGCCGCGTCTGGCCATCGCAGCGGACATGATCTGCCCGATGTCCTTCGGCGTCATGCCACGCGCGATCTGCGGCGCGGTCTCGCGATACGCTGCGATCGTGATGTCGCTCGCGGCCTGCATCAGCGCGATCTCAGCGGGCGACTTGCTCACGCGACAGGCGCGCACCACGCCAGCGTCGTCCCGGACCGTGACGCCGTTTTTCGCGAGGCCATCGAACGCGAAGAAACGCACCGTACTCTCGACGCCGACGGGACCGCTGCCGATCCGGCGCGCGCGCAGCCAGTCCGCGATCAGCGCGTGCGGGCTCTCATGCTCGTTCCAGACCCTGACTTCCGCGGGGATGGCGAGGGTCTCGCGAACGGAAGGCTCTTCGAAGGCAGGTGTGACGATGAGCGTTTCGCCGTCGGCGGGGATCACCGCTGCGGTGAGCCGTTCGCTGCGCCACCACTCGACCCCGGTGAAATAGACGAGCGAGCTGCCTGCCTCAACGAGCACAGCCTTGAGGCCTGCCGCGCGCATCAGTTCCTGCGCCTTCGCGATCCGCTGCAATCGCTCGGCCGCGCTGATCGGGGGCGGCAGCACGATCCCGGGTGTCGCGGCGAGGGCGAGCGTGGCGCGACTCGCCGACAGCGGATTGAATGCCATGAGACCCGCGGTGGCCGCGGACATGCCGAGAAAAGCCCGACGCGCTGTCATCATGACGGCTATCTTGAACGCGTGTCACGGCCGAGTCGACAGCGGCGCCAGGCGCCTCTTGCTCGCCGCCCGCCGCCCGCCGCCCGCCGCCCGACGCCCGCCGCCCGTTGCCCGTAGCCCGCCGCCCGTCGCGCGAAGCGCGGCCGCCCTCCGCTCAAATCACCCCCATCGCCAGCATCGCCTCCGCGACCCGCCTGAAGCCGGCAATGTTCGCGCCCAGCACGTAATTGCCCGGGCTGCCAAACTCCGCGGCAGCCTCGTGGCAGTTGCGATGGATGCCCTGCATGATGGTCTGCAGGCGCTGTTCGGTGTGCTCGAAGGACCAGGTGTCGCGGCTCGCGTTCTGCTGCATCTCGAGCGCGGAAGTCGCCACTCCGCCGGCATTGGCCGCCTTGCCGGGTCCAAAGGCGATCCCGGCCTCCTGAAACACGCGCACACCACCGGGTGTGGTCGGCATGTTGGCGCCCTCGGCGATCGTCCTGCAGCCGTTGCCGACAAGGGTGCGGGCCGAGGCTTCATCGAGCTCGTTCTGCGTCGCGCACGGCAGCGCGATGTCGCACGGGATGTCCCAGATCCGGCCGCCCGCGAGATACTTCGCATCGCGGTGCTCGTTTGCATAGTCCGCAATGCGGCGGCGCTCGACCTCCTTCAGGCGCTTGACGAGCGGGAGGTCGATGCCGCGCTCGTGCAGGATCACGCCGTTCGAATCGGAGCATGCGACGACCCGACCGCCGAGTTCCTGCAGCTTCTCGATTGCGTAGATCGCGACATTGCCGGAGCCCGACACGATGCAGATCTTGCCCTCGATCGATTCGCCGCGGGCTTTCAGCATCTCGTCGACGAAAAAGACAGTGCCATAGCCGGTCGCCTCGCGCCGCACGAGCGAGCCCCCCCAATGTGGACTCTTGCCCGTGAGCACGCCCGATTCATAGCGGTTCGTCATGCGCTTGTACTGGCCGAAGAGATAGCCGATCTCGCGCGCGCCGACGCC
>WBZY01000345.1_pt3 | contig 10365 bp, 10 predicted proteins | sample 5204191 | NCBI WGS metagenome assembly WBZY01 (sample SAMN12344363, study PRJNA552823) | activated sludge metagenome | biome: Activated sludge suspended growth; feature: Anammox Sidestream; material: Wastewater; isolation source: activated sludge from anammox sidestream of wastewater treatment... | reverse complement strand
ATAGGTATTCAAAGCCCGCTTTATCATCGGCTTCCCGGCCCGGCCTTCGCCGTTTGACGACGGGACGTTCCGTACGATGCGGGGCTTTTGATCAGAAAGACACGAACTTAGGAGGAAAGTGAAAATGAGATCGGTCATTCGCATATTTGCTGTATTTCTGTTGTTGGCGACCACGGGATCAGGGTTAAGGGCGAAAACGGCGACCAGCCCTCCGGCATCCGGCCCGCGATTTGTGACATTTCAGCCGGGTGGGTTCACCGAGATAAATCAAAAGTTGAAGGTAAATGTCGTATTCGTCGGTTTTGAACGCGGCACAGGGCCCCAGCAGATCGACGACGCCCGTTTCCGGCAATTTCTTCCGGCCGGGGCGAGGACACCCAATTTGTTGAAAGGTGAGTGGTTGGGGAATTCTTTCGACTACAACTACCGGATCGTGTATGCCAATACTGCTTATGAGAACTCATTTTTCGCATTTCTGACGGCAAACCGCCATACCGAATGCGTCGTTACGTATGCTCAGGAATATTACAACAGGAGCCTTCGCATTCCGTAAACATAACGGATAACAGCTGTATCGACTCTACCTTGACCGAAAAATGGCTTGGCGATCATGCTCAGGCTCTCGGGCTCAACCCGACAGAGGATACGGTGTACTTCATCAATTGGTGGGGACGGCCGGATTTTCATTTCCACACCTACGTGAACTGGGAACATCCCGACGTCGATGCCGATACCGGAACTGATAACGCGCAATATCAATATTATGAGATGCAGGCCTGGGGCGGGACGACGCCGGACGACGAGCAAAACGGCCTCGGGTCGCTTCGCCGGATTTGGTTCTACGATCTTTCCGCCGGCCCGGACGGCAACTCGCTCAATTTCATTCTCAACACGGCCGATGTTAATGGAGACGGTGTCCCTGACTATCGGATCCCTCCTATTTGGGAATATGGAAACCTCTCAGCGTATCGTCCGTTTGATGACCTGAGCGGAGATCTTTCAGTGGTTTTGAGATACATCGGCCTCGATGCCATGATCACAGCCGCTCCGTTCTTCAATCCTGAGATGGCCGCGCGCTTGCCGAACTCCATCCAGACAGATATCACCTATTTCAATGGCGACGGCGATGCTGACGGAAGGGACCTATCGCATCCTGACCGAGCCAAACTCGAGTGGAGCAAGGTCAAGCCCTTTAATGTGCTCTCGAACAGTGAAAAGACCATTCCCTATAATGCTGAGCACGATGCGATCTATCAATGTTCTTTGCCATACTGGAGTGGCGTATTCACCAACTGCTATCCCGGACGTTCGAACGGTGATTGGGATATGAATATCTACCATTCGGACCACATAAATGACTATTTGTCGGGACATCCTGACCACCAGGTCCAGCATCTTGTGTACACATTGCCCGATGCCGATGCCGTCCTGAACGGATTACTAGGAGTTGCATTCACAGCAGGCCAATTTCCCGGCTTTACGTACAATTGGAATCTTACGAGCAATCGAGAGTGGATGGGCGTCACCTTAACAATGATCCACGAGGTGGGACATCATTTCGGCTATAACCATCCGCACGACGTCTACGATTACACAGATAACTGGTTCTATTACGCCAGCCAAGACTTAATACTGCGGATGGCAGACGAATCGGATTCGGTCATGGGTTATATGGACCTGAGCAATAACTTTAGCCAGTTTGACCGCGACAATATGGACCGCTGGATGACGGCTATCTACATAAACAAGTCAAATGAGCTGTTGCCGGGGATACTGGCAAGCGATCCCAACCAGATCCTGAAACTCAAGCTGGCTGCATCCGACGTTGAGGCAACGCTCGCGGTCGCCGCTTATAAGAATATGCAGTATCGGATCGCAGCGGGCCTTGCGAAGAATGCGTATGACCGCATACAAAAGATCGCTGACGAAAATGGCGTAACGCCGTCGCCCATTGCCGCCCGCAGAGCGGACCTTGGTCTAAGCGCTAGTAAGAAAAACTTAACGCCGATAGTGGAGGATGAACGGTTCAATTCATTCAAGATGATCAGTGATCCGCTCGGTGAGCTGAGAAAGAATCCTTCGGTCGTGAACACCAAAGCCCGGCAAGCGAACGGTTTCCTAAAAAGAGCCGTAGAAAAGCCGAACCAAACAAAAAGTCGCTGACGGTTTGTGAAGGGATCTCAAGTCCCTTCACCTCCAACGAGTTGGCCATAGCAGGTGGATCGGAGTGGATCGGTTCGCATTTTCTCCTATCTGCCTGGCGTGTCGTTATTCGGAACCCAGCCTGGCCGGCGGCCGCATTGAGGGTTGTGGCGAATACCACTCGTCCGGAAAGCCAAGAAGCGGCTTTCCCGTATTCCCACAACCTTGCACGCGCCGACCATTTCTCAATTACTTCGTCATTGGCCCCGCCGATCGACCAAACCTTTTTCGGCCGATAGCATCTTACTTGGAGCCCGCAGAATTGCCTAGCCCTGCGGCGGCTTCCGCCTACGGAACCGCGAATAACTGTGCTAATGTAAGTCGAGATAGGTACATGAATATGAATACAAGGCTGATCGAATCTTTCGTTTGGCTGATCCGGGAGATCGGATCGGCTCGCCGGCCGCTGCTGATCGGCTCGATGCTTTGCGCCTTTCCGTTCGCGGTTTTTGCTCAATCGAGCACGTCGGGCCAAGCAGCGGTTGTCGTGCAGCCGGGTGCACCGGGCCAACCCACACAGAAGCTTCCCTCCTCGACCCGAGCCAAATTGCCTCCACGATCTGTAAAAGATGTCGAGTTCATGCAGGGGATGATAATGCATCACGCCCAGGCTGTGGAGATGGTGAACCTGATGGAAGGCCGAACGGAGAATAAACCGCTTCGGTTGTTGGGTGCTCGCATCAGCCAGTCCCAGTCAGACGAAATGGGCTTTATGAAACGCTGGCTCAAGGCACGCGGCGAACCTACGTCGATGAAAATGCAGGGTATGAACATGCCGGGAATGGATATGCCGGGAATGGATATGTCCAGCCACCAGCATCATATGCTGATGCCGGGCATGCTCACGGCAAAACAGATGGAGACGCTGAGAAACGCCAAAGGGGCCGAGTTTGACAGGCTTTTCCTCACCGGGATGATCCAGCACCACGGCGGCGCCCTGACGATGGTTGCCGATCTGTTCAAGACGGCAGGAGCCGGGCAGGACGCCGAATTGTTCAATTTTGCCACCGATGTGGACAGCGGCCAGCGGGCTGAGATCAGGATCATGGAAACAATGCTGCAGGAAAAACCGTAAGAGAGAAATTATGAACCATCCAAAATCTGTACTACTTCGTCTCTCCGCCATTTGCATTCTTTCGTTAACGCTGTTTTCGGCCGTGATGGCCCAAGATGGCGGCAATCCGTTCGCACCGGAGAAGGCTCCACCGCTTCCCGCCGGGATGACCGGGTCGAACGCCGCGGACCCGCGGTCAAAGCTTTCGCCGGGCCTTTATGACGCCGGTGAAACCTCGTTCGGCATGAAGCACATAATGCTGTTCAAAAAGCCGGACGCGTTTCAGCTTGGGTCGGATGATCCGGCAGATGCGAGAGTAAAGTCGGCCCTCGGAGCGATGGGTATCGGCAATGCCGCGAACGTGCCAAAGCCGCTCCAGCTCGTCCTTGCTCAGCTCGCATTCGCCAATTCCGACCTGGCATTTCAGGGAGATCATCTGTTCCAGGGGAATTTCTACGGTGTCAACATCTTCGATATTTCCGATCCCGCAAAGACGCGCTTGCTTACGTCGATCATCTGTCCCGGCGGCCAGGGCGACGTCTCGGTTTACAAGAATCTGATGTTCATGTCGGTCGAGATGCCGAACGGACGGCTTGATTGCGGAACCCAGGCGTTTCCCGCTCCGGCGGCGGGCCAGCCGCTCGCGGCCAGCAAGGACCGATTCCGCGGTGTTCGTATCTTTGATATTTCCGACATTTCGAATCCGAAACAGGTTGCGGCCGTCCAGACCTGCCGCGGATCGCATACGCACACACTCGTACTCGATCCAAAGGACAAGAACAACATTTACATTTATGTTTCGGGGACGTCATTCGTCCGGCCCGATGAGGAACTTGCCGGATGTTCTGGCGGAACGCCCGATAAGAATCCAAATACGGCCCTGTTCAGGATCGACGTGATCAAGGTTCCGGTGGCCGCGCCGCAGAACGCAAAGATCGTTTCAAGCCCGCGCGTTTTCATGGACGCACGAAGCGGTGAGATCGCCGGCCTCAAGAGTGCTTCGACGCACGGCAAGGGCGATCCATCACCGACCGATCAATGCCACGATATCACGGTCTATTCCGAGATCGGATTGGCTGCCGGAGCCTGTTCGGGCAACGGCATATTGCTTGATGTGAGCGATCCGGCAAATCCAAAGCGGGTTGATGCCGTCAACGATCCGAACTATTCGTACTGGCACTCTGCGTCATTCTCGAACGACGGAAAGAAGGTCGTTTTCACTGACGAATGGGGCGGCGGGCTCGGTGCCCGGTGCCGAGCGAACGACCCGAATGTGTGGGGAGCCGATGCCATCTTTGACCTGAAGGACAATAAGCTCAGTTTTGCGAGCTATTACAAGATGCCGGCCGCCCAGGGCGATACTGAGAACTGCGTTGCCCACAACGGTTCGCTCGTTCCGGTCCCCGGCCGCGACCTAAAGATACAGGCGTGGTATCAGGGCGGCCTTTCGCTGATGGACTTCACCGACGCGAAGCATCCGGTCGAGATCGCCTATTTCGATCGCGGCCCGATCGACCCGAATATGCTGGTGCTTGGGGGATCGTGGTCGGCATATTGGTACAACGGCCATATCTATTCGTCAGAGATCGCCCGCGGCCTGGATGTTTTCGAGCTTACGCCGACAGAGCACCTGACGCAGAATGAGATCGATGCCGCCAAGGCAGTTCACGTGGCCGAGTTCAACGTTCAGAACCAGCAGCGGATCGTGTGGCCGCGAAACCTGGTCGTGGCAAAGGCCTATGTCGATCAGCTTGAACGCTCGAATGCTCTTTCGGCTGACGAGATATCGGCCCTGCGTGACGCGATCCAAAAGGCGGAAGCCGATAGAAAGGCTCGGGGCCTGAAGAAATTCGCCGCCTCGACCGAAAAAAGCGCCCGCGAGGCAAAGAATTCCCTCGACGCGTCGCGTCTCCACGCCCTCGCCGAAATACTGAAAAAGCCGGTCTTTTGACCAGCCCGTTATTAACCGAGTGGCAGCCCTCCCTGCCACTTTCGATCATTTCGTTGAAAGCTATTCGGTCGGATGCTGTGCGTTCGGCGGAGAGCTCATCTGTTCGGCTATCACCGCATCGCCCGCGTAAACGTTCGTCTGTTTCTTTGTCCCGTCGTTGCGAATTTCGGTCAGCACTTTCCCGCCGAGCACCGTCGAGCGAATTTGCCTTGGCCTCAAGTCTGAGTCGGTGAAATGAGAGACGCCCAATCGTAAATCCGGAGGTGCCTTTTTCTTTTTAGATATCGTCGCTTGTGTCCTCATTTCCGGCGTCCACCGGTCTTCCATTCCTCCAACTGGAAATAAGGTCATACCCCCACGCGAGAAACCCGATTGCACTCCCAAGAAGTCCGCCGAAAGCTAGCTGGTTTGGGACGGTCGTCATAAACCGTTCAACGATGTCATTGCAGTCTTTTGAACAAACAAGGTAACCAACCAGAATAACGGTAGCATACAAGCAGATGGGACAATACGTTCACGAGAACACCGCAGAACAGGATCATATAGAAGCCGTTTTACGTTTCCTCGTTCCCTATGCTTTTCAGTATTTAACATCGGCTCGACACATCGACCTCTCGGCACTGTCCCCACAAGGTTCGGTCAAGTTCAAGTCCCGCTTCCGGATCTCAATTTCTGTTCATTTTTCTTTTGACATACAGGCCGAACCAAACCAGCGACCCCAAGATGGTCCCAAACACCCAGCCGCGGAATAGCCTACCTGGAACCGAGGAAATGAATTCTTCAAGAATCTCGTTGCAGCTTGCTGAACAAAAGAGATTTACAACAAGGTCCCCCAAAAAATGGAGTAACTGGGTCAAGACGTTCACAAGGATGCCAACAAACACCGTCCAATAAAGAAGACCTTTAGCGAAACTCATATAACGGCCCTGCCTACATAAACGTTCGTCTGTTTCTTTGTCCCGTCGTCGCGAATTTCGGTCAGCACTTTCCCGCCGAGCACCGGCGAGCGATTATAATACTTCGTCCGCGTTGTACTGAAGTTCAGCGAGTGAGATCTTGCGCATCACAGACAGTTCTCGTTATCGCAGTACGCATAATTTCTGCTCAGTCACCTGATTGGTTTTTGCCTCGTGGTCGCAGGGTCTCGGCGCGACAAAAATGCGCTCAAAGCCTCAGTCATTGCTTCCCGGCGCCTTTCGTCCTTTTCACGCTCAATGAGCATCTGTGGGGATACGCCGTCCTTGTCCACAACATCAGTCCTCGCACCGTGCGTCAATAGGGACTTCATCTTTTCTAGCCTTCCATCGGAAATCGCATAATACAGGGCGGTCCAGCCTCGCATGTCGGTCCGGTGAACGTCCGCACCATTCGAGATCAACAAGTCAACCATCGCACGACTGTCTGCGGCTGCCATGAGGGGAGTTGCTCCCAGCGCAGAGGTCATCAAATTGGCGTCGGCCCCATGAATCAAAAGCCTTTCGGCAATCTCCAAACTTCCCCCGCTTGCTGCGGTAACGAGCGGGGTTAAGTCTGATCTCAGCGCCCGGTAGTTTACATTCGCACCCGATTCGATCAGTACGTCAACCAGTTCAACATTTCGAAGAGCGCAGGCAAGGATTAGTGCACTTAGCCCTTTCGAATCGTGTGCATCGACTTTGGCTTTGTATCGGATTAGCAACCTCGCCATGTTCGCGTCCGCCGCAAGGATCGCAGCGTGCAAGGGAATGAGATTTTGGGGCGAGCCATTGCTTGGGTTTACCTGTTCTCCTTTCTCTAACATCGCTTGTACCAGCCAGGCGCGCTTGGTGACAATTGCCCGCAAGAAAGGAGTCGGGAATCTCTCGTTAAGCTCTCTGTCACTCGAATAGGTCTTCGGTTCGGTTCGAGGTTTGCGGCTTTCTTGTGCCTGAGCCGTCAACCCGCCAAGGCAGAACAGCATCAGTGCATTGGTGATTATTCTCATCGACTCAGACAACTCTCAGGACGTTTGAGAACGCGTCGTTTGACCTATATTTCGCTAGTCTCTCAACCGACTTGTAGGTATAAAATTCGTTGTGCTGCCAGCATGCGTGACCTGAGAATGATTTACCCTCAACGCGTTATCGTTCTCTTCTGGGCGAGGTTAAGATGGCGAAGTCTTTATTTGCATCGGTTAACCTTCCTGTGCTTCTCGACCTTAATGGGCATGGGATCCGATGTCACCGCTTCGTACCAAAGCGATCCGTATCCACGCCAGCGGCTGCGAAGCTCTTGAGCGATCTGATCTGATCCGCTCCAAGTGGCAGTTTCGATTTGAAGCACGTGTTCACCGGAACCCACTGCTCCGGCAAACGCCCGAGCATCGTCGCGCACGACAAACAGGCCCGTAACTGTCTTGGTTTCATAGACCGAATTCGGCGATAAGACAACAAAACAGTTACTCGGCTTGGAGCCTTCTGAACAATCTCTTGTGGCGCTGGTCACCTGCGTGATGGAGGAGTTAACTTCAAACCGTCTTTCCGTCAAGTCTTCGATACTCCGAGCAATGGAGATCCGCGAAACAAGCGAGCTTCCCTTGTAAAGGATAATGGGTTTGTCGGCTCGGTTCGTGTACGTTAGTCGCAGCTTGAGTCGCAAACTGTCAAGATCCTTATCGCCAACACAGTACTCCGAGCTTATTGCTTCTATCGTAAGTCTCAGCGGTTCCTCCGGGCTGCTGCCGACCGATGCGGTCAACGGCGGCGAACTCGGCAAGATGCCCGCCACAACCAAAAGTACGATCAAAAAGGTCCATGTCAATCTTTTGCGGATGATCATATAGTTTACTCAAAAACAGGCGTCCAGCACCTGTTGGGTATATCCACGATTCACTTTCTCGTTCCCCGCGTCCTTTCCGAAGATTCCAACTTGATGACCAAGCTCATGAAGAAGTAGTAAGGCGCCGAATTTCGTGCCCGATAGCCCGGTTCCCATATCAAGAATTTGAAGGCCGCTTTTCCCGGGTACGAACATGCGGTTATTGAATAATGGGCCTCTAGCATTTATGGGCACCCACGACGCTGATCTTCCCGGTATCCGAATCGTACCGGGGACCACCGCTCGGCAGCAGGAGGACGCGATATTCGGTGTTGTCGAGCATCTTGATCAACGCCTGAGTGGATCTCCCGAATGGCTTCTGGCAGTCCTCCCGAGCTAGCCGCCTTTTTGCCTCATCTCAGCCTTTAGAAAGTCCTTGACATACTTCTTGTCCATGTGCCTGGTTGGAATCGGCTCGTCTTGCTGCCCCAGTTGCGCGATAACCGTTTCCGCAAAACTCGACAGATATTGAGCATAGAACCCCCAAGAATCAGGTAGTATTTGCCGTCGGAGGTTCTGCCCCACAGGTCTGGCCGGTTGTATAGTAAAGACTTATTGCGGTTGGCCGTTGTCCACCTCCTTGGTTACGGACATGCGTATTTCTCCTTAAATTTGGCGGCTGGCTTTAGAAAAATATCAATCACGGTTTTTCGTCTTGTATCATAGATGACCTCAATGCCAGCTTCCTCATCGATGTAGTAATCATGAACAGGTACATCGCCAATTGGTTCTTTCTTGAACCGTTTTTGGTTGAGAATAACTTCTTTTAAGACCTCGCACAGGTTTGTTTTTAATCGCTTGATATATCAGTTGCATTCAGGACGTGTTTCCCTCTTAATATTCTTAATAGACGGACGCGGCGTGCCTGCATAACAGGGTGACAACGCGAGGCGAGAGTTCTTTTCAAAGAGAATTTGCAAGCCCAAAACACCGTCAACATAAAGATCAAGCCTACCCTCAGACGCACTTTCGTCCGAGACTCCGAAGATGACGGATCCGGGCGGCCGGGCATAGGCCGTATCTTCCATTCCATGGGTGAAATAGGATCGAAGCGACTTTATCCTCTGGGATGTAAGCCCTTTCCGAGTTTCCGACGAACCCTTATACGCGATGACAATAATATTTGTGGCCGACGGCGTCCCTTGAACAAAACTGTCAACAATCGCGGCGACTCTTTCGCAGTTGGCTCCTCCATTGGAGCGTACCTTTTGAGGGAGGCCAGATTGTGCGAAAGAAACATTTACGCCGAAGAGAAGCACACAAGCGCTGAGTCGCAGTACCGTAATATGCATGATCGTTTCAAATCCTTACTTAAAAACCAAGGTCATGACAGAAGACGCTACGAGGGTCTATTCCAACCCGTCGTCCTTTCTTCCAGGTATAGAAAATAACGTGATTGTGGATGTAGTTCTTCGGTGTAAACTGACTTTCCTCCTTATCTGTCTTGCTCCCGTTGTAGGTTATGGCACTATTCCCTCCCCCACCGCCGCCATCAAACGGACTACCGTCAGCCCCAATCGTCCCAATCAGCTGTGTGCCGTTCTTCCTCACTAATCCATTTTTTATTGGAGTTGGCACCCGACTTGCATCGTACACAGGCCCCGCGTGTACGAACGAGATGACAAGACCACCGCTGTAGCCGAATCGCGCCAAGGACCCCGGAGCGTATGTCACTCGAATGTTGCTGTACACAGTATCCAACCAAGGTTTTTCTCCAGGAGTCCTTAAGTAATGATCGTCTGCCTTCCCTCTTATGCTCGCGTAGCCCACAGGCGTGTAAAGGTTCCCCTTGAACCCGTCCTTGGCACTCTCCGAAGTTCCGGTGGCATTTGAAAACAAATGCATCACTCCCTTCGTTGGGTCTTCCCCAAAAGCACCGACGCGGTTTCGGAGTGGATTGTCTGGAATACCGTCGACGAATGGCGGTTCGGTAGCCGTACCCACAACCGCATTTTCATCTCCGAATATGTTGGCAATCCGCGAGTCGCACTTGCTTTGATTATCAAACATTTGCAGATTGAAGAACGGAACAAATCGTGTCTCGTTGTGTACGAAGTAGATAGTTTCACCGTTCGGGCCAGGTCTTGTCCCGCTGGCGACTTCGTAATCCCGCCAGTAGCCGAGCCAGGACGGCGTTTCGTAATTCCTGTCCGGCACACCGGCTCCGTTGCCCAACATTTTCGTGCACGGGCCGGGAGAATCCTGCATTATTCCGTCAACGACGCAGCCGTCTTCGGGTCGGAAGACGTCGCCGCCGTACTGGAACTTGCCTAGTTCTATTGGGGCAGGCAGGTCCGGGTCGTACGGGTCGGCGTCGGGTATG
>WBZY01001742.1_pt1 | contig 10368 bp, 11 predicted proteins | sample 5204191 | NCBI WGS metagenome assembly WBZY01 (sample SAMN12344363, study PRJNA552823) | activated sludge metagenome | biome: Activated sludge suspended growth; feature: Anammox Sidestream; material: Wastewater; isolation source: activated sludge from anammox sidestream of wastewater treatment... | reverse complement strand
CGGCACCTCCGGGACTGAGTCGGCATGTCGCGCTGGCGTCCGCCGCCGCCGAAATCCTCGCCCTACGTGACGGCGAAGGGGTTCGCTGCCTTGCAGGAGGAGCTGCGCAGGCTCTGGGGGCGGCGCAACGACGTCGTCAGGCACCTCGCCGCCGCGGCCGCCGAGGGCGACCGCTCGGAGAACGCCGAATACATCTATCGCAAGAAGGAGCTGCGCGAGATCGACCGCCGCATCGGCTATCTGCAGCGGCGGCTGCCGACGCTGAAGGTGGTCACGCAGGCGCCCGCGGATCCCGATCGGGTCTATTTCGGCGCCACGGTCGCACTGGAAGCCGAGGATGGAACCCTCAGCGCCTACCGGATCGTGGGCCCCGACGAGGCCGGTCCCGAGCACGGCCGCATCAGCGTCGACTCGCCCATGGCCCGCGCGCTGCTGAAACGCGCCATCGACGAGGAGGTTCTGCTGCGAACCGGAGCGACGACGAGCCGCTACGTCATCGTCGACATCCGCTACGAATAGCGACGCCGGTTCAGATCAGGAGCCCCACGATCGCCGCCGTCAACAGCGTGGCGAGCGTACCCGAGAGCACGGAGCGCAGGCCCAGCTGCACGATCTCCTCGCGCCGATCCGGCGCCATCGTGCCGAGCCCGCCGATCAGGATCCCGAGGCTGCCGAAGTTGGCGAATCCGCACAGGGCGTAGAGCATGATCGTCTGGCTGCGGGCACCGAGCGTGCCCTCCGGCAGGGCAGCCATGTCCAGGTAGGCGATGAACTCGTTCAGTATCGTCTTCGTCCCCATGAGCGCGCCGGCCGCACCCGCCTCCTGCCAGGGGATGCCGATCAGCCACATCACCGGCGCCATCAGCACGCCGAGCGTGCGCTGCAGCGTGACCGGCGCGCCTGCCCACGGCGGCAGCAGTCCGAGCACGAGATTGGCCAGATGCACCAGGGCCACAAACACCACCAGCATCGCCACGATGTTGATGAGCAGCTCCACGCCGGCGATGGCGCCCTTCGTGATCGCATCCACGCCGGAGCTCGCCGGCTGCGGCGGCGTGAGCTCGCCGGTGGTCACGCGCTCGCCGGCCGGCACCATCACCGCCGCGAGCAGTATCGCGCCCGGGGTGCTGACCAGCGAGGCGGTGATGATGTGGCCCATCGCGTCCGGCATCGTCCTGGCGAGGAAGCTCGCGTAGAGGAACATCACGGTGCCGGCGATGGTCGCCATGCCGCAGGTCATGACCGAGAAGAGTTCCCCGCGCGTCATTACCTGCAGGTAGGGCCGGATGAGCAGCGGCGCCTCGATCATGCCGACGAACACGTCGGCGGCGGCCGAGAGCCCGACCGCCCCGCCCACCCCCATGACCCGCTGCAGCACACGCGAGATCGCCCGCACGATCGCCGGCAGCACCCGCCAGTGGAACAGCAGCGAGGACAGCGCGCTGACCACCAGCACCAGCGGCAGCGCGCGGAATGCCAGCACGAAGCTGCGCCCCGGCGCGGTCTCGGCATAGGGAAGCTCGCCGCCGCCGAGAAAACCGAACACGAAGGTCGTGCCCGCCGCCGTCGCCTGCTCCAGCGACATCAGCGCCTCGTTCAACGCGAGGAACACGCCCTTGGCCTGCGGAACCTTGAGCAGCACGGCGGCGATGAGGAGCTGCAGCAGCATGCCGGCGATCACCGTGCGCCAGGGAAACGCCCGCCGATCCTCGCTCACCATCCACGCGAACCCCAGTATGGCCGCGATGCCCAAGACGCCCTGCGCCACCTGCATGTCCCGCCCTCCCGCGTCTGCCTGCCGGCCACCATCTCGCAGGCGCGAGTGTATGTTGCCGCGGCGGCCTCTGGCCACCCGATCGGCATCGCCGTTACACTGCAGCCACCGCCCACGAGCAGACGAGAGCGCTGCCACCATGAACCTCGAGAAGGTCGTCTTCGGCTTCTTCATCGTGTTCGCCGCCACGCTGAACTTCGGCTTCGTGATCGGCGAGATCGACAACCCCGAGCATCACATGGTCTATGAGCTGTTCGCGGCCATCGTCGTCAACCTGATCGCGACCATACTGAAGTTCGGCGACCGCACGCAGGTCGGCGCGGTGCACCTGGCGACCAGCCTGGTCGCGGACCTGCAGCTCATCGCCGCGGCGATGGTGTGGGCCTATGCCAATCACCTCGCCGGCGGGGGGATCACGCCGCTGCAGATGGCCTCGGTCGTGTCGCTGGCCGCCGGCGCGCTGCTTGCCAACGCGGTTTCCGTCATCCTGCTCATCGGCGAGACCCTGATGCTGCGCCGCTAGCCCGCCCCGCCGGCGGGACGGACAACCATGATCGGACCGGGGCACACCATTCCCTTCCTCATCCTGCGGCGCATGCGCGCGCCGCTCATCGCCCTGGTGCTCATCTACGCCGTGTCGATTCTGGGACTGGTGTTCATCCCCGGCGTCGGTGCCGACGGTGCGCCGGCGCCGCCGATGGGCTTCTTCCATGCCTTGTACTTCGTCAGCTACACGGCAACCACGATCGGCTTCGGAGAGATCCCTTTCGCCTTCAGCGAGGCGCAGCGGCTGTGGACGATCGTCATCATCTATCTGGCGGTGGTCGGCTGGACCTACACGGTCGTCACCCTGCTGGCGCTGATCCAGGATCGCGGATTCCAGGATGCCCTGCGCGCGATACGTTTCCGGGAGAAGGTGCGCGAGCTGCGCGAACCGTTCTACCTCGTCTGCGGCTGCGGCGACACCGGCATGCAAATACTGACGGCGCTCGATCGCCTCGACCGTCCCGCCGTCGCCCTGGATCTGCAGGAAGGCCGTGTCCACGAGCTGGAACTGATGGACTTCCGCCGCGACGTGCTCGCCCTGGCCGCCGACGCGCGGTCGCCGGCGGTGCTTCAGCAGGCCGGCATCGGCCACCCGCAGTGCCGCGGCGTGATCGCGGTGACCAACGACGACCAGGCCAATCTCGCCGTGGCGATGACGGCACACCTGCTCAGTCCGCAGGCGCGCGTGCTCGCGCGGACGGCGACCGTGCGCGTGACGGAAAATCTCGTCTCGATCGGCATCGAGCAGATCATCAATCCGTTCGAGAGATTTGCCGACTACCTGGTGCTGGCGATGCGCGAACCCGGCTGCTACCGCCTGATCGACTGGCTGATCGGCGTGCCCGGCACCCGGCTGAAGCAGGAGCAGACGCCCCCGCGCGGCGACTGGGTGATATGCGGCCATGGCCGCTTCGGCCGCGCCATCGAGTCACGGCTGCGCGAGGAAAAGGTATCCGTGCGCGTCGTCGAGCCGCGAACGGACGCGACCGGAAAAGGGGAGGTGACCGTCGGTGCCGGCACGGAGCGGGAGATCCTGGAAGGCGCCGGTATCCATCTCGCGGCGGGACTGGTCGCCGCAACGGTCGACGACGTCGCCAATCTCGCCATTGCGGTCACCGCCCGTGAGGTCAATCCCGATCTCTTCGTCGTCATCCGCCAGAACTCGGCGGCCAACCAGGTGCTGTTCGATGCCTTCGATGCCGATCTGGTCATGCAACCGAGCGAGATCATCGCGCGGGCATGCCTGGCGCAGCTGACGACGCCGTTGCTCATGCGCTTTCTGCAGCACGTGAAGCGACAGCGCGATCACTGGGCGGACAACGTCATCCTGCGCCTGCGCGAGCGCGTCGGCGAGGCGACGCCGCACATCTGGGACGTGCGCGTGGACGTGGCCGAGGCGGAGGCCGTCGTACCGTGGCTGCGCTCGCAACCGGCATCGGTGCGCCTGGCCGACCTGCTCCACGACCCGCGTCAGCGGCGCGAATCCCTGCAATGCGAGGCCCTGCTGCTGCTGCGCGCCGGCAAGGAGACGGTCCTGCCGGCGCACGAGACCACCCTTGCCGAGGGCGACCAGTTGCTGTTTGCCGGCGCCACGGGCGCGCGCAGGCTGCAGCGGATGATCCTGCAGGACGCGAACGTATTGAGCTACGTGCAGACCGGGCGCGACGTCCCCGGCGGCTGGGTCTGGCAGCGGCGCGGACGCGGGCGCGCCCGCGGCGGCGGGGCGACCACGTCGGGCAGCGGCGCCTGAAGGGCCGCGCTCGCCCGGACAGACCCTCCGGCGCAGGAATGCGCCGCACGCGACGACCCGTGCGCGATCATTCCCGCAGCAGCAGGCCGTTCAGGGCGGTTGCGAGAGCTCGCGGAGGCAGTTCGCCGCCGATGGCGAGCAGCTTGTTGAACCAACCCGGCACGACGGTGGTGCGGCCCGTGAGCATCCCGCGCACGCCGGCCGCCGCCGCCGTCTCCGCCTCCATCAGCGGCAGCCAGCGGAACAGGCGGGTCCGGGCCGCGCCGCCCACGGCGTCGAATTCTGTCCGCGTCGGCCCCGGGCAGAGGGCGGTGACCGTGACACCGGTGCCGCGCAATTCGACCGCCAGCGCACGGGTCAGGGAGAGCACGAAGCCCTTGGTCGCGTAATACACCGCCATGCCGGGCCCCGCCGGTTGAAAACCCGCGAGCGAGGCGACGTTCAGGATGCGTCCGCGGCGTCGTTGCAGCATGCCGGGCAGCGCGAGCTGGGTCAGCGAGGTGAGCACCTCCATGTTGAGCCGCATCATCCGGGCGACGGACTCGACGTCGGCGTCCGCGACCCTGCCCGCCAGACCCACGCCGGCGTTGTTCACCAGCACGTCGACCTCGCGCCCGCCCTGCCCCGTCGAGGTCCAGAGCTCCCGCGCAGCGCCCGCCGCACTCAGGTCCGCGGCGATGACCATGACGGAGGCCAAATGCGCGCGCCGCAGCTCCTCGGCCAGCCGCTCCAGTCTTTCGGTCCGCCGTGCCGCCAGGACGAGGTCGTATCGGCGCACCGCGAGCGCGCGCGCGATCTCCGCGCCGATGCCGCTCGAGGCGCCGGTGATCAATGCGAGGGGGTGGGTGTTCGACTTGTCGCGCATGGACTGCCCGTCCGGACATTAATATACTGAACCACGTAGTAAGGTAATCCCATATTCCTATACCGTCAAGTACACAAATGAGCGACTACGCGCCCAGGCCTCGCGGGCGACCCATGGACTTGGCGAAGCGGGAGGCGATCCTGGAGGCGGCGGGCAGACTGTTCCTCGAGCATGGCTTCGAGCGCACCACCATGGACACCGTCGCGGCCGCCGCGGGCGTATCCAAGCTCACCGTCTACAATCATTATCACGACAAGGAAGGGTTGTTCCGCGCGCTGATCGCGCACAAGTGTCAGGAGTACTTCGACGGCAAGGACTTCGAGCATCTCGGCACGCTGCCGCCGAAGCAGGCCCTGACGCGAGTGGCCAGCGGCTTCCTTGGGCTCATCTATCAGGGCGACGTGCTGTCACTGTACCGGCTGCTGATCGGAGGCGCCTCGGAGCATGCGTCGCAGAACCGCGCGTTCTACGATTCCGGGCCGCGCCCCACCATCGAAGCCCTTGCCCGGTTGCTGGCCGGTTTTCATGCTCGCGGCCAGTTGCGCGTCGGCGATCCGCAACGGGCGGCCGAGCACCTGCTCGCGATGCTGCAGGGCTGCATGCACCAGCGCGCGCTGCTGAACGTGGAGCCGGGGCCGCCGCGGGCCAGCGCGCTGAAGGAACACCTCGAGGACGTCGTCGCCGTCTTCATGCGGGCCTACGCGCCATCCGGCGCGCAGGACTGACGCCCGGAGAACGCGACGGCATCACACGCGCGGATGTTGCCGCCTCGCCGCGGCGTGATCGATGATGGCCGGTCTTCAGGGGAGACACGGGCATGCCCATCGTAGTGATCGATCCGGGACACGGCGGCAGTGAAAAGATCGGCGGCTCCAGCCCCAACAACGCTGCGGGACCCTGCGGGCTGCTGGAGAAGACGGTCACGCTGCGGGTCGCGCGCGCCGCGCGTACGGCGTTGCGTGCGGCCGGCCTCGGCGTGATCCTCACCCGCGAACGCGACGTCAATCTCGGCCTGCTCGCGCGCGCCGGCGTCGCGCGCGAGGCCACGGCGGCCGCCTTCGTATCGATCCACTTCAACGGCTGGACCGATCCCCGCACCCAGGGCACGGAGACCTACCACGACACGCTCGCCGCGGAGCACTCGCGGACACTCGCCCGCCTGTTGCACGAGCGCCTGGTGGTCGCCACCGGTCTGAAGGGGCGCGGCGTGAAGCAGGAACGCTTCGGCGTCATCCGCAGTGATCGGCACGACCCCTCCACCGCCGCCACGCTCGCCGAGGTGAGCTTTCTGACCGACCCGGCGGAGGAAAACAGGCTGCGCGACCCGGCCTACGTCTCGCGCCTCGGCGAGGCCATCGCCATGGCCGTCATCGATGCATTGCGGGCTCGCGGCCTGATGCCGCCGGCACCGGCCGCGACGAGGGGCCGGCGGGTGCCCGCAGGCGCCGGCACCGATGAGCCGGAGGACGCCTACGCCATGCATGCGGCCGGTCGCTCGGGCGCGGGTGATTCGGCGCGGAAGCGGCCGCGCGCACGTCGCCGGCGGTGATTCGCCGCACGCACACGCGCGCGACCCGGCCCGAAGAGACGGTCGGCAACGACGGCAAAAACAGGCACAATGCCGCGCATGCGTTTCGAACACCTGGTCCAGGTCAACGACCCGCTGATGCCGCTCCTCGACCCCTTGTCGCGCGCCCAGGTCTGGCGCGGACTGGTGCTGCGGGTCGCCGATCCGGTCCAGTTCCTGCCCGGCCTGCTCCATTGCTCCATCGGCAAGCGCGCCGTGCACGGCGCTACCATCACCTTCGATCGCACGCTGGATTTCGGCAGATTCGAGGTTCACGACCAGGTGACCCTCACGACCCTGGATCACATCGAGGTGCGCGCGCAGGCGGGCGACACCTTTCCCGCCGGCCGCCTCACCATGCAGATCGAGGAACCCAACAGCGACGTGCTGTTCGTGCGTTTCGTCTACGAGATGGACGGCGACCGACGCGAGGACGGGCTCGACGCGATGACCGACGGCGCGCGCCGCAAGGCCTACGAGCTCTCGGACATCGACACCATACGCCACATCCGCGCGCTGGCCGAACGCGGCGCCCTCGACTGACGGCGCCCGTTGCGGCCGCTCAGCCGGCCGCTTCCCCGACGATCCGCAGCAGTTCCTGCCCGTAGCGTTCCAGCTTCTTGGCGCCGATGCCCGGAAGCTCCGCCAGCGCGTCGAGATCCCGCGGCGCGGTGGCCGCGATCGCGGCGAGCGTGCTGTCGTGGAAGATGACGTAGGCCGGAACGGCCTGCGTCCTGGCCTGCGCGGCGCGCCATGCGCTCAGCCGCGTCAGCAGATCCCCGGCCCCGCCCGCGGCCGGGTCCGGCGTGAAGTCCACGCGCTTGCGCTCGCGGGCGTCGCGGCGCGGGGCGGCCGGGCGCAGCGCGACGCGCTGCTCGCCTTTCAGCACCGGCCGGCTCGACTCCGTGAGCTGCAGCGCGCCGTGGCGACGGTGATCCGGCCGCGCCAGTCCCAGGGCCACCAGCTGGCGAAACACGCCACGCCACGCCGCCTCATCGAGGCCGGCGCCGATGCCGAACACCGACACGGACCGGTGCCCCCACCGCTGCACGCGCTCGGTGTCGCGACCGCGCAGCACGTCGATGAGGTGCATGGCCCCGAAGCGCTGGCCCGTCCGGTAGATGGCCGACAGCGCCATGCGCGCCGCCTCGGTCGCGTCCCAGGTCGCGGGCGGAGCGAGACAGGTATCGCAGTTGCCGCAGGCAGACGCGGTCTCGCCGAAGTACTCCAGCAGGCGAATGCGGCGGCAGCCGGCCGTCTCGCACAGCCCGAGCAGCGCGTCGAGCTTCGCGGCGGCGATGCGGCGAAAGGCCTCGTCGCCCTCCGAGGCGTCGATCAGACGCCGCTGTTGCACGGCGTCACCGAGCCCGTAGATCATCCAGGCATCCGCCGGCGCGCCATCGCGACCGGCCCGGCCGGTCTCCTGGTAGTAGGCCTCGATGCTGCGCGGCAGGTCCAGGTGCGCGACGAAGCGCACGTCGGGCTTGTCGATGCCCATGCCGAAGGCGATGGTGGCGACCATGACCACGCCCTCCTCGTCCTGGAACCGCGCCTGATGCGCCGCGCGCGTAGCGCTGTCCATGCCGGCGTGGTAAGGGAGCGAGCGCACTCCCGCGGCGGCGAGCCAGGCGGAGATCGCCTCGACCTTGCGTCGCGAGAGGCAATAGACGATGCCCGCCTCGCCGGGATGCTCCTCACGCACGAAACGCAGCAGCTGGGCACGCGCGTCCCTCTTCTCGACGATGGTGTAGCGGATGTTCGGCCGATCGAAACTCGAGATGAACACGCGCGCCTGCCCCAGCGCGAGCCGGGTGACGATCTCCTCGCGGGTCTGCGGATCGGCCGTCGCGGTGAGCGCGACCCTCGGCACCTCCGGGAAGCGCTCGTGCAGCATCGACAACTGCAGGTACTCGGGGCGGAAGTCGTGACCCCATTGCGAGACGCAGTGCGCCTCGTCGATCGCGAACAGGGCGATCCGCGCCTGCGCAACGAGTTCCAGCATGCGCGGAGTGAGCAGGCGCTCGGGCGCGACGTAGAGCAGGTCGAGCTCGCCATGAACGAAGGCGCGCTCCGTCATCGACGACTCGCTGGCATCCTGGGAGGAGTTCAGGAACGCCGCCCGCACCCCGAGCTGTCGCAGCGCGGCCACCTGGTCCTGCATCAGGGCGATGAGCGGCGAGACCACGATCGCGGTTCCCGGCCGCAGCAATGCCGGCAACTGGTAGCACAGCGACTTGCCGCCGCCCGTGGGCATCAGCACCAGCGCGTCGCCGCCGCCGGCGACATGCGCGAGGATCTCGCGCTGCGCGCCCCGGAATGCGGCGTGCCCGAACACGCGCCGTAATATTTCGAGCGCCGCATCCTCTGTGGCCGGGGCGTTCAATGCAGCGTCGCCGGGCCGCCGCAACAGTGCTTGAACTTCCTCCCGCTGCCGCAGGGACACGGCGCGTCGCGGCCGACCCGGATGGCCTGCGGATCCGCGTCGGTGAACATCTCGCCCTCGGCCTGCGCCCCCTGCAGCGCACGGCCGACACGGGCATAGGCGCGCATGGCCTCCGGCAGCGCCAGCAGGATGCTGCCGGCGAAGCTCTCGATGCTGCTGTCCGGACGCACCGACTCCTTCACCAGCGCCTCGGCGAACTCGCGGCTCGAGAAGAACATCAGCATCATCGTCAGCGCCCCGAGCTCCTTGTCCAGTTCGCTGCCCTCCTTCACGAACGGATCCCAGAGCTCCAGCAGGTAGTGATAGCCCTCGGCGAATCCGCTCGCCCATTGCCGCAGCGGCGCGGCCTCCTCGAGGTTGGCCACCGCCTCGGCGCAGGGCTCGCATCCGGTCGGCAGATCCGGCGTGCCCGCGACGACACCGTCGTTGATGTGGCTGTAAAGGGCCATCATCGATTCGACGATGGCGTTGGCCTCGCTCTCGGTCGCATACTCGGGCTCGCCGTCATTGAAGACCAACGGCAGCCATTCCGACGGCATGACGAGCTCCGGGGCGCAGCAGACCGCGAACAGAAAACCGGCGAGCTCCGGATAGGTCATCGTTCCGTCGGGATTCTCCGGAAGGGACAGAAACCGGAGCAGCCGCTGCGCGTGTTCCCGCGGGAACTCTCTCGGACTATTCATGTGCCCGTCGCTCCACCTTCGCCAACCGCGGTGTTCCGCCCTTCGTCACGCCCGCAGCGGCACTCCGATCAGGGGGCCATGGAGATAGAGGAGGAAGAGCGCCCAGCCCGCAATCCCGATCACGCCCGCGAGTGCACTGCCAGATGCAGTGGCCGGAGCGCTGGCGACTCCGGCGGCGGGTTCGCGCCGGCGCGACGCGCGGAAGTCGACCACCGCCCACGCCAGGACGCCCCCGAACAGCAGCAGATCAGCGAGCGTGCCGTTGGCGAGCAGGTGGGCGAACGCCCATAGCTTCACCCCCGCCAGCATCGGATGGCCGAGTGCCGACTTGAAGTGATTGGCGGGGACGTAGGCGGCGGCGATCAGGATCATGGCCGGCAGCATCAACACGCCGGCAGCGGGGCGCGTCCACGGCGGCGGCATCCACAATTGCACGGGCTCCGCGCGCGCCATGGCATAGCCGTAGACGATCAACGCCAGTCCCGCGGCGGACACCAGCGAGTAGGCCGCCCTCCAGCCGCCGGCTCCCAGGCGCGCGATCTGCCGGCCGCGCCAGTCCTCCGCGAAGATGCGCACCGAGTGCGCGCCCAGAAAGACGATGAGCCCGAGAATCAGTGGCGCCATGGGCGATGCTCCGTGCGGTCAGCGCGCGCCGTCAGCAGGCGCGTCCTATGATCTGCGCGGTGGCTATCATCTCCTTCAGCAGCGACAGCGACGCCCCGCCCGGCACGGCATAGGGA
>WBZY01001741.1_pt1 | contig 10369 bp, 8 predicted proteins | sample 5204191 | NCBI WGS metagenome assembly WBZY01 (sample SAMN12344363, study PRJNA552823) | activated sludge metagenome | biome: Activated sludge suspended growth; feature: Anammox Sidestream; material: Wastewater; isolation source: activated sludge from anammox sidestream of wastewater treatment... | reverse complement strand
CGGCATGAGCGAGGAGGAGCTTGCCATCGCCCTCACTCCGTTCGGCCAGGTCGACGGCAGCCACAGGCGCTGGCGCGAGGGCACGGGTCTGGGTCTTCCGATCGCCAAGTCGCTCGTCGAGCTGCATGGCGGACGCCTGGAGATCCGCACCGCAAAGGGGCAAGGAACCGAGGTCTCCGTGCAACTGCCCTCCCGTCACCACGTCTCGCTGGCGGACGGTCGCGACGCGCTGCTTTGAAGGAAATGCATCAGGTGTGATGTCCCTGGCGGGCTCACGAGCAAGAGAAGAATTCGATGACCAGGCCAATTCTCAACAACGACCGGTTCCCCCAGATGCCCGACGTTTCGATCGGCCGGATCGTGTCGGTTACCGGCTCCAAGGCCATCGTGTTGCTGGATGGGGCACAGGATGCCGGCCCCCGTGTCGCGGTGGACCGGCCCGAAATGGGAACACTGCTCGCGATCGACACCGAGAACACCGTGGTTCTGGCCATCGTCTCCGCCTTGAGCGTGCCGGTTCCGGCACAGCGCGAGGGCGAAAGCGAGATCTGGATCGCAGAGCTCGGCCTCGTGGGCGAGCTATGGAAGGCGACCGACGGCACGCCCAACTCGTTCAACCGCGGCGTCACCGTCTACCCCGCGCTCGGCGACCGCGTGCGCGTGGCCAGAAAGCACGAGCTCGAGATGGCCTTCTGCGGCGACGGAAAGGCATCGGTGCGCGTAGGCTGCATCCGCCAGGACAGCTCGATCCCCGCGATGGTGCGGGTCGACGATCTCCTCGGCAAGCACTTCGCCATTCTGGGCACGACGGGTACCGGCAAGTCCTGCACCACCGCATTGATCCTGCGGTCCATCCTGCAGAAGAACCCGGCCGCGCACATCGTTCTGCTCGACCCGCACAACGAGTACGCCACCGCCTTCCAGGAATGGGCCGAGGTCATCTCGCCTCGCAACATGCAGCTTCCGTTCTGGCTTCTGACGTTCGAGGAGATCGTCGAGGTTCTGATCGGCGATCCCAATCGCAAGGCGGAGATGGAGATACTCCAGGAGCTGATCCCGATCTCCAAGAGCCGCTACAGCGGCGGACGGGCGGGCGAAAACCAGAAGATCCGCCGCGGCGTGCTCGATACCGGCCGCTTCACCGTCGACACGCCGGTTCCCTACCGGATCTCGGACCTGACCGCGCTCATCGACGAGCGGATGGGCAAGCTCGAGAACAAGAAGGATCTCGCCCCCTACCGCAACCTGAAGAACCGGATCGACACGATCTCCCAGGACGGCCGCTACGCCTTCATGTTCGGATCGCTCACCGTCTACGACGGCATGACGCAGATCCTGAGCCGCATCTTCCGCGTGCCCGTCAACAACAAGCCGATCACCATCCTCGAGCTTACGGGACTGCCTTCCGAGATCATCAACGTCGTCGTTTCGGTGCTCTGCCGCATGACGTTCGACTTCGCGCTGTGGAGCGAGGGCCAGGTGCCCGTGACGCTCGTCTGCGAGGAAGCGCATCGCTACGTCCCCGCCAATGCCTCGATGGGCTTCGAGCCCTGCCGGCGCTCCATCGCCAAGATCGCCAAGGAGGGCCGCAAGTACGGCGCCTCGTTGTGCATCGTCACCCAGCGGCCTTCCGAGATCGACCCGACAATCCTGTCCCAGTGCAACACCGTGTTCGCGCTGCGCATGTCCAACGATCGCGACCAGCAGATCGTGCAGTCTGCCGTCTCCGATACCGGCTCGGGCCTGCTGGAATTCCTTCCCGCTCTCGGCCAGCGCGAGGCGATTGCCTTCGGCGACGGCGTCTCGCTGCCCGTCCGCATCAAGTTCGACGAGATGCCCAAGGCGGCCCTGCCTCGATCCTCGACAGCCCGCTTCTCCGAGAAGTGGCAGAAGTCGGTCGGCGACGAAGGCTTCCTCGAGCAGATCGTCGAGCGGTGGCGCACCTCCGGCGTCAACGTCGGCCTTGATACGGGCCAGCAGGCGGCCATGCTGGCCGATGCAATCGGATTGTCCAACGGCGACGACAACGGCGAAGGCGTGGGTGCACGCGCGCTGCCGCAATCCTTTCCGAGCGCCCATTCCCCTTCTCACCAGACGCAGCACCCGCACGGCCTGCACCACTCCGCCTACGCCCCGGACGACCGCCGTCCGTCGGGGAGCGGTCTTGCCCGCCGCGATCCCGTCACGAACGGCGGAGCGCACGACAACGGCGGCCAGATCCCGCAGCGCAGCTCGCTGCTGCTTCGGCGGGATCCGAATGCCCTGGGCACACCGGGCGCCACCGCAACCCCCGGCGCGCCGGCCCAGGAGCCCGCGACCGGCGGCGTCAAGTCGCTGCGCGAGCGCCTCCTGCAGCGCCCTGGCCTTCGCTGAGGCCGGCGCTTCGACGAGTTGCAGGCGGCACGGGAATACTTGGTGCTCTGCTGCCGCGTTGCCTTGAGACTGTCCCGCGGCCCTGCTAGACGGTTAACCAAGATTCCAGCTCGGTCGGGTGGAAAGGCGCTGCATTCCGCCTGCCGTCGGACAGCTTGATCCGATAGGGTGGAGGCCCCGGTCATGAACGCGATTTTCCCCGTCATCCTGTCTGGCGGGTCTGGTACGCGGCTTTGGCCGCTGTCGCGCTCCATGTACCCCAAGCAGTTCATCCGCTTCTTCAACGGGCAGCGCGGCACGTTCCTCGGCGAGACGCTCGAGCGGCTGAGCCCGGAAGCCGGCTTCGCCGCCCCCATCATCCTGGGCAATAACGACCACCGCTTCCTCATAAAAGAGGAGATGGACCGGTTCGGCCATGCCCCGCGCGCGATCATCCTCGAACCTGTCGCGCGAAATACGGCTGCCGCAATCACGGTCGCGGCGCTGGCGGCCGCGCGCGACAACCCGGCGGCGATCCTCGCCGTGATGCCGTCCGATCATGTCGTCAAGGACAACGCCCGGTTCGTGGAGGCCGTGCGGCGCGCATCCAAGGTGGCCGCGACCGGAAGGCTGGTGCTGTTCGGCATCAAGCCGACCGAGCCGCACACGGGCTATGGCTACATCCGCCAGGGCGGCGCGATCGAGGGCTTCAACGGCGGTGCTTTCAATGTCGACGCGTTCTTCGAGAAGCCCGACCGCGAGACCGCCGGGCGTTATCTCGAAGATGGCCGCTATTTCTGGAACAGCGGCATTTTCGTGCTGCATGCCCGCACGTTCCTCGAGGAGGTTGCGCGGCTCGAACCCCGCATCCTGGATGCGGCGCGCGGCGCGCTGGCGAAATCGGAGGTCGACCTCGGGTTCCTGCGACTCGACCGAAAGTCGTTCGCCGCAGCACCCAACATCTCCGTCGACTACGCGGTGATGGAGCGGACCACGCTGGCGGCCATGCTACCGATCGACGTCGGCTGGAACGACGTCGGCTCGTGGCAATCCCTTTGGGACATCGCACCGCGCGACAAGAACGACAACTATACCCACGGCGAGACGGTGCTGGAGGATACGTCCGGCAGCTACGTCCACAGCGAGCGCTCGCTGGTGGCCACCATCGGCGTCAAGGATCTCGTCATCGTCGACACGCCCGATGCCCTTCTCGTCGCCGACAAGAACCGCTCGCAGGACGTATCGAAGATCGTCGCGAAGCTGAAGCAATCGAACCGCAAGGAGCAGGAGCAGCACCTCAGGAACTACCGTCCGTGGGGCTTCTTCGAGACGCTCAACATCGGCCCCCGGTTCCAGGTCAAGCTGTTGCACGTCAAGCCGGGCGGCAAGCTGTCCATGCAGATGCACCACCACCGCTCCGAGCACTGGATCGTCGTGCAGGGCACCGCGAAGATCATCATCGGCGACATCGAGAAGCTCGTGCGCGAGAACGAGAGCGTCTACATCTTCGCCACCCAGTGGCATCGCCTGGAGAACCCGGGCAAGGTGCCGGTGGAGATCATCGAGGTGCAGATCGGCTCCTACCTCGGCGAGGACGACATCGTGCGCAAGGACGACATCTACCATCGCGCGCCGGAGGAGACGAAGTAGGCCGGCACGCCCCCGGGCGCAGTCCTCACGCGAACAGGTCGTGCGCTTGCGCCAGCAGCGGCAGCCGCGTGTCCTTCTCCGACAGGATCACCTGGTCCGCCCTCACGCCCCAGTCGATCTCGAGCGCAGGATCGTTCCACAGGATGCCGCGGTCGCAGGCTGGCGCATAGGGCGCCGTCACCTTGTAGATGACCTCGGTATTGCTCTCGAGCGTCACATAGCCGTGCGCGAAGCCCTGGGGCACCCAGACTTGCGCCCAGTTCTCTGCCGAGATCAGCGTGCTGACATGCCGGCCGAACGTCGGCGAGGAGCGCCGGACGTCGACTGCGATGTCCAGGATGGCGCCCCGCGTGCAGCGCACCAGCTTGTCCTGAGCCATCGGCGGGATCTGGAAGTGCAGCCCGCGCAGCGTGCCGCGCGTCACGGACAAGGCATGGTTGTCCTGAACGAAATGTGCCTCGATCCCGGCCGCGGCTAGGGCTCGCTCGTTCCAGGTTTCCGAGAAGAAGCCGCGCTCGTCACGAAAGATGCGCGGTGTGAGGAGCTTCACATCGGCAAGCGCCAGGGATTGAACCTTCATGCGTGCTGGCTTTCCGGCGGGGCTACCGCTTGGTTGAGTCGGGACGCATCTCGACCACGCGTGCGCCACCCCCTGCCGTGCCAGTCGGCTGGGCTGCCGGTGGTGCCGCGTCCGACGGCGCCGATGAGGCGGGTTCCGTCGCGGCGGTTGCCTCGTCCTGCTGGAGCCTGCGGCGGAAGCGGAGCCACGTATACGGGATCGCGGCGAGGTACAGCAGCGTTCCCCAGGTCAGCGTGCCGTAGGGATAGGTGAGCAGCAGTGCGACCACGCCGATCGCGAGCATGAAGATCGGCAGCACCATGTCGCGCGATATGCGCTCGCCCAGAAGCTTGCCCGAGTAGGTCGGAATGGTCGAGACCATCAGGAAGGCGATGAGAAGCGTATAGGCAAGCACGATCGTCAGCGGCCAGCCGGTCTTCAGCCCCGTCATGCCGAGCTGGTCGAGGTAGACCGGGAGCAGCACCACGATCGCGGCGGCCGGCGTCGGCATGCCGGTGAAATAGTCGGACTGCCACTTGGGCTTGTCCTCCTCGATCGCTGCATTGAAGCGCGCGAGCCTGAGGCCCGCGGCAAGCGCGAAGATGAGAACGCAGATCCAGCCCGCGCTCTTGAGGCTGTCGAGTCCCCAGGTGAAGATGAGGAACGCGGGCGCGACGCCGAAATTGACGAAGTCGGCGAGACTGTCGAGCTCGGCGCCGAAGCGGGACGAGGCCTTGAGCAGTCGGGCGACGCGGCCATCAACGCCATCGAGCAGGGCCGCGAACACGATGAGACCGATCGCGAGTTCGTAGCGGCCCTCGATCGACATGCGGATCGCGGTCAGACCCGCGCACAACCCCAGCAGCGTGAAGAAGTTCGGAACCAGCATGCGGACCGGTACCCGGCTGTGGCGGAACAGCGGACGCCTGCGGCGTCGGTCGAGCTCTTCCTCGAGCTTCGGGACGATCGGATCCATGACGAACTCCTGCTCCTCTGGTCTCGCCCAGCCGTACGTTTCGCGCCGCCCTCAGCTTGTCTCGCCGCAAGTCAGCTGCGACGCGCCTCGCGCTCGGGCTCGGCCGACTTCAGATCCGCAAAGACCGTCTCGCCCGCAACCGCCAGCTGGCCCACGGCCACCAGCGGCGTCCGGCCCACGGGCAGGTATACATCCACGCGGCTTCCGAAGCGAATGAGGCCGAAGCGCTGGCCGACCGCCAGATTATCCCCTTCATGGGCGAACGTCACGATGCGGCGCGCGATGAGGCCGGCGATCTGGACGACCGCGATGTCACCGGCACCCTGCGTCTCGATGATGATCGAGCGGCGCTCGTTCTCCTCGCTCGCCTTGTCGAGCGCGGCGTTGAGGAACGCGCCCGGCACGTAGAGCGAGCGCTTGATGCGGCCGGGAACCGGCGCCCGATTGATGTGCACATCGAGCACGGACAGGAAGGTCGAGACTCGAACCCGCTCCTCCGTCCCGAGCCCAAGCTCGGCCGGCGGGCGCACCTTCTCGATCGAGCTGATCTTGCCGTCGGCGGGGGCGATCACGAGCCCCTCGCGCAAGGGTGTCACCCGGTCGGGATCGCGGAAGAAGTAGGCGACATAAAGGGTGGCGACGAGAAACAGCCAGCCGAGCGGCGACCACAGGATGAACCCGAGCAAGGTCAGCAACCCCGCGATCGCCAGGAACTTGTAGCCGTCCCGATGCACGGGGGCCATGTTCTCGAGAACGGTGTCGAGAATGCTGTGGGACTGGGACAAGGCTTAGGCCTCCTTGGAACGCTGCCGCACATTGCGTGCCGCGCGGGTCCATGTAGCTGTTTAGGCTCGCGGCGAGAAGATCAAAATCGCGGACGGCATGGGACCAATCGACCTTTGCCTCCCCTTCTTGCCTCAGCCCAAAGGCACGGCGACGAAGCGCAGATCGCCCTTGCCGTCCTCCACGCGGAACAGCACGGCCTTGCGGCCGAGCTTCTTGATCTTCTCGATGCTCTTGGCGACGTCGTCGGGCGTCGCGACAGGATCCTGCCCGGCCTCGACGATGATGTCGCCGACCTTGATGCTCTTGGCGGCCGCCGCGCTCGATGGGTCGATCTCGGTGACGACGACGCCCTTCATCTTGGAATCGATGCCGTATTTGCTGCGCAGCTGATCCGTGAGGGGCGACAGGGTCAGACCAAGCAGCGAGCGCTCGGGCGCCTTCTCGGGCTCGGTGACCGGCGCGGCAGGCTTCTTGCCCGGGTCCTCGTCGTCCTCGGTCAGGCGACCGACGGCGACCTTGATCATCTTCTTCTCGCCCTTGCGCAGCACCTCGACGTCGACGGCCTTGCCGATGGGGGTCTGCGCCACGATCTTCGGCAGGCCGCGCATCGTGGACACCTCCTTGCCGTCGAACTTCAAGATGACGTCGCCGGCTTCCAGTCCGGCCTTGGCCGCCGGGCTGTCCGGCGTCACGGCCGCGACGAGCGCACCCTGGTTCGCCGGCACGTTGAGCGTCTCGGCGATGTCCTCCGTCACGGTCTGGATCTTGACGCCGAGCCAGCCGCGCCGGGTCTCTCCGTAGAGCCGCAACTGGTCCACGACCGCCACCACGGTATCGGAGGGTACGGCGAAGCCGATGCCGATCGAGCCGCCGGTCGGCGATATGATCGCCGTATTCACGCCGATGACCTCGCCGTCCATGTTGAACAACGGGCCGCCGGAGTTGCCCTTGTTGATGGCCGCATCCGTCTGGAGGAAGTCGTCGTAGGGGCCCGAGTTGATGTCGCGCTGCTTGGCCGAGATGACACCGACCGTCAGCGATCCACCGAGCCCGAACGGATTGCCGATTGCCATCACCCAGTCGCCGACCTTCAATTTGGCCGAGGAGCCGAACGGCACCTGCGGCAGCGGCTTCTTCGGCGAGACCTTCAGCAGCGCGATGTCCGTCTTGCTGTCCTTGCCGAGAACCTTGTCGACCTTGAGCTTGGAGCCGTCGGCGAAGTTGACGACGATCTCATCGGCGCCGTCGATCACGTGGTTGTTGGTGACGACGAGGCCTTCCTTCCCGTCGATCACGAAGCCCGAGCCGAGCGAGGAGACCTTGCGATCCTGGGGCGCGGGGCGCCCGCCCCCCTTCTTGTTGAAGAACTCCTCGAAGAAGTCCTCGAACGGCGACCCCTTCGGCACGCGCGGCAGGGGTACGCCCTGGGGCCCCTTGACGGCCTGCGTCGTCGAGATGTTGACGACCGCGTCGAACAGCTTCTCCGCGATCGGCGCGACCGACTGAGGCCCGCGCTGCGCGATCGCGGCAGGGGGGCTGGCAACCGCGATCAAGCCCAGCGCGGCCAGAGCGGCCAGTCGAGCCGAGAAAACCGCTGTACCGGTGCCAAGAGAGAGTTTCATGAGCGGCCATCCTTCACGATCTTGCCGGCGCCTCTTGGGATCGCGGGGCCGTCGCACCGGACCGCTTTCCCCTGGAACCATCATCATGCGGCGGCTATCAAGCAGCCGCCGCCCTTCACCTGTCAACGCGGACCGGCTGGCTCGGGCATGACATTTGGTGCGGAATCTCTGGAACCCCATGCGTACCGTTCGCCGACCTTCAGCCCCGCACGAGCCAGACCAGCAGCGCGCCGGCCGCCACCGCAATCCATCCCGCCTGCCTCAACTGGACATCGGGCAGGGAGGCTGTCATTTCCAGCATCCGGCGGCCGAGATCGGGAGCGAGGGCCCACAACAAGCCCTCGATCACCAGTACGAGGCCGACTGCAACGAATAGGTCGCCCATTTGGCGGTATCAGGGCTGCTTCGGCTTGGGTGTCGGGGTGGCGCCCGCAGAATTGAAGTAGCGGAAGAACTCCGAGTCCGGAGACAGCAGCAGCCGCGTGTCTCCCGCCTTCAGCGAGGCCTCGTACGCCTGCATCGAGCGGTAGAACCCGAAGAAATCGGGATCACGGTTGAAGGCCTCGGCGAAAATGCGGTTCCTTTCGCCGTCACCCTCGCCGCGGATCTGCTCCGCCTTCTTCTGCGCCTCGGCCTTGATGATCGTCGCGTCGCGCTCGGCGGTGGACTGGATGCGGTTCTTCTCGGCCGTTCCCTGGGCGCGGAACTCGTTGGCCTCGCGGAGGCGCTCGGCGCGCATGCGATCGAACACGCTCTTGGAGTTCTGCTCGGGCAGATCGGCGCGCTTGATGCGGACGTCGACGACCTCGAGCCCGAACTCCTTGCCTTCCGCGTTCACCTGCGCGGCGATCCTTTTCATCAGCTCCTCGCGCTTCTCGCGCACGAGATCCTGGAAGGTGGCGGCACCAAGCACACGACGCAGCGCGGATTCCACGATTGGTCCGAGCCGCGAGCGCACCTGCGCTTCATACCGCAGCGTCTGGTAGAACTTCAGCGGATCGGTGATCCGGTAGCGCGCGAACGCATCGACGACGAGGCGCTTCTGGTCGGAGGCCGTGACCTCCTGGGGCGCGGTGTCGAGATCGAGGATGCGCTTGTCGAAATAATCGACCGTATCGACGAACGGCATCTTCCATTTGAGCCCCGGGCTCTCGATGAACTGGACCGGCGCGCCGAAGCGCAGGACGAGAGCCTGCTCGTTCTGATGCACGATGAATGCCGATGCATAGACGGCCGCGCCTGCAAGACCCAGCAGGACGACGAGGGTTCCAAGGAGTGCGCGCATATCAGTTGCCTCCCTGCGTGCCGGCAGCCGGCTTCTTCTGCAGCTCGCCGAGCGGCAGATACGGCACCACGCCGCCGCCACCGGCACCCTTGCTGTCGAGGATGATCTTGTCGGCGCCGCTGTAGACGCGCTCCATCGTCTCAAGGAACATGCGCTTGCGTGTCACCTCCGGCGCCTTCCTGTATTCCTCGTAGACCTGCAGGAAACGGGAGGTCTGGCCGGACGCTTCGGCGACCGCCTGCTGCTTGTAGCCTTCGGCCTGCTGCAGAATCCGATCGGCCTCGCCGCGGGCTTCGGGGACGATCTTGTTGGCGTAGGCGTACGCCTCGTTCTGCAGACGCTCCTTGTCGGCGCGCGCGGCCTGCACGTCGCGGAATGCGTCGATCACCTCGGCGGGCGGATCGACCTTCTGCAACTGCACCTGATCGATGCGGATGCCGGCCTTGTAATAGTCGAGCGTCTCCTGCATCAGCTTCTGCACGGCCTCCTCGGTCTTCTGCCGGGCTTCCGTCAGGATGGGCTGGATGTTCGACTGGCCGACCACCTCGCGCATCGCGCTCTCGGCAACCTCCTTCACCGTCACTTCCGGGTTCTGGATGTTGAACAGATACTGGGCCGCATCCTTGATGCGCCAATAGACGACGAAATCGATGTCGACGATGTTCTCGTCGCCCGTGAGCATGAGGCTCTCCTCGCGCACGTCGCGCGCACCGCTACCACCGGTCCGGGTGGTGCTGAGGGACCGCATGCCGACCTCGATGATATTCTGCTTCTCGACCTTGGGCAGGCGCACCTCCTCGATAGGATAGGGCAGCCGGAAGTGCAGGCCGGGCGGCTCCTGCCGCTCGAACTTCCCGAACCGCAGCACGACGCCGAGTTCGTCCGGGTTGACGCGGAACGTGAAGCCGTACCAGGCGACCATGCCGATGCCGATGGCGGCCGCGAGCAGGAGCAGCGGGCCGGGCACCCCGCCGCCATGCATCACTTGTTTCACCTTGTCTTGGCTGCGCTTCAGTATCTCTTCCAGATCCGGCTGCTGGCCGCCGCCGCCCGATCCCTGACCCCAGGGGCCCTGTCCCCACGGGCCACCGCCGTTGCCGCCACCGCCGCCGCTGCGCCAGCCGATGATTGCGTCGACT
>WBZY01001739.1_pt1 | contig 10370 bp, 10 predicted proteins | sample 5204191 | NCBI WGS metagenome assembly WBZY01 (sample SAMN12344363, study PRJNA552823) | activated sludge metagenome | biome: Activated sludge suspended growth; feature: Anammox Sidestream; material: Wastewater; isolation source: activated sludge from anammox sidestream of wastewater treatment... | reverse complement strand
GAGATCCGGTCTCGGCGCATCGATGGCGAGACGCGCCTCGATCTGCCCGTAGAGATCGAACTCCGCCGCATCGAGCGTCAGGCGTGCAAAGAGCCGGTCCTTCTCGAAGAGGTAATCGGCGACACGTACGGCTGCAAACAGGTCCTGCTGGTTCATCGCCGCCTGCTGCTGCGCGCGCTGGAAGAGAAAATGCAGTTGCGCGGGAAGCGCGCCCGCACGCGGGTTGCGGTAAAAGCGCTCGAGAAACGGGTTCTCTCCGGCACGCTCGAGTACCAGGGCAGCATCGAGCTTCTCGGCGAGGCGGCGCGCGAGGCTCGTCTTGCCAACACCGATCGGCCCTTCGACGACGATGTAGCGCTGCGTAGCCACGGATGTCACGTCAGTCTCTCGACGCCACCGCTGGCCACCTGCTGCTGCAATTCGGCCACTACGCCCACGCCGGGCACGACGAGGTACGGTGCGATTGCCGCCAGCGGCAGCAGCACGAAGCCGCGCCCGGCGATGCCGGGATGCGGCAGCGTGAGAGTCTCATCGGCGACTCGCTCGCTGCCGAGCACGAGCAGGTCCAGGTCAATCAAACGCGGGCCCCAGCGCACGCGCGCCGGTTCGCGGCCGAGCGCACGCTCGATCGCGCGCAGCTCCGCGAGCAACGCGTGCGCTCCGAGGCTCGTGAGGAATCCCGCCGCACTGTTGATGAAATCAGGCTGCGCGACCGGGCCGAAGGGCGGTGCGCGGTAGAGCGGGGCGCGCGCGAGATGACGGGTCGAGGGCAGCGCTTCGACGCAGTCGATTGCCGCCGTGACCAGCGCCCTGGAATCACCGAGGTTGCTGCCCACCCCGACGTACGCCGGCCGCCAGAGCGTCATGCGGCAGGTTTGGCGCCACCGCCGCCGCGGCGTCGGCGCCGCGACTTGGGCGCCCCGCCCGCACGAGGGCTGCCACCGGACAGCGAGTCAGCCATGCGGTCGCGTTCCCCGGGTGAGGCCGCCTGCAACCGGGTCCACCAGGCTGCCATCGAAGATGATGCAAGCCCGAATTCCGCGCGCAGCAGCAAAAGGTCATAGGCCGCGCGGAAACGCGGATGTTCCAGCAACCGCAGTGCCCGGCGGCCACGTGGCTGCTCGAGCCGCGGCTGCAGCGCGAACATTTCGCGCACGCCGAGCGAGAAGCGCCGGGGCAGCGCCACTCGCGCTGACAGTGCGCGCGCTGCTGCATCACACGCGTCGAGAATCGCGCCCGCTTCGTGCCAGCGGTTCGGCGGCAACGCCTCGATCGCCTGCGCGATCGGCCCGTACAGGAGGAGCGCGAACAGGTAGGTCGGCGTCACCGACTTGCCTTCACGCACGCGAGCGTCGGTATTCTCGAGACCACGAAGCAGCAGTTGTTCGACCAGACTGTCCGGATGGCGGGCGAAATACCCGGCCACCGTCGGCAGCAGCACTTCGAGGAGACCGAGACGGCGCAGACTGGCCAGACTTTTCGCGCCGTAACCCGCCAGGAAGAGCTTCAGGGTCTCATCGAAGAGCCGCGCCGGGGGCGCCGACGCGAGCAGACCGGAAAACGCGCGGATCGCAGCCTCGACCGGCGCGTCGATCGTGAAGTCGAGCTTCGCCGCAAAGCGTGCCGCGCGCAGCATGCGCACCGGGTCCTCGCGAAAGCGGGTCTCCGGATCACCGATCACGCGCAGGCGCCGCGCGAGCACGTCCTCCAGCCCACCCACGTAATCCCAGATGGAAAAGTCGGCGATGTTGTAATAGAGCGCGTTCGCGGTGAAATCGCGCCGCCAGACATCGTCGTCGATCGTGCCGTAGGCGTTGTCGCGCAGGATCCGGCCATGCTCGTCGAGCACATGGGAGTCCTCGCCCTGGGTGTCCGCGACATCGGCGTCGAACTCCTCGGGCTCGCTGATCTCCGGGCCTTCGCCCTCCTCGGGGTCGAGATCGGCGAGCGGCTCCTCCCCCAGTGCCGGCGCGCTGGCCGCGCGAAAGGTCGCGACTTCGATGATCTCGGGACCAAAGAACACATGAGCGAGACGGAAGCGGCGCCCTATGAGCCTGCAGTTGCGGAACTGCCGTTTGACTTCCTCGGGCAAGGCATTGGTCGCGACGTCGAAATCCTTCGGCCTGAGGCCGAGCAGCAGGTCGCGCACGCACCCGCCGACGAGGAAACCCTGAAATCCCGCATCCTTCAGGCGATAGAGCACGCGCAGGGCGTTCGGCGAGATCTGCGACCGGGAGACGGTGTGCTGGTCACGGGGTACGACACGGGCCAGAGGCGCCGGCGACTCCACGGGCGCGGTGTGGGAAGTCAAAGCTGGCAAGTTCCGCTTGTTATGAGGGGCAAGCTTTCTATAATACCGCGCCCTCCGGCCCCGCTGCCGCACGACGCTCCCTTCGTCTAGAGGCCCAGGACATAGCCCTCTCAAGGCTGTAACACGGGTTCGAATCCCGTAGGGAGCGCCACTAAATCAACGACTTGCCAACACACCGAACCGTAGAATTTGGGTTTCGGAGGGTTTTGGGAAAGTCCGGGTTTTCACCGCCTCCGCTGTTCGGGACCTTCACAGCACTGCTGTAACCGCGGCACGATTCCACCAATAAAAGGACCGCGCAAGACACATGCCCATAACGCGCAAGAGCGATGTTTTCGGCGTTTCTTGGGCTTTGAGGCCCGCAGATGACACAGCTGCAACGCAGAGTGTTGTAAAGATCTCCGACAGTCGGCTCTCGCGCCATACTTCCACTCGACGAGTGCCAGCGGGCTTTGGTAGCCGACAGGTTAGCCAATATATCGGTCGGGCGCCCGTCGGAAACTGCTTCAAATGAACCAATCTCACAAGAGCGCGCCGCCGAACTTCTGAACGTTTCTCGCAGCAACGTGCAGCGCGCCCGCGAAGTGCTCGACGCTGCGCTTGCCGACGTTGAGACGGCTTGCAGCATGGCCCTGCGACATTTCGCCAATTGGTGAAAGGTCCGTGCGCGCGCCTTGCGGCAGCGTCGCGATCTTCTCCAGCCACCTTGCGACATGTATCGTTACGCGATACACTGCGCCGTGATCAAGAGCTTCCGGCATCGAGGCATTGAACGGTTCTTCGAGACGGGATCGAAGGCAGGGATTCAGCCGAAGCATGCCGGGCGGCTGCGGCTGCAACTCAGCCACCTGGATGCGGCGATCGGCCCGCGTGACATGGACTTGCCGGGTTGGCGTTTGCATGCGCTGAAAGCGCCCGCTTGACAGGCATTGGGCCGTCTCGGTCGATGAAAACTGGCGGCTCACGTTCAGGTTTGAAGGCAGCGACGCCGTTCTGGTGGATTACCAAGACTACCACTGAGGATCTGACAGATGACACGCATGCACAATCCCCCGCATCCCGGTGAAATCCTGCAGGACACGGTGCTGCGCGACGGCTCGATCACGGTCACGCAGCTTGCGAAGCGCCTCGGCGTCTCGCGCGTTGCGCTGTCGCGCGTGGTGAACGGTCGCGCGGCCGTCAGTGCCGAGCTGGCGATCCGGCTCGCCGCAGCTCTCGGCGGCTCGGCGGAAGTCTGGCTGCGCCAGCAGGTCGCCTACGACTTGTGGCAGGCGCAGAAGAAGCGCCGGCCGAGAATTGAACGGCTGCGCGCAGGCTTTGCCGCCTGATCCGTACCGGCGGCGGACGGCCGAAAGCGCACCCAGGATGCCGACATCAAGCGGGCCGCGAAGCTCGCGGCAGCGCTGAAGGAGGTGTGAACGATGGCAACGAAGCAGCGTACGGCTCGCAAACCCAAACCGGAAAAGCTCTCCCGCCGGGATTCCGCAGAATATCTGCGCGGCGAAGCGGACATTGAGGCCTATTTCGAGGCCGCCATCAACGCAGCTGGCGATGATCCGGTCTACATGCTCCACGTCCTCAACACCATTGCGCGCGCGGCGCGAGGCGGGGCTGTACAAGGCACTGGCGCCCGACGCGAAGTCGAGTGTCCAGACCGTGGCGAAGATCGCAAAGGCATTGGGCTTCCGGCTGACGCTCGAGCGCCAAGACGGCTCACTGCGAACGCTCGTCGAGAAGATGCCTTACCAGCGCCGATCAGGGGCCGCGATCAGTGGCGCCGGTCAAGCGCGCGATTTCATCCGCCCTGAACCCCCATTCCCGCAGGACCGCCTCGCCATCGGCGCCCGGCCCGGGCAGCGTCGCAGATCGCGCCACGAGCGCACCATCGAGCGCAATCGGGAGCGTCGGCAAGCGGGTCTTCGTGCCGTCGGGCAGGGTCACCGGTTCCAGCGCGCCCGAGGCGAGCAGGTGCGGATCGTCGAACATGTCCTCGGGCCTGCCGATCGGCGCAAACGGCAGTCCGGTGCCCTCCAGCCGTCCGATCACCTCCTCGCGCGTCAGCCCGGCAATCAATGCGCGGATGCGCGGCAGGATGCGCTCGCGCTGCAGGACGCGATCATTGTTTCTGCGAAGGCCCGCATCCGCCCAGAGATCATCGAGGGCGAAGATCCGGCAGAATTTCTCCCAGAGCGCATCGGTGACGACGCCGATGAACACGGGATGATCGCGCGTCTCGAACACATCGTAGATCGCCCAGGCCGAGACGCGCGCGGGCATCGGGCTTGCGGGCTTGCCGGTGACCGCCAGTTGCGCCATGTGCTGCCCGACGAGAAAGACGGTGGTCTCGAACAGCGAGGCCTGCACGAGCCGGCCCTTGCCGGTGCGATGACGCTCTTCGAGCGCAGCCAGCACGCCGATCACGCCGAACATGCCACCAGCGACGTCGATGACGCTCGTTCCGGCGCGCAACGGGCGCCCCGGCGGGCCCGTCATGTAGGCGAGCCCGCCCATCATCTGTGCCACCTCGTCGAGTGCCGTGCGATTCTCGTAGGGTCCGGGCAGGAAGCCCTTGGCCGAGCAGTAGATCAGCCGCGGATTGAGCTCACGCAGCGCCGCGTACCCGAGCCCCAGTCCGTCGAGCGCGCCGGGGCGGAAATTCTCTATCAGGATGTCGGCGCTGGTCGCCAGTCGCCGCGCAGCCGCAAGGCCCTGCTCCGATTTGAGGTCGAGCGCGAGGCTCCGCTTGTGGCGGTTGTACATCGGGAAGTAGCCGGCTCCCGAGCCGAGCAGCGTGCGTGTCTTGTCGCCCTCGACGGGCTCGACGCGGATGACGTTTGCGCCCAGGGATGCGAGCACGGCACCCGCCGCCGGACCCATCACCATGTGGGTGAACTCGACGACCTTGAGACCGCTGAGCGGCGCAGGAATGTTCACGCGGTGGCGCTCCCGAATCCGAGCGGCAGACCGGCATCGGGCGTGAAGCCGTAGAGCGGCTCGCCAGGCAGCGCCTCGGCGATGATGCGGCGGACCTTCAGCAGCCGCTCGAGGTCGATACCGGTCTCGCAGCCCATCGCCTCCAGCATGAACGCCAGATCCTCGGTGACAATGTTGCCGGAGGCGCCCGGCGCGAACGGGCAACCCCCCAGGCCGCCGAGCGATGCATCGAACGTGGTGATGCCCTCCTCGAGCCCCGCGACCACATTGGCAAGGCCGAGACCGCGGGTATTGTGCAGATGCAGGGTGTTGAGTCTCTCGGCACCGACGGCGGCCCGGGTCCGGCGCACGAGGCGCCTGACTTGCGCGGGATTCGCGTAGCCGGTCGTATCGGAAAGCCCCACCTCGCGCGCACCTGCCTCGATCGAGGCGACGGCAAGACGCACGACCTTGTCCTCGCTCACCGCACCCTCCATCGTGCAGCCGAACGCGGTGGAGAGGCCCACCTCGAAATGCGGCCGCTGCGCTTCGGGTTGTGCCGCCACGAGCGCGGCGATGGCACGGATCTCATCGAGCATCGCCGCGTGATCCTTGCGGACATTCTTCAGGCTGTGCGTTTCGGACATCGAAAAGGGAATGGAGAGCTTGTGCGCGCCTGCGGCGATCGCGTGCTCGGCGCCTCTGAGATTCGGCACGAGGACCGCAACGGCGAGCCCTTCGATTCCCTTCGCGAAGCCGACCAGCGCCGCGGTATCTGCCATCTGGGGCAGGAGCCTCGCCGGCACGAAGCTTCCGACCTCGATCTCGCGCACACCAGCGGCCGCCTCCGCGGCGATCCACGCCTGCCTCGCCTGCAGCGGCATCACGCGACTTACGCTCTGCAAGCCGTCGCGGGGGCCGACTTCGCTGATGAGGATGCGGGTCATGAGTGCGGGTCTCCCAGATAGATCCAGGGGCGCGCCTGGCGGTCGGCACGCTGGAAGGCGGCGATCTGTGCCGCATGCTTCAAGGTGAGGTCGATGGCGTCGAGCCCTTCGAGCAGCATCGCTTTGGCCTCGGCGTCAATCGTAAACGACCAGCCGTGCCCGGCGTCCAGCGTGACGCGCTCTCCGGGCAGATCGATCGTGACCGGACCGCCGCGGGCGGCGATCTGCGCCACCGCATCGGCAGGCAACACCACCGGCACGATGGCGTTGCGGATGCAGTTGCCCGCGAAGATGGGCGCGAAGCTCGGCGCGATCACGGCGCGGATGCCGTACTCGGCGAGCGCCCATACAGCATGCTCGCGGCTCGATCCGCAGCCGAAGTTGCTGCCGCCGAGAAGGATGCGCGCGCCGGCGTAGCGCGGCTGATTGAGCACGAAGCGCGGATCGGGATCGCGTCCGCCGGGGGACAGGTAACGCCAGGGCGCAAACAGCCCGGCGGCGAGCCCGGTCTTGCCGGTACTTTTCATCTCGCGCGAAGGGATGATCGTATCGGTATCGATATTGTCGCGCAGCAGCGGCGCGGCGATCGCGGTGAGCGTCGTGAAGGGCGTCATGATCGGCGCTGCGGCCTCATGTACTGGCGCGGATCGGCGATGCAACCGGCGATGGCACTCGCCGCGACAAGTTCGGGACTGGCGATATGCGTGCGGATGCCGGGGCCCTGCCGTCCCTCGAAGTTGCGGTTGGTGGAGGAGATGACGCGCGAGCCTGCCGGGAAACTCTCACCGCCGGCATAGAAACACATCGAGCAGCCGCTCTCGCGCCATTCAAAGCCCGCCGCCGTGAAGACCCGATCGAGTCCTTCGCCTTCAGCGGCGCGCTTCACCGCCATCGAGCCGGGCACGCACAGGGCCTTGACGCCAGGGGCGATGTGGCGGCCTTCGAGCAGTGCGGCGGCGCGGCGCAGGTCCGGGAGGCGGCTGTTCGTGCAGCTGCCGATGAACGCCGCGTCGATTTTCATGCCAACCAGGGCCTGGCCGGCCGCGAGGCCCATGTACTCGAGCGCGCGCGCGGGTGCCGAGGCGGGAATCACTCCGCCAATGCCGACACTGTGTTCCGGTGAGGTGCCCCAGCTGACCATGGGCTCGAGCGTGGCCGCGTCGATGGCAATCTCGGCGTCGAACCTCGCGCCCGCATCGCTTGCGAGCCCACGCCAATCTTCCAGCGCGCGCTCGAGCAGCTCGCCAGAGGGCGCATAGCGCCGACCTTTCACCCAGGCCAGGGTCTTCTCGTCGGGCGCGATCATGCCGGTTGTTGCGGAGAACTCGGTGGCCATATTGCAAACCGTCATGCGTCCTTCCATGTCGAGGGCCGTGATCGCCTCGCCCGCGAACTCGATCGCCTGGCCACGGCCGCCGCCGGCCCCGTGGCGCGCGATCAGCGACAGGATCATGTCCTTGGGCGTAACGGCCTCGGGCAGCGCGCCATTGAAGGACACACGCAGGGTCTTCGGGCGCTTGAGGCGCAGCGTTCCCGTGGCAAGCGCATGTTCAGCCTCGGAGGAACCGATGCCCCACGCCAACGCTCCGAACGCGCCCTGCGTGCAGGTGTGGCTATCGGGGGCGATCAGCGTACAACCGGGCAGCACGATGCCGAGCTCCGGCGAGATGACGTGAACGATACCCTGGTCGGGATCGGTGACATCGAAGAGCGTAATCCCCTGCTCTCGCGCGGCAGCGCGCGTTTCGGTGATGAATGCCTGGCCGCCCGGCATCAGCGTCTGATCGCCGCGGCCCGGGCGCGTGTCCACGATGTGGTCCATCACGCAGAAAACGCGCGAGGGATCGGCGACGGGCCGGCCAGCCGCCCGGAGACTGTTCAGGGCCGCGGCGCCCGTGCGCTCGTGCAGGAAGATGCGATCGATGGCGATCAGATCCGCGCCGCCCGCGAGCGGGGCGATGACGTGGCGATCCCAGATCTTCCCAACGAGGGTGCGTGGGTCAGCCAGGGCGCGCTCCTGCCCGCTTCCCGGCTGCCTGCCTGTCATGGACGATCTGGCTCACTGCGTAAATCATCGTGGACTCGTCGGTTCTGATTGTCGCCGATTCGCTCTGACAGGAGGATGTTGTTCCCGGCTGCAAGAATCAAGTACTTGGCCACACCGGAACCCTGCGGCACTCCGGGAGTCGAAAAGACATCTGCTTTTCCGAAAGGATGAGACCATGAACAGGATATTTCCGATCGTTGCACTCGCTGCCGCAGCGCTCACGCTCGGCACGCTGAATGCGGCAGCCGCGGATCAGGGCAAGGACAGCGACACGCTGACGCCCCCCGCCGAGGCTTCGATTCCCTTCGCCGATCACGGCGGGATTTATGACTGGCGCGCGGACCGCGATCGCGGCCTGTGGGTACAGGACAACCGCCGCAACTGGTACTACGCGAAGGTCATGGGCCCCTGCATCGGGCTCGATTTCGCCACGGCGGTGGGTTTCGTGACGAATCCGCCGGGGACATTTGACCGCTTCAGCAAGATCATCGTCCCGCGCGAGGGAACGTGCCAGCTCTCGAGCTTCGTCCAGAGCGATGGTCCGCCCAAGAAGGTCGCACGCGATAAGCCCAAGGCCGAATGAGTCAAATCGCCGCGGGGGCCGCCCCGCGGCGAGCGCGTTTGATGAGCTGCGACTGTGCGGCCCATCGCAGGCCACTCCGCGCACACCGGCTAAAGTGCCGGCATGTCCCCGAGCCGACCCAACGGAACGCAGCGCCCCGACGCTTCTCGCAACGGCACGCCGACTGATGGCCAGCAGCTGCGCCTGCTGCTCGCACGCTGGCAGCAGAGCCTCGAGTTGCACACCCGCTATGCCGCGCTCGACGACGAGCACTATCAGCACGTGCAGCCCTGGCCGAAGCATGAACGCCCCGCGCGCTGGATCATCGACCTCGCGCGTGAACGCGCGGCGTCACTGTCGCGCATCGTCGGGCAGCGCGCCGCGGAGGGCGACCGCGTGTTTCTCGAGGCGCTCGAAATGATGGGCTTTCTCGCGAATCTCGCGGGCCTGCAGGGCAATGAGCGCTTCATACCGCTCGCCGCGATCGAGAACGAGCGTCGCGATGTACTGACGGCCCGCACGCGGCGCCCGAAGCGCGCCGAAGAGAAACGCGCGGAAGAACCGACGCGGGAGATGCCGCGCATGGCGCCGCGCGCGCCCGCCGCACCACCCGCTCGCGCCGCCGCGCCTCGTCAGCCCGCCGCCACCACGCGTCGCGTGAGCCAGGACGAGATCGACGCGCGCATCATCGATGACGCGATCCGCCTCCTCGGCTGGGGGCGCCAGTGGCACGAGCTTGGAGACCTGATCGCGCGCCTCGCCGAGCGCCCCGCCGCTGCGGAGGTGCGCCGCATCCTGCGCGAGCACCGCGCCCGCATCGAGCGCAAGGCCGGCGTTGCCTGAGCATGGTGCCGGGTTTTCGGTTATTCGGTTATTGCGCGGCCGCGCAATAACCGAATAACCGAAAACCCGGCACCACGCCTCCTCGACACTCACCCGTTTTCCTACCAGAATCGCGGCTTTGCGAGGCCGCCTGCGGAACTTTTCCGCGTCTCGCGCATTCAGACGGAACCATATGATCAAGACCGAGCGACTGACCAAACGCTACGAATCCCTCACTGCAGTCGACCACGTCAGTTTCGAGGCGCGCCCCGGCGAAGTGCTCGGCTTCCTCGGGCCCAACGGCGCCGGCAAAACGACCACGATGCGCATGATCGCGGGGTTCATCGCCCCCACCGAAGGGACGGCGAGCATTTGCGGCCACGACATCGAACGCGAACCGCTCGCCGCCAAGGCGAAGCTCGGCTACCTCCCTGAGGGCGCACCGAGCTACGGCGAGATGAGCGTGCAGGGCTTCCTCGAATTCATCGCCGATCTGCGCGACCTGAAGGGTGCGGCTCGTCGCACCCGCCTCGAACAGGTCATCGGGCGGCTCGGCCTCGGCAGCGTCGCGGCCCAGACCATCGATACCCTGTCCAAGGGCTTTCGCCGGCGCGTCGGCATCGCCCAGGCGATCCTGCACGACCCGCCGGTGCTGATCCTCGATGAGCCGACCGACGGGCTCGACCCGATTGTCCAGCACAGCGTTTGGCGGCTGCTGCGCGAGGAGGCGGAGCGGGGAGTAACGGTGTTCTTCTCCTCACATGTGAT